>Ga0208242_100268_pt1 | contig 52987 bp, 58 predicted proteins | sample SubbioAug_CSW13A_FD_184825 | JGI IMG/M metagenome (GOLD analysis project Ga0208242, IMG submission 184825) | Serpentinite rock and fluid subsurface biosphere microbial communities from McLaughlin Reserve, California, USA - CR12Aug_CSW13A (SPAdes) | ecosystem: Environmental > Terrestrial > Deep...
GAAAGTATACCATAACATACTATAACATACAACACATACAACACAATTATTTTAGTGCTTGACACAAAAAAAGCAGCATTCACGCTACTCATTAGATTTTATCTTGTTTTCAACTGTCAAAGTCCCGTGAATTTGGAGTCTTAGGTGGTAATCCAATCACTTTAACTTCTTGTAGAAATGGAAGTGATCGATTGAAATCACTTTGCCAACGAGTTTCATAATCTCTTCTTAAAATCATTGGAGTTGAAACAATATCACATTGTTCAAGAGCAAGTGCTTGTAACATCTCATGATATCCTCCCATAATCGTTAAATTTGGAAGATCACTCATCTTTTTGCCATAAGTTTGATACACCCATAATGCACCATAAATATATCCAGCATTTCCCGGATTTGGCATACACCAACGAGCAGTAGCAAGTTCATCCCATGTAAGTGGTTGCTCATCATTGAGTTGAGCCACAAGTGATTGTCCTTTAGGTGATGGCCCAGCCATCACCACATTACGATAATAAGGGGCAAGTTGATCAGTAAAACGAACGATTGGAGTTAAGGTGTTCCAATCTGAAATCTTATCTGAATCAATATTGAGTTGACCTCGTAACACACTAAAAATTGGAAGCAATGCTTCTTCTTCATATAAAAGATAAGTTAATGAATTGATGAATCCAATGTGTGCAGTACCAGCACTTAATGCCTCCGCAACTGCATTCTGACTTGTTCCAATGTAAATTGAAACTTGTTTGATGTCATAACCTCTTAAACTTAGTTCATCCTTTAATAATTGTTTTAAAGGTTGAGATCGAGAAAGCATGACATCTGGCTCTAAAAATGGGAATCCATAGATAACAAGTTCTTCCACTTGGGTTTGTTTTGCTTGGGGACTACATCCAAATAAAACGATTAGTGAACTCAACAACACAATGAATAACTTCATAGTTTCTCCTATTTCCCCTAATTTATTATACCAATCTTTCATTGATATGAATCTTGGAAAAAAGATAGGAAAATGACACTAGACATGATCTCCTTGATCATCTTGATGATCAATTAGCTTAGTTTGAGTGGTACTAGTGAGTGAACCAATGTCTTTTAGGTACTCTTGAACCTGCATATTACGACGTTGATCATGATTAATACTAAGCATAATCATATATTCATTATGATCATCCACATGATTCGATCCTAAGAAAAGTTGTTCCAAAATGCGAATATTTCGTCGATGAGCTAAGTTCGCATAGACTGAGAAATCTTGTGAGGTTGTATACACAATTAGCTTAGTGAGTTGCTTTTTATTAATCCAATCATTTTCTAAAGTGACCGCAAAGCGTAATACCACATAAATCAAAATCGTGGTTAAAATTGCTCCAAAATAAAATCCACTTCCTGCCGCAATACCAATGGTTCCAACACTCCATAAACTTGCTGCGGTAGTTAATCCGCGTACATTACCTCGAGATTGAATAATCGTACCCGCACCTAAAAATCCAATTCCTGATATTATTTGTGCTCCTAAACGAGCTGGATCAGGAAATGCCCCTAAAGCATTATATTCATTGAAAAGATAGGTTGAAGTGACCATGACTAATGCGGATGCAACTCCCACAAGTGCGTGTGTCCTTAACCCTGCAGCACGGTTTTTTCTTGAACGTTCTACTCCTATCATGCTTGATAAAAAAAGTGCAGTGAGTAAGCGTGGAACGACAAATTGATATTCTATGATTGATTGAATGATTGTTTCCATAATGCTCCTAGTATGATTTGTATCTATATTTTAACACAAACTCAAAAAAAGGCACGGTATTACCGTGCCCCATTTTCTATAACGAGTGATAAACGTGGAATAATCTGTTTCTTACGAGACACCACATGCTCAATGAAGATATCTTCACCATGCAGGATACTTGGATAAGCTTCTTCCACAATCCATTTTTCTTTGCCTGCTACAAACATGATTGATCCATTCTTCTCAATAGAAGTAAAGATCATGAGTAGTAAGTCAAGTTTATGTTCAACACAATATTCTTCCATCGCTTCAATAAGTGAAGTACGAATCGTTTCAAGTTCCGCAAGGTTGTAAATGTTGACTTGTCCAAGGCGGAAGCGATAGTTTGAAATGACGTATTCTTTTATGTCATACTCGATGAGTTCTTGAGGTGAGCGATTAAGGACACTACTGCCTATCGAGAATAACTCTTTCGCAAATACATTCATATCGATATTTGCAATTGCAGCCAACTCAACTCCAATTTCCTTATCAATCGAGGTTGTGGTTGGTGAGTTAAAGTTGAGGGTATCCGACATCATGGCCCCCAATAGTAAACCAGCAATGTTTGAAGGAATTTCAACACGCTGTTCTTTATACATCATGGCAATGATTGTTGAGGTTGAACCTACAAGCTGATTTCTAAAGTTGATTGGCATGGAAGTTTGGATATCTCCAATACGATGATGATCAACAATCTCAAGAATTTGGGCCTCTAAAATGTTTTCTACACTTTGCGACACTTCATTGTGGTCGACCAGAATGATGTTCTTATTCTTTGCATTGAGTAAGTGAAAGCGAGAAACTAACCCAAAGATGTGTCCACGATCATCCACTACAGGATAAGCACGGTGACGTGATTTAATGATTTTCTTTGCGACTTCACTGACATATTCAAGTTTATTAAATGTTACTAGGTTTCTAGACATAACATATTTAATTGGAGATGAGTAAAATAAGTAACGTGCAGTATTCATCGTGCCATGCCCAGACAAAATAACTGCACATCCTTTTTCTTTCGCAAATGATAACACTGCAGGAGATACAGAAGGAGCCCATACCACCACAAGACATGCTGCATCCTTTTCTATCACATCGAGTTGAGCTTGTGTATCATTCCCTACAATCACAAGACGATCCTTTAAATCATAATTGTCTAATTTTGATGCTGCAATCGCAATAATGGAAACTTTACCATTTAAGCGAGTCTTTTTAGGGGTATAGAGTAATTTTCCTTTGATGGTCTTTGAAATGTAATCTATTGGAGTTTCTTTGAGAAGTTCAATGCTTTTTGCCGTATCCCCCATTGCTACTTCAGTCATGTTTGACATGGTGACCATTCCAATCAGTTTGTTTTGATCATCCGCAACCACAAGGGTAGCTTTACCTTTGGTTGTCATCTGATTCCATGCTTCAAATATCGTCGTTTCTTCACTAACAATAATTGGGTCATCCATTTCAATTTCATACAATTGCGAACGAGCATCATCCAAATATACTGGCTTTGAAAAACCAAATCTATTTAATAGATATTCACTTTCATGATTAATATCACCTAATCGAGCTGCAATGGCATTCATGCCCTTTTCACGCTTCAAATGTGCGTACGCAATAGAAGCGCAGATCGAGTCACTATCAGGATGACGATGACCGACTACGTACACGACCTCATTATTTTGTTTCATGTAACCTCCTTGAATAAAATAAAGACCATTCCTGGTCTTTATTATACAACATTATTCATCCTCTGATTCAAAGAAAACTTCACGATTGATTTTAATGTTCCCTTGAATGACTGCTCCTTTTTCAACTAAAAGCTCTCCTGTGACAATATCACCTAGAACAACCCCAGTTTTATTAATGGATAACATTTCAGAAACGGTACAATTACCTTTGATTTTTCCATTCACAACAAATGATTTTGCAGCAACATCACCAAGTATTTCAGTTTGTGAACCAACGAATAGATCTTGTTTTGTATTAACATTACCTGTCACAAAACCATCATTTAAATGCCCACTATCCGCAACTATATTACCTTTCACTGCTCCAAATACAGTGATATGCGTGTTGCAAGTGACATTACCATTCACTTCACCATGAATTTCGACATTACCTTCTACACGTAAGTTTTCATCGATGATGGTTCCCTTTTGGATGACAGTCACCAAATTTGATGGTTTTGGCGTAGGTTGAGACACTTGTTCTTGTAATTCCTCTACTTTATCCTCTTCTTCAAAATATGATTCTTTTTTTTCTGAAGTCCATATATTTCCTGTTTTCCTTTTGTTTATGTAACATAATTGTGTAACTAAATAAATTCTACACACTTAAAAAATCTATTTCAACAAAAGGTCAAAAAGGTATCAACAATCACATGTTTCTTGCTTTTATTGTTTGTGCTGCAATTTGTGTGACATCATAAGTCGTCGCAAAGGGTGGTGCATATCCTAAATCCAAATTCGCATACATCTTAGCGCTCATTCTAGCCGAGATGGCGACACTATAAGCATGCGAGCGAAGTGCAGTATTCTTCTCACCTGCTAACTGTGCTCCTAATAGTATTCCTGTATTCGCATCGGCGACAAGTTTTATATGAATATCGGTTGCATTCGGATAATAACGAGGATGATCATGAGAGGTCACAAACGTTGTAACAACATCCAATTTAGCCGCCATGGCTTCTTGTTCACTCAGTCCAGTCTTCGCAAACTCAAGACCACATAATCTAAGCATGGCTGATCCTAATGCTAATGCATAATCACTTTCGGCACCTGCTAATACTTCCGCAAGATTTCGCCCTTGTTTATTCGCATTGGTACCAAGTGGAAGATAGCGATGATCGTGTGTAATCATATGCGTAACAACACTACAATCTCCTGCAGCATAGACATCCTTCACATTTGTTTTCATGGTAGTATCCACTAATACTGCTCCATTGGAAGCTAATGCAATACCACTGTCTTTCGTAAAGGAAGTATTAGGTCTTACGCCTAGAGCTAGGATGACAATATCAACTTCTAAGGTTCTTTGATCGGTGATAATTTTTAGTCCTTGTTCGTGGTTCACAACATCCACAAGCGATTCAGAAGTATAGACTTCCACATGATTTTTAATCAGTTCTTCATAAGCCATTTTAGAAAATTCACCATCAAAAGTGTTTAGTACACGGTCTGCTTTCTCAACAAGCACCACTTCTTTTTGGTTATGAACGGCAGCTTCCACAAGTTCTAATCCAATGTATCCACCCCCAATGATACCAATACGTTTTGAAGATGCGAAAGCAGCTTTAAGTTTCTCTCCATCGTTTAAAGTCTTTAATGTGAATATTTTATTAGTATCTTGGCAAGACAATTTTGGCACAATTGGTGATGCGCCACTCGCAATCACACAGCGATCATACTCTAGTTCAAAATCACCTTCTGGTGAATGACCAAATACTTTCTTAGCAACAGGATCAAGTTTTGTGACTTCATGAAATATTCTGACATCAATGCCTGAATCCCTCATTTGTTGAACACTGCGAATATTCATGCGTGTAATATCAGGATTTTCACCAGACACATAATATGGAAGCCCACACGCTCCATACGAGATTGTATCTGTTTTTTCTAAGACAATAATAGTCTCATCTTTCACTTCACGTCTAAGTTTTGCGGCAACACTCATCCCGGCCGCAACACCGCCAATGATAATTGTTTTCATATTTCACCTCACACTTATTATAAAAGACTTGCCAATAAATTGACAGTCTTGTGAGACTATGAAAGAATGTTCACAGGAGATTACTATGGAAAAATTAATGCAAATTATTGATGAATTTTGTAAAGAACGAGATTGGGATCAATACCATTCCCCTAAAGAACTCGCCATCGGATTATCAACCGAAGCGAATGAATTATTAGCTCTCTTTCGTTTTCAAAGTGATGAGCAAATCAGAGCAATGTTTGAAAATCAACGTGAAATGATTGAAGATGAGATTGTAGATAGTTTGTTTTTTATTCTTCGTTTCGCATCACTCTATGATGTAGATTTACTTGCGGCATTGGAGCGAAAGATGATTATGAATCGTAAAAAGTATCCAGTCGATCTTGCGAGAGGTAAAAATATAAAATATACTCATTTGAAATAAAATAATCCCCGTTTGAATTAAATGGGGATTTTTCTTTTATGGATTTGCTGTAATCGACTGGAGTACCGCATGGACAATAATACGTCCATTCTCTACATCATCGGTACATGAGACTAACGTCAAGATATGATCTTTGTTTGTGATGTCGGTATTCGTTGGATACATGGCACGTGAAGTGAATGTTTCAAATAAACTACTAAGGCTTCGATTATTTGCTGGTACACTTAGACGTGTAATGCTTGCATCAACTTGATATGCTGAGAAAATCTTATAGATTCGTGTTTCATTCTTAAGACGGATTTCAATCGTAGAGTGGCTGTTGAAAAAAGATTGACGTTTATATAAATCGATCGCTCCAAACATGGAGTTATCTCTCATCGCATGTCCATATAACACGATATGACGATCCGAAAAATCGCTTTTGTTTCGATAATCCATAAAAATAGCACCATGCTTTAGACGTCGCTTTTGAAAGTTATGATTAAGATAAAAACTATTGTCACTTCCTAAAACAAAGGGGTAATTGATTTTTGTCCCATCGACCACTATCCAACCGACATAATCACTATTTACAGCTTCAAACTGAGCATGAAGTTCTTGAAGCGATAATCGCTCAATCTCCTCGTAGTTTAAATCAGGATTTTCTTCAATCAAACGGTCACGAATTTGATCTCTAACATCCAGTAACTCCACTACTTCTCTTAAATCTTCTTCATTCACAAATGAAAGATAATAATCATACCCATAGAGTCCTAATGCGATGATGATTAAAAACACACCCAAAAAACGAATTAATTTATTCAAAGAAAGCTTCTGTCCTTTCTTTCTTAAATCAATGTTTTTTGCAGATTTCAATGCTTGAGTTTCGTTTTCTTGGTTCATAACTCTATTATATCTAAAACAAGCTTGAAATTAAAGATTCACACACTTTCGTGTGTGAATCCTAATTGAAATGCCTTGATATTATTCTCAATTAAAGCACTAGATAAACCTTTAAATTTCTTATTCATAACTCGTGTTCCTAATGATTCATCCCATCCAAGTTTCTTCACAAGCATCCCAAAAGCAATCATATTCATACTACGGTCAAGTCCATGTTCGTGAGCTAAAACTGAAAAGTCACATCCTGGATAATTTTGATGAATTAAACCTGTATGAATAATCACTGATGAGTCTGGTTTAATAAATGGTTTAAATTTTGTGAAGGCTGCTTCATTCATTAAGAGTGCATGGGTCATATCCGAACCAATAAATGGTGATTGACTTTGATTTGATAAAACCACATGACAATTCGCAGTTCCACCACGCATCTCAGGTCCATATGATGGCATCCAACTCACATCATAGCCAAGTTCAATGCCACATAGTGCAATAAGTTGACCCACAGATAATACACCTTGACCCCCAAAACCAGCACAGATAAGTTTAATGGTTGGTTTCATGTTTTTTCTCCCTAAAGACCCCAAGTGGGAAAGTTTGTGTCATGGTGTTCTTAATGTAAGACAACGACTCAACTGGTGATAATTTCCAACCGATATTGCATGAAGATAAGATTTCAACCATTGAGAATCCTTCGTTATTGATTTGAGTTTGGAAAGCCTTCTTGATGGCTTTTTTCGTTTTTTGAATGCTTGGTGCATCTGCCACCATGCATCGTTCAACATAAGCAATATGTTCCATCGTTGCGATCATTTCGCTCATTTTTAATGGTGCCCCACTAATGATTTCACGACCATGAGGTGTAGTGGTTGTCACTTGATTGTACAGGGTAGTGGGAGCCATTTGACCTCCTGTCATCCCATAAATTGCATTATTAACAAAAATGACTGTGATATTCTCATTACGATTTGCCGCATGAATGATTTCTGCAGCTCCAATTGACGCTAAATCACCATCACCTTGATAAGTAAACACAATCTTATCAGGATGCATGCGTTTTACTCCGGTCGCCACTGCAGGGGCACGCCCATGCGCAGATTGCAATGCATCAGTATTAAAATAATCGTATGCAAATACAGAACATCCAACTGAAGCAATGGTAATGCTTCTTTCTAGAATATTTAGTTCTTCTAACACTTCCGCAACTAAGCGATGAATAATCCCATGAGTACATCCTGGACAGTATGAAAATGGGACATCGGTTAATCCTTGTGTCTTTTTAAACACTATGCTCAATTTGCTCACCTCCCATTTGTTTCAAATAACCATTCACGATGTCATCACTCGTAATAATCTCACCACCAGCTTTTCCAACATAGCCAATCACAGTATCCGAGCGGGTGAACGCTAAGACATCTTGAAATAGTTGACCCATTGACATTTCAGCAACTAACGCAAACTTCATGCCTGAGAGTGCTTCTTTCAATGCTTGTTTAGGGAAGGGCCATAAGGTCCTTAATTGAATGCATTTAACATTTAAACCATGTTCATCTTTTAAACGTTGAGTGGCACCTAAAGCAATCTTAGCACTGGTACCATAGGCAATGATTGCCCCATCATGATGATCTGGATGATGATCAATCAGCCAAGCTTCATTGCGTGCAATTTCACGATATTTTTCTTGAAGATTTTGATTATGTTTATACAGTTTGGTTGGATCTAAATAAAGTGAATTAATGATATTCCTCGATCCTCGAGACGTTGCTTGACCAGTGGCGGCCCACTTGCTGTGATCTGTGAGTGGAATAGGTTCACTTGGTAAAGTGACGCTGGCCATCATTTGCGCAATGGCTCCATCAAGTAACACCATGGCTGGATTACGATATTTTTCTGAAAGACGAATCGCATTTCCGACATCATCAACAGCTTCTTGGACACTAGCAGGAGCTAAGACAATCACTCGATAATCGCCATTACCACCCCCATAGACAGATTGATGATAATCACTTTGAGCTGGTAAGATGCCTCCTAAACCAGGACCACTACGAGAGACCGAAACAATCACACAAGGTAGTTCTGCACCTGCACAATATGAAATGCCTTCTTGTTTCAGTGCTATGCCCACCGAAGAGGATGATGTCATGACTCTTCCACCTGCACCTGCAGCTCCATAGACCATATTAATCGCCGCAACTTCACTTTCAGCTTGGACAAAAACGCGACCATGTTCTGGCATAATATTGGACATCGCTTCAATAAGTTCATTTTGTGGAGTGATTGGATATCCAAAAAATGCTTGCACACCATAATTGAGCGCAGCCTTTGCAATCGCTTCATTCCCTTTTAAAAATTCTACTTCACTCATGGTTGTAACCTTTCTACTGTAATGACAGTATCAGGACAAAATAATGCACAAAGTCCACAAGCGATGCATTCATCCGGATTAAATATCATAGCAACTTTATATCCATTCGCATTGACTCGTTGTCCATCTAACTTCAATATCTTCTTAGGACATGCGTTCACACATAACTCACATCCTTTACATAATGCTTCTTCAAAGGTGACTTTGCCTTTTGGCATGTTATTCCCTCCTTGTGGGTTTACCTACATAAATAGAATTAATATTACGCATCATATTAATGCGATTTTCCGCAATACGATCCGCCACTAAATATGAAGGCGTGTCGGTTTCTCTTGATGTGCGAATGATTTCACGGACTCGATCATAAATCGCATCGATTTTTTTGAGAGCTTGTTCTTTATCATATCCAAGAATTTCTTGGTATACATTGATAAGTCCTCCCGCATTTATGACATAATCAGGAGCATAAATGAATCCCATTTCATGAATTTTTGGTCCATGTGTGGCACTATCTTTTAAGACATTATTGGCTGCCCCCGCAATAATCTTGCACTTAAATTGAGGAATAGTTTCATCGTTTATCACTGCACCTAATGCACAAGGAGAGAATACATCACATGGAACTGAATAGATTTCATTAGCCGGAACAATCGTTGCACCAGTTTCTTGTGCAATTTGCTCACAACGTTCCATATCCATATCTGTAATGTACAGTTTTGCCCCTTCATCATGAAGTAAACGTGCAAGATGACCGCCAACAGCACCGACACCTTGAATCGCAACACAACGATTTGCTAGTTTGCCACTACCATAAAGTTCTTTCAAACTTGCTTTAATCCCTTTAAATACCCCATAAGCTGTAAAAGGAGAAGGATCACCACTCGTGGATGGTAGCCCCACCACATGATTGGTTTCCATTTTAACTAAACTCATATCTTCAGGAGTCGTTCCTACATCTTCAGCGGTGATGTAGCGTCCGCCTAATGAATCCACATATCGACCAAATGAACGCCAGAATGCTTCACGACGTACGGTATCAGTTCTTAATTTCTTTGAATTACCAATGATGACTGCTTTCCCACCACCAAGATTTAAACCTGCACATGCTGCTTTTTTAGTCATACCTCGCGCAAGTCTTAAAACATCCAAAATCGCATCATCTTCTTCCTCATACTCCCACACACGAGTGCCACCTAAAGCAGGACCTAATGTGGTATTGTGGATACAAATAGCCCCTTTAAGGCCAGAATTACGATCGTACATGTAAACGATCTGTTCGTATCCATACTTCTCCATGTATTCGAATTTATTCATATGTTTCTCCTTTATATAAAAAACCGCAATTGTCTACACAAAAGCGGTTGTTTTTATTGATATTTAAGATGGTCAAGTAAGACAAGACTTTCCATAACGTTCCTCATTACACTACCATTATACTTGGAAACGATGATGAATGAAAGGGGTTTCACAAAAAATTCAACTTGTGATACTCGACAAAATCCAACTTCTTAATTCACTGACATGATCAAAGCATGGAAACCCTGTATTAAGGAGTAATTCTTTATCTTCAAAACCAAATGTTAGTAAGGCACCGTGCAAGTTATGATTACGAATGAATTCTCCATCCACTAAGGAATCGCCTACAAATATGACTTCTTCATAAGTAACATTTGTGGCTGAAGTTGCGAAATCAAGCATATCTTTATGAGGTTTGCGAGCTAATCCTTCTTTTTCACCGACAACCACATCAAACTTTCCTTCAAAAAAATGATGAGCTAAACGATGAACATATGCATCCGTTTTATTCGATATCATTCCAAGGATAAACCCTTGCTCTTTTAGTTCATCAACTAGCTCAACAATCCCCTCATATGGAGTAGTATAAACCATTAGGTTTTTACTATAGTGAACATGAAAGAGTGCTAATGCCTCATCCACATCATCATGGCCTAGTGCTTTACGAAGAACATTTCTTAATCCATTACCGACATAAGATCGAGTTTTTTCAAGTGAAACTTGAGGATAGCCTAAATCGGATAATGTCGCATTAAGCGCTTCGTGAATATCCCTAAGTGTATCCAATAGTGTTCCATCACAGTCAAAGAAGATAGCTTTTTTAGTCACGATAGTACTCCTTCATCTTTGCATAATGAAGTGCATTTTCATGGATGGTGGTGATGTCATTTGCATTGAGTTCACGAGTTCTCACCGCTGGCATGCCCATAATCATGGATTGAGGTGGAAATACTTTGTTTGGACTCACTAATGCATTTGCACCAACAATACTATGTTCACCTATAATCGCACCATCAAGAATCGTTGATCCCATGCCTACAATCACATTGTGCTTTACATGACATGCATGAATGATCGCACGATGTCCAATCGTTACATACTCTTCAACAATTGCCGGATGGACATCACTGACATGTATCATGCAATGATCTTGAACATTGGCATAAGCTTTGATATGAATGGGTTGACCATCACCGCGGATAACCGCATATGGCCAAACACTGACATGTTCGTCAATGACCACGTCCCCAACAATTACTGCGGTTTCATGGATAAATGCACTAGGATGAATCTTTGGAGTTTTTCCATTCAATGAGCGAATATTTTTCATAATGTCTCTTTCTAAGTCTTTCTATATCATCATTCGTTCTAGATTACTCTAAAGGAATGTCGATTTTTTGGTTATGTTGGGTTGGCAAGAACAGTTTGATCGTTGGATGCACATGAAATGCTTTATGACTAAACATATCTAATGATTGATTCATTTGATGATGCATGGCACAAAATACTTGAGGCTTAAGAGCTTCAATGAAACTTATTGGTCCAATATCAAAGTCTGGACCCATTCTTTGATCACATGGAAAACAAGCAATATCCACATGATGACCTTTTATATCTTCTAAAATAGTTTGAAATTTAAGGTGGGCTAGTTCACTTTCTTCAGCACTGACTTCTTGATTCCAATGCCAGTCATTATAATCCCCTGCATGAAAAATAGTGCCTTCCCCTGTGTCCACAAGGTAACATACTCCTTCATCAGTGGAATCAAAGACTTTAATTTTTAAATCATGGGTATAGATCGTGTCTTGATTTTTCACAAAGAAAACATGGGACATATTTTTTAACTCAACATCGAGTGATGCAATCACTCGAATATTGAGTGAAGCGATTCTCGCATTAAAATGATTACAATGATGATGAGAGACAAAGGCTGTTTTCTCTTTTGAAGACTCTAAATAGTGCGGTGGGATTGATCCTGAAGCAATATCAAAAAAAAGAATATGGTTTGAAGTTTCAAAGATAAACCCACTATGCGCAATATATTCGCATGTCAACATAAGTTCCCCTCCTTTTTAATTATTATACCTTTTTTTGCATCACTGCGAACATGAAAAAAGTTGCTGCAATCCCTAAACTTAAGCTTGAAAAGGCAAAAGAAGAGCTGATATTGATTTGATATAATTGTCCAGCTAGAAAACTTCCTAAAACCATCCCTAATGATCGTATCGCATTATATAGACCCATAACCGTTGCATTTGAGGCAAATGCACTCATATGTCCAGAATAGACTTGAACCAAGATAAGATACAATGAGTTTAAGATAAAGAAACTGATTGATAAAATCATAAACAGATTGAAATCTCTTAAGAAAACCAAAACTAATGCAATGAATGAAGTCACTATTAAGACGATACTTAATGGGAATTTAAACCATTTTCGTTGAATGATTAATCGCCCTAATGTCATATTCACAAGCAGTGACATGACTCCAAATGTGGCTTTTATAAGACCATTCATGGATGCAGGAAATAATAATTGATCTTTGAGATAGAAGTTAAAAATCTGATCAAAAGCTACGGTTCCCATCATCGACAATAATACCACCACACTGAAGAGTGTAAATTCTAAAGGCTTAATCCGAATCACAATATTAAAGAAGCGTAATGGATTAAACGATGATGATTTCTCAATGATTGTTGAGACATCAATGCCTTTAAAAAAACAATGCATAAGTAACCCTGTACTAACTAAGGCAATAATCTGAATCACAAACATAAGATGTAAATCAATATCTGCTAAGTATCCCCCAATCAAATATCCAAGTGCGCCACCAAGTGTAAATAAAGTCGCATGAATGGATAAATTCATTGCACGATCACTGTTCATTGAGTGATCAAGTATGAGGACGAGTTGAGTCATCATGACGCCACCCACAAATACACCGGCAATAAATCGCGCTAAAACAATTAACCATAATTGGGTCGCAAATAAAAACATAGTTTGACCTAAAGCATACCCATAACATCCAATCGCAAACACATGAACTCGACCGATTCGATCATTTAAGAACGACCATAATGGCGAGAATAAAAAACTACCTAAGGACATCGCTGCGAATGCTAATCCAAAGGTTGATGAAGGTAATCCACGTTCTACGATTAAAGTTGGTGTTGCGGGATGAGCCAAATTGGCTGCAATGAGTTCAAAGAAGAACAAACCAAACAGAAAATAAAGTGAACTTGTTTTTTTAAAACTTTGTGAATTCATAGGATGATTATACCACACAAGCATTTAAGAAGAATGATAAAAGTGTTACAATACAATCACCTGAGGTATGATAGCATGACACGTCTAGAAAAAGATTCATTGGGGTATGTTGAGGTTCCCCTTAATGCATATTATGGGGCACAAACAGCCCGTGCTTTATTAAATTTTCCTATCACATTAAAACCTATCCATCCGATGATGATTAAAGCTTTAGGTATGATTAAGCTTGCTGCCACAAGCTCAAATCATAAGATTGGGTTCATCGATAAGAAACGTTTTCATTTCATTTCCATTGCTGCTCAAGAAGTCATTGATGGTTTACTTAACGATCATTTTGTTACTGATGCAATTCAAGGTGGTGCAGGAACTTCTGCTCATATGAATGTCAATGAAGTGATTGCAAATCGTGCTAATGAGTTAGCTCATTTTCCTTTAGGAACCTATGAATATATTCACCCTAATGATCATCTTAATTTTGGCCAATCCACCAATGATGTTTATCCTAGTGCAGGTCGTTTAGCGTCGTTATTTCTCGTCGCAAACCTCTTAGAATCGCTTCGTTTACTCCAAGTATCTTTACTTAAGAAAAGTGAGGAGTTTGAAGATGTCTTAAAGATGGGAAGAACTCATCTTCAAGATGCCATCCCAATTCAATTAGGTCAAGAGTTCAAAGCCTTCGCAACTTCAATTGGTCGTGATATAAAACGTATCAAAATCGCTTTTAATGATCTGAAATCTGTGAACATGGGGGCAACTGCGGTTGGGACAGGACTAAATGCGGATGAAGATTACAAACGCATTATTGTGAAGGAACTTTCAAAGGTTTCTGGAATCACCCTCACTAGTGCGAAGGATTTGGTGGATAGTACGCGCAATGTGGACGTCTTTGTTTGGGCTTCATCATCACTCAAAACATGTGCTGTCAATTTATCAAAAATGAGTAATGATTTACGTTTAATGGCTTCGGGTCCACTCGCTGGATTTAATGAAATTAATCTTCCTGAAAAGCAACCTGGTTCATCCATTATGCCAGGTAAAGTTAATCCCGTCATCGCCGAAGTGGTGAATCAAGTTTGCTTCAATGTGTTTGGTAATGATGTGACTATTCTAAAGGCGGCAGAAGCTGGTCAACTTGAACTTAACGTATTTGAACCTGTCATGTTTTATAAACTTTTCGAATCAATTGAAACATTAACTCATGCTTGTGATACATTACGTGTCAATCTGATTGATGGCGTTACAGCTAATAAAGCACGATGCGAGGATATGGTTGAATCGTCAATCGGGAACATTACGGCGGTCGCACCTCACATTGGTTATGCGAATGCATCATTAATTGCTCAAAAGGCACTCCTTGAACAGCGTAAACTTCGTGAAGTCATTTTAGAAAGTGGCTTACTCAGTGAAAAAGAATTGAACATTATTCTTAAACCAAAATCACTCACTCGTCCTGGTATTGCCGGTAAACAATTATTACGTGCAAAAATGAGGGATCAAAACCATGAGAACGATTAAAACATTAGACATCAAAAAGGCAGTCTTTGAAGCATGCCAAAGCGTGCAATTTCGTTATTCTAAACCGATGGAAGAAGCCATTACACGTTATATGGACCAAGAAATGGGAGTTGGTAAAGCCATTTTAAAAGTACTTCTTGATAATTCTGAGCTTGCGGATAAGGAACATATTCCAATGTGTCAAGATACTGGAATGGTCGTGGTGATATTAAAACTTGGCCAACATGTCAACCTTGAAGGTGATTATGTTATTGACATGATTAATGAAGGTGTTAAAGAAGCCTATGATGTCGCTTACTTAAGAAAATCGATAGTGAAAGATCCTTTATTGGAGCGAGTGAATACGCAAGACAATACTCCTGCAGTGGTCCACATTGAAATGACACCAGATGATCAATGCGAAGTGTTAGTGAGCGCAAAAGGATTTGGTAGTGAAAACATGTCAAAATTGGCAATGTTAACACCAGCACATGGATTAAAAGGTGTGGAAGAATTCGTCCTAAATACTGTCTTAACTGCAGGTCCTAATGCTTGCCCACCGATGGTAATTGGTGTTGGTATTGGCGGAACGATGGATCAAGCGGCTTTAATGGCTAAAAAAGCCTTGTTTAATGAAGTTGGCGAACGTAATCCAGACTCACGATATGCCGCCCTAGAAATGGATTGGTTAGAGAAGATTAATGCCTCAGGCATTGGACCACAAGGATTAGGAGGAAAGACGACGGCGATTGATGTATTTATTAAGACTGCACCCACACATATTGCAGGGCTACCAGTTGCAGTAAATATCAACTGTCACATGACACGCCACGCTCACATTAAACTATGATTACAATCACAACCCCACTGCAAGATGATGTGTTAAAATCGTTGCACGCGAAAGACTTTATTCTATTTTCTGGTGAACTTTATACGGCTCGTGATGCTGCGCATTTGCGCTTAGTTCATGATATTGCGAAAGGAACTCCTCCTTTTAATCTTGATGGAGCGGTGATTTATTATGTTGGACCATCCCCTACGCCTCCACACTTAAAATTTGGTTCCGCAGGACCAACCACATCCTCACGCATGGATGTGTACACCCCTACACTACTAGATCATGGTGTTAAAGCCATTATTGGTAAAGGATATCGCTCAAAAGAAGTACTTGAATCATTCAAGAATCACCAAGCTGTGTATTTACTTGCGATTGGTGGATCTGGAGCATATCTTGGGCAATGTGTTCAATCTTCAGAAGTCATCGCCTATGATGATTTAGGAGCAGAATCCATTAAAAGACTTGTTGTTAAAGATCTACCACTTATTGTAGGATATGACACTTTTGGTGAAGATGCTTATGTTTATGCAAAAACGCTTTGAAATCATTCAAAGCGTTTTTTTATCTTAATCTACGATTGGGATGCGATATATAAATCTTAAACCAATCTTGATGATCGATTTGAATCATGGGACTTAAGAGTAGATTTTCAAATCGATCATTTTTTGTGGTTCCAATAATGGGAACTGCCCCCACTGGATGATGCATCACAAAACTTAATGCAATGACCTCAGGGGTTGTATGATATTTTAATGAGAGTGAATAAAGTGTTTCAATGAGTGGTTTATATTCAGGTGAATCATGATGCATCAAACGATTCTGAGCTAATGGGCCCCAAATCAATGGATGAACTTTTTGCTTTTGCAAGTAATCAAAATTGCCATTATCAATATGTTCAAAACAATCAACACTAAACTCAATTTGATTCGTCACCAAAGGATGTTTTGTGAAAGCATTTAAAGCATCAAACTTCATAGGATCAAAGTTTGAGACCCCATAGGATTTAATGTATCCTCGATTCATACATTCATCTAATGCTTTCGCAACTTCTTCATGATGAATAAGAGGATCTTCACGATGGACAAGAAAGACATCAATAGACTTTAACCCTAGTTTTTCTAGTGATTCTTCACATGCCTTAATAATACTTTTTCCACGAGTATCATAATGCCAAATATCATCCTCACTCAACTTTGGTACTATTCCAGTTTTCGTAATCCATGTGCTTTGGTGTTTAAGTTGTGGATTTAATGCTAAAGCTTCACCAATCAGTCGCTCATTATCACCTAAACCATACAATTGAGCTGTATCAAACGTATCAACGCCATGAGCAAGTCGATGCACTATCATCTCCATCACTTCTTTGGGTGAGAACTTTTCTCGCTTAAATCCCATCATTCCTTGAATGATGGAAGAAACTTGGACGTGTTCACTTAAACTAATCTTTTTCATATGTTTTCCTACCTTTTGAACATCAATTTTTCTTGATTAGATTACAATCCGCCACGATTCATCATCAGAACTGCCATATCAATCAACCTCTTTAAGATATTGGGGAACAATCCAATCGATAAATTAATGAGGAGGATGCTAACTAAACTTAATTTCATGGAAAATGGAATAATATCGAGTCGCATGTCTTTATCATGACGCTTATTTTCTTTTAAGAAACCATTTAAAATGATGGGCATGAAGTAAATCGCATTAAGAAAACTCGATAAAATAATGATAAAGAAACCAAAGGGCATCGCCGCTTCAAGTAAAGCAGTCGATAAGTAAAACTTACTCATAAAGCCCATGGTCCCAGGAATTCCAATAAGCCCTAACGCTGAAACCCCAAAGACGGTTAAGGAAAGTGGCATTTCCCAGCCTATTCCTTCTAAATCTCTTATACGTCGTTGATGAGTTTGATAGATAAAAGCCCCAACACTTAAAAATAGTCCAATCTTAAGCACGCCATGGGCCATCATATGAAATAATGTGGCACTTAGACCTGCACTGGTGCCTAAGGAGAGTCCTAAGAATAAATAACCGATTTGCGCAATCGAGGAATACGCAAGCATACGTTTAATATCCTTTTGTCCCATCGCAAATAAAGATCCTGCCACAATCCCTAACATCGCAAAGATGCTTAAGGTGGTGTTTAAGTTTAGATTTTCAAACCATTCAAAAGTATAAACAAGATGAAGCATCTTTATCAATAACATAATGTAAACCTTCCCAACAAGCCCTGCTAAAAATGCAGAACTTGGTGAAGGGGCGACACAATACGCATCAGGTAACCATACATGAAGCGGAAACATGGCGGCTTTTAGTCCAAAGCCCACCATCATAAAGATCATTGCCATGGTAAGCACTAAAGGATAATCCACAATCGCTTGATTCAAAGCTAGAGCCAAGGCATCCATATTAAGTTGGCCACCAATCATATACAAGAAGGCGATTGCCATCAGAATTGAAATCGAGCCAATCGAGTTAAGCATTAAATAACGAAATGAGGCTAGATAATTCGCTTTGGAGTGTTTGATGGAAATAATCGCGGCCGAAGTTATCGATAAGATTTCCATAAACACATACATATTAAAGATATCATTGGTATAGGTTAACCCATTAATCGCAAAAAGCATGAGTAACACTAAGGTCGCATACGACGCCAAGGCATGATCATCAATATGATGATGCATATCTGAGAGTGCATAACTCGCCACTAAGGTGGACAGTGACATCACAAACGTTCCAAACACCATCGCTAACCAGGTGAACTTAAACTCAATCCCAATCGAGACGTCCCAAGAACTAAACACCACACTGGTGTTCGCCAACGTGTCTCCTTGAAGAATCATCATCCACGTGACTAGCGTGGAAAGCATCACCGCTCCCATGAAGATAACCTTAACCAGTTTTAAATGCTTTTTAAGTAACGGTAGGATTAATGCACTCATGAGTAATGGTAGTAATATCCACAAGATCATCAGATTCATGAAGGATCCTCCATGAACTCTTTAAGTTCACAACTTTTCGTGAACTCATAGATTTTAATGATGAGCGATAATGAATACGCTGAGATGGACACCGCCACCACAATCCCTGTCAGGATGAGGGCAGAAGGAATGGGATTAATAAAGCCCGTGGACGTTTCTGAGGTAAAGATGGGTGAGACTCCCCCACTGATTGAACCAATACTCACGAAAAAGAGAAACACCGAGGTTTCCATAATATTAAGGCCAATGATGCGTTTCACAAGGTTTGAGTGGGTTAACACCGTATGTAATCCAATCACAAATAACGCCATCGCGCCAATGTAATTCATATGCGTTAGTATCGATTCAATCATGGTGGTCTCCTCTTTATAATATTGATGAGAGTTGATAGATTCTTATTTTAAAATATCACATTTGAAGTAGTATGAACATCCATCACGATTTATTTAAAACTATTTTATCATTATAATGCATCCGCACAAACAAAAAGATGTCCCGCAAGACATCTTTGTGTATTCATGAATTAAGCTAGATCTTTTTTAAGAACCCCTAATAATCCTGCAGTGACGACTGATCCAGCTACAATCGCAATCACATACTGAAGAATATTAGTCACAGCAAAGAGTACAAATACACCACCATGAGGGACCGCAAGTGTTGCGCCTAAACCCATGGAAATTGCTCCAGCGACAGCTCCACCAGCCATAATCGCAGGTAATACACGACCTGGATCGGCGGCAGCAAAAGGAATTGCTCCTTCAGTAATAAAGCTTGCACCTAATACGACGGCAGCTTTACCAGCTTCTTTTTGATCTTCCGTAAACTTCTTAGCAAATAAGAATGTAGCAAGGCCAATTCCTAATGGAGGCACCATACCACCAGCCATGACAGCAGCCATAACTGCAGATCCTTGACCAGCAACGAGGGTAGAAGTTCCAAAAGCATAAGCGGCTTTATTGACTGGTCCACCCATGTCAAATGCCATCATAGTTCCAAGAAGTAAACCAAGTACTACGGCACTTCCTCCAGATAATGAACTTAAGAAATCTGCCACAGCTTTATTAACAACCGCCATTGGAGTACCAAGAACATAGAATAATGATAGTCCAACGATGAGTGATGCGAATACTGGAATAATGAGTACTGGCATGATTCCTTGTAAGGATTTAGGCAATACAATGTATTTTTTAATGGCTAAAACGACATACCCTGCTAAAAAACCTGCAACGATTCCCCCTAAGAATCCAGAGCCGATGTTACCAGCAATGACTCCACCAATCATCCCTGGTGCTAAACCTGGACGATCCGCAATGGAATAAGCAATGTATCCTGCAAGAATTGGAACCATGAGGGCAAATCCGCCACCACCACCAATAGACATAAGGTAAGCAGGAAGTGTACCTTCAGTTTGAAACGCGTCATAACCAAACGCGAAGGAGATTGCGATGGCAATACCACCAGCAACTACGAATGGGATCATATAAGATACACCACTCATTAAATGTTTGTATACAGAGTTTGATTTCATGAGAATATCCTTTCCTCTTCTTTTTATGTATAGTCATGTCTTGATTGCGGTCAAGACATGAATTGATACCCAATTTTCCTACTTCTTCTTAAACAACTTTGCGAATAGTCCTTCTTGGACATGTTCACCTTCTTTGACTTTTTTAACTAATTTCTCACTAACTAAGTTTCCATCAAATGCATCTTTAGTTAAACCTGTTTCAATAATTTCTTGAGCACGTTTAATGGCATCGGATACCCCTACAGAAATGACTTTCTTTCCAATAAAGCGATCGGTAGGAACCGTTGTATCACATGCAAGAACGATAACATCTGCGGATGCAATGTCTTCACTGGTGAGTTCATTTTCAACACCCACTGATCCTCTTGTCTCTACTTTAGCCTCAAATCCTAGACGTTTGGCAGCTTGCTCAATAGCTTCTGCAGCCATGTATGTATGAGCAATCCCGGTTGGACATGCAGTAACACCTAATACTTTCATATTTACCTCCATGTCAACTCTTTAACGTTGACATTTTCTTTTAGTTTAAGTACTTCTTCTTGAGTAAAGCTTTGGGTACCTTCCTGTGATACAGCTAAAGCTCCACATGCGGTCGCGACTTTTAAAGCTTCAATAATATTCTTATCCTTAACATACTCACTGAGAAATCCTGCTAACATTGAGTCTCCTGCTCCTACAGTACTTTTCACAGGGACTTTTAGTGCTTCTGCTTTAATCACTTGAGATGTGGTAATAAAATAAGATCCATGTTCACCATGTGATAACAACATCATTTGAGTGTTACTAGTTTTAAGCACTTCTTGAGCTGCTTTGATTAAATCAGTTTCTGAGGTAAACTCAACTTTTAAATAACCTTCAAGTTCACTAACATTGGGTTTAACAAGCAATGGAGCATGTTTTAGGGCTTCTTGTAGAGCTAGCTTTTCCGCATCAATGACGACCTTTGTTTTTGAGGCTGCTTTTTCAATCAGTTCACCATATTGTTCTAAACTCATGCCTTGACAAAGTGATCCTGAAAATACCACCACATCAACTTCTTGCGCAACACTATCAATGAGTGAAAGCAATTGATTAATTTCCTTTTGAGTAACTTCAAACCCTGGTTCATTAATATCTGTGGTGGAATGAGTTGATAATTCAACAATCTTTGTGTTCGTCCTAGTGTTCGCATCCACTAAAACAAAATCAGTTGGGAGTTGTTCATGATCTACAAATGCCGAGACTTTTGCATAATTTCTACTTCCAATAAAACCACAAGCGATGGTTGGAACATTGAGTTTAGTGAGCACTTTGGAAACATTGATTCCTTTTCCACCCAAATCTTCTCTAGAAGATATCACTCGATTGACTCCATTAACATGGAGTGAATCGACAATGATTGTTTTGTCAATGGCTGGGTTGATAGTAATGGTCAATATCATGATGATTGACTCGCAATTCTAATATTGAGTTGGTGATCACTTTCTAAATCCCTTACAAAATCTTGGTCACCACCTTGATCAATAATTAGTAAATCTACTTCATGAGCATTTGCAAACACACTAAACCATTGACGTCTAAACTTACTATGATCACATAAGACAACTACTTTCGAAGCACGTTCTAACATACTTCGTTTCATGAGTGATTCTTCAACATCAGCAGTTGTGAACTCTCCTTGAGCGCTTATCCCATTCACGCCTAGAAATGCAATATCAGCTTTGAATCTTGCCATACTTGCTATAGCAAGTGATCCTACACACGCTAAGGTTGTTGAGCGAATCTTGCCACCGACTAAATAGCACTCCACATGAGGATTTTTCGTAAGTTCTGGGAAATGATTGGTTGCATTTGTAATAATTGTTAACTGAAGCGATGATTCTCCAATAAGACGTGCCAAAAGTTGTGTTGTAGAACCTGCATCAAGAATGATCGTTTGATGATCTTTAAGTAAGGTGAAAGCTTGCTTGGCAATGGCCATTTTTTCATTAATATTCTGAGTCTGCTTATCATCCATTCTTTCTTCATATTTTAGATTTTCAATGGCTGATGCTCCACCATGGGTTCTCTCAAGTTTACCTTCAAGTTCCAACAAGTTTAAATCACGACGTATTGTAGCTTCTGATGCATCTAGCGTTAAAGAAAGTTCATTCACTGAGATAAACTGATTTTTCTTAATAAAATCAAGAATCAATGAACGACGTTGTGAAGCTAACATGGTTTGACCTCCTCTTACAGGGATAATGATGAGAATAAGTTAAGAATATCTTCTTTGCTTTGTGCGTTAAACAATGTTTCTCTAAATTCTTCTTTCATAAGTGAGCGAGATAATTTTGCTAGGATTTGTAAGTGCACTTGTCCTTCACTCTGAGCTGGAACACCGATCATGAACACAGATTTGACGCTTTGATCATCCATGGACTGCCAATCAATATCTTGAACGCGAGCATATAGAAGCACTGGTTCTAGAATGGCTTCATCCTTTCCATGAGGAATAGCAATATGATAACCAACACCAGTTGAATACTCTGCTTCGCGAGCTAACACTGCATTGACGAAGGCTTGAGGATCACTCACTTTTCCTTGAACATGGGCCAGATGAGCAAGTTCTTGAATAACTTCAAGTTTAGTCGAGGACGTAGAATCTAGCACAATAAGTTGTGATGTGAGCATAATATTCTCCTTGTTGATTGATTTTGATTGATTTTGAATGTTTATGACTAAATAATATCAATAATTAAGGTCATGTCAAGCATTTTTCTAGTTTTCATGAATATTTCACACAATATCAAGCACAATTGCTCAAATTCAAACAAAAAAAGAACATCAATGATGTTCTTTATGTATATGTCGATATAAATCAATAAACTCAGTCGCAAGTATCTTAAACGCTTCTGCACTCATGAGTAAATCTTGAGCATGGGTTAATAACAACGTCATATCAACACCTTCCCCCTTAGATTCTTGTACTACTAAGTGGGTGTGTTCTTTATGACCTGCTATATAATGTTGATCTCCTAAGTCTAGATTAGACTGAGCTCCCTCAAAATCATTAAGTTTAGCGCATCGAATGGCTTCAATGAAGTAACTACGTGCTGATCCCACTTCAGTAATGATTTTGAGTGCTTGAATTTCATTATTCATTTGATTCTCCAAGAAGTCTTAATGCGTGAGCCAAAACCTTTTCGCCATCAAGTGTTCCATAATCCACAATGTTGATCGCTTCAACTCGACCTTGACATACACTTTGTAGTCTAGTGAGCTCACTTCGAATTTGTGGCCCCACAAGGACGACATCGGCTTTCGCAAAAACACTGACATCTGAAGTTAATGGACACGCTTCAATCTTAACTTCTACCCCAAATTCCTCTGCCGCAAGCATCATTTTTTTAAGCAGTAAATTGGTGCTCATTCCTGCTGAGCATAATAAAACAATGGACTTCATACTCCGACCTCCTTATTAAAGTACTGTCTTTTATTTAACGAATAAATCATAAGATCGACTTTCGTGCCATCATATAAACAACGAGCACGACGAATCATACCATCATACTTAAATCCTGATCTTAAGATGACACGCTTACTAGATTCATTAAATGAGAAGTGATTTGCGCCAATAAGAGAAAGACTTAGTTTCTTAAATCCAAACTCCAATACTGCAGCTATGGCTTCATGCATTAAGCCTTGTTTCTGATAATGGGGTGATAAGACATATCCAATCTCTTTCGTATTTAAATCTTGACGAAGACTATCCGGATGAAGTCCAATACTACCAATCACCTTTCCATTGTCTTTAAGTTCAATGGCCCAAACCTCATCTTGAGCGATGAAATTTGCGATAACCTTCTCCGTTTCTTCTATATGTTCATGGGGTTTAAACCCCGCATTAAAACCTACTTCTTGTAAAGAAGCAAATTCAAATTCATCGGCCGCATCACTAAGTTTGAACGGCCGTAAGATAAGTCGTTTTGTTGTAAGTATTTCCATAATCAACCTCACTTTAAGAATAACAAACCTATCCTAAGGATACAAGAAAAAAATGCATGATAGACTCATGCATCTTTGAATAACGTTCCTTCATCAATAGCCTTAAATAAGACTTCAACACGAGACTTAATCATATCACGTGTTTCTCTAAATCCTTCAATAGGTCCCCCTGAAGGATCCACTAAACCCCAGTCTTCACGAAATCGCGTTGGTATATATGGACATTCAACTCCACATCCCATAGTTATTAAAACATCAAGTGATGAAGGAATATCCGATAATAGTTTAGGATGATGTGCTGACATATCGACTCCAGCTTCTTCCATAACTTGTCGCGCTAATGGTTTTACTTCTGGATAATCTTCAGTCCCAGCTGAATAGATTTCAAATCGTCCTTGTGATAAATGTTTGCCCCAACCCTCGGCCATTTGAGAACGACATGAGTTATGGATACAAATAAATCCAATTTTTAACATGGTTTCACCTCATTCCTATCTTAACACAGTCAACCATTATTAACTGTTAAGATGCTGTTAACTATCGAGCTAGTTTTTCGAAATCGACGAGTTCTACTCCATTTCGCTCAACGCTCACACTTACCATAATTTGCTCTTCATGTGGACGATCTTGAGCTGATCGTGATACCTTTGCGATCCGATCTACGGCTTCCATTCCAGAAATAACTTGCCCAAAAGCTGCATACTGGCCATCTAAATGAGGTGCATCTTGATGCATGATAAAGAATTGAGAACCTGCACTATCTGGATGCATTGCACGAGCCATGGATAATACCCCACGGGTATGTTTGAGTGGATTATCGAATTTGTTTAATTTAAATTCGCCTTTGATACTATATCCTGGTCCACCGGTGCCATTTTTAAGAGGACATCCTCCTTGAATCATAAATCCTGGGATGACACGATGAAAGATTAAATTGTTATAAAATCCTTTTTCAATGAGACTGATAAAATTGGAAACACTCTCAGGAGCGACTTCTGGAAATAATTCGCAAACAATGGTTTCCTGATGGTTTGTTGTAATAGTTACAATGGGGTTCATAATTTCTCCTTGTCAAGAAAAACACAATCCGAAGATTGTGCACTCAAAGTTTAGTCAATTGGTTCAAATGAATCTTTGGAAACGCCACATAATGGGCAGTACCAATCATCCGGAATATCTTCAAACGCAGTTCCTGGTTCAATCCCGCTTTCAGGATCTCCTAGCTCTGGATCGTAGATGTATTCGCAAGCTGTGCATTGATATTTTTTCATGAGTTCTTATCTCCTTCAGGTGTCATTTTAACATACACGCATTCATAATTCAAACGTCTTTGCCTGAGTTCAAAGGCTTAAACCATTGAAATTTTCCTTCTTCTTGGAGTTTGACTAAAATTGAAATCACAATAGGAAATCCAAAGAGTCCAATGACTCCTAAAATGTTTACTCCCAAGATCATGGATAAGATGGTTACGATTGGATGTAGCCCAACTTGATCACCAATGATTTTCGGTTCGACAATTTGTCGAACGATGGTAATGACACCATACAAGATGAATAACCCTATCCCTAAGAATGTGTTTCCATAAAGAATTGAAATGAGAGCCCATGGTAATACAATTCCTCCAGTACCTACGACAGGAAGAATATCAAATAGTGCAATTCCTAAAGCAATCCAAAATGCAAAGTCAACACGAAGAATCAGTAGACCAATAAATAATTGAATGAATGTGATCGAAAGGATTAATGCATAGGATCGTCCCATCTTAAAGACTGTCGATGCAAACTTATGATTGAAATGAATAAGGAATTGTTGAACATCCTTGTTTAACTGGTGCCAAACAAAGGCTTTAATCATCTCAAAATCAATAGCTAGGAAAAATGAAATGACGATAGTAACGATGATTGAGATGAGAGCTACTGGGATTTTGGTAATCATATTTTGTACAATCACAATAATATTAGGGGTCAACGCCAATAATAAACTTTCAGAGGATTCTAATAAACGATAGAGTGGTGCAAATGTATCAAGAGACATGCCAGGTAAAATGCTGAATAATAATCGCTCTGCTTGTTCGACCACATCAACAAGTGAAGGCAGCAGCACGCTACTAATCCATTCAGGGAAGGTTAATATCATTTCCGCAGACATATTCATTAATTCGAAAATACCTAAACCTACCGTACTAAAGACAAGAATGTAAAAAACAATCATGACAATAAGCGCACTTTGAGATCTTTTAAGTCTTGCTTTTTCACTTAATGTTTTAATTAGTGGTTGAAGTAAACTCACAATGACAAAAGCTACAAAAAATGGCATTAACCAAATAAGTAAATATCGAAAGAAAACATAGAGCCCAAGTAAAACAAGAATGGTTCCTAGGGCTTTATACAGATGACTTTGATTCATGGGCGTGCTCCTTAATCCATGTTTTTATTCTCTCACATGCTTCTAAAAGTAAATGTGGGGATGTTGCGCAATTTAATCGTAGATACCCTTCTCCAGTTGGACCAAAGATTGATCCATCATGAAGCCATACTTGAGCTTCTTTAATCAAACCTCGATGTAAACGAGGGGTAGCTATACCACACGCTCGTACATCAAGCCACATTAAATATGTTCCTTCCATCTTCACCACTGATACACAAGAATTCTCAAAACACTGCTTGACTAAATTCACATTGGTTTCAATCACATCACATAACTCATCAATATAATCATCACATTCTTGGTAAGCGATGGTGGTTGCTCGAATTCCTAGTTCAACACTATGAAATAAACCCAGTTGATGATAAAGATTCATAATTTTCTTTCGAATACTAGAGCTTTTCACAATAATTTGCGAGACATGAGCAGATGCCAAATTAAAGGTCTTAGATGCTGACATCAACATGATCACATGTTCATCAAAGTTAATCAGTGGAATATGCTTATGACCTTTAAAAATAAAATCCATATGAATCTCATCGCTGATGATCATAACATTATTTTGATTCATAATCTCAACAAATCGCTTGAGTTCATTCTCTCTCCAAACACGTCCTACTGGGTTATGAGGTGAACAAAATATCACCATCTTGACATTGAATTCTTGTATCTTGTGTTCAATGTCTTCAAAATTCATTTCATATCCACTAGGATGATGAACTAAAGATGAGAATACAACTTGTCTTCCCGTCGCCTCAACACTCTTAAAAAAAGGCATGTACACTGGTTCAAGAATAAGGATGGCATCGTTAGGTTGGGTTAAGGCAAGAAGACATGCATTAATACTACTCACGACATTAGGAGTTGTTAAAATCCAAGAGGGATCAACCATGCAATCATGACGACGTTTCAAATAGTTGGTTATCGCTTGGGTATACTCAGGTGTTTCTAAATTATAGCCAAGGATTTTCTCGTCAAGATATTCATGTAATCCATTAAGGATACGCTCATCCACTTCAATATCCATGTCCGCAACCCATAATGGAATGGTATCTTTTGGGTAGCGATTCAGATGAATACTATCATACTTTCGCGAGTGAGTATTAAATCGATCAGTTTTGAATTTAATATGTTTCATGGTCATATTGTATCAAATAAAGAGATAAAAACATAAAAAAACAAGTTGAAATTCAACTTGCTTAATGGATTATTTAAGAAGTTCATTGACCTTTTTAATGTCTCGTTTTGGTCTATCAACTAGAGGTGTTGCATCATGAACATAAAACGGATGTGCTTTATGGAATGGTGTTTTCTCACTGGTTTGATACAAGATCCCTAAAGCAAACTTATCTTGATTTAACGCTAGACTCATCGCTGCATTAAAGTCTTGAGCATTATGCTCACCTTGTGCTAACCAATAAGAATTATTCTTATACCAAGCAAAGGTATTCACTTTGTTGTAAGTCACACAAGGATGGAAGATATCCACGATGGCGTATCCTTCATGAAGAATAGCAGCTTTAATCACCTCTTTAGTCTTCTCTACATCGCCTGTGAAAGCACGACCAACAAATGATGCTCCAAGTGCTAATGCAAGCGCAACAGGATTTAGAGGTTCGTTATAGACTCCATTCACTTGAGTTGTTGTTTTTAAACCACGAGGTGACGTCGGAGAACCTTGTCCTTTAGTAAGTCCATAAATCATATTGTTATGGACAATGTGGGCCAGATTAGGATTGCGACGAACATTATGTAAGAAATGGTTACCCCCTTCTCCATACATGTCGCCATCACCACCTTCCGCAATCACAACTAATTTAGGATTGACAGATTGAATTGCCTGCGCAACAGAAAGACCACGACCATGAAGTCCATTAAAATATGAAGCATCGATATATTGTGGCATTTTTGCAGCTTGGCCAATACCTGATGAGAACACCACTTGAGTTTGATCAAGATTGAGTTCTTCTAATGCTTTAAGAATCGCTTGTCGTAGTGGGAAATTACCACATCCAGGACACCAGGCAATATCAAGTTCATGTTTAAAGTCAAATTTACTCATTTTAGAACCTCCTGAAGTTGTTCATTGATTTCTTCAATGAAGAATGGTTCCCCATTGTATTTATTAACTCGGTGTGTCACCATCACACCAAGTTCAGTCGCAAGAAGATTTGCGAATTGACCTGTGAAGTTATTTTCCACCACAACAACATGTTGAGCCTGATCAAAATATGTTTTTAATGATGTTGGGAGTGGGAATGGTTGTTTCACATATAAGTAAGCCACATCCTTCATCGAAGTCGTTTCAATAAATTCTTTGAGCACTCCATAGGTAGAACCCCATCCAACAACAAGTTTCTTGAAGTCTTTAGGTCCTAAAAGTTCCGCATCTTGATAGTCTTCAAGAAGTAATCCGCGTTTCTTCATACGTTTATCTTGCATTTGCACACGAACATCAAAGTCTTCAGTGATTTGTCCTGATTCATCATGTTCATCAGAATCCACCTTAACAAACCCTTCTCCAAAACCTGGAATCGCACGCGGTGATATTCCATTTTCAGTGAGTTTGTATCGTTTATAATCTTTATCAGAGACGACTGTAAATGATTCCATGTACTTATCAGAAAGTTCAAAAGAAGGCATTTGCCCTAAAGATTCCAACCAGTATTGATCAGATAAAATAAATACTGGAACTTGGTATTTATCAGCTAACCAAAATGCTTTTTGGGCTAATAGTACCCCATCTTCTAGTTTTCCAGGTGCTAAGACAATTCGAGGAAATTCCCCATGTCCTGCATAAACTACAAGGTTTAAGTCACCTTGTTCAGTTCTTGTTGGAAGGCCTGTAGCAGGTCCAGGTCTTTGCGCAACGTGAATTACAGCCGGTGTTTCAATAATGCCTGCCAAAGATACCGCTTCAGTCATTAATGCAAAACCACCCCCTGATGTAGTGACCATGGCCCGTGCACCTGCATAAGATGCACCGAGAGCCATATTAAGAGCAGCAATTTCATCTTCTGCTTGTTCCACAAGTACACCAAAATCATCGGCTTTATTGGATAAGTACATCATCACTGAGGTTCCTGGTGACATGGGATACGATGAAAGATAGTTGATTCCTCCACCTAGTAAACCAATGCCTAATGCATTATTTCCATCAATGACTTTAAATGGTGGAACTGACACTGGTTTTTCCATTTTTAGTGGGGCATGATAAGCTCTTCCTAGGTCATATCCCTTTTTAAATGCCGAGATGTTATCTGCCACAATGGCTTCACCACGATGAATGAAACGTTTTGTGATCAGATGCTCAGCCACCATCATATTCAAATCTAACATCCCAGAAATATAGCCAAACAATATAGTATTCGCAAATAAACGATTACCCGCTTCTTTCGCTAGCTTTGTGAGTTCTAATACTTCATAGTTTAGACTATGTTTTGCTTTTTCTTCATCAGAAACAAAAGCTTCCTCACCAAATACCACGGTGTGTGGTGTTAAACGTCTTGGTAAACGATAAAACGAATTGTTATTCAATAAGAATAAGTAGTCGATGCTTTTTCTAAGGGAATGAATGGGTGATTTAGAAACACGTAACTCAAAAGTATTGTTTCCACCACGAACACGACTCATCACTTCTTTTGAAGTAAAGACATAATATTCCTTTGATAAAGCTTCAACTAAAAACTCTTCGATTGTTGCTAAACCTTGGCCAGCTTCACCTGAAACAACAATCGATAAAGATTCTTTCATATGATATCCTCCAGTTCTTTATCGTTTAAAGTATATGAAAAAAAACAAGCACTTTCCATGAAAGTGCTTGAAGAAGTAAAAAATAAAAGGATATCCATGAACGTGGGTGGGGGGGGAATTGTGTCATGGAATATCCTGATAAATCATATCAAAGTGCATAAAATTTGTAAAGCTTTTTACCTTAAGTTACTATAAAATAATTTTTTCAGTTGATGCTTTCTTTAAGCGATCATTGAGTGTTGCGCCTAATCCTTTTTCAGAATAAGAAGTGACTAATATTGAAGTGACGGGCATATTATCACTTTGTCTTAAAATATCAAATAATCCATTAAGTGCGAATTCAAAATCATCCTTAGTTCCTAAGGTTACCATATAAGGTCCCGAGAGTTCATTGATGATTTCATCAACACTAATCAATAATGTATGTTCAAGTGAAATAGTTTTTAAATATTCCAATTGTTTCAAAAGATTTCCTTCAATAAATGTCATTGGTTTAGATGGTGCATAATGTTTATATTTTTGCCCAGGTGATTTAGGGGTAACATTCACATCAATTAACGCATCATCATATATAATCTCAGAATCAACTTCCCTTAGTCTTTCAATCGATAATCCACCTTTTCTAAGAATCGCAAATGTTTGTGATGAAACATCAAGTACCGTGGATTCAACACCTACTTGGCTTTGATCAGCCATAATAATTGCTGCAATCTTTCCTTGAAGATCATCTAGAACGTGGGATCCTTTTGTAGGGGAAGGTCGCCCTGAAACATTCGCACTTGGTGCAGCAAGTGGAACTTGAGTTGCTTTAATGAGTGCTAAGGCAATCGGATGATCTGGCATTCTAATACCAACTGTAGGCAAAGAAGCGCTGACTAAATCTGATATTAATGAGCTTTTCTTAAAGACCAACGTTAATGGTCCAGGCCAAAAGGCTTCCATAAGTTTCAAAATTCTATCATTCAAGGGTTGATCAATACACTTTAATAACATCTCTTGGTCACACACATGCACAATTAATGGATTATCACTTGGTCGCCCTTTAGCTTCAAATATCCTTTGGATCGCTTCATCAGACCATGCATTAGCAGCTAACCCATAAACTGTTTCAGTTGGCATAGCAACGCATTGATGGGCATGAATAAACTGCGAAGCTAAAACAATTGCTTCGTTATCAATATTGTTTTGATTTATAGGTATGATTATTGTTTCCATAGGCGTAGTATATCAAAAAGAACTCGATAATTAAATACATGATACAAAGCACAAAAAAAGGATTCCTTGAACGTGGGTGGGGGGGGGAATCGTTGCAAGGATATCCTCGAATTCATCATAGCGAAAAAGACGTTTTTTTTCAATAGTTAAACGATTAATCTTTTCATGTTCTTTGAATCATTTTAAGACTTCGTTATGTCCTATATGAGTCAATGATATTCATAAGCGTAAAATCCCATTCATGAAGCAAGTTCGTGTATAATTTAGTTAAGGAGATAAACTATGTCAATCACATTTTATACTGCTGACCAACAACTTAAAAACTTCAATGATTTCAAAGGAAAAGTATGCCTGATTTTTAATTCGGCCACAGGATGTGGACTCGCCCCTCAATTTGCTAGTATTCAAACTCTTTATGAAAGATATCATGACCAAGGTTTAGAAGTATTAGACTTCCCTTCTAATACGTTTAAACAATCATTAGAATCTGCTCAAGAAGCTGCAAGTATTTGTCAGTTGAAATACAACACAACCTTTACCACGTATGAAAAAATTGAAGTAAATGGTCCTCAAACTCATCCATTATTTGTTTTTCTTAAAAACAATGGAAAAGCTACTGGATTATATGGGATGAAAGCAAAACTAAATCAAGATATTGAATGGAATTTCACTAAATTTTTGGTGAATAAGTCTCAAACTAAAGTATTCAGATTTGGTCCTCAAACTTCTCCACAGGATCTCACCTCAGCGATTGAACTATTTCTAAATGAAAAGGTGTAAGCAAGTAATGCTTACACCTTTTTAAACGGATAGATGATAATGATGAATCAATGAATAGGCAACACCGTCTTCATCATTTGTGGCACATATTTCTTTAGCAATACTCTTTAGTTGTTCATCAGCATTCCCCATAGCAACACCATGACCCACACATTTGATCATTTCAAGATCATTTTCTGCATCACCATAAGCTAAAATTTGAGATGATTCATATCCAAATTCTTTTGCTAATGCAACAACCCCTTTTCCCTTACCTGCTTGATCACTGACAAACTCATACAAATCACTTTGAGAAATAAAGGATTGATATCCTGCCAAAGGATTTTTTGCCATATAGTCGTGAATCATTTTCGAAGTTTCCTCATTCACAATAAATAACACTTTGGGAGTTGACTCAAAATCTAAAGCATAAAGATTAGTAATCATCGGTTCTAATCCATTTTGGTTGGAAATACGATCAACTGTATCATCCATTTCAAAGGCATAACAATGATCAGGACCATAAATCATAGCATTAAGATTCAAAGGTTTTATATGATTAAGAATCGTAATAGCATCCTTTTTAGATAACATATGATGTGAGTGTTGGGCAAGATTAATGAGATTTAACGTATCAATCCCATTGTTGCACACATATCCTGACATCAAATGATCAATACCATGAAGTTTCATAGCAAGTCTTGCGGATTTAATTGGACGTCCTGTCGCGATGCATAACTTTACGCCTTGTTCCTTCAGTAGTTCAAGCGTAAAGCGTGTTAATGGCGTGACTTTCTTCTCACTGTTGAGAATTGTTCCATCAACATCAAAGAATACGATTGGGTATGTCATAGGCTCCTCCATAGTATGTTGGCTATTGCGACCATCAGTGGCATACTGATGATTGAAAATAAAGTGGTCATCATAATTTGAGATGCAGCTAATTGAGTATCACGATCATATTGTTGAGCAAGTATCGCAACATTCGCTCCAATTGGAGCTGACATGGCTACAAGTAATGTGTATGCGACTAAAGAATATTCTTTAGCAATGAATGTGAGTGCACCAAGCACAAACAAAGGTAATATAAATAAACGTACTACGACCATCATCCAAACACGCATATCGAGTAAAGTTCTCTTAATTGATAAATTAGCAAACGAACTTCCTAAGACTATCATGGCCACGGGCATAAGCATTGCCCCAATTCTTGATAAAAATTCATCCAATACAGCAGGGATTGGAATATGCAAGAAATAGACTAGGACTCCTAAAATAGTGGCAACGATGACTGGATTTGTAATTACTTTAATCAGTGACATTGAGCGAATATCTTTAGTGATCACAACAATGCCTAAAGTCCACTGGATTACAAATAACCAAGATAAAAAAGGACTTAAGACAAAGATAGCTTCTTGAGAAAATAATGCAATCACTAAAGGTATCCCCATAAACCCTGAATTAGTAAATATACTCGCAAAGATACTTAATCCATCTTTACGATATATCAAAGTTGCGACACCAATAATAAGTAGTAAACATGCAAATGATGCGACAAATGACACAAGTAGTCTTGTTGTATTTAGATCTGTTTGAGGTACAAGATAACCCCTAAACACCACAATGGGAGATATCACAAAAAGTAGGAATACTCCTAAATCCTTAAAAGTTTGGTCAGCCATCATGCCGCGTTTTTTCATCCATGCTCCTAAAGCGAGCATTGCAAACATAATGAGTAGTTGTTGGAAAAGTATTTGTGTCATGCTTGAATTCCTTCATTAAATTGAGCGTTATACAATCGATAGTAGGCTCCTTGAGCGTCCATAAGGCGTTGATGAGTTCCCACTTCAACCACTTCTCCATGTTCTACTACCACTATCATATCACTCGACACGATGGTACTCAATCGGTGAGCGATAATAAAACATGTTTTATTTGAGGTTAATTCCTTTAACGCCGCTGCAATCATCTTTTCTGTCATGGTATCAACATTTGAAGTGGCTTCATCTAGAATGACCATAGGACGATCAAGTAACATTGCTCTCGCAATGGTGATTAATTGCTTTTGCCCTTTTGACAAGTTTGAACCATCATCATAAATCATTGTTTTTAGGCCATCCTTAGACGATTTCACAAAATGAGTCAAAGAAACCTTTTCAATGACTTCCCACAATCTTGCCTCACTAATATGTGAAGCTCCATATGTGAGATTATCTTGAATGGTTCCTTCAAATAACCAACTATCTTGAAGTACCATACCAAAGGCTTGACGAACACTATCTCGAGTACATTCCTGAATAGGTTGCCCATCAATGAGGATTTGACCTGATTGAGGATCATAAAATCTCATAAGTAAGCTCACAAGTGTTGTCTTTCCTCCACCCGTTGGACCAACTATCGCCACCATGCTTTTTGCTGGAATATGCAATGAAACATCTTTAATAATGGGTTGACCTTGAACATACGAGAAGTTCACATGATCAAAAACAACTTCCCCTTGAATATTTGAATTTAGTTTTTTATAACCTGTCTCAATTTCTCCAGTTTCATCAAGAACCTTAAACACTCGCTCAGCGGCAGCTAAAGTAGATTGAAGTTCCGCAACCATGTTGCTTGCTTCAGTAATTGGAGCTGAAAAACGACGTGAATATAAGATAAATGAACTAATATTCCCTATACTAATAATCTGAAATAAATACAATAATGACCCTACTAATGAAATAAGAGTAAGAGAAATATTATTGATGAAGTTAATGGCTGGTCCCGAAATAGATCCCCAATAATCAGCTTCATAATAAGCCATCGACGCTTCTTGATTTTTCGCATCAAATCCTTCAATAAAATTAGGTTCTACTGCATAAGCTTTAATGGTTTTTAAACCACTTATGGTTTCTTCAATATAACCATTCATATCCCCAAGTTTCGCACTTCTTTTTCTAAATAGAGGTCGAGTTAATTGTGCAAGTTTACGAGTTGTGAAGATAGATAAAGGAAGTGTAACAACAAAGACACTCAATAAAGGTAAAGAGATTCCCATCATAATAACAAATGCACTAATCACCGTCACAAATGAAGAAAACAATACAATCACATCTGCTGAAAGTGACGTATTAATCGTATCAATGTCATAGGATATCCGTGACAACATATCTCCGATTTGATATCGATCAAAATATGAAATAGGTAACGTGGTGAACTTATTAAAGACCGCAGCACGCATTCTTACAATTACCTTTTGAGCTATCACAATCATCAATACCGAAAGTGCATATTGGAGAACAACACTTATCACATAAAATCCAATAAGCCAAATTAAAATGGATGCGACTTCATTGAGTTTTGTGGTTGATGCGGAATCAAGCACATCAAAAATTAATCCAATAAGATATGGACCAACAAGTTGTGCCAGGGATGATATTAATGATAAAACAAGCGCTAATAATAACCATCCTTTAACATGGCTCATAAACGACACTAAACGTTTAAGAGTTTTTGTGGTTTCTTTGGGTTTATCAATAGCCGCAGAAATCGGTCCGCCCATTCGACTCATCGTGCTTCACCTCCTAACTGAATATTAACAAGTTGTTGATAAGGAATACATGTCTTCATCAGTTCACTATGTGTCCCATATCCCACCATTTTCCCAGCATCAAGCATGATGACTTTGTCGGCTGAAAGTGCAAGTGAAACACGTTGTGTGATAAGTAGTGTACTTAAAGGTTTCATTGACTTTAAGTTTTGAAATATCAATGATTCAGTCACATAATCAAGAGCACTGGAGGCATCATCAAGAATAAGGACTTTCGCATCTTTCGCAAAAGCACGAGATAAAACAAGTCTTTGCTTTTGACCCCCCGAGAAGTTTGAGCCAGAGCGTTGAACTTGAGTTTCTAGTTGAAGTGGTAAGGCAGAGACAAAATCTGCTTGAGCTAATGATAATGAGGTGAGCATTTCTTCTTGAGATACACTTTCCCCAAGTTGAATATTTTGTGCAATGGTGAAGGAAAATAATGTGTCATTTTGAAAAACAACCGCAAATGATTTCCTTAGTTCTTCTAATGAATAAGATTGGATATTTTTACCCATTAAGGATATGGCTCCTTCTTGAGGATCATAGAGTCTTAAACACAGTTGTGCTAATGTGGATTTCCCACTCCCTGTTGCACCTATAATGGCAAGTGTTTCATGAGGGTACAAATCAAAATGAATATCTTGAAGGGTTGGTTCATGATCAAAATACCCAAAAGTGACATGATTAAAAGATAATACACTATCTTGATTGGCCACCATATGATCTTCAATAATCTTGATGTGGTCTTGACTATCGAGGAGTTCACTTAATCGTTGTGCACTTGCGGTTGCTTTTGATGTAAGCAAGAAAATCCTATTTAATGCATAAAATGCATTCAGAATTAATGTAAAGTATGAAATATAAGCAATAATAGAACCCACTTGAGAAGTCCCATTGAGTACATTATTGGCCCCTACCCAAAGAATGATCACTAATCCTGTATTAAGCAATAATGCCATAGTAGGATTGAGTAATCCTACAATAATATTTGCACGTTGTTCTTTCATCGAAGTTTGTTCATTGATATCGGTGAAGCGTAATATTTCGTTATTTTGTTGATTAAAGGCTTTAATGATACGAATACCAGTAAGGTTTTCACGTACTACCTTAATCAGTTCATCGAGGGAACGTTGGAGCTGATCAAAATAAGGAACACCTTTAACGGTGATAAAACCAACAACAAAAAACAAAACAGGAAGTAGAATCAACATAATAATTGATAATTGAAAATCAATAATTACCATTAATATGATTGCTCCTATTAATAGAATTGGAGCTCTTATCCCCATTCGTTGCATAACATTAAAGAAGCGATATACATGGTACGTATCGGTAGTCATTCTAGAGACTAATGATGGTAAGCCAACTTCATCCACTTTCTTTGCACTTAGATTCATAATCTGACGATACCCATCTTTTCTCAAATCTAAGATTGCATCTGTACTTACTTTTGCAGAGATACGATTCGCCCACACATTAAAAGTAATCGAAAGAATTGCAGCGACAAGCATGAAAAAACCAAACAAAAGAATAAATGGAACTGATTTAGTAGGGATAATTCTATCAATGATGATGGCTAAAATAAAGGGTAGCATCAAATCTAAGATTCCAGCTACAGCTTTAATAAATATTCCAAAACTAAGTAACCTTTGATAAGGCTTTAAATACCTAAAGATTTTCTTCATGCGATGATAATTCCTTTGCACGTGTATACAACCGATTCAGAAAAGATAAAAATTGAGTTTCACTTTCCTCATCGAAATCTTGCATAAGATAAAGCCGTTGTTTCTTTAAAATGGCCACACATTGATTTTTGACTTCTAATCCAAGAGGTGTTAACGTCAGTCTTTTATAGCGTCGATCTGTTTCGCTTAAAGATACTACAACATACCCTAAATCCACACAAGCTTGTATACCTCGTGTAATCGTACTTTTATCAACATGCATGGTTTCAATCAAAGCTTCCATAGGATATTCACTTTGTTTTGAAATCTCAATTAGAAAGGAAGCTTGATATCCTTTAAGTTTAAATTTCGCAAATTGATGATCTCTAAATGATAAGTTGTAACGCTCGATCATCGAAATCGTTTTATTAATAGGTAGCATAAACCCTCCAATAATTGCACATGCAACTATTATACACTTTTTTGTCACTTTAGAAAGTCTTAAGAAATCCCAACATAAAAAAAAACAACGATGACTCGTTGTTTATCTTGTGAATAGTCTTTTCATGACGAAGCTATAAATATACCCTAAGATGAATAATCCAGTAATTGAGAATAAAAACATCACGACGAGTAATAATAAAACTTCCATTTATTCTGCCCCTCCCACTTGTTTAAATAAATCATATAAGGCTTTGTTTTGGTGATATTGTCGCTCCAATAGCCTAATAATCTCACCTACTCCAATAAACCCAACACCAGTAACAATCCCACTTAGTGCAACAATCGCTAATATAATGTAATCTACATTTTGCACTGATCGAATAGTCAAAATGAAAACAATACTGCTAATCCAAATAAGTACTCCAAAAATCTTAAATAGTTTTCCCATAACCCCCCTTTAGACTGTCGATAATCATCACGAATTCTTAAAACAAGCATACCATTTAATCCAAATTTTTCAAGTCTTGCAAGTCATAGATAAACGTTTAACTTGAAATTATCGTAAAGTTTTATCGCTCAATCAGTGAAACCCAAGGGTGGTTCCCATAATCACTCGCCTCCCAATAAGTTAATAACATGAGTTGAAGTGTAAACAAGTAGTTGACTTCAAACTCACTTAGCTCTTCAACGATGACTTGATAGGTAAAGTGAGGTGATAAGGTTCCAACTAATCTCACATGCGAAGAATAATCAGAATCTTGCGAAAAACTCATGATAAACCTTACTTCGACATCATGATCTTTCACAAACTGCTTTAGATACTCCAAACGCAATGTATCATGCAAGGGTTGTTTGAGTGATATTTGTCTTGTTTCATGTTCGCTTTGAATCACTAACGAAATTAATGGCACTTCAATAAAGTCATGAAACTTCAAAGATGATATATAGTCTTTCAGTATAGCATCGTCAACTTGCATGTAAAAATTAGAATCTAATTTATGTAAATGATAAGCAAAATAAGCATGTGGATGATTCATAGTCGTAACCTCATTTAGACTTTATCAAACCTTCCTCCTATGAAACAACAAAACTCATCTTTAAATTGATTTAAAAATGAGTTTTGGTTATTCAAATCGATTAAACATTAGGTTAAGGAGTAAAAAAATGGACCTCTAAAACGATAAGCACATTGGCACAATCACAAGTTGTGATGCATGTCTTTTAAGCGCAATACTCATGACACTCACACACCATCCCTCATCATAATTGTCTAATATAAGCGCAACTTTATTTACATGTGAAAGAGGTGGAATCGACCATGAATCAACACATGATTTCGCTCTCATAACTTTTTGATATGGATTATTTCCTCCAAGAAATCGTGTTTGATCTAATTCTAATAGTTCCACACGAAATGCATCATGTAATGATGCAATGGTGTCATGATGATGTGAACCAATCATGATAGTATCAATATTGTGGTGATGACACCACGTCTTAATTGATGCTACACTCAATGAGTTTACAACGATCACACCATTCACATGTTTTAAATCATCTGGAATGATCGCAAAGTCATACCAACCCACTGGCATAATCTTCTTTGGACTAAACTCAAACATGATGTCATCAGGAACGTTTTGCACTGTTCCGTTGATTTCAATGGTTTTAACACTCAGTGATGGAGACATTTCAATGTCAATTGATTGAATTGCTAAAATCCCTTCAGGCTGGTCAATGATGTAATTCAAACCTTCTTTTTTAATGATCTTTCGTCCTTTTAGGAATTTGATGATTTTTTCAAATTCATACGAATCAATATTAAGGCTTCGCTCTGCTTCACGCATAGAGCATCCATTTTCAATCATCTGAACATGATGAATAAAATCAAACATATTCTGATTAATCGGACATGAAAAATGAGACAAAGGATAAGATTTAAACCAGTCAATGATCTTCCATTGGGCATTGAGTGACGTATAAGGTAAGAAAAAACGAATGAATGCATCACTTTGTATCTCAAATGTAAAAATCACACATTCAATCTCTTGAACTTCGAGTGATAATATGGTCTCCCAAGTAAGTACACACACGTTGAGCTCTTTAGTAATGAACTGGTTTTCCATGAAAACCTTTGCACTTTCTTCAACTTTTTTATGAACTAATGCATGATTGATCCCCATATGATTTAAGGTAGCTGAGATTTTGTTCGCTTCTACCCATGTTTGCGCAACCCAAATAGTTCGCATTAAACCCATCGATTTAAGAAGTCGATTTAATTCAAATGGCCATTTTTCAACGGTTTGAGGAAGTTCTATGTCATGACTATGTGCTTTTATCACATTTGAATGATATGAACCTTGTATCGTGTGCACGGATTTAGGTTTTATATCCTGAATATGTGATAAAAATACTTCAAGTTCGATAGAATAGTGAACCTTCTCAACATCACAACGATAACATCCATCCACGATAAGAGTATCTATGTTTTGAATGGCTTCTTTAATGATTTCAAATTTTGGAGTATTCATTACTTGTTCATAAGAAATAATCAAGCCATCCGTTTGTTTTTCACTAAAACGCTTTATTGAATCATGGAATTGATGAGTATGTGCTCCTGAAAGAATATCAAACTTAAATGAACTTGTATCATGATGATGTTGAATCAATGATGCAACACTAAATGAAGGTGTGAATAGAACCCATTGTGTCCCAATTGGGGTAAGTTTAAGAATATCAATCAATGTTTGTGTAACTTGTGAGATCTCTTTCTTCATAGTTTATGCAACCTGCTCCCCTCATTTCTTTTCAAAATAACATTTTTGATATTGCTAAGCAACCTTTTTTGGATAAAACATATAGACTAATGTAGGAATCACAACCATGGTTAGCACCGTACTCATTGCGAGACCAAAGAATAACACTAACGCCATTGGTGAGGTTAAAGGATCACCTGAGAGGATAAGTGGAATCACTCCAATAATGGTAGTGAGCGTTGTGAGTGTGATAGGACGATATCGCTCTTTTAAAGCTTTAAAAATAGCGTCTTCAATATTTAAACCTTCATTTAAACCACTATTTATAACCTCAACAAGTAAAATACCATTATTCACGACAATCCCAATTAAACTCACTGCTCCTAAGAGGGCCATCGCTTGAATATCAACTCTAAATAAGACTAATCCAAGAAAGACTCCTGAAAGAGAAAGAGGTATCGAAGCTAGAATAATCAAAGGTTGTTTTAAATTATTAAACTGAAACACAAGAATAAGATAGATTAATGCTATAACAGCTAAAGAAGACACACCTAAGTTTGAGATTAAATTAGTAATATTACTTAACTCTCCACGATATACAATTTCCACATCACTTAGTTGTGAGTTAACATCTAAAGATTCACGTAAAGCTAATTCAACAGTTGTGGCATCATAACCTGGTAAAACATCCGATAATACCGTGATAGTTCTTAACCCGTTTTGTCTAAATATACTTGGGTTCACAAAATCAATACCTAGTGAAGCCACCTGACGAAGTTGAAGTACTGACCCTGTTGCTGAGGAGCGAATGGTTAAACTTAATAAATCATCAAGTGATTGAATATCAGCCTTAATCTTAATAGGAAGTTGTAGTGTACCTAATGTAAGTTGGGTTGGTGATGTCCCCATGAGTGCAGTATTAATGGTCTTAACCACATCAAATTTCAATAGTCCTGATGTCGACAAATAATCAGGATTAATATTAACAACATATTGTGGTTCACTTGAAATATGTGTATCACGAATATTGGTCGTCCCTGAAATGGATTTTAAGGTTTCTTGGACAATCTCTGAAGCACTTAGTAGCTCATCAATATTTTCGCCACGAATCGCAACAGCAACCTTAGCCTCAACGGGTAATGCATACTCTAAATATCGCACTTGCACATCTGCGCCCACTATGTTTGCATTAAATCGATCTTGAAGTTCTCTTCCTAACGCTTCATTGGAATCAAAACGACTATTTCTCAAATCGACATTCACTAGCACTTGCGCGTTCGCAACATTGACACCTAACACTGGAGCCGTAATGAAAAACTTTGGTAAGCCTCGACCATAAGCCGATGTTGTATTTATAATTTCATCATATTCAGAAAGAATATCTAAAACCTGATTATGAATTTCTTTAGTTTGATCAAGATTAAATTGTTCTGATTCAATATCGATATGAAATGTCGGTTTATTCGAGTATGGGAAAAATGAAATATTAAGTTGCGTAAATAGAAGCCCAGAGATGATTAAGGTGGCGAATGCTAAACCAATCATCGATTTAGGTTTACTTAAACCATAACCCAATAACCATTTAAAAAAGCGATATGGTTTTGTTTGATGTGTTTTTTCTATTTTGATACTTGATTCTTTTTTAAAGAAATGGAATGCAAAGATAGGGATGGCCACCATTGCGACAAGATATGAAGCACTCAATGTTGAGATGACAATTGTTGGTATTGTTGCGACTGTCTTGCCAATCACACCTGGCACGAAGAAAAACATCCCAAACGCAACCATGGTCGTAAGCGTGGATGTAAGCATCGGAATCGATGTTTCTTCAACAGCTTTCATAATCGCTTCAGTTCGCTCCATATCATCATTAAGACGATATTGAATCGCTTCTGAAATAACAATGCCATTATCAACAAGAATTCCTAAAGAGATAATGAGGGCCGCAATAGAAATAAAGTGAAATTCTAATCGAGTGATATTCATCACAATAAAAGTTAGGAGAATGGAAAGAGGAAGAATCAGAGAAATGACTAATGCATTGCGTAGTTTCACGAAAATCATGACAATCAAAATAATCAAACCGATACTTTGAAGAAGAGATCCAATGAAGTTATTAATAGAGTTATCGATATCTTTGGGTGAAAAGACTACCTCTTCCACTAAAAGCGAACTAGGAAAGGACTGTTTAAGTGTGTTAAGCACTTTTGAAACATCTTGTCCTATATTCACTGAATTGACGTTTTGATTAAAATAACCCGTAAGCAAGACAGTAGTGTTGCCATTACGAGTAAACCCTACACTAGAAGTAGGTATTACATTCACAGTTGCCACATCGGACAACCTAACAAACCCTACACCACTAGTCGATCCTTTAATAATCATGTTTTCTATATCTTGAACTGACTCAAATGAGGATGGTGTTTGAACATTAATCGATTGCCCATCAATCACGACAGAACCTGAAGGAATGGTAAGATTTTGTGCTTGCATGAGCTGAACAATCGTTTCTATAGAAACTTGATACACATTCAATGCATCCACATCAACTTGAACTGAAACTTCAAAGTTATCTTCACCATCTAATACAATGCGTGAGACCCCGCTAATTCGAGAGATCTGTGTCGAAACACTTTGAGCATAACTGACTAATTCACTTAACTCCAATGTAGGAGAAGAAAATGAGAGAATAAATGCTGGTGTTGAAATGAGATCATCATTAATCGTTGATTCATAGGCAAGTTCAGGAAGTGAGGCTTGTGTTTTAGCAACAATGTCTTTTAATTGTGCTATCGAATCTTCAGGATCCGCATCAATTTCAAAAACCACCACAATTACACTGGCAGAATTTGTCGAGTAAGAATTCATGACATCAACCTTTTGAAGACTAGATAAAGCCTTTTCTAAAGGTATGGTCACTAAACTTTCAACTTGAGTTGACGTAGCCCCTGGATAAATGGTCGTAATCAAAGCTGCTGGCAAATTCGTATTTGGATTTTCTTGTTTTGGGATTTCAAAGTAAGCTAAAATTCCTCCAACCATCAAAATTAGTGTAAATATATAGACAATTAGGTAACGTCTTAAAGCCCAAGTCACTATTTTTTTCATGGTTGATTCACCACTTTAACAGCTGTTCCAGAACGCAATGACTTAACACCATTGATGATGACGACTTCATTCGCTGATAACCCTTCCACTCGTACATCTGTGTTATTGAATCCAATTAAAGCAATTCTACGCTTGATAGCTCGATCATCTTCAACAACATACACATAGGGCTGTCCATCATTCATAATGCTTGTGATGGGCAACCATACGCCTGATATTTCATTTAATGCGATTTCAATACTTACAGATGATCCAATCGCAAAACTTTGAGCTGCAAGATCGACACCAATTTCATATGTCCTTGAGGTTTGATCTGGAAGTGGTGCTATCGATGTAATCACTGCATCAATGCTATTAGTCGAATTAAACACCTTAATGGGTTGATTAAGATAAAGTGAAGGCAACCATTGAAACGGAACTCCAAAGATAGCTTTAAGATCATCAGATGCAATGACCACCACTGGAGCTAATGGAGTAGCAAGTTCATTCACATTTCCAACCACACGAACCACAGTACCGTTCACACTTGCTCTAAGTGTAGTGTTCTCTAGGTTATTTTCAGCTTGTGTCACATTGTTACGAGCAATATTCACTTGAGTCTGATTAGCATTCACATTGGATTGGGCTGCATTATAGCGACTTCGTGCGATCAAGACATCATTAGATTCACCATTCTCAAGAGCTGTTTCATATTGTGTTGTAGCGATCTGATATTCTAATTCCGCTTGATTATATGCTACTAGTGAAGCTTGTGTTGTTGGAGAATTTTGGCCCAAAGTTTCCAAGTTTGTTTCATAGGTGCTCAAGGCATCATCACGTCGTTGTTTTGCACTAAGCTGTTCCACACGCAATTCATTTAATCGCGCTTCATCTGCAACAACAGCCTCATCATATAAACGTTTTTCTGTTTCAGCATTAGATTGTGCACTTTGTAGATTAAACTGAGCATTAGCATAGGCTTCTTTTGAGTTTTGAAGCTGTAGGCGTGATTGTTCATCATCGATTCGTGCTAATACTTGATTCACAACGACTCGATCCCCTTCTTTGACATTAATCTGTGTTATTGTCCCTACATTTTGAAAAGCGGCTTGTGTAATGGTTTTGGGAGAGATAAAAGCCACTGAGCGATAGCTTTCTTCAAATGCACTCTCAGAAACAGTCAGTGTTTCCACTGCAACAACTCTTTCAACGAAGTCCTCTTCTTCTTGATCAAATAAAGGAGAAATCAGAAAGAAAGCGAGAGCTGCTAGAACACTTACGATAATACTTTTAACAATCCATGGTTTCATATTGATACTCCTTTTGTGGCATAAATCATATAGACATGCAGTTCAAAATACATGTTAATTGCGCTAGCAATGTGCTTTGAATCTTGCGTGTTGGATAGTTCCACAGCTTGTAAACAACCATGAAAAATTCCTTTTGTTAACATATCAATGACTAAAGACGAATCTAAATCATCTTTCTCAAACTCATCGAGCCACTGAGCAGCTAAACGGGTTAAGAATGCTTTTAAGTGAGTCTGAATAAGATTTGAAGTTTTAGGATCACTTAACGTAACATAGAGTGCGTCTTTGTCATCTTCAATAAGCGATATTAAGGTAGTTGATATCATTTGTGCAAGTTCATTGAAGGCAACTTGAGGGTGTTCAAATGAATTTGGTTTCAAATTCAAAATTGATTCAAAGCGAGTAAGAGGAGGTGTAATAATGGCATGAAAAAGTTGCTCTTTACTTTCAAAGTAACGATAGACATTTCCGACACTAATGTTTGCTGATTGAGCAATTTGACGAAGTGAAGCTTGTGAATAGCCCTTCTCTTTAAACTCAAGAATGGCTGATTGTAATATTTGATCTTTAACGCTGTTTTTTAATGTTTGCATAAGTTCCTCATCAAAAGTATACACTTGTTCATTATTGAAATCAATGAAAATGAAAAGGACTTTCGTCCTTCTCGTTAGATTTCTTGAACTTGCTTTAAAGCGTATTGAGCTAGTAAAGGGCCAAATAGTTCTAAGATTAATACTGTAGATAATATTAAAACTTGAATTGTATTTGCATACATTGGAACAATCGTTTGGGCAACATAAGTTAATCCAATCGCCACTCCCCCTTGAGGGGCTAGTGCATAGCCTAAATACTTACCTTGCAATTTAGGTAGTTTCATCATTGATACTCCTAGGTATGATCCAATTGACTTACCCATTTGTCGCATAATGATATAGACAATTCCAAACACTCCAATAGAAGGAAGTATCCAAATATTGAGGTGAGTTCCTGTTAAGACAAAGAACAAAATGAATAATGGAGGAGCACTACGTTCAACAAGCTCTGAAACTAATTCAAAATGTGGTGATAAGTTTGCGAATGTTGCTGATAATGCCATGATAAGCAGTAAACTTGATGCATTTAATGATGTTGCTAGGGCTGCTCCGAAAAGAAGAACCGTTACAGCTAATGAATATCGATTAGCACGAGATTTGAAGAATCGCATAAGATAAGCCAAAAACAACCCACAGAGTACCCCAACTAATAAAGATACTCCTATTTCCTTAAGTGGTTCAAATAAGTCTAAAACGTTAAATGAAGTTCCTTGAATAAGTACATTTGCAATGGCTGCATTAATACCAAATAACATAAGTGCAACGGCATCATCGATAGCAACGACCGATAATAATAAATCTGTGAACGGTCCTTTTGCTTTATACTCCTTAATAACCATTACTGTGGCTGCAGGAGCTGTAGCACTTGAAATTGCTCCAATGACTAAAGCAAATGGAAGCGATGCACCTAGTAATAAAAATCCTACGGTTACAAATACATACGCAATCAATGCTTCCAAAAATGCAACAACGATAGGGGCAATTCCTACTTGTTTAAAATAAGAGATTTTAAACTGAGAACCGATCGAAAAAGCAATGAGTAATAGCGCTAATGAAGAAACAAATGATAAAGACTCGACCATGGAATCTGTAAGAATATTAAACATGCTAGAACCTAGCAATAAACCAGCGATCAGATATCCAATGAATGAGGGGATTTTAATCTTCTTCGCGATGCGTCCAAAAAGCATCCCACTCATAAGTAGTACACTGAGTGGGGCAAAAAGTGAGTCGGTTAGAAATGTCATTTACTGAATGCCTCGTATATGATCTAAAGAAAAGCTAAAAGCAATTCCTGTATTAGGCTTATTTAGAGAACCTAGCACCGACTCAATCGTATCAAAAGCCAAGGATTCTTGATCTTGCGATGTGATCACAAACATAGTTGCACTCTCTTTTGAAGTCATCTCAAATAACTGACGAAATGAACCAACAAACCATTCATCACTATCTTCGCTTAAAGTGGAAATCATTCCTTTTGAAGACAATAACGTTGCTCCTTTAATACCAACATCGTTTAGTTTTGATAATAATTGCTTGGTTTTTGATATATCTTGAATAACACATACAACACATTTCATAAAATTCTCCTTCAACATGCATGTCATTATACTCCTCTATTTAAGTGCTTTCAAGAGAAAAAGATAAATAGTTGTTCTACTTTTAGATAACCTAATTTGATACAATGACACTATGAAAACGAATCTACTCAAATGCCCACTGTGTCATCAACCATTAATCTTTAATCACCAGTGGAGCTGTGGTCAGCATCATTTTGATGAGGCAAAGGAAGGTTATGTCAATTTGTGTGTCCCACCCATTAAAGGAGACGATGCATTCCTTGTTCAAGCTCGCGAACAATTCTTTTCCACAAATCCTTATCAACCATTGATGATTGAAATGAAGAAGTGGATACTACCCAATGATGTGGTGCTTGATGTGGGGTGTGGCATTGGAGCATACTTAAAGTATTTTAAAACTCAAGATCATACGTTGACTACCCTTGGTTGTGATGGATCTAAGCTCGCTATTAAAAAAGCTGCGAAACACGATTCATTGAGTCACTATGTTGTCGCCAACATGAATAATCTTCCTTATATTGATCATCACATCGATGTGATTATCAGTGTGTTCGCTCCATATGATATTAAAGAGATCACAAGAGTGTTAAAACCTAAGGGTCGTTTTATTCTTATTACACCCTCAACTCATCATTTAGTGGAGCTGAAGAAAATTATATATGATGAGGTAAAACTCAATCCAAGTCATCATCCAAGATTAGATCTGACTTGTATTGAAAATCAAATTGTTTCATTCACAATGAACTTGAATCAATCATCATTACTATCATTATTTCAAATGACACCTTACGTTTATAAAAGTCCCAATGATGCAATTGAAAAAATTAAATCCCATCAATCCCTTGATGTCACCGCATCCTTTGTTTTACAAGTTTATCAAACATAAAACAAGATGGATTATTCCATCTTGTTTTATGATTTAAACCATAATGCTAATTCTTGTTTTGCACTTTCGTCACTATCTGAAGCGTGAACAAGATTTCTTACAAGTCGACCTTCACTTATTGCAACACTCATATCATCATCACCAAATTTTCCACGAATGGATGATGGCTCAGCAAGTTTAGGGTCTGTTTTTCCAATCAAGGTTCTAACCTCTGAAACGACATCATCTCCTTTAACAATCTCTAAAATCACAACATCTTGATTCACAAAGGATTCTAAGATTCTTTCTTTAAAGAACGGAAGCTGTACTCGTGCAATAACTTCATCATAATGAGCTAATATTGTAGCTTCATCGACATTCTTCAACTGCCGGCGAGCAATCGTAAAACCTGCTTGTTGAAACTCTAGAATGATTAAATCGACTAGATTTCGTGCCAAAGCATCTGGTTTCAACATGACAAACGTTGATTTCATACTTTCTCCTATGTTTTCTTTGTGTTACCATTATACACCATGAATGTAAAGGTGTGCCTATTATAATTTCTGTTTGAAATTTCCATTGATAAATGTATGTGTTTCTTTTAACTAAGTTGATTACAAGTAATAAATACCCTATAATTTGTTTGAAATGTGTAAAGGATACCCACGCCAATGGATTTCATTCATATTGATTTACTCAATCAGAATATTTTAGAGCAACTTGAAAACTTCACTCTCATGCCTATGGTCGTCTTTGATGAAGAGCAATTGCTTTATTCAAACATTTACTTCCAGGATGCAATTAAAGAGGAAAGTATTAATCCTTTTTTCAATAATCTCTATTATGATATTGACATTCAAAGTACCCATAAACGACAAGAGATAAAAGTAAAGAACTCATTTGGTGAAGTATTCTATTTTGATGCAATGATTAAGCAGGTTATCTTCAATAAGAAACCTGCCTATTTCGCGCTTTTGATCGATATTAGTGATCGTCGTATGAATGAAAAGCACCTCACTCAAATTTCTAAGTTGAGAGCTTTAATTGCTGAAATATCACAATCAATTCTTGATAGTACAGATTTAAATAGTTTTTATAATTTTGTACTTAATACCACCTTAAAAGCTTTAGAAAAATCGACTTTAGGAACCATTCTAATATTAGATGGCACTCACTTCACCCCGGTTGCCAGTGTAGGATATTCATCTGACATTTATGATTTTAAACTTCCTGTTACAGAATCTTTTATTTTTAAAGAAACTAACGGGGCGATGAATACCATCATTAATATTGAAGACCCCTCTAAACTTTCATACTACATTCCCGTCACCACCGAGTATGGAGATGAAGTCTACATTCAATCTGCTTTAAGTGCACCAATTTTCTTTCAAGGAAAATTATACGGTCTAATTAATCTTGATTCTCTTTCACCCTATGCCTTTACTGATGATGATATTCAATCCATTGAATTCATTTCAAAATCCATCGAGATTGCGATTACAAATCGTTTACTGTATGAAGAAAAGGCACATTTATCGCGATTTGATCGCTTAACTGGACTTTATAATCGTCATTTCTTTGACGAGTATTATGATGTTGTTATCAAACGTGCATCTCGCTACAATGAATCATTTCATCTTATCATGATTGATGTGGATGATCTAAAACTTATTAATGATAAGTATTCCCATCTTGTTGGCGATGAGATCATTTCTAAAGTGGCTTGGTTATTAAAACAGAATATGCGTGATAGTGATATCTTTGCGCGATATGGTGGCGATGAATTTATTGGCTTGTTATTTAACGCAAAGATTGAGTGTTTGACTGATAAGTTTGAACTCATTAATGATGAACTTAAGAAATCACCCATTCAATACCTAGAAAGCTTAGTCTACACTTCGATTAGTTATGGGATTGCGACCTTTAATGTAGATGGTAGTTCGATGTATGATTTGATTCGTGTTGCGGATGAGCGCATGTATGCATACAAAAATGAACACAAGAAGGTGGAAAACCTGTGAAAATCAAACTTAGATCCATTAAGACGCAGTTATCTGTGATTTTGCTTGTTGTCATGTCAGCTGCTTTTAGTTTGTTAGGATTTGTGGCTTCTGAGCGATTAAAAGCACTTCCTGATATCATTCTTGACCAGTATCAAGAGATTGCCATCGCTCGTGCCCATGAACTTGGTAACGAAATACATGGGCTAAGCAATCAAGTTCAAATGATTTCACTATCAGCTACGGCTAAATCAATGGTTCTTGAAGATATTCAACAGATGTTGTTGAGTATGAGTAAACAAGAACGTTTTAGAAACTTTACTTTCTCAAATGATCAAGGGGTTGCCTGGGCAACTTATAATCAGTTCATTGACATTTCAAATCAACAACAATTTAAAGAAATTTTCATCAATAGAAAGACAAGTTATTTATCTAATCCTTTCTTTAGTCCTTTTATTCCTGAACCATTCCCAATTATCACTATTTCACATGCGATTACTGATGAGGAAGGTCATCATGTGGGCTTAATCAATGGGGTTGTCTCAACCTTATTCATCGATGAGCTCCTAAGTTCCATCTCTTTTCAACAAGCAGGTTATGCATGGATCGTTGATAATACTGGGGTTGTCGTAGCCCATCCTGACAAGGACATTACTATCACGTCTGATTTTAATCAGATAACAGATTTAGATTCAAGTATCTTAGAAAAAGGTGATGATCGCATTTTTAGTTATCTTGATGATGGAGTTACATTTGTGAATGTGGTGGCAGATATCCCCTATACAAATGGTTGGAAGCTCATATTAAGTATTGATGAGATTCAAGCTTTCGCAAAAGCAAATGAACTCACCAATACGATTAATGGGTCCTTACTCATTTCATTATTCCTTCTTGTGATCATTTTACTTGTAACCACTAACGCCATCGTAACCCCAATTTTGAGTCTTCAAAATGCTTTTGAGGAAGCAAAAAAAGGTAATTTGAATGTGAAAGCTGATGAAACTATTCCAAATGAAATTGGAGAAGCAGCCAAGAGTTTTAATCAGATGCTTACTAAAATCAAAGAACTTACCTACATTGATCCGATTACGGGATTAAATAACTTATTTAGTTTCTTGAGTGAAATGGGTCAAATCAACCATAAAACAACACTTCATGATCAACATGTCTATGTGCTCATTCTTTCCATTGATGATTTTAAACGAATCAATAGTATCTATGGATATGATATTGGAAATGATACATTAAAAGCTCTCTCAGGGATTATTCAACCTCATCTTAAAAAACATGAAATGATTGCACGCTACTTTGGGGATGAAATGATTTGTTCCATGTATTCACGAAGTGAATTAGAAATTCGTCAACGTGTTGAAAATATTATCGCCTTGGTCAGACAACCAATCACTGTTTCTGGCATTGATATACATCTTGATATTAGCTGTGGTGTTGCCCGATTTGAGGAAACCTCCACCTTATCATTAACGATACGACAAGCCACACTCGCGAAGCATAAAGCTAAATCTGATCCTTACACTCATGTAATTTTCTACTCGCAAAGCATTTACTTAGAAATGCTTTCAAAACAGGATTTAGAAGAAGCCATCACACTCGCCATTGAGAATGAAGAATTCTATCTGCTGTATCAACCGATTTATCACTTGGGTGAATCGAAGATTAAAGGCTATGAAGCACTACTACGATGGAATCATCCAAAGTATTCTATTGTGCCAATCATTGAAGTCATTCGACTTGCAGAAAGCAAGGGTCTCATTCAAGATATTGGACGCTTTGTTTTCCTAGAAGCAGCAACCAAATTAAAAGCACTCAATGAACATGATCCAACCTTAAGTATTGGTGTTAACATATCTCCAATTCAACTTCAAAACCAAACATTTATTGATAATGCCTTGTTGGCTTTATCTCATATTAAGTTTAATCCTCAAAATCTAGTGATTGAAATCACTGAGGGGGCAACAGTGCTTGATTCTGAGGAAAAACAAAATATCCTAAATCGTTTGAAATTTTTAGGATTTAGGATTGCCATAGATGATTTTGGAAGTGGTTATTCCTCTTTACTTTACATCACAAAACTTCCCATCGATACAATCAAGATTGATCGAGAATTTATTCAAAAAATTGAATGTGATGACTTTGCACGAGTCCTTATAGTCTCGATTATCTCGATTGCGAAAACACTGAACTTGAGTGTCATTGCGGAAGGTGTTGAAACACAAGCTCAAGCTCAAGAGCTTCAAAATCTAGGATGTGATTTAATTCAAGGGTATTATATCTCTAAACCAAAACCATTATAAAAGATAGGTTCATTGATGAACTTGTAAAGGAAAAGTAGACAAGTTTATAAAAAGAATTAGAACCCCAAATCATGTTTATATTGAATTGGGGTTTTATAATTCAAAGCAAATGCAGGACGTTCATGATTAAAGTGATGAATGTA
>Ga0208242_100269_pt1 | contig 52590 bp, 48 predicted proteins | sample SubbioAug_CSW13A_FD_184825 | JGI IMG/M metagenome (GOLD analysis project Ga0208242, IMG submission 184825) | Serpentinite rock and fluid subsurface biosphere microbial communities from McLaughlin Reserve, California, USA - CR12Aug_CSW13A (SPAdes) | ecosystem: Environmental > Terrestrial > Deep...
GCAAGAAAGAATACAATGTCTTCCCCTTCTGTTATTTAGTTTTGAGCGAACGCTCTCATCCGGTGATGATGGCGAAGTGGTCCCACCTGTTCCCATCCCGAACACAGAAGTTAAGCACTTCAGCGTCGACAATAGCATGGCTTGCCCATGTGAAGATAGAACGTTGCCGGGTAAACCTACGCCTCCTTTACGGGAGGTGTTTTTTTATCAAATTGAAACTTATGGTACAATAGTGACATGAAAATTACGTTACATACTTTACAAGAAACTCAAGAAGTTGCCTATCGTTTAGGTCAGATGATCAAACCTCCTTTTGTGTTGTTTTTAAAGGGCAGTTTAGGTACTGGAAAGACTCACTTTACACAACATTTCGCAAAAGGACTAAATATACAGAATCATGTAAACAGTCCTACTTTTGTATTAATGAAAATATATGAAGAAGACGTACGCTTAGTTCATGTCGATGCATATCGACTTGAAGGAGTCAGTGAACCAATAGGTATTCAAGATGAGTGTGATGATGAGTCAATACTTGTGGTTGAATGGCCAGAGTTCTTAAATGAAGAGATTAAAGCAGATATGACACTCACATTTGAAATTCGAGATGAGAATTCAAGATATTGTGTAATTGAAACTGATCATCCTATAGGTTTAGAGTGGAGCAATTATGTGGCAACTCGTAGTTAATACATCTCATCATCATTTAAGTTTAGCCTTACTAAAAGATGGTGTCTTTTCTGATGGTATAAATGAGATAGCTTTCAAGACACAATCTGAGCTAATTATGGTTAGACTTGATGAACTCATTAAGCGAAACAACATTCACATTTTTGATGTGAATGAACTTTATATTGGAATTGGTCCAGGCTCATACACAGGAGTAAGAATTGGACTCACTGTTGTTAAGGTATTAGCTATACTGAATAAATTTGATGTGTATACATTTACTTCCTTTGATTTTGCGCTAGTTCAAGATTCAGGCACAGCAATCATGGATGCTCGCTCATCAAGAGCTTATGTGGGGATTAAAGAAAACAGTAAATGGGTGTTTCAAGGAATACTAACGATTGATGAACTCAAGGAAAGAATGATTCATCCTCTTGTGGGGGATACGTCATTAGTGAACTGTAGTGATGAATCAAAATCATTTGAAGTACTGTGTGAACATATCGTTAAAGTTAGCACAAAGGTGAGTGATGTTCACACGATTGAACCACTCTATATTAAAGCATTATGATTAAATCACTAACATCTATTGATATACCATTTGTACTTGCGCTTGAAGATGAATACAAGTTATCAACTTGTGTGAATAGTCAAAGTGCAAAGACATGGATTCTCACTCACGAAGAAGAAAGTATTGGGTTTATTACCTGGATTGAAAGTGAAGACAATGCTGATTTACTAAACATTGCGATAAGCTCAGATTACAGTAATCAAGGTTATGGAAGTGTTCTGTTAAGCACATGGCTCTCATCACTAAAATCTCAAGGAATCAAACATTGTTTTCTTGAAGTTAAAGCTTCAAATGTTCATGCCATTGAATTTTATAAAAAACATGGTTTTATCATTAACAGGATTCGAAAAGGATATTATCAAGCCACTCAAGAAGATGCGGTTGAAATGAGGGTTGACTATGAATAAAGTTATTATATGTGCCATTGAAACAAGTTGTGATGAAACATCAGTTGCGTTAGTACAAGACGGAAATATTTTGCTAAGCCAAGTTACTCACTCACAAATTCAATCACATCAAATATATAAAGGTGTTATGCCTGAGTTAGCTAGTCGTTTACACATTCAAGTTATTTCCCAGGTTATAGAAGAGGCATTAAATCGTGCACAAATTACATGGAGTGAAGTGAATGGGATTGCGTTTACAATTGGACCTGGGCTTGTTGGATCACTTCATGTTGGGGCTGTTGCCGCAAAGACACTTGCTTGGGCTCTTAATAAGCCTTTAATGGGTGTAAATCATCTTGCAGGGCATATTCATGCGAATGCTTTTGTGAAGGAAATTCGATATCCTTGTTTAGCACTTGTTGTGTCGGGAGGGCATACTGAACTCATTATGATGCGAGGACCACTTGATTTTGAAGTATTGTCACAAACTCAAGATGACGCGATTGGGGAAGCGTACGACAAAGTAGGACGTCTATTAGGACTTAATTATCCTGCGGGTCCTTACATCGATGAACTTGCAAAGAATGGTCAAGTAACCTATCCCGTTCCAACCCTAAGAATCGAAAAAGATTCCTTCTCTTATAGTGGAATCAAAAGTCATTTCAACAATTTAATACACAATGCAAATCAAAAGAATGAAGCGATTAATGTGGAAGATATGTGCGCAACATTTCAAGATATTGCAGTTTCTCAAATCATTGAACGCCTAGATTATGCCATTGAATTACACCAACCAAAACATGTCATCATAGCAGGAGGTGTAAGTGCAAATTCATACTTACGAGCACAAGCTACCAACCTTATGAAGACCTATTCAAACATTGATTTTAGTATCCCTCCAATCACATATTGCACTGATAATGCAGCGATGATTGGTGCGGCTGCATATCATTATTATCTTGAAAAACGATTTGTATCACTTAACGCTAAGGTTAACCCAGGGTTAAAATTAACCTAAATATAGTGTATATTCGATAATAATTGTTATTCATGTGTGAATATTATGATTTTTTTCTCTTAAGTTGCTAAATAATTCACATATCACTTAATTTATGATACACTAATAAAAAAGGTGATCCCATGAATAAAAGAAAAGTACCAAAAGCAACAATGCAGCGTTATCCGCTATACTTAAAGGCACTCAAGAAGCTACAAAGTCTAGGCATTGATCGTATTATGTCTAATCAACTAGGAAGTTTTATTGACGTAGAACCTACGACTATTCGTCGTGATTTTTCGTTTATTGGAACACTAGGCAAACAAGGGTATGGGTATGATGTGGAAACACTCATCGATACTTTTGAAGGTCATCTAGGGGGTACCTATAATGAAAAAATCATTATTGTAGGGGCTGGTAACTTAGGTCGTGCACTCATGAATTATAATCGTTGGAATAATGTCGTTGGTGAAGTAGCATGTGCCTTTGATATCGACGAAAGTAAAGTTGGAGTTGTGAATGATATTCCAGTTTACCCATTAAGCCAAATATCGAAAAGTATGCCTGTAGGATGTCGAATTGCTATCTTGACTGTATCACATGATGCTCAAGAAACTGTTGATAAACTCATAGAGGCAGGAATTGTAGGTATTATTAGTTTTACACACGATCATATTCGTGTACCAAAAGATGTCTTTATAAAATACGTGGATGTAATATCATCCATTCAAGAACTTGTATTCCAAGTTAACAATATTTAGAAGGAGCAGAATATGCCAACTTTTATGACTGTACAAGAATGTTTTGATGTAATTAGTTCAGATAACCCTCTTGAATTAGATGGGATAGAACTGATTCATTTACAAGGGTGGGTAAGAACTAATCGTTCGAATAATCATATTGGCTTTATTGAACTTAACGATGGAACATCCTTCCGTAATGTACAGTGTGTCTATGAATCAAGCATTGCAGATTATGGTTTGGCTCAAGGATACAACACTGGCACTGCTATATCGGTTGTAGGGTTATTAAAGATTACCCCAGAAAACAAACAACCATTTGAGATTGTTTGCCAATCAATTCAATGTGAAGGTGCATGTGATGCATCTTATCCTTTACAAAAGAAAAGACATTCTTTTGAATACTTGCGTGAAATCGCTCATTTAAGAGTACGCTCAAACACGTTTTCAGCGGTTTTTAGAGTGAGATCATTATTATCAATGGCTATTCATGAATTCTTTCAAAACCAAGGTTTCATCTATGTTCATACACCTATTATTACAGGGAATGATGCGGAAGGTGCAGGAGAGATATTTAGAGTAGAAAGTGATAGTTTTGCTAAAAAGAAAGATCATTTCTTTGGTAAAGACGCTTCACTTACAGTTTCAGGACAACTCCATGCGGAAGCTTTCGCTTTAGCCTTTAGAGATGTTTATACATTTGGCCCTACATTTAGAGCTGAAAACTCAAACACAACACGACATGCCAGTGAATTTTGGATGATTGAACCTGAAATTGCTTTTGCGGATTTAGATGATGATATGAATCTAATTGAAGATATGATTACTTATTGTATTAATTACGTGTTAGTGAATGCTCCAAATGAAATGAAGTTCTTTAATGACATGATTGATAATACCGTACTTGATCGTCTTCACAAATTACTTGAAAGTGATTTCGCTCGTATGACTTATACTCAAGCTGTTGAGCATCTACAAAAAGCAGATGTGAAATTCGAGTTTCCTGTATCATGGGGAATGGACTTACAAGCAGAACATGAGCGCTATATTTCGGAAGTGATTGTTAAAGGACCAGTTTTCTTAACAAATTACCCTAAAGAGATTAAAGCATTCTACATGAGACTTAATGATGACAACAAGACAGTTGCCGCTTGTGACTTATTAGTTCCAGGTGTTGGTGAACTTGTTGGTGGGTCACAGCGTGAAGAGCGACTTGAGTATCTTGAAAAAGCCATGGAGCATTTCCATATCGAAAAAGAAGGACTTGAGTGGTATCTTGACTTAAGACGCTATGGTGGTGTCAAACATGCAGGATTTGGTTTAGGATTTGAACGTTTCTTAATGTATATTACAGGCATGCAAAATATTAGAGATGTTATACCATTTGCACGCACACCAAAAAATCTTGAATATTAAGGCAAGTCATTGACTTGCCTTTCTTTCTTGAAACAACCCCCTAGATGCTCTATAATCAGACATATGAACGCACAAGAAATAATCCTCAAACAACTCGATGATGGAACTGCCATTACCCTAAAAGATTTACATAATATATTGTTATCTATGATGAAGGATGTAGATCAAGTACTTCGACAACACAACATTCCTTATTTCCTCAACGGGGGTAGTGCATTAGGTGCATATCGACATCATGGATTTATTCCATGGGATGATGATATTGACATTGCAATGATGATGGATGACTTTAAAAAAGCAATCCCTATCCTTGAGGATGAGCTTAAAGATAAGTACATAATTCATTGTTTTGAAACAAGATCCTGTTATAACGTTCTAATTCCTGGAATGAAAATAAGACTTAAGAACACTAATATTAAAGAATTTAATGAACTATTATCTAATAAATGTAAAGACAGTGATGGGGTGTTTATTGATGTGTTTGTTTATTCAAAAGTTAATGCCTCAAAAGTCAAAGATTTACCGCTACGCCTACTAAATCAAGCATTAATGCCAGTTATTGTTTTCTTTGAGAACCTCAACATTAATCCAGTTTGGATTAAGAAGTGGTTTAAATGGAACGCAAAAGTATATCATCAACTTAATCTTAAATCTAAATGGGTAGGCTTTGACTTAACTTGGACATTTAAATCAGCACTAAATCCATTTGTCTTTAAGGAAGATGATATATTTCCATGTCAAGAAATGGATTTTGAGGGAGAAAGATTTTTTGTTCCTAAGAATATTGAAACATATTTAGAAACAGCAATTGCTCCTACATTTAGAGATTTACCACCAGAAGAACTTAGAAAACCTAAACATCTAAAGGATATTGAACTATAAGCATGAGACGTAAACGCAGACCAAATCTAAGTGTATTTATACCACTGATTGTCATTGTCTTCGCAATGATGTACACAGCTTGGTACTTTTTGTGGGGGAAAACAACACCTCCAGAGCAAGTATGTGAGCTCAGTGCTTTTGAAGTATCGAATCAATGGTTGGAAACTCCACAAGATGTGATATTGGTTGAAGATTATTTTACGTATGGTGAAAACCTTTCTTTCTTTAATAAACCATATACTGTTGGGAAACGTGATGAATTCATAGGTAAAACCTTAAGACTCACTAATCTTTGTACTCAAGAGATACGAGACTACATGATTGAATCAACAGTTGATGGTCAAATTCCAATGGATGACTTACCATTTGGAGTATACGCACTACAAGTGAATGTCAATCTACAACGTTTACAGCTTGTTAGCACCGCAGCCATTAATGACACATTTACTACTATTAATCGCAAAACAGAAACAAAAGCAATTCAAGTTTATGCACAACCGACATCTGAGCTTGTTGTTGCACCAATACTACTTGAAGTTAAACCGATAACATTATCTGAAGAAGTATTTGATGTTGTGATTGATCCAGGTCATCGCAATAGTGATTTCGGATGGCTTGATTTAGGGACACGTGCAAATGATCTAATTGAAGCTGATGAAAACTATCGACTTGCAGTAGCCCTTAAAGAAGAATTAGAAGCACTAGGGTTAAGAACACTCATCCTTAGAGGTGAAAGAGATACAGTTAATATATATGGTAACACAGGTCGATTATTTAGGACGTATGCTTCTCAAGCCAAATACTATATTGAACTGCAAATGGTTGCGAATAATAATGTAAATGTACAAGGAACACAAGTGGTTCATTCAGCTTATTCATCGTCTCGATTAGGTTCAAGTGTTCATCGCCAACTTATAGAAAATACTTCTTTAGTCTCCACAAATAATCGTGGACGTGGTAACATACAAGGGGTCTTGCCTGCAGCTTTAGCTGAGGGGATAGATACACTAATGTATGATGGCCGCTTTACAATTCGAGAAACAGGAGGGAAAGCACTTGGTGCTGCTCAATTCTCGGAATTCTCAATCAATGCTAATGCAGCATTTGCTTATCAGAATCGCCGTGGTGTTCATGCATTAATTATTGAAGTCATTCATTTAACTCATGCACCTTCCGCAACAGCATGGCCAAATGAATATCCACAATATGCAAAAGAAATTGCACAGGGGTTTGCAAATTACCTCTTACTACCTTAATTATGATCATTTCACTTAGTCACATTTCAAAATCATATCCTTCAAAAGACATCCTCAGTGATGTTTCTTTGATGATTAATAAAAAAGAAAAGGTTGCCATTATCGGGCTTAATGGAAGTGGGAAAACAACTTTACTAAACATTATTTCTAAAGAACTTACTCCTGACTCTGGGGATGTGTTTTATAGTGGTAAGATTGTTATTCAATCCTTAAAGCAACATGCTTTTGAAAATGAAGATTTAAGTGTACAAGAAGTTTTTGAACAATCAATGTCTAAAGTAGTATCACTTGAAAAACAGCTAACAAAACTACAACACCAAGTTTCTAATCACCCAGAAGATGGAAAACTACTCTCAAAGCTAGCAAACCTTCAACATGAATTTGAAGAGCTTGGTGGTTATCATATCCAAAGCATCATGGAAACCATGCTTACAAAGATGGGATTTAGTAAGGATGTCTTATCAAAGTCAATCCATATGTTTTCGCAAGGACAAAAGACACGCTTAGCTCTCGCAAGTCTTCTTCTGTCTTATCCAGATGTTTTAATCTTAGATGAACCAACTAACCATCTTGATATTGATATGATTGAATGGTTAGAAGGCTTTCTTGTCACATATCCAAAAACAATAATCTTTGTATCACATGATCGTCGCTTTATAGATAAAGTTGCTACAGATATTGTTGAGATTGAATATGAGAAAGTCACTCAGTTTAAAGGAAACTATTCATCATACCAAAAAGCAAAAGCAAAGATGATTGAAAAACTACAAAGTGCCTATCATCGCCAACAAAAAGACATAGAACGACTTGAAGAACTTATTGAAAAATTCAGATATAAACGCTCTAAAGCAGCTTTTGCACAATCTAAGATCAAGTATCTTGAAAGAATGGATCGCATTGATGCTCCAAAGAAATCATCCAAAGCAATGACCTTTTCTTTTAATCCTTATATTAAAGGCGGGAAAGAAGTTATGGTCATGTCACAAGCTGCAATTGGATATGATTCTATCCTTCATACTTTAGATCTAACCCTACTACGTGGACAACGTGTTGCAGTAGTAGGAAAAAACGGAGTTGGTAAAAGTACACTACTTAAAACCATTGCCAGTGAAATACCACTACTTGGTGGCGAATTTATCTTTGGACATCAAATTCAAGTGGCTTACTTTGATCAAAACCATGCTCAACTTAATAGTTCTAAACTTGTCATTGAAGAATTGTGGGATGAACACCCTCAACTTGATCATCATCAAATACGCTCGATTCTAGCTCAGTTCTTATTCACTCAAGATGATGTGTTTAAGGCAGTGAGTGCATGCTCAGGAGGAGAAAGAGTACGACTTTCTCTTGCGAAGATTATGTTGAAACGAACTAATCTGTTATTATTAGATGAGCCTACTAATCATTTAGATATACCAGCTAAAGAAGCACTAGAGGATGCATTGATATCCTATACAGGTACGATTCTCTTTGTTTCTCATGATCGGTATTTTATTGATAAAGTTAGTACGGCTGTGTTAACCTTAGATGAGCATTCAGGCCAGCTTGTTACAAAACAAGTGGTGAGTAGTAATGTTGAAGTTGTCGATGAAGTTAAAGAGCAACGTGTTATTGCACATCAAGAAAGAAAAGCACTTCAAAAATCACGTAAACAAAAAGAAAAAAGAATTCAAGAGTTAGAGAAACTCATCCATGATAATGAACAACAACTTGAAACATTAAGAGATCTTAGATTCGATCCTGAGTATTATCATGACTTCTCAAAAATGGAAGTCTTAAATGCACAGATTGACGATCAACATAATGTGATTGCGAAGTTCGTAACAGAATGGGAAACACTATCCCTAGAAATAGAAGAAGGAGATAACAATGATTAAAACATTTGAACCACTAGAACTTAGTGGAATGAAAATCAAGAATAGAGTAGGGGTTGCACCAATGTGTACTTACTTGTGTGAGAAAAAAGATGGTGTAGCCAATGACTTTCATTTTACACATTACACTAGTCTTGCCCTAGGACAACCAGGACTCATCATCCAAGAAGCGACCGCTGTTAATGAGTTTGGTTATATCTCAGATCATTGCTTAGGGATCTTTAATCCACGTCAAAAAGAAGCATTAACACATCTTGTTTCAGCAGTTCACCGCTATGATACAAAGTTTGGAGTTCAACTCGCTCATGCAGGTATTAAGAGTAAACATGCGAATACTCCAAAATATGGCCCAATGAGCATGGATGATGTCATTGGAATGAGTCATACTGACATTGAACGTTTTGTTCAAGACTTTGCGAATGCTGCAAAAGCAGCACGCTCATGCGGCTATGATTTTGTTGAAATTCATGGTGCGCATGGATATTTAATTAATCAATTCTTATCTCCACTTACGAATCAACGTGATGATGAATATGGACAAGATCGCACTTTATTTCTTAAGAAGGTTGTTCAAGCAGTTGTTAAAGCTTTTGAAGGGCCAGTTTTCATTCGTCTTAGTGGAGATGAATATGATCCTAAAGGTAATAGTGTTGAAGACATCCAAAAGATTGGAGCATTATGCTTAAACTTAGGAGTGTGTCTTCTAAACATATCTTCTGGAGGATTTGCGAATATTCCTAACATTGGGCCGCTATATCAAGTACATCTAGCAGCTCAAATGAAAAAAGCAACTCAAGGCTTTGTAGCAACCGCAGGCCTTATCACAGAACCTGAGCAAATTGCACAAATCATTGATTCAAATCAATCAGATATTGTACTTCTAGGTAGAAAATTCCTTCAAGATCCTTACTTCCTACTTCAATGGAAGTATAAGTTAGGCCTTGTGGAAGAAAAAGATGTCTTCATTTACATGTATCGTGGATTAAGAAGTCTTAAGTAATTGAATCTTTAAGTTTAATCATAGTTTTAGTATAATAGGGATGTTAAAAAGGAGGACAATATGTCAAATTGTTTAGTGGCTCAATCAGGAGGACCTACCTCTGTTATTAATGCAACCTTAGCCGGTGTCGTTAAAGCAAATCAACTTAATCCAGTATATGATATTGTTTATGGAGGACTTCATGGAGTTGAAGGTATCTTACAAGAAATGCTTGTAGACTTAACTCACATGAGTGAGTATGACAATCTTATTCTTCGCCAAACTCCAGCTTCAGCTTTAGGATCATGTCGTTATAAACTTAAACGTGCTAACATCGCAGATTTCGAGCGTATTGTGGAAGTTTTACGTAAATATAAAATTGAAACCATGTTCTATATCGGTGGTAACGATTCTATGGACACTGTGGCGGCGTTAAGTGAATATGCTACTGCAAATAACATCACTGACCTTCGCTTCGTAGGGTGTCCTAAAACCGTTGACAACGACCTCATGGTTACTGATCATTGCCCAGGCTTTGGTTCTGCAGCAAAATTCATTGCGAACACAGCACTTCAAACATGGTTAGATGTTAATGTATACACGCGTCAAGAAGTCTTTGTACTTGAAACAATGGGACGTGATGCAGGTTGGTTAGCAGCTTCAGCATGCCTATCTGGTATTGTGGATGTCTTGTTACTACCAGAAGTTGCTTTTAATAAGGAACTATTCTTAGCTCAAGTTAAAAAACATATTGATACTAAAAATAAATGTTATGTCGTTGTCTCTGAAGGAGTTAAGTATCCTGATGGATCTTATCTTGCGGCTGGAGAAGCGAAAAATGATGGTTTTGGTCATGCGGTATTAGGTGGAGCTGGTCAAGCAGTTCGCCAGTTAATCTTAGATAGTGGTGTTGCAAATCGTGTTAAAGTTCAAGACTTATCAACAGCACAACGTTGTCATTCAACAGATCAATCACTTGTGGACGTAGAAGAATCATTCAAGCTTGGAATGTCTGCTCACATGAGATCAATGAGTAAGACTTTTACAGGTCAAATGGTTGGAGTTAAGCGTGTCTCCAATGCACCTTACAATGTTGAATACTTTGCAACTAAAGCAAGTAACGTAGCAAACCATGTTAAGAATTTCCCTCTTGAATGGATGCTTCCTGATTATGCAGGGGTAACCCAAGAAGCTCACGATTATATGAGACCACTTATTAATGGATCCCCAGTTATCATTTATAATGAAGGGGTTCAAGCTTACTTAAAGCCTATATACTTTAAATAATAAGTAAAGACGTAATTGTTAAAGATTGCGTCTTTTTATATGTTAAGCAACTAAGATTTATAACATTGCTTTAACTACCAATAATTGACTTGAATCATTTTTAATTGACTTGTCAAATGTAATAACGAAGTATAAACTAGATTGATAAGGAATACATAATTCAAACGAGATTAGATTTGTAGCAAATTATAAAATTAGTATGATGTAAAAAAACAAATATGTTATTATTTATTCAACTGTGTATTATCGCAAAAAAGGGGAAATCATATGATAAAGAACTATGATCTAAAGTTGTTCATTAAACTATCATTTGATATTATGGAAAAACTAATGACTACAACACTTGAGGATAGCTACTCCATAGTGTGTAATGTTCTTGGTGAAGCTCTAGAGTGGGATTATGTTGAAATTTGGTTGAGACATCCTCAAAGACAAACATTATATAAATCTAGTATATTTTACGCTGCTAATGAAATCATGAGTCAATTTTCAAATAACTCAGAAGACTTTGAGTTTGCTTATGGAGAAGGTGTTCCTGGGAAGACTTGGGAAGCAAAAAAGTCAATATGGTATGATGATATACGTAACATTGATTATTTCATTCGAAAAACTGATGCTGAAAAAATTGGATTAACAACATGTTTTAGTTTACCAATTAAGGCATATGATCATGTTGATGCAGTTTTAATGTTCTTTAATAAAGAAGTAAAAGTAGAAGATGAGTTGATGTTAGATTTACTTAACTTGGTTGCAGCGCGTTTAGGAGCAATAATAGTTAAATCACAGATTGAAGAAGAGATAAGAGATTTGAAAGAATCTTCAAAAACTGCATCTTCTAACACATTTTTAACTATTGCTCGTGTCTTTTCTTTCAGAGATCCATACACAGTTTCTCATCAAAACTTAGTTACAAAACTAGCTATTGAACTGGCTAGGAAATTACATCTTTCTGATGAAGAAATCCATGATATTCAAATAGCATCTATGCTTCATGATATTGGAAAGATAGGAGTTCCTATGGAGATTCTAAGTAAACCTAACAAATTATCAGTTGAAGAGTTTGATCTCGTAAAATCACATGCAAGGATTGGGGCAAATATTGTTGAAGACCTTCCATGTAGTAGAAACGTAAAACTGATGGTATTAGAGCATCATGAACGTTTAGATGGTAGTGGATATCCTGATAAAAAGAAAGGTGATCAGATTTATATTGGGTCTCAATTGATTGCTGTGGCTGATGTAGTAAGTGCAATGCTTGAAAACAGACCTTATCGTTCTGCTCTCAAACTTAGTGAAGTTAAAGATGAACTTACGAAGTATTCTGGAATCAAGTATAACCAAGTAATCGTAGGTCATACATTAGAGATATTAGACCAAATTCATTAAATACTACTACTTTTACAATATCTTCGTAAACATGAAGTTAAAAGAGTCAATTTTGACAAAAAAGAAAGTTGAGTTTGAAAAAATCATATTAGACTGTCGGCAAATTTGTCGAGGGTCTTTCTTTTATTTTTGAATAGAGTTTGCCATGATAATAAAAAGTTATTATGAAGAGTTCGTTATGACTACAAGAAGAATCAAAAAGCTAATGAGATGAGCATGATTATTATATAAGCATTTATCCCGCAAACTCATTTGCAACGTAAAATTGATCGTACCCGCATTTCACTACCATGAACATTAAAAAGATAGCCTTATGGTCGTCATGTTCTTCCTTCATGGCTGCTTATACATCCGTCATCTCATTCGTTTTTAGCAGTCTAAAGCATATAAAACGAGATTAGTCTTAAGATAAAGTTCTAACCCTTTATTTGTCTACAGTCGAAAGTCCGCGAGGTCTTTTTTATTTTAGAATGATATCGACGAGATGATGTCCTCTGACAACATAACTTTCATGAGTTTCACCATCTAGAATGATGAGTTCTGAATCTTTTATATGGTTTGCGATTTTTTTGGTGTGTCCTTTCATAATCACATCATCCGACCCAGCGACTACGAGCGTAGGGACATTAATTTTATGCAACATTTTGTTTGTTATCATAGGTTCTTCAAGCATCATCTTCAAATAGGGATTACCAGTACGCTCATAATCTTTTCTTGTGTCGAAGTTAACATTAGGTTTAACACCGCTAGGATACAGATTTGCTCCCATAGCAATGATCTTCTTTAACCAACTAGGTTGTTTTGAAGCTATAATTAGACACAATATACCACCGTCCGAAAAACCTACTAAAGTGACATGGTTTAAGTTTAACTTCTCAATCATTTGTTCAATATCCAAAGCCATAGTTTCATAATGAAATTCATTAGTCATCGTGCTTTGTCCATGGTTTCTGGAGTCGACAGCATAGACTGTGTAGACTTGACTCAATTCCTCAATGGCGTGTGCAAATATCTGATGATCTTCACCATTACCATGAAGTAGAACTAAAGGGTCTCCAAAGCCTGTTTTTTCATAAAACAAAGTAATATCATCAAGATTGATAAACATATGTTCTCCTAACTAATAGGTACAAAATAGGACCTAATTGTTCACATTGTGTAAATTTGCTTTGTAACCCCTGTGATTTAATAAATCACTGCAACTATCATTGGATGTATTATCATGTACTTTCCAAACCGAAGTGCTTTGAAGGATGGATTCTAATGATAATGATTATATTGCAGAACCTTATAATCTACAACCTAAACACAAAAAAAGTTTAATACTATAGTATCAAACTTACATTTCTTATACATATGGCGGAGAAAGTGGGATTTGAACCCACGCAAGTGTAACCTCCTAACGGTTTTCGAGACCGTCCCCTTTAGCCGCTTGGGTATTTCTCCGTGCGATTATTATAACAACACCTCATTAACGTGTCTATCTATGCAAATTGTGAAACAAATAATGTAAGAACTTTCATAAATTCAATGCAAGATTTGCAAAAAAACAATGGATTTTATTGACATTTCACAATTCTATCACTATAATTGCGATATACAGTGAAATATTCTGTATTCTCATTAAGGAGGAGAAATGAAAAAATTATTATCTCTTGCGGTAATAGCTTTAGTTGCTCTTTCCATGGCTGCGTGTGCGCCTACGCCTACTGCACCAGCTGAAGGAAAAGGAACAGTTGTTATCGGAACTCCAGCATTTAGCGGAAACTTAATCAATGGCTTTGGAAACAGCGCTTATGATGTAATGGTTCGTAACATGATCTGGGGTTATTCTACCTATACTACAACTATTGGTGGAGAAATCGTTTTAGACCCTACTGTTGTTAAAACAGTAACTACATCACTTGATGATGCAGGAAACAAAACTTACACATTTGAGTTAAATACTAACTTAGTGTGGTCAGATGGAACTGCTATCACAGCTGATGACTATGTATTCGCAATGTTATTTGCTGCTTCACCAGAATGGCGTGCTGCAGGTGCAGTCGACACAACTGGTCGTGACCTATTAGGTTACACTGCATACAATACTGGCGAATCAAAAGTATTTACAGGTGTTAAGAAATTAGGAACTCACTCATTCTCATTAACTATTGATGCGACTAAGCTTCCTTACTTCTATGAAACATTATTCGTAGCTGCTTCACCAGTACCTCTACATGTTTGGGGTAAAGATATTACTATCGGTGAAGATGGATCATCATTAGCTGGTGATCTTGGACCTGCTACTGCTTATGTTGCTGGAACTGAACGTTTCGCTCCTTCAGTAGTTTCTGGACCATTCACATTTGTCTCTAACATTGACAAACGTATGACTACTAAGTTTAACCCTAAATTCGTTGGTGACTACCGCGGAAATAAAGCTAAACTTGACACAGTAATCGTTCAAGAAGTTAACCAAGATCTAGACGTTGATTTAGTAATCGCTGGTGAAGTTGACATCGTTACTGGTGTTATCCAAGATGACAAGATCAAAAAAGCTCTAGTTTCTGATCAAGTTGACATGCTTAACTACAAACGTAACGGTTACGGATTCATCGGATTCTCTGGTGACTTCGCACAAACTGCTGACAAGAACTATCGTCAAGCTGTTGCTCATTTAATTGACCGTCAACAATTCGTAACTACTATCTTAGGTGGTTATGGTGCTATGGTTAACTCTGAGTATGGACTTGCACAATGGATGTACGATGCTAAAGCTGCTGAATTAGGCGATGTTTTAACAAACTACGTCGTTAACATTGACAAAGCAAATGATTTATTAGACTTAACTGCTTGGAAATTTGAAGCAGATGGAGTTACTCCTTGGGACCGCACTAAAGCTACTGCTGGTTACTGGAGACATGATAAAGACGGTAACGTATTAGTTCACAATCACTTTGGTACTACTAATAACCCAATTTCTGACTTAATTAACTCAGAATGGCCAAAAGGCATGAACCAAGCTGGTATCCAATTCTACTTAGAATACGGTGGATTTGATGCTCTATTAGCTAACTACTATGTAGAAGATAAAGAAAACCGTTTCTTCCATTCATACAACTTAGCTGTAAACTTTACGGTTGCTTATGACCCATACCTCTCACTACACAGTGATTTCTATGGTCAATATAGCCAAAACCCTACAGGTACAAACGATCCAGAAATTGACCGTTTAACAAAAGCTATGAGAAGCTTAGAGCCTACACAAAAAGACGAGTACTTAGAGTTATGGTTTGAATACCAACAAGTATGGAATGAATTGTTACCACAACTTCCACTTTACTCTAACGTTTACTTCGATATCTTCAATGTACGTGTTTCTGGTTTAGCAACTAACCCATTATGGACAATTGGTCGCGCTATTATTGACGTATCTGTTGCAGATTAAGTAGAAATTTAATATAATTAACTGAAGGGGATAGGCTTGTACTATCGCCCTTTAGTTTCTATAAGGAGATTCACAATATGCTAAAATTCTTACTCAAGCGTATCATCTTATTAATCCCTGTTATTTTCATTATTTCAGTAATGCTATTTGGGATGTTTAAACTTATGCCAGGAGATCCGGTACTTTTAATGTTACCTCCTGATTTACGTTCACAGGCAGAAAGAGATTTTTACTACAATGCCTATCGTGAAAAACTAGGTTTAGACAAATCAATTCCTGAACAGTACGTAGCTTGGGTTGGAAATATTGCCCGTTTGGATTTTGGAACGTCTATTACTAATAACAGACCAGTTCGTGAAGTTATTGCAAGACCACTACGAAACTCAATTGTACTCAACAGTTTTTCGATTATTTTGGCCTTTGTTATATCCATACCAGTAGGAATTAAATCCGCAGTCAAACGACACTCTTTCTTTGATTCCTTTTGGCAAGTGTTTTCACTCGTTGGATTATCAGTGCCAGTCTTCTTTATTGGTCTAATACTAATCTTCACATTTGCAATTCAACTCCGTTGGCTTCCAGCAGGAGGAATGCCTCGTATGCAAGATGATGGAAGTTTTGCATATTTCCTGCAGTGGTCTCGACATCTAATATTACCTATCACCACCTTAACGATAGGCTCACTTGCAGGTACGACACGTTATGTTCGAAATGCAATGATTGAGATCATAGGTAAAGACTATGTTCGAACAGCTCGATCAAAAGGGCTAAATGAAAAAGTTATTATTTATACCCATGCCTTTAGAAATGCTTTAATTCCTGTTGTTACCTTAGTTGCCGGTTCATTAGTGGCTCTATTTGGTGGATCAGCAATTACCGAGAGTATTTTTACTTGGAATGGAATTGGACGTGTTCTTATTGATTCTCTAAATAGTAGAGACTACATGGTTGTATTAACTATGAATATCTTTTATGCAGTGTTATCTTTAACAGCAAATCTAATCATGGACATTGGCTATGCGCTTGTTGATCCACGAGTTAAATTGAACTAAGGGGTAATCAACATGTCAAATTCAAATAAACCAAAACCGATTTTAAATGCATTTTCTTCGTTTGGAAGAACAATTGTTTCTTTATTTACCTTTGGTAGTATGAATAGAACTTCAAGAAGTGTTCTTGAAGAAGAAGCTATTACTTCACCAGGTAAGACAATTGTAAAGAACTTCATGAGAAACAAATTAGCCCTTATTGGATTAACTGGGTTAATTTTGATGACCATCTTTGTGTTTGGGGGTTCTTATCTCATCCCTTTTGATGTCCTTTCTGGAGAATGGGCTCATAAAAACTTGCCACCTTCTAACAATATGTTGAAATTTCCAGCAGAGCTTAGAACTAATGGTATTGAACAAATTGTATCTGGTCGTAGTTTTTCGATTGGTCTTGATAAAACTGGAAAAGTACACACTTGGGGAATTGATGTTAGTGAAATATTAACTGTTCCCGAAGAAGTAAAAGCAGCGAATATTGTAAAGATTGCAGCTGGTGATGAGCATGTATTAGCACTATCATCAACCGGTAAATTATTTGCATGGGGTAATAACTCATTTGAACAAGGATCTGTTCCAATGAGTATTTCGAATATCCTAATGATTGAAAATGTTGTTGATATGGGTGGTGGAGATATCTTCTCGTATGTTATCACCGATAGAGGACGTTTATATGTTTGGGGCGGAACACTTTCCAATGGTTTAGATATTGTTCCTACTCGCCTTCAAGGTAATCTAGTATCAGCAGGAGCTTCAACAGTAAGTATGCTGCTACTAAAGGACGACCAAAGTATTGATTACCATGGAGCACGGGGTACTCAAATTTCTGAGATTCCTGCATACTTGAGAAATGGTTCAGTTAAAATTCAAAAAGTTGAAGCAAGTATATATACTGGTCTAGCGCTTGATACCAATGGGTACATTCACCAATGGGGTTTTAGTGGAAGTGGAATGAGAAATATACCAGAAAAAGTAAGTTTCAATGATCCTAATCGTATTTCATTCTTAGATATCCAAGCGGGTCGCAGACATTTCGTAGCACTCGGTTCTGATGGCAATGTATACGCTTGGGGAGATAATGAGTTTGGACAAATTAAAGTTCCAGCTTCACTTCAACAAGGCAATACCGTAGCGATCTATACAGATTTCTTTCAAAACTACGCAGTATTAGAAGATGGTAGTTTAGTTTCTTGGGGAATTAAAGGATTTATCCTTGGTTCTGATGAAAATGGTAAAGATATCTTCACTCGACTAATTCACGGTGGACGTATCACAATGACAGTTGGTGCTGTTGCGGTATTAATCTCAACATTCCTAGGAGTACTCATTGGACTAATAGCTGGATTCTATGGCAAATGGGTTGATAACTTCCTTATGCGTTTTGCGGAAATCGTTAGTTCATTCCCATTCTTACCATTAGCGATTACTTTATCAGCATTCCTAACTGGACAACTTGGTGAAAATCAACGAATATTAATGATCATGGTTATTTTAGGTATTATTAGTTGGCCTGGTCTTGCACGACTTGTTCGTGGACAGATTCTTGCGGAAAGAGAAAAAGAATTTGTACTTGCAGCTCGCGCACTAGGTATTAGATCAAAAATTGTAATTATTCGTCATATTTTACCTAACGTTATTAACTTAATTATCGTTAGTATGACATTAAGTTATGCAGGTAGTTTACTTACAGAAGCAGGATTATCATTCTTAGGATTTGGTGTTAAACCTCCAAGTCCATCATGGGGTAATATGCTTACTGGAGCACAAAGACCTGAAGTTATCCAATTCTACTGGTGGAGATGGGTATTACCAGCTCTAGCGGTATTATTTACAGCATTAAGTGTTAACCTTGTGGGTGATGGCTTACGTGAAGCTATGGATCCACGAGCAAACGAGAAATAGGAGGTAAACATGACTAAATTACTAGAAATCAACAATTTGCATACTTACTTCACTACTCGTAGAGGACTTATTAAAGCAGTGAATGGTGTTTCACTTTCTATAATAGAAGGGCGAACACTCGGTGTTGTGGGAGAATCTGGTAGTGGAAAATCCCAAACAGCAATGTCAATTCTTCGTCTCTTTGAACGCAATCAAAAAGTTTATCAAGGAGAAATCCTTTTTGAAGGAAAAGATTTAGCTGTTATGGATGAAGCTGATCTTCGCAAAATCCGTGGAAATGACATTTCTATGATTTTCCAAGAACCTATGACTAGCCTTAATCCTGTGTTTACAGTAGAACGTCAGATTGCTGAAGTTCTAATGTTACACCAAGGAATGACCCAAAAAGAAGCGAATGCTAAAGCAGTAGAAATGCTTGAAGCAGTTAAAATTCCTAACGCTAAAGAATTAGTTCATCAATATCCTTTTCAACTTTCAGGTGGTATGTCACAACGTGTCATGATTGCGATGGCATTGGCATGTAAACCTAAGCTATTAATTGCAGATGAGCCAACAACAGCTCTAGATGTAACAATCCAAGCTCAAATTCTTCGTTTAATGAATGATTTGAAGCGCGAAACTAAAACTTCAATTATGTTCATCACTCATGACCTAGGTGTTATTAACCAAATGGCTGATGACGTAGCGGTTATGTATTGCGGTCAAGTTGTAGAATCAGCACCTGTTGACTTCATCTTTGGTAACAAAACAGAATATTCCCATCCTTATACTGAAGGACTATTAAGTTCTATTCCTAGTTTAACAAGTGAGCGTGGAACACGCCTTGATGCAATTCCGGGTTCAGTACCTCATCCACTTGATTTACCTTTAGGATGTAAGTTTGCACCTCGTTGCAAATATGCCACTGAGAAGTGTCTAAAAGAAGAGCCTGAGTTAGTTCAAATCAGTGAGAAACAGTCTGTTCGTTGTTTCTATCCGAAGAAAGGAGTGCGTCAACATGGCTGAAAATAGAAAAATACTGTTGAAAGTACAAAACCTTAAAAAGCATTTCCCTCTAAAGAAACGTTCAATATTTCAAAAAGAGCAATTATTCATTAAAGCAAATGATGGAATTTCCATTGATATTTATGAAGGTGAAACATTAGGTTTAGTTGGTGAGTCAGGATGTGGTAAATCTACATTTGGACGTACTATATTACAGCTTTATGATCAAACTGAAGGAAATACATTATTTTATGGTCGTAGTATTGCACATGTTGCACCTAAATATGTAGGTCATGTAATCAATACATTGAGTAAGCAATATCCAGCATATCTTAGTGACAGAAAATCATTAGATTCATTAATTGCTTCACGCGAATCATTAACTGATGATATTGCAAAATCTGGACTTGATTCAAAAGTAGAGAAAGAAACAGCTCGTCTTGAGAACAAGTACAAGAACATGTTTAGAATTGCGGGTGGTTTACTCACTTTACCACATCTTAAAGATGCGAGTGAAGTGTTAAACAATGAATACAAACTCAAACAAAAATCAGCAGCAATTCAAAGAAAAATAGTAAAACTTGAAGTACAATTAACTGATCCTAAAGTTTTAAACAACCAGGCTTCAGTAAAAAGAATCGATGCTCAAATTGCAAAACTAAAAACTGAATTACTTGCTGAAAATCAACTTGTTGATGCTGCTTCCTTAAAAGTTAAAGAACTTAAAGATACATGTCGCTCTAACCCATTGTTTGCACTTTATGAAGAGCAACTCGATGATGGAATTGACTTATCAAAGCTCACTAATGAAGAAGTACGTTTATTAAGACAAGATATTCAAATCATTTTCCAAGATCCTTATTCATCACTTAATCCTAGACTTACTGTTGGGCAAATTATAGGTGAAGGATTATTGGCACATAATTTCTTTAAAAATCCAAATTCAAAAGAATATACTGACTACATTACAGATGTCATGGAAAAGTGTGGACTTGCTCCTTACTTTATCCACCGTTATCCTCACCAATTCTCTGGTGGGCAACGCCAACGTATTGGCATTGCTCGTGCATTAGCACTTAATCCAAAATTCATTGTATGTGACGAAGCTGTATCGGCCTTAGACGTATCTATTCAATCCCAAATTATTAACTTACTTATCGATCTCAAACAAGATAATAATCTTACTTACTTGTTCATCACACATGACTTGTCAGTAGTTAAATTTATCTCAGATCGTATTGGAGTTATGTATCTTGGTAATATGGTTGAACTAGGTTCAAGTGATCAAATATTCGCAAATCCACTACATCCATATACAGAAGCTTTATTAGAAGCAATTCCTCGTACAGATGTAGAATCAAATCAAGAACTCACTATCTTAGAAGGCGACATACCATCTCCTATTAAACCTCCAAAAGGATGCAAATTCCACACTCGTTGTAAATATGCATTCGATAAATGCAAAGTTGTTGAACCAATCTGGCAAGAAATTGAACCAGGACACTTCGTTGCATGTCATTTAAGAGGAGAATAAGTTGTTCTTCAGAAGACCTAAGCCTCAAGAGAGCGAGTTCGATTACGAAGAGATTAAAGCGAAATTAAAAGAGACTGATTTTGAAAAAGGTGATTTAATGGCCTTAACCATTGCAGCTCTTGTAACGATCATTCCAGCGATGCTTCTTGTTTTAAGTATCATGATTGGAGTTATTTGGTTCATATTCATTCGATAGAAACAGGCTCATTGCCTGTTTTTTTTAGGAAATAGATTAGAAAGAGGTGAATAATAACGTATAGGGGAGAATTTATGAAAGAATTGACTTATCAAGACCAAGAAAAACTACTTATTGCATTATCAGGACGTTGGAATATTGCCAAGATGATTATGAGACTTGGCACAACTAATGATGATGTCTTAACGGCTCATGAGCACTTTGATGTCATGATGACTTTTTTCTATAATCAACTTGATGATGACTGTAAGGCTATATATGAGAAGACATATTTAAGACGAAATATGAGTAAATGGTACACTGAGTTTTATTCCAAATCAAACTACTACAGAAAGAAAAGAATAATAATTGAAACATTTGTTCATTGTTTACAAATCTTTAAGATGTTAAAATAACCATACAGTGACTTACTAAGGTCTAGAGGAGAACATATGATAAAAGGAATTGCTGCATCAAATGGGATTGTAGTCTCAAAGGTCTATAAACTTGAGTATCCCGATCTTAGCGTAGAAAAAAGGGAAGCCACTCCTTCACAAGAAATTGAGAAATTACATCATTCAATCAAAAAAACACAATCAGACATCCAATCAATTAAAGAAAAAGCGGTTGGAAAACTAAGTGATGAAGAACTAGCAATCTTTGACGCACATTTAATGGTCAGTGAAGATCCAGAATTAATCGATCAAATCAAAGCAATTATTGAAACAGAAAGAGTTAATGCTGAATTCGCAACGAATCAAATAGCAACCATGTTTATTGCAATGTTTGAGAGTATGGAAGATGCATACTTTAAAGAGCGTGCAGCTGACATTAAAGACGTAACACAACGTCTTATTGCTCACATCCTAAACACACCATTACCTGACTTAACATTAATAAATGAGGAAGTGGTCATTGTTGCCCATGATTTGACACCATCAGATACTGCACAACTTAATCGTAAATACACTCTAGGATTTGCGACACAAGTAGGAGGTCGTACATCTCATTCTGCTATTATGGCGAGATCATTAGAGATACCAGCTGTTGTAGGTTGTGGTGAATCAATATGGAATGCTCATCATGGAGATACAATTATTCTTGACGCAATTGAGGGTAAAGTATTTATTAATCCTACTCAAGAATTAATTGATGAGTATCAACCAAAAATTGAACAATTCAAACAAAGAAAAGAACGTTTAAAATCACTAAAGAATGCTGAAAGTGTAACACTTGATGGCCATCATGTTGAAATAGTCGGTAATATTGGAACCCCACATGATGTAGCAAGTGTACTTGATAATGGTGGAGAAGGAGTAGGATTATATCGCACAGAATTCTTATACATGGATGCTTCATCCCTTCCAACTGAAGAGGAACAAACTGTAGCCTATGCAAAAGTATTAAAAGACATGAATGGCAAACCAGTTGTTGTTCGCACATTGGACATTGGCGGCGATAAAGAATTATCATATTTACCGTTTCCAAAAGAGATGAATCCATTTTTAGGATATCGTGCTATCCGTTTATGCTTAGATCGTACTGACATATTTAAAACTCAAGTTCGCGCATTATTAAGAGCAAGTGCTGAAGGTAATCTTTACATTATGTTTCCAATGATTGCGACGTTAGATGAATTCAGACAAGCAAAAGCATTTGTTTTAGAAACAGAAGCAGAACTCAAAGAAGAAGGAATTCCTATGGGTGAATACAAACTTGGAATGATGGTTGAGATTCCTGCTGCTGCAATGCTTGCTGATCAATTTGCGAAAGAAGTAGACTTTATGAGTATTGGCACTAATGATTTGATTCAGTATTCCATGGCCGCTGACCGAATGAATGAAAAGGTTTCTTACCTGTATCAACCATACAATCCTTCCATCCTTCGTCTAATAAAACTGACCATCGATGGAGCTCACAAACATAAGAAGTGGGTTGGTATGTGTGGTGAAATGTCAGGAGAACCTATGGCAGTTCCTCTCCTATTAGGATTGGGACTCGATGAATTTTCTATGTCTGCATCATCAATTCTAGCGGCAAGAGAAATCGTTAGATCAGTGAAGTATGAAGACATGAAATCACTTGCTTTAAAAGCACTTGAATGTGCAAATGAAGAAGAAGTAATTCAATTAATTAAAGAGAACGTTACTATACCTCTAAACTAACATCGAATGTAAAGACCAGCAATCACATTGCTGGTTTTTTAATGATATATAATCAATCAAATAAAGTTATGATACAATATTCATATGAAAATACTCACTATAGGAACTAGCATCATTACAACACATTTTTGTGAAGCGGTTCTAAAATCAAAACACTCTACTATCAATGCTGTTTATTCACGTGATTTGAAGAAAGCAGAATCTTTCGCACGGCCATACAATGCACTTTCTTACGATAATCTTGAACATGCACTTAATGACATAAACATCGATACTGTGTATGTTGCGAGTGTAAATAACTTACATTTCAAACATGCAAAGCAGGCAATTGAAGCAAATAAAAATGTAATTCTAGAAAAGCCTTCAACGCATGATGCTAAAGAATTTAACTATTTATTGGAAATGGCGAAAAACCATAAAGTAATCATCCTTGAAGCAATTACTACAATGTTCTTACCAAATCATGCCTGGATAAAGGAAAATATTTACAGGCTAGGGATAATCAAAAGTGTGTATGCTGCTTACCATCAATACTCATCAAAATATGAGGCATATCTTAATCATGAGGATCCAAATATCTTTACACTCACACACAGTGGAGGTTGTTTAGTTGACCTTAATGTCTATAATTTACATTTTATTCTTTCCCTTTTTGACACACCAAAGAAGGCTAAATACTATCCAGTCCTAGGTTACAATGGCATTGATATTAGTGGTGTCGCAATTCTTGAATATGATTCATTTATTGCGATTGCTTCCGCTTCAAAATCTCATCATGGAGATCAAACCATAGTAATCGAAGGTGAACTTGGAACACTTCGTGTGAGTAGTGCAGCAAACACACTACGTCACGTCACCATAAGTACAAAGGACGCAACTTTTTCATCAGATATAATAGATACTCAAAATGTTTTAGAGTATGAAGTATTAGTTATGGAAGCATTGTTGAAAGAACCTTACAATGATTCTATTCACAATCTTAACAATCATAGCCTAAAGGTTATTGATATAATGAGTAAGATTAGAAAAGATGCAAATATATACTTTGAGGGTGAAAAAAATGAAACATTATTCTAAAGTCGATGCATGGGTAGGAATTCTTATCATAGGAGTAATAGGAATTACATTATTCACTGTTTTGATAATCCCACCTGAAGAACAATGGATAGGATTAATCGTGTTTATTCCAACTTCAGTATTCATGTTGTCATTCTTGTTAAACACATACTATGTATTTGAGGATGAATATTTACTATGCATGCTTGGATTCTTTCCGCAAAAGATCCGCTATGATAATATTAAGTCAATTAAAAAAGTGAGGAATATGTTGTCATCTGCTGCATTATCATCAGATCGCATAGAAATTAAAGAGAAAAACAAAAACTACTTTGTCGGAACAACATACATCTCACCTAAAGATAAAGATGATTTCTTTGAAGAACTAAGAACTCGATGTCCAAAAACAATCGAGGTGCTCTAATGAATATTCATGTATTTGGTGCAGGATATGTAGGATTATCAAACGCAATTCTATTGGCAAATCAGCATGATGTGACCATCCATGATATCAATCCTAACAAAGTTGAAAAGCTTTCAAGAAAAGAATCCGTGATTATTGATACATTACTTGAAGAAGCTTTACTTAAAAGTAACCTAAAAGCGATAGTCTCAGATTATTCAATTGCAGTGAATGCTGACATAGTTTTACTTGCTACACCGACAAACTATGATCCAGACTTGAACACATTTGATACATCATCTCTTGATTCAATTATTCATTCACTTTCCACAAACAGATTTCAAAATACAATCATTATTCGCTCTACAGTTCCAGTTGGTTATACTCAAAAAAATCAAAACCAATATCCACACATTAAATTCGTATTTATGCCAGAATTTTTAAGAGAAGGTCAAGCCTATCATGATAATCTTCATCCATCACGAATAGTTGTTGGAACAGTTCATTCAATATCACATCAAATAGCCAAGATGTATTTAGATCTTGTAGAAACACCATGCACTGTGCTTCAAGTAGGATTTGATGAAGCAGAGGCAATTAAACTATTTTCAAATACGTTTCTAGCTATGAGAGTTTCGTTCTTTAATGAACTCGATTCCTATGCAGAAGTTAGAGGATTAAACACTCAACAGATTATTGAAGGAGTAAGTCTAGATCCACGAGTTGGCAATTACTACAATAATCCTTCGTTTGGATATGGTGGATATTGCTTACCCAAAGACACCAAGCAATTATTAGCGAATTATAACAATGTCCCTCAAAGTTTGATATCCGCAATTGTCGAAGCTAATGCGACACGTAAAGATCATATTGCTAACCAAGTCCTTAAACACAAACCAAAGATTGTAGGCGTATATCGCTTGACCATGAAAAGCAATTCTGACAACTTTAGAGACTCTGCTATTCAAGGAATTATGAAACGCATAAAGGCAAAAGGGGTTGAAGTTGTTGTATATGAACCTTACTATCAGGAAGAGTTATTCTTCAATTCAAGAGTTATTAGAGAACTAAATGAATTCAAAAATATGTGTGATATTATCATCACCAATCGTATGCATGAAGATTTAAAGGATGTTGTTGAAAAAGTCTACACAAGAGATATTACTCAAAAGGACTAACTGATTTCAGTTAGTCCTTTAGATTAGATTCTATTAAGATTTGAATGAGTTCAAAGGGAAGTGGTTCTGCCTTAGGAACTTGAATAGCACCTTTAGAAGAACGATATCCTGACAATAAGTTATGATGCTTTAACAGAGTCTTAGGACCAGGATAGAGCCCTATGTGGTTTTTATAAACTGTAAAATGAATCATGAATTTCTTGTCTAGATGATAAGTCGGTATTTGATACGAAAGTGAGAATGTGCATTCAGGATAGTTTAGATTAATGAAATCATGTATTGCTTCAATCCAAGAATGATATTCAGTTGGTTGTGTTTGAAGGTATTGTTCAAAGTTCATCATTGATTCCTAACATGAAAGGGTTGAAGGAAATAACTCAACCATTTTTAAGTTTCTTTCTATAAGTTGTTTTAAAATCTCTAGATTTAGATCTTTTACATGTTTAATATAGATACAAGCCTTTCCATGTTTGTGAGGTCCTAGTTTTGAGAGAAGCTCATCAACTTTATCAGGTTGATTATAGTCAAACTCTGTATACAAATATAGAGTGATGTTTGTCTTCCTAAATGCAAATCCACATTTCATAGCATATCCTTCATGACTTGATTCATATCGATAATGATAGGTGCCAAAACCTATCATGTTTCCACGCCACAACACAGCTTTTTCATTTGTAAGTTGAGAGAAAATCTCTAATAAAGAATAAGCGTCACTTCTGCGCTTTTCATCCAGTGTTTCAAAATACGATTCAATGCTCATATCAAGTGGAACAGTCTTTTGCATAGTTTTACCTCAACATTATTATAACTTAATGTTATTGAAAAACATAAGGTTGTGAAATTAATACTATCTTTGGTTAAACATTTAACCAAATACTCTTTACAATGATTCATGCACTCGTTTACACTATAGTTAGCACGAAAATAGCGTACGAAGGGGATAATTATAAATATGAATATAAAAATTATCGATAAGCGTACACTAATTGTCCCAATTCTAGTATCAATCATAATTTTTATCTTTTTGGGACAAATTGTTTACATTGGTATTCGAGATCATTTCTATGATCGTGTTAGAGAACTCTCGATTCATCTTGCGAAAGGGTATAGTTATAGTATCCAAAACTCAATAAATTCAGAGTTTTTATTTGAGCAGCTTATTGAAGATAAGTTACTTCTAGCAAGCGAAACAACAGCAATCTATACACAAATTGAAGATAGATCATCACTTGTGTTGTATGCTCAATCTTTAAGAGTGGATGAAATTAATCTATATAATCCTCAAGGAGTCTTAGTGCTTTCAACAATGCCAGAAGGAACTCAGTGGCAAACATTTGAAGGGCATCCTATATATGACTTTATTCTTAGACCAGATCGCACAATGATAGAAAATATTCGAGCCAATTATGTGACTGGAATTGAATATAAATATGGATATTATAAACTCGAAAATGGTAACATCATTCAAATAGGATTACTTGCAAGTAAGATTAATGAGCTTATTGGAGTGCTAACTACTGATCATGCATTGAAAGATATTTTAGATAGTAACTCTTCGATTGCTTTAGCTTGTTATGCACAACCAGAGCAAAATGAGCTTAGTTGTCTAGGGGATGATCTAGGAGTAAACAACTACGAAAATCTTATTAAAGAGAATTACATAAATCAATCCGAAGTTATAGGATTAGTATCTACAGTTGATTCATCATTATATGAATTGTATGTGCCAATAATGATTGATCAAAACAATGTTGGAACACTCATTCTTTATCATGAAATGGACGAGCAAAACGAAGCATTAGTTCAATTACTATATGTTGGTTTTTCTGTCCTTGCAATTATGTACTTTCTTTTAGCATATGCTTATATTGTTCATTTCAATAAAAATAAACAACTAAGCGAAGTTGCATACATTGATGATTTGACACAACTTCCTAATGATCTTTACTTACAGAAGACATTTGAGCAGTTCAAAGAAAAAACAGATCAAGAAAAATCTCTAATTATGCTCAATATTGATGAATTCAGAACAATTAATGTTACGTATGGGTACCATCATGGAAATCAGATACTTGTTGAAACAGCGAATCGATTAAAAAAGGTTTTAGAGCATTCACAAACTTTATTTCGTTGGGAAGGTGATCGTTTTGTCTTCTTAATTGAATCTGATCATCAAACAGATCAATTTGAATTTGCCAACAAAATACTCCAACAATTCAAACAAGCATTTGATATCGATGATATTAAGAAAGTGATTCGCGTTAAGTTAGGGATTGTCCCTCTTGAAAAGTCAATTTCCTCACTCCAACAAGCCATCCAAAAAGCAATGATCACATTAGAATATGAAAGATTAGTAGATAAAGATATCTTCGTATTTAATGAAGATATCGCCTCAGCAATGATACGTGAAACTAACATTGTGAAAGAGCTTCAAGATATTATTGAAGGTAATAATCAAGAACGTCTATCATTAGTCTTCCAACCTCAACTTGATTTGAAAACAAACAAGATTACTGGATTAGAAGCATTGTCTCGATTAAATTCAGACCAGTATGGATCAATTAATCCTGCTGAATTTATTGATATTGCTGAAAAGCATTATTTAATCTATGACTTAGGTAAAGTAGTTTTCAACAAAGCCATAACAACGATTAATGAGTTAATATCATTAGGATACAAAGATATTCGCGTTGCGGTGAATGTTTCGGGAATACAATTACTCCATGATCAATTTGTAAATGATTTACTTATCCTACTCAAGAAATATAAACTATCAGGTAAACACATTGAAATTGAGATTACCGAATCGATACTCATGAATGATATGCAACGTATCAATAGAACGTTAGAACAATTACGTGCTCATGAAATTAGTATATCAATTGATGATTTTGGTACAGGTTATTCCTCATTCTTCACCATTAGTGAACTGCATGTGGATAGTATAAAAATTAATCGTAGTTTCGTAAGACAGATTTATACACAGATGGATGAGCAAAAAATGATTGCCCGGGAAATTATTCAGTTAGCTCACAAATTAGGACTTAGAATAGTTGCTGAGGAAGTTGAACATGATAAGGAATATCAATATTTATTAAAACATCAATGTGACTGCATACAAGGTTACTATTTCTGTAGACCTCTTCAATCTCATGATTTATATAAGTTCTTAGGAAATAGGTAGATAATAGAATTTTTCCAAACAAAAAGAGCTAGATTCATCGTAATGAGAGTCTAGCTCTTAAACATGAAGTCATAAAGATTACTGCTAATTACGTAAGCAATATAATCAATCATCTATCATTTCAGCAATAATAATATAACGTTTAGGAGCAGCTCCTATCCAGTTGAACGGATAACATGTAACTAATGTTAAAGTAGCCTTTTCAGTGGAAACAATAACCGTTTCATCATCACTGTCTACGATTCTAAACTTAACAATCTTATAAGTAAAGACTCCATGTTTTGATTCAATAATAATAAGATCATCGATAACAAGTTTGCCAACATTTTTAAAAGTAGTCCCACGATGTCCAGCAATAACACTGTTATCCATCCAACCAGGTAAAACACTAGTAACAACGTGACCAACTCCTTTAGAGAGTTGATCTTCAGTTGTTCCTTCGTAAATCGGTAAAATACGATTTAAAGCGGGAATTGTTAGGGTACCTAGATGATCCCCTAATTGACGGATAATTTTACGAGTATCGACAGTATCGTTTTGCTTTTGATTAACTATCGATGAGCCAGTATATGCGTCTTCAATGCTGTTTGGATAAGCAGCAAGTGTTGCGGTTATATCAAGAGGAATATCAAAACGAGATTGTTTACTAATACTCATTAGAGACCAAATGATGAGACCTAAACCAATGATTGTAATAATGGGGAAAATTCGGTTAGGTTTTATTGATTTGCTTTTTTTAACTACAACAAGCTTATTCATCTTTCTTTTTAAGAATCAAACCAGCAACTCCTGCAATCACTAATACTCCACCCATTAGAATAATAAACTCTAAAGGTGATGCAGTATTTGGAAGTGGTGAAGGTGTGGTAGTTTCATTACAAAGATTATTGGTGATTGTGTTTGAATCAAGGGTCACTGCGCCATCTCTAGCTAGTAATGAACCATGAACAATAGCACCTGTGGTTGCGGTAATGGATTCTAGAGCGAGGATATGTCCACCTAAATGTGAATTAGTACCTAAAGTAGCAGAACTACCTACTTGCCAAAAAATGTTGCAATAATCGGCACCATTGATTAGTTGTACCATACTATTATTGGCAGTAACAAGTGTAGATTCCATTTGAAAGATAAACACTGAGGTAGAATCGTTTTTACCATCAAGAATTAACGTTCCAGTTATGCCAAACGTTCCAGCAGTTGAAGTATAGACTCCAGCTACTAATGTGGTATTACCAAGCTCTGTTGGAATGACTGTTGAAGGAGTTCGTCCAGCGGCATCGAGGTAAGCTGCAGTGAGAGCAGTTTGTGCAATACTCACTTGAGATTCACTTGCGTGGTATCTCGTTCCACCTGTCATGGATATTAAAGTAACTTCGGTCAAAGATGTACCTGGATACACACCGACATTATTGCCTGCGGTTCCTTTCAATACAGTAGGACCTGTACTAGTTACAGCAGATCCACCGAGAACTGCAAAGCTTGTAGCATCACCTAAGTCAATGTTTGTTGTGTAAGCAGCCATAATTGGAGTGAGTAGTGTATAAGACACTAACAGTGTAAGCACTGTTTTAATCACCATAGTAATCTTGCTTTTTGATTTTTTCATAAGTATGGCCTTTCGGTTGAAATCAGTTTGATTTCAAAATTGTAAGCAGACTAAGCGAATCTCTACGGAGCAAATCAAAATTTTTCCAGAATTCTTGCTGCAAATTAGTGCACACACTGATATGGACTTACTGCCTCCATAATGCAATCCATTATCTATGTGTTAAGACTATCTTATTTAATGTGAACACTTGCTAATTCAAAAGAATTAAAGAGTTGCAAAAACGATTACTTTCGTAACCATAACCCAATGAAATTATATGTCGAAATCAATTGACTCATCTGACGTATGTTAATCAAGACAGTCTATAACATATTCATCATATACCCTTTATTTCTAATAGTCAAATTACTGAAAAAGTGGTTTTTGTTAATCAAGTGTTAATCAAATCAATATAAAAAAGCAGTTAAGATCTAATAATGCTTTGAAAAATTCCAAGGGATGAAAAGACACAAAAATATTAGAAATTTGAAATCGATAACTAATGTATTCATTCGTAGAATTCTATAAAAAATCAAATATTTAACTTGCATAAAAGTATAGTCAATATTGAGTTTGATATGCTAGATACCTACACTTTATGATTGCTACCATGCTCTATGAAACCCATAATTAAAACGTGTCGACAATTCTACATAATTCAGTTGTGTGCATTATCTTGTAAATAGGCGTATACTGAAGTTAGGTTAAAACTCTATTCTTTTCCAACTAAGTCTAGAGCTAAGGGTATTATACATTACAAATAATAAACACTGTTTGTAAAAAGGAGATTTCATCATGGAAAAATTTAATAAAAACGTGCAGATTAAAAGCGACAAATTAGCAGGCAAAACCAAAGAGGTTATTGGCAAAGTTACAAATAATAAAGAATTAGAAATTAAAGGTAAAGTACAGTCAACAATGGCTGACATTGACCAAAAGGCAACAGACTTAAAAAATGATGCATCTAAGAAAATGAAAGACATGAAGAATCATAGATAAAGGGATATAAGTATTGTAGTTTTTAAAGTTTGATTTCAAAGAGAGGTAATATATATATGTTAAGAACAATAGTAATTATTCTAGCCATACTATGGATTCTAGGACTAATAACATCAGTTGGAGGACCGATTATTCACTTATTATTAGTGATAGCTGTCGTAATTGTAGTTATAAACTTAGTCCAAGGAAAGAGAATATTTTAAAGAAGACACCATATTCTATATTCAACTTATTCAAAATAGTTGGAGAAATAATTCATAATTACATTTTGAATTAGAAAGGAGACGAATATGAACCGAGGAATGGGATTACTAGGTACAGTATTAGTAATTTTATTGATACTTTGGCTTTTAAATGTTATTTAATTAAGCAATTGATTTAAGTATATTTTTATTTTCTAGCAAACTTGCTAGTGAAGTAATCAAACCTTATTTGCGGAATTTAACCTACCTTGTTCCACAAAATAAGGTTTTCTTATTTCATATGCAATCTAGGTTCTCTATATAAAATGATGTTAAACAACTATCGTTAATGACTAAAGAATATAATAACTCATTGTCATGATCATGATATAAGTAAAACAACCCACAATATAAGTGGGTTGTTTTACTATTTAGAAATATTTACAAAAGTGTTTAGACATTCATTCATCTCTTTCAATAACACCAATATATCTTTATACAATCTAAGCAGAATATTGATCTCTTAATTGGTGAGTATGATAACTAGAATAATTAGAATGTTTGATAGGATATTACTTTTTTCTTTTCAGATACTTTTGCTCAATTAAAATAGGCTCAACAGGTTTGCTAAATAAGTAACCTTGTATTTGATCACAACTATATTGACTCAATAGTTCATATTGTTCTTGAAACTCAACTCCTTCTGCCACAATAGGTATTCCAAGTTCGTGAACTATATCAATAATACTTTCTATTATTTTATGGTGATCTTCATTTAAGTATTTATCAATAATCGTTTTATCGAGTTTAATTTTGTCAAAAGGGATATGAGTTAAATAATTCAAAGAAGAATAACCTGAACCAAAATCATCTAAAGAAACTCTAATACCGATTTCACGATACTTCGATAAATATTCTAGGACCGTGTCCTTATTATTAATCAAGACTTCTTCTGTGATTTCTAGTTCTAAATAATGTGAATCTATCCCAAATTGCTCAAGTCTAGATGTAATGAAATCGAACAAACTATCAAGAACAAAAAGTCTTGGAGATATATTGATAGAAACTGGAACTAAATCAAATCCTAACTTCTTCCAAAGAACTAATTGATTCAGTACCTGATCAATGACATTAAAAGTTATCTTTCCTATTAAGCCTCTAGTTTCAGCAATCGGAATAAATACACTTGGTAGAATCGGAATATTCTTCAATCTTATTAGTGCTTCCAAGGAAATAACCTCTTGTGATAATGTTTCAATGATTGGTTGATATAAAAGTTGAAAATCATTAGTTTCAATTGCGATAATCAACTCCTTATAAACATATTCTTTGAACTGTATAGTCTCATTAAACCCTTCAATATAGAAAAGATATCCGTCTTGACTTTGATTCTTTAAATGATACATAGCAATGTCTGCTTTTCTGATTAACTCATCAGCGTCTGTACCATCAACAATACTTTGTGACACACCTATGCAAAATCTCACTCGTAAAGTTTCGCTATTATGTAATATAGGCGCAGATAATCGCTCAACTAAATCATCCAATATATCTTTCAATTTCGTACCAGATGCTTTAATAATCAGAAAGAATTCATCACCTCCGAAGCGAAAACTATCAAAGATTTCTGAATATTCTAATAATCTTAAAGCGATAGTCTGAATATACACATCACCAACATTATGACCATAGATATCATTGATATCTTTTAAACCATTCAAGTCTAACATGCAAAAAGCTAATTGCTCATCGTGAAGCGAGATACTCCAAACAAATTCCATAAGTGCACGTCTATTCTTAATTCCTGTGACAAAGTCATAGTTTGCAGCATGGTCTAATTCAAAGTTCACGCGATTGATTTCACTAACATGTAGATTTATGGTATCAATAGTAGAGTTAAATGACTCAACTACTCCAAGAAAAGGATCCTTTGGATCAGCTGGCAACTTGTCAATAACATCATCATCCTTTGAAAATTTCTTAAGATTTCTTCTTAAATTTTGTAAAGGAACCAAGATTAACTGTCTTTGACTTAAAGTTAGTAATATTCCTGTAAGTATAAGCACTAAAGAAATCCGTAGTAAGTTGTTATTTAATTCATTTCTGATAGGGGATAAACTTGAACCATATGCCAAGATTCCAACTATATTATCATCCTCATAAATAGGAACAGCAACTTCGAATATCGTTTCATTTCTTTTTGGATAAAACCACTCGTATGCAACTGGCTTCCCAGCAAGTGCTATCTTATACTCTTCTTCATCACTCCAGTCAACTCCAATATCTTCTCTATCAGTATCAGCAATTGACATAAGATTAATATCTGTAACTAAAATATAAAATACGCTACTTTTTTCAAACTCATTTTCAATTATCGTTTGTAACTCAAAATCCTTCATATCTAGCAAGTAGTTTTCTAAATAGTATCCCACCTGCACAAAAGAACCGTCTGGATCTTTAAAATAACTGAACTTATACCATTCATCATTATCTGTCCCTTTTCGAATCTCTTCATGAAAGGATGTCAAATCACTCTGCATAAAGTTAAATATAGGATCTCCCTCTTTTGCTTGCCATCCTATGAATGTTTCAGTAGCTGAATAGATGAGTGTGCCATCTGAAGTATAGTAATATATTTCATCAATTTCAAAAATACCTCTTAAACCTTTTAGAAATTCATTATTTATTATGTTTTTATTTTTTAAGACATAAGCACCAATTTCACTTGCTCTTACATCATAGTTATCTTTTACGATTTTTGCCGCTATACGTGAAGATTCAATTTTATCCGCAAACTGTTGAGCGATTATAATGCCATCACTCATCATCTTTTCTTTTAAGATAGAATGAGAATAACTCATACTAAAAAAGCCAAGTATTATTATTATAATGAATACAATAGCTATAGGAACCAAGAATAATTTCTGGGTATTTACTAACGACTTTGCATCGTGTTGCATTTCGCCTCCAGCAATACATTACTAGTGTGTAGTAGAATTATATCATGGTTAATCAAATGGTTAAAGTGTATAAAAGATTTAGTTTTCCTTATCAATTCAAAAGAACCTTCTAACAGTTTTTTTGGATTCTTATCTTTATAGTTACATTAGATTATATCTTTATTTGCTTAATGAAAAAATTATGGCTATTGAATCCTTTACAATTGAAGATTTTGAATTGAAAAAAGTATAATTATTGTAAGAAATATGGATTGTCTGAGTTTAATAAACAAGTAATCACAAATAATATCACACTACAAAAGCCTTATACAATAGGGTTTTACTATGCATTTGGTTAGGTGAAAAAGAAAGAATATGATAATGTTTTGTTAAACAGAATAGAGGTGCCTCTATGAATGAAATCTTGTTTGCGTCAACGGTGTTTACCGCCGGAATACTTTCATTTTTATCACCATGCATCATACCTATCATTCCACTCTATCTAGCCTATTTTGCAGATGAAGATATTGGCAAGTCATCAAATGCTTTTTTGAAGCCACCAATGATTAAGGCAATATTATTCGTCTTAGGCTTATCAACAGTCTTCATCATACTGGGCTTTGGTGCAGGGGCATTAGGAAGCATATTTTATGGGGATTGGTTTCTAATCGCTTGTGGGATAGTTGTAATTCTTTTGGGGATACATCAAACTGGACTCATTCAACTTAACTTTCTACACAAAGAAAAAAGAATCCAAGTTAAACGTTCCAAAAATCTTGACTATATTGGAGCATATGTTTTAGGTCTTACCTTTAGTTTTGGATGGACTCCTTGTATTGGACCAGTACTTGCAGCTGTTTTAGGTTTAACAGTATCTGGAGGAAGCATACTTTATGGAGGCTTTCTAATGGCATTGTATTCACTTGGATTAATGATTCCATTCTTGCTTGTAGCAATCTTTAGTGAACAACTATTATCTAGGATTAAAGGTGTTTATAAGTACATGGGCAAGATTAAGATTATTGGGGGATTAATTGTTATATTCATGGGTTTCTTACTCATGACAAATCAAATTGCTTCAATAACAGCATGGTTTGTCTTTACATTTAGCTAGGAGGTCAACATATGACACTAATTAAAAAATTAGCCTTAATACTAAGCGTCTCACTACTTATAACAGGATGTGTTGCACAAGAGCAAAATCCTGATCCAGATGATGATGAAGATGTTGTACAACTCAATGATGGTGAATTAGCTGTTAGTTTTGAATTCACAGATTATGATGGGAATAAAGTAACCTTAGGAGATTTAAAGGGAGACAAAGTGTACTTGAAGTTTATGGCTTCTTGGTGCTCAATCTGTAATCGTGGTATGCCTGAACTTGATGATTTATTTGCGAAAGATCGTGACTTTATTGCCTATGCGGTAGTGACACCAAATGCAAATGGAGAGATGAGTGTGAATGACTATAAAGATTGGTTTGATAAAGAAGAATACCCTAACATTGTAATTCTATTTGATGTGGGTGCTAAGTTCTCGCGTCGCCTTGGAGCTATCTCAATGCCGACCTCTGTCTTCATTGGATCTGATGGAGTTCTTATTCGATCAAAACCAGGACACACAACTAATGAAGAAATTGAGATGTTGATTGGAACTTTTAAGTAGTAATACACTTGTTATCAAATAATGGAAAAACCACATAGATATATTAATCGCTTATCTAAAAGACACAGACTAAGGTCTGTGTCTTTTGATTGAGGATAGATATTATGCTAACTGAAAGTTGATGATTTTCTACTTGTTAACATAAGTAGAATCAATCCAGCCAATAGATATGCTCCAGTGAATAAGTTCTGATCATTAGTATCAGGTAATTGTGAATCCTCACCAAGTACAATAGCATAGGTAGAAAACTTATCAGAGCTAAACGAAATTATATTTGATTCTTCTTCGATAAAGTAATTGAGTTCTTCAAGAACACCTTGATGAATACGGACTAAACTAAATCTCTTTCCTTTAAGAAACTCTGGTAACTTGAAACTGATAAAGATTGGTTTAAGAGTTTGTTCTATTGACGAAATAGTATTACCAACTTCCTTAAACAGAGAAATATCCATTAGAAGTAAAGTGAATGATAACTCCGATCCTAGTAAAGCGTAATATTCTTCAAAAAGATCAATTTCTGTTTGTGTCAGTTCTTGAAAGTTGAGTAGATTAACACTTAGTCTAATTCGAACAAGTTCATTCAAATCATCCTCATCAAATAGAACAGCTTCATCTAGATTAGGTGATTCAACATCAAGTCCATCTTCATCATCTTCAATGATAGTTTGAACAATCGACTTGTAGGTTGCCTTAATGGTTCTAGAAGACGTAACTTCAGTTAAACTAGAATCCCAACCATTGAAAGTCCAACCTTCACGGCTTGGATTTGCAGGAGCAACTGCATCAGAACCATGGTCAACCATAGTTTCTACAATTAGTGCATCATTATAATCTACAAATCTAACTGTATATTGATTTATTTCCCATAGAGCTTTTAGTTCAATATTCTTAGTTACAGGAGCATCAAAATCATATAGCATCCATCCATGTCCAACATGATAATACCACCCTAAGAATGAATGACCTACTTTACTTGGGTCTTCTGGTTTGGTTACCATTTCATCTTTTTTGATTGTTTGTGTTGCAATGGTTGTGTCAGTATCAGTATCAAAAGAAACGGTATATGTCGGTTCCATTGCAGTTTCTGCTTGAGCTGAAGTAATTGGACCATTCCATACTCGAACACTATAGACTTTACCACCTGAAGTTGCTTCAGAACTTGTAGCAATATCATCAAAGAAGAATCCCAATCGAACCTTACCATCAACAATTGAAGGGATAGCTTCATTACCTGCATTTAATTCTAGTTCTTTATAGAGTGTTCCATCAATAACAAAGTATGCGGTGAATAGACCATCTGATTTCCGTGTGGCAATGATATCAACAATTTGATTGCTAGCTACATTTGTTGTTCCAGTACCAAATGGGTAGAAATTTAGGCTACCACCAAGAAAATAGAACCCAGTATCACTTGAACTATTCTTATAATCAATAATCTTTCTATATCCTGGTCCTGTGGAGTTAAATGCAAAGCGAACTCCAATGGTGTAGCTTGAGCTTATATTTTGATCAATGTCTATCTTGAACCCACCACCTCGACTTAAAGTGGATGTCCAAAACCAATATGATCCTTCATCATCATTTCCAAATCCTGAAGTCGCATTATTTCGACTGAATCCATCTGTTGTGGTTCCAAATGGAGTTAATACAGAATTACCAAGTTTGTCAATCAATTGATTATCGAAGTCGTAATTGACAATGATTGCAGGTTCCCATTTTGCGAATAGAACAACATTGCTAGTTCCCATTATTAACTTGTCGCCAGGTTTAATAACTTCATCACCATCAGCAACCTTAGTCCAACCTACGAAAACTAAACCATCCTTTTGAAGTCCAAGCGTATTATCAGAGATTGAAATCTCATCTCCCTCAAAGTAAAGCGTAGCATCAATAGGGACTTCTCCAGCTGTGTTTCCATTCCCATAATAGGTTATAGTAAATCCAGAAACAGCTAAAATTGACGTTGAGTTTGGTAGTTGAATTAAAATTAAGGCCATTATCTGAAGTGTCACTACCAGAAGTTTTAAGAAGCGTGGTTGTCTCATAATTACTCCTTTCGTCTTGTGAATCTTTAATCATATTATAGATTAAACACGAAATTATGTCACGATTAAATTTGACTATATATATTTAGTGTCAAAATCGCACAGAAGGAGCTTGATTTCTAAGAAATTGACACTATTTCTGAGCACCAATCGCACATAAAAAAACACTCTATGGTGTGTAACTCTTAGATTATATAGAATGTTCTTATGTTATTTCATTAGGGATATTAGGTAATTAAAAAAGATATTGAGACATTATTAAAAATGTTTCTTAAGTAGAAGATGCACCAATAAATTAAACTACTACAATCTCATAACAATAAATGAAAAGTATCAGCGGTAGTTAACTTACTATTTATTTACTTTTAATGGAATTTTGACTTCAAAAGAAGCTCCTACCTTGTTTTCAACATGAATATCACCATGAAGTAGTTCTACACAACGATGAACAATGGATAATCCTAATCCGGTGTTTCCATGTTTCCCTTTATAAAAACGATTGAAAATGAATGGGATATCACTTAAGTTAATACCATCCCCATCATCATCAACTCTTAGAACAAGTTTAGAACTCTCAATCGATGCAAAAATATCTACTGTTGTCTTTGCATACCTTAAGGCATTTGAAAGAATATTTCTCATAATCATAGAAAGCAAATGTGGATGAGTTTCAATTTCTTCAATACCACTGGATTCGAAATTGATATGTACTCCTTTCAAGTTAGAAAGTGAACCAAAATCATCAACAATCTCTTGAAGAAAATCATCTAGATTAATAATGACACTATTTCCTTTAAACTCAGACTCATCAAGTCGAGATAGCAGTAAAAGCTGATCAATAATCTCTTTTAACTTGTTTGATTCAATCACAATTTTCGAACCAATATCGCTTGAGTTTGTAAAGATTGATTGTTTTAATCCTTCAGCAAATCCTTGAATTGACATCAGTGGTGTTCTTAACTCGTGAGAAGCATATTGAAAGAAAAGTTTTTGTGCCTGGTTGGCTTCATAAAGTTTATTCCCCATAACATTAAACTTATTGATTAACTGATTCATCTCTATAGTCGTAGAAGATGCTATTTTGTTTTGGTAGTGCCCCTGTTGAATATTGTCAATTGCTTGAATAGTGTCACTAATTGGTGCAGTTATTTTTTTTGTGAGACTAATAATAATGAATGATGCTATAAGAAGAGAAATTATTAGAATAAGTAACAAGATTATATTCAGTGCTCGAATCAACCCCTCAGCCGAATCGACTAATGAAACCAAAACAACACGATAATTAATTAAGCGACTTTCAATAATTGTTTCTGTTACTATATAGCGATTACCTTGATGTCTAATGCGTTGAAATCCATCAATACTAACACTTTGAGCAACTTTATCAATAAGTTCTTGATTTAGAAATGTCGTTTGATTAGTTGAAGGAAAGATAATCTCATTTCTTGGGTTAAAGACAATAATATCTGTATTACTTGTTAATGTTGTTAGTCTTAGTGTTGTACGCAATTGTGCAAAAGCAGTAGGTTGGTTTGAAGGTGACTGATTGATAAACTGTGCCTGTGACTGAATATTTTGAAGTAAAAGATTCAAGTCAGATTGAGTTTGTCGATTAATATAAAAACGTAAACTAACATTGAATATGAGCATAATTAAGATAGGGGTAATAATTAATATAGCAAAAATAGGCTTTAGTAGTGCTTGGTTAAGTGTTTTCATGTTCACCTACCAAGGAAAGTCTAAATCCATATCCCCATACTGTCTCAATTCTTACTTGACTATGGTTCAATTTTTTCCTTAGACGCTTCAACATATCATCCATAGCACGTGTATCTTGATCCCATTGCACTTCCCAAATTTCATTAAAGAGTTCTTTTCGTGATATTGCTTGATTCGAATGCAACATCATGAATTGAAGTACATTGAATTCTGTCGGAGTTAAATCAATTTCAATGTTCTGAATGAAACATTGTCTTAGTTTTGTTTTAAGAATCATATCCCCATATAGTAATTCATCTTGTTCTGTTGGAGAAGTCAGCATATCAAAACGGCGAAATAAAGCTTTAATTCTTGCGACCAATTCAAGTGGAGAAAAAGGTTTAACTAAATAATCATCACTACCTAAGGTGATGCCTTTAATTCGATCCATTTCACTATCTAGAGCAGATACGATGATAATTAACACGGAATGCTGTTGTCTTATTTTAGAACACAAGGTTAAACCATCAGAACCATCCATTAGAATATCTAAAATGATAAGATCCGCAGGATCTTTCTTAAAGTGTTCATAGAGTGCATCTCCATTAGAAAAGCTCTCCACAATGTATCCTTCACTTAAAAGAAAACTTGATATGATCAAACGAATATTATCGTCATCATCAGCAATGTATATTTTTCTTTTCATAGTGTACCTCAATATACTATAGTGAACCATATTTGATGAATAAAATAAACAATTGCCACAAATTTGCCAATGTTTTACTGATGAAAAAGAGAAATAGAATCTATTATACTTATATCATCAAGGAGGGCCAATGAAAAAACTCATATTAGTTGTGATGATTGGATTGCTCATGGGGTGTTCTTTACGTCAAGATAGGCAAGAGCCAAACAAGTCACTAAATGATTTAGAAAAGATTATAGACTCAATTGAAGAGGATATTAATGATTTGGATGAGATAGAAGATGGATCATTGTTTAACGAAACTTCATTTCAATCGATTGATGAACTTAATGAGGTTTTATCATTATTTGAACAATTGTCATTGTTGGAAGATATTAATGATACAGGATTAATTCCATAGGAGGAAATATGAAAAAGGTATTAATAGGTGTAATGATTGTTTTTATGGCATTGCTTACTCTTTCTCCAACACTAGCGTTAACTGATGCTAGAACTGTTCGTGAATTAAGTATGGAAGTAAGAGGGAATAGATTAGTTAATCAAGACTTAGTCAATGAAGTTCGCCAACTTCGTTTGAGTATTAGAAATAGAATAAAGTCTATCAAAGACAGTGGTGTAGTACTTGATGAACAGACGATTGAAACAATAAAGATGACTACAAGTGAACTAAGAAAATATCATTCATCACTTAAGGAAACTCAAGGAGAGATTCGCTCATTGACAGAAAATGCTAAAGAATGGTTAAAAGAGCGCAACTGGGATAAGTTAAAGGAAATGTATGAAGCAGTATTACCAATTCAGGAGTCAAGAAAAGATGATTTACAACAATTGGTTCGACTTATGCAAGAACTTGATTTACTCCTTGAAGGAATAGAATAAGCAGTTATCAAAATCATTTAACATTAAACCCACTTGAATAAAGTGGGTTATTTTATTTAAGATGGTGCTGTTAACTGTACTAATCAAAATGAATACTATTCTATTAGCATTCATTTCATTATGTCAAATGTATGATTGAGTTCAAACTATTATATTAAATCTGTGCTTTAGATAATACCATCTTGTTTTTGTCACAATGTTTATAAGCGAAAATATTGACAAATCATCTAAATAATTATGCTTTAAAATATGATTCATCATTAACTAGGTGTGCAATATTGACATTAACGGACAAATGGAACATCATGTAGTTAAATAGATGGTAATGAGTCGATTAAAATCATGCAATGACTCGTATAATGATTTACACAATTCAAATGTTCAAAAGGGGAGATAGACAATGTCTAATCACAATGTTACTGACTTTAAAATGAATAAGCAAACTAAAGAAAAAGATAGGAAGCATGTTTCAACGAGGGCAGAAGATTTTTCCTTAGCAACAACCTCAAAGTCAAAATATGGTGCAATAGAGATATTACTCTCAGTGATTGATAATGTGACGCAAGCTGTCTTTATCACAGATTTATCAGGATGCATAAAGTGGATAAATCCATCAGCTACGAGAATCTCAGGATATGACGAAAAAGAACTTCTAGGTGCGAATATGAGTATTCTCAAATCTGACCATCAAGATCAACATTTCTATGAAAAATTGTGGGATGAGATTAATGACTCAGGTTATTGGGAAGGAGAAATCTGGAATAGAAGAAAAGATAGAGTGGTATATCTTCAGTGGTTGAGCATATATGCAATTAAAGATGACTTAGGGGAGACCAAAGCATTCTTAGCACTATGTACTGACTTATCAGAAAAAGAAAACTTTTTAGCCGCATTAAACCGGAGTAGTTTTTACGATAACTTAACTGGACTACCAAACCAGGCACAATTAAGAAAAAGCATTTCAGATGTTACAGACTCTCTTGTTAGCAAAGACTCAAAGCACTATTTTGTAGCTCTAAATATTGATCGATTCTCCTATATCAATATGTCATATGGTTATAGTTTTGGTGACAAATTGCTTATTGAGATTGGAAAACGTATTTCTGGTAAACTAAGAGATAAAGATAACGTTTTTCGATTAAGTAGTGATTTATTTGTTTTGATTTTTAGAGATGTTCCAAGTGTTGATACTTTGATAAATATTGTCAATCGTATCAGTGATTTGATTTGCATGCCTTACTCCATTGATGGAAAGCAAGTAAGCATCACAGCATCCTATGGTATCAGCCTATATCCTGATGATGGTCAAGATTATGATGAGTTAATGCAAAATGCGGAAATAGCTTTAAGAGTTGCGAAAGAATCAGGAAAAAATACATTCAAGTTTTTTTCTCAAACCATGAATGAAAAAGCAACAAAGTGGATTAAACTTGGAAATGAACTTCAAGATGCGATATTAAAAAATGATATGAGAGTGTATTATCAAATTCAAGTTGAAAACGGGACGGGTATAATCAAAGGTGCTGAAGCACTTGTGAGATGGAAACATGAGAAATATGGAATACTAAGTCCATGTGATTTTATTCCCTATGCTGAGATCTCGGGGTTGATTATCCCTTTAGGATACTGGATTATTGAGAACATTTTCATGTTAATCAAAGATTTCAAAGATCGAGATTTACCCACTATCAAGTATTCGATTAATCTTTCATCAAAGCAAATTGTTGAAAAAAATCTGGTTGATGAGATTCTTAAACTTACAAATCTATATGATATTGATCCTGCTCAAGTAGAATTCGAAATCACCGAAAGTAGTGCAATGGAAAATACTGAGCGAACTTTTAGTGTATTTAGAACATTAAAAGATCATGGTTTTACCTTGGCAATCGACGATTTTGGTACAGGATACTCATCGTTATCCTATCTGGCTGATTTTCCAGTTGATGTTCTTAAAATCGATCGCTCTTTCATATCGAATATTGATAAGAAAGATAATCAAAGAAGAATCACAACCGCTATTTTGTCAATGGCTGAAACTATTGGATTAAAAACGGTAGCAGAAGGAGTTGAAACCATTGAAGAAGTTGAATTTTTAAATGAAAAAACATGCGACTTACTACAAGGATATTATTTCAGTAAACCAGTTGATAAAGAAAGTTTTGAGCAATTGTTGCTTGAAAAAAGATAATTGGCTTGTTAACTAACTTTTCAAATCTAGCCAAGAATTGATTATTTCATAATATTGATAATGATGTTACCGAGTAGTACACGTTATGTATGCATTAATTTCTATATGAAATAAACCACTTTTCAGTGGTTTATTTGCTTAGTGTTACAGCAGCACGATTAGATTTATATTTATTAGTTTAAAGACTTGCAACAAATTAATCCATAATATAGACACAGTTGCAAAATATTATCAAACACTTAATGTCTTGTTTTTGGTTGTCTATCTCTTCGTTTCAAATAAGCTTTTTTATGATGCATATTTTGAGGAACAGAATTTACGTTAATTAGTTCAATAAAGCCAGCAGAGATAATACCTGTAGGAATCGCAACAACTCCAATGCCTAACATAGCTATGACACCAGCCATGATGCGACCCCCAATCGTTATTGGAAATATATCTCCATATCCAACTGTTGTAAATGTAGCAACCGCCCACCATAGACCTGAGAATGCATTTTGAAAGATATGTGGTTGTGCAGGGTTCTCTAAGTTATACATAAGAATTGAAGAAATCACCATTAGTATTAAAACAATTGCAAATGATGAAAGTAGTTGATTTTTCTTATTCTCAAAAACATCAGTTATTGTTTTCAATGCAGTTGTGTATCTATTGAATTTAATTAATCTCATCAATCGAATCATTCTAATAGCACGTAGTATTCTCAAATCAATAGGGATAATGAATGGAATATAGAATGGAAGTATCGCAAGTAGATCAACAATAGACATAAATGAAAATGCATACTTAAGCCTAGCTTTGAAAGGTGAAAATTTTTTCTGCCCTAAGTCTGCTACCCATAATCTTGCTAAGTATTCGAGGGTGAATACAGAAATCGAAATATACTCAATAATTACAGATACTTTCAAGTACCAAGCAGGTAGTCTAAATGTATCGAGAATCACAATGATTAGATTAATAACTATGAGTGTTATAATCACAGTATCAAAAATGTTAGATTGAATATTATTAACATCATCATCTCTAACCATATTATATATTTTAGTCTTCATGTACTTCATCACTATCAATAGTTTCAACACATCTTGTTAAGAACCCTTCAACATTGCTAATTTCAAAGATATCTTCTAGTATGTTGGAGTTAATATTAATGTGTATACTTACTTTCTTTAATATTTTAAGTTCATAGATTGCACCCATATCAATCTCCTATTGTTATTAATGCAATATTATCACAAAGTTCACGCAATGTGAGTTATTTGCAGTATTCTCTCAAAGAGAGGTATATATTGCTGTTATATTCACTTTGATAATTCAGTTTTTAGTCAACTATATAGAATTAATCATTTCAAAAATATTCACAAGTATTAGTACATATTCAAAGATAATCTGGTAAAACAACATAGTAATAAATGTGGGGAAATATCAGTCTTTTCAGAAAAATGAATAATGTTACAATGAACCATATTGAAACTCAATATCAGGGGGTATTTTCAATAGCTATACAGATATATATACTTTACCAGTCTCTCATCCTCACTTATTAGAAGCTTTTTAAGTCACAACCTTAACAAATCTTTTCCTCTCTTTTGAAAAAGTGTTCTTATGAAAGTTTGAATTAAGTCAGATGTTTATACTAGTGGATAATGCATTTAACGAGTGAAACAATTATATTAACTCAATGTATCTTCAGTGATTGTCAGGAATCATTTCACTATGCTATTATTTCAACAAGGGGAAATATATGGATCAAGACAAATCAAGTGAAGATTTAGTAGAAAGCTCAGTTGAAAAGGATAAGGATTTAGTTGATACTGTGAAAGAAGAGTTTACCGAAAAAGATGAAAAACTTCTTTCAAAGTATGATGGCATAATGTTTGTTTTCGGGATTTTTATAATAGTATCAATTTTTGGTCAATTTTCTTTTGAGGGTGGTGAAATCTTCTTATCTTTTATGCTTGTTATACTTTTATATTTTATTATTGTGAGTTTAATTGCAGAGAAATCAAAGACTCTAAAAAGATTAAGAGTACTTATAGCAAAACGAGAAGCTATTGAACAAGCGAAAAATAAAGACCAACACTAGATTGTTGAAGTGATTGAATGATAACGTTTCATCCAATTAATCTTGAATTTATAAGTACTGAAGCTTCATTTCTAAATGACATTTGCTTCAATGTTTAAAAGAAATGTGGTTACAATGGTGTTGTACAAAGTCATAAGCAAAAGAAAACCCACTATTTAGTGGGCTATTTTTATTACTGGCAGGGGTAGCAGGACTGATGTAAATGCTTTACCAAGTGTTACAAATCCACTCTTTAGAGGCTTTCTACACTCCAAGTCTAACCAAGTTTCACCCTCTTTTCCAAAAAATGTGGTCACAGATGTGGTCACGAACTTGGTAAATACTTACTCATTTCTTTCTTCAAGTAATTGATATATATAGTGGTAACAAAAGATTATGCTAAAAGATCAATAAGTTATTGAAATATTCACTTCATCATGGTACAGTTAAGTCATAGATAACGTGATGTTTGTCACACAATTCATGCATGAATACGTTTGTCAAAGACTGTGATATTTTTAATCATTCACGAAAGAAAGGAGTGAAAACTCATGAAACGTTTAGAAGGAAAAGTAGCGCTCATTACAGGAGGTGCGCGTGGTATGGGCGCATCTCATGCCAAGATGTTTATTGAAGAAGGTGCAAAAGTCATTATCAGTGACATCTTAGAAAAAGAAGGTCAAGAAATGGCTGCATCACTAGGTGATCATGCTTTATTTGTACGCCATGATGTGACTAAAGCGCACGATTGGGAAAAAGTTGTAGAGGAAGCAGAAAAGAAGTTTGGACCAATTAATGTTCTTGTCAATAATGCAGGAATTTTACTCTCCAACAGCATTGATTTAATGAGTGAAGAAGATTTTGATAAGGTATACAACATCAATCAAAAATCCATATTCTTAGGAGTCAAAGCCGTCTTGCCATCAATGAAGAAAGCCAATGAAGGATCCATCATTAATATCTCCTCGATTTCAGGTCTTGTAGGCCAACCAGGAGGTGTTGCTTATAATGGAACCAAGTTTGCGGTAACAGGGATGACCAAAGCCTTAGCACTAGAGTTGGGGCACTATAATATTCGTGTTAACTCTGTGCATCCAGGGGTTATTGATACACCAATGACGCAAACGCCTGAAATTCAAGAAGCAATCAAACCTATGATTGCAGCATTAGCCATTAAGCGAAGTGCAAAACCTCATGAGATCAGCCATTTATGTGTGTTCTTAGCAAGTGATGAATCGAGTTATTCAACAGGAACTGAGTTTGTCGCCGATGGTGGATTGATTGCTCAATAATCAAGCATAAGAAAAGGCATCATTTCGATTTGAAATGATGCCTATTTGATTGACGATTATGATAATGTTTCGTCAACTTCTTCTTGAGCTTTGTCAAAGGCTTTGTGAAGTGCGTCTTTGGTTTTGCTTGTCACTTCCATTACTTTGCCTTTAGCACTTTCAAACATGCCTTCTACTTTGAGTGAAGGATCGTCTGTGATGGTACCAACCACTTCTTTCACTTTGCCACCAATTTGTGCAATGACTCCTTTACGTCTTAAGACTTCAAAGGTCACGACAGATCCTACAGCAACAAGGCCTAATGCAACGAGTTTTTTCATGTGAACCACCTTTCTTTGATTCATTATACCATATTTAAAGTTTCAAGTCTTTGATGAGATACGTGTGACAGCGTAAAAACTATTGTGTTTGTGTTTATTATGATATCACGGTCAATCATTGCTAAAAAACAAGGCAAGAACAGCGCTGCGATGTAACAAATTGAATCTGAATCACCATAAAAGTCAATTAAGCATCGTTTCAATAATGTTTCATTGTTCAATTCAATGTTGCATAGGATTATTTAAATCATAGCTTTATGTCGCTGTAAAGTGGACGTAATTAATTAAGTAAAAAAAAGCAGCCATCATCCATTCTTGATGATGACTGCCTAGATAATCATATTGTATTTCGATGTCTATCGTCTGAAAAGCTGCATAATATAAAGGAAAGCAATGGCTCCAACGGTAGACATTAAAAGCGATCCTAATGTTCCTGCAGCACTAAGATTGAGCGTATTAAACAAAAATTCTCCAACATAAGAACCAATGAGTCCAATAAGCAGGTTTCCTATTAAACCATATCCTCTACCGCGAAGAATTTTTCCAGCAAGAAATCCAGCAAGTATACCAATAATGATAAACATTATATGTCCTCCTGTTGTTTATATTTCAAGTATAATCCATAGAGTGAAACTTGTAAAAGGACCATGCATTTTATAAAGTAGAGCAAAACGCTTAACATGAATCGGTTTTTTTGGTTAATAACGAACAGTTAAGTGATAAATACGAAATAAAAAAAGTAAACTACAAACCATCAATGGACCACTCAAACATAACAAAATAGTGAGATCTTTAGTAATGATGTGATGATAAGTATAACTTGATTAAATAATATTATCAAGAATAGAATTAATCGAAAGATTTTAATGGTGCAAAATGGAAATAATTAGCATAATAATAGATCAGATTAAGAACAAAGACTATGATAGTGCATTCTACTATGTAGGCGGAGTATTTGTGCTAGTCTTTCCGTCTATGGTTTATTTAGTCCTTTATGATTTTGAACTTGTTACAAGATTAAGTTTTCCAGTTCTTTTATTACTGGCAATTGTCTATAATGTTGTAGGGCTAATTTTGGTGCTATTACTAGTTTATGAATTTCAAAGCACTTTCTATATAGCTAAGGCAAGACATGAGCGCAAAAGAATTGATGAAATATCTAAAATTGTTGATAAACTCGAAAGACTCTCTGAAGTTGAAATTTTAAATAATCAAGAATCTTCAGAAGTGAGTGTTATCAATGAAGATTTAAGTAATAAAAAAACACAAGTTATAGATTTATTGAAAAGACAGACAGAAACAGTTTCAAATTTACTGGACGAATTTATCATTGCTGTTTATAGTAATTCAATACTATTAGGGTTCAATATTACATTTGTGATCATATTATTCTGGACACTGAAAGTTGACCTTAAGCAGATTCTTAGCACTATTAATTACTCTCATCTAATAATCATATCTTTTCTGCTAAGCTCTATTCTTTCACTTTATAAGACATTTAAATTTAACAAATTAAATGAAGACTACAAAATTAAGTATAAACCAAGAATCATCTTTGTTATTTTTTTATCGAGTCTTTTGATATTGTTTAATATTAATTTGTAATTCTTCAGAATTAATTGCTGATAAATCTGTTTATGCAACATGATGTTTAAGAAATTAACAATTTAACTATAACAAGATAGGAGAAAGCAATGAGGTTGAATTTAGATGAGCGGATAATTAAATCACTTAGAGAATTAATTAATAGTAGTCCAGTATTTTATTATGCACCAGAACATAAAGAACATTGGGATTTAGTTTGTGCATTTATGGATAGGATTGAAGACTCAATACGGGAATTGAATAGTTTGAATCTCAATAGTGATAAAACTTGGAATCAGAATGAAATCATTTTATTCTTTGTATATGCAGGGATAATTAACTCATGTGTTGATGTGTTATGCGATGAACTAGAAGTAATTGATATCTATGAAAGTAAGTATGATATTTTTGGCATGAAAGGAATCGATGGTACTGGAACAGATAACAAGTATTTTATGTTTTTGAGAAATCTATCATTTGCACATGTGATTGATGTAAACAGAAGGAGCCCATATATACTTGCTCAAAGAAATGAAATACTACGAGCACCAATTATTAGTGGAGATGGTCACAAAATAGTAATTACTGTTTATTCAAATATACCCGAAAGAAAAACTAGTTCAATTTCACCAATTGTAAAAAAGGAACAATTATTTAAATACTTAATCAGAAGATACAAGTTGCTTGAGAATATAAAAGCATACTACAATAATTGTCTTTGTACTTACAGTCAAACATGGAATAATCAAATCGTTGATGAAGGAGACATAATATCTCAACTTAATCAGATGAAAACATATATGAGTAGTAGATATGATACATACACATTAAACCATATTGATGAAATCATTCGAGTCTTGGAATATGATTCTAGCATAGAAAAAAACAATACGTATGTGAGAGTTTATCAAGATTACATAAAAGAAAAGGCGAAAAAATTCATTAATGATTTCAATGACAAGACTCGAGAGATTGAAAACCATGAATTCTACTATGTACAAGATTTCAATAGTAAATTTGAGCATCCAAATGCAAATTGGATACTCGAAAAAATAAGAGTTCATTTAAGTGAGATTGAATTGAACTCAGATCAATTCGATCTCACAATACAGGATTCAATAAATTCAAAGAATGCCAATGTTGAGATTGGTCTCAAAGCACTCGAACTATTTAAGAAAAGCTTTTCAGATGATTTTTTGCAAATTGAATTAGACATGCCGTTCGCCGAAATTCAAATTCTTGTTAATGTTGCGCTGTTTATCAAATAGAATGAACTAATCATTATCAGAATCAAGAATATCAAGAATTTTATCCTCATTCTCTTTTAATAGATGAGTATAAACCTTCAAGGTCATATTGATATCCGAGTGCCCAAGTCTCTTTGAAACCGCAACAATGTTCGCTCCCTTGTTGATAAGGAATGTCGCATGACTGTGACGCATATCATGAAGTCGTATTTTTGGAATTGGCTTTTCTCCACTTGAAATAAGATGTTCATTGCAGAGTTTAATTCCACTAGAGAAATAACGTTGAATGGATGTGGAGGATAAATGTTCATTACCTCCAAAGAGTAAATGCCCTTCTGTTTCCATGAGGGGTTGGATCATCTCTAACACATGTTGATTTATTTGGATCTTTCGACGACTAGAGTTTGTTTTAAGAGATTTGAATTCGCCACTGTATTGATGCATCGATTTGTTGATGCTAACGACACCATCAACGATATCTCTCTTCTCAATAGCTCGAGCTTCACTTCGTCTCATTCCAGTATAATACAAGAATGTAAAGTATGTCTTATATACGTAATGATCCACATGCTCAATGAAGAGTTTAAACTGATCAGGTGTCCATACTTCCTTTTCTCTAAACTCAGTTGATTTAAGAGGAACGATTTTAAGCAATCGAGCATGATCTTTCAGCTCATAATAATCATATCCAAAACGTGATACACTCTTCAAAAGAAAAATGGCTTTGTTCCGGTATCGGACTGCAGCCTTTTCACTCTCGATGATGTTACGACAATCTAGATAATCACTTGGTTTAATCTTTGACATGGGGATGTCCATTACTCTTCCAAAGAAGCGCTTTGCCACCTGGATGTATTTATTGACATTGTAATCTTCAGCCTCGTGACGTTTGTTTTCAATATACTTATCAAACAGTTCTCTAAAGAGCATATCTTTGACGGGTTCCACGACTTGAGTCGAATCTTCAGGTGGGTTCTCAATCTTCTGGTATTGATCAACTCTATAGGATGATTCATAGTTTTGAGCATCACGTTTCAACTTAAAGCCACGCTTGGTATGTGAGATCAGTTTTCCTTCTTGATTAAGATAGTTGACCTTGCAGTACCATGTCCCGCGTTTTTCATCTTTATAGATTGCCATAACTTGTTGTCCTTTCAATAGTTTGATAAGATAAACATGCAACAACTAAAATCCCCTTTACGTATGTTGCACATACTCCGGTACCCAGTTCAAGATGGGTACTTTTCTTTTACCTTGAATGAGATACAAATGCAAGTTTAAAAGCTCTTGGCTGCACAACTCCAAACGAGCTTACCAATGACACTAATGTTCTCTTGATCATTCTCTTTGATGATCATCGCTTGATGCTCAGGATTATAACTGAGAGGTTCAAGCACAACTCCATCTTTGATTCGATAGTATCTCTTAAGAGTTGCATCAAATCCATTCACTAAGATTGCACCAATGGACCCATCCTCTAAGGTGTGAGTCTTTTGTAGTACCGCAATATACCCATCCGGAATAACCTTATTCATTGAATCACCGACCACCATCAAACCAAACAATCCAGTTCGTCCTGCGAGCCAGCTTGGTATCTCAATGTGGTCGAGAATATTCTCAATGGCTTCATTCGGTTGACCCGCAGGGATCTTGCCATAGACCGGAATTTTACTCACCATCACGGATGTACGACTAT
>Ga0208242_100270_pt1 | contig 51080 bp, 57 predicted proteins | sample SubbioAug_CSW13A_FD_184825 | JGI IMG/M metagenome (GOLD analysis project Ga0208242, IMG submission 184825) | Serpentinite rock and fluid subsurface biosphere microbial communities from McLaughlin Reserve, California, USA - CR12Aug_CSW13A (SPAdes) | ecosystem: Environmental > Terrestrial > Deep...
CAAAGAGCCGACCAGCCCGAGCAGCCTAACCGAACCGTCCAGTCCGTCCAACCCAGGCGGCCGGCCCGGCACCAACCCAGCGCCAGCCGCCGCCAGCCAAGCCTCCGCCACGAGTCCCACCGGCTCGAGCGCCTTCGAGCCGCTGCCCGACCTGGCGGCCCAGCGCGCCGCCGACGACCCGCTCGAGCGCCTCAAAGCGCACCTGGCGCGCAGCCCCCGGCGCGCGCTGCTGCTGGCCGAGAGCGAGGGCCGCCGCGCCACCTTGCTCGATTTTTTGCGCGCCAGCGGCCTCAACCCGCCGCTGTTCGAGTCCTTGGCCGACTTCCAAGCTAGCCCGGCCCCCATTGGCCTAGCCACGGCGGCCTTGGCCAGCGGCTTTGCGTGGGTGCAGCAAGGCAGCGCCCCCAGCGGCATCGACTTCGTCACCGAAACCGAGCTCTTTGCCAGCCAGCCCGGCACCCGGCGGCGCAAAAAGCAAGAGCAGGTCAGCGACGTCGAAGCGCTGATCAAAGACCTGAGCGAGCTGCAACTGGGCGACCCGGTGGTACACAGCCAGCACGGCATCGGCCGCTACCGGGGCTTGCTCAACCTCGATCTGGGCGAAAAAAACCCCGACGGCAGCCCCGTGCTGCAAGAGTTTTTGCACCTCGAGTACGCCCAAGCCGCCGTGCTCTACGTGCCGGTGAGCCAGCTGCACCAGATCAGCCGCTACACCGGCGTGAGCGCCGACGAAGCGCCGCTGCACCGGCTGGGCTCGGGCCAGTGGGACAAAGCGCGGCGCAAAGCCGCCGAACAGGTGCGCGACGCCGCCGCCGAGCTGCTCAACCTCTACGCCCGCCGCGCCGCGCGCGAGGGCCACGCCTTTCGCTTCCCGGCCAAAGACTACGAAGCCTTCGCCAACGACTTCGGCTTCGAAGAAACGCCCGACCAAAAAGCCGCCATCCACGCCGTGATCCAAGACCTGATCAGCCCACGCCCGATGGACCGGCTGGTCTGCGGCGACGTCGGCTTTGGCAAGACCGAAGTGGCGCTGCGCGCCGCCTTCGTGGCGGTGAGCGGCGGCAAGCAAGTGGCCTTTCTGGCCCCCACCACCTTGCTGGCCGAGCAGCACTACCAGACCCTGCAAGACCGCTTTGCCAACTGGCCGGTGAAGATCGCCGAACTGAGCCGTTTTCGCAGTGCGCGCGAAATCACCGCCGCCCTGCAAGGCACCGCCGCCGGCACCGTGGATATCGTCGTCGGCACCCACAAGCTGCTGAGCGAGAAGACCAAATTCAAAAACCTCGGGCTGCTCATCATCGACGAAGAGCACCGCTTCGGCGTGCGCCACAAAGAGGCCATGAAGGCGCTGCGCGCCGAAGTCGATGTGCTCACCCTCACCGCCACCCCGATCCCGCGCACCCTCGGGCTGGCGCTCGAAGGGCTGCGCGACCTGAGCGTGATCGCCACCGCGCCGCAGCGCCGCCTGTCCATCAAAACCTTCGTGCGCAATGAAGGCAACGGCGTGATCCGCGAGGCCGTGCTGCGCGAGCTCAAGCGCGGCGGGCAGGTGTATTTTCTGCACAACGAAGTCGAAACGATCGAAAACCGCAAGCAAAAGCTGGAACAGCTGCTGCCCGAGGCGCGCATCGCCGTCGCCCACGGCCAGTTGCCCGAGCGCGAGCTCGAGCGCGTGATGCGCGACTTCGTGGCCCAGCGCCACAACCTGCTGCTGTGCTCGACCATCATCGAAACCGGCATCGACGTGCCCAGCGCCAACACCATCCTCATCAGCCGCGCCGACAAGTTTGGGCTGGCGCAGCTGCACCAGTTGCGCGGCCGCGTCGGGCGCAGCCACCACCAAGCCTACGCCTACCTGATGGTGCCCGAGATCGACAGCCTGAGCAAAACGGCGCAGCAGCGGCTCGAAGCCATCGGGCAGATGGAGGCCTTGGGCAGCGGTTTTTACCTCGCTATGCACGACCTCGAAATCCGGGGCGCGGGCGAGGTGCTGGGCGAAAACCAGAGCGGCAACATGCTCGAAGTCGGCTTTCAGCTCTACCACGAGATGCTGGCCGAAGCAGTCGATGCCCTCAAGGCCGGGCGCGAACCCGATCTGCTCAGCCCCTTGGGCGTGACCACCGACATCAACCTGCACGCCCCGGCCCTGCTGCCCAGCGACTACTGCGGCGACGTGCACCTGCGCCTGAGCCTGTACAAAAAGCTCGCCAGCGCCAAGACCAGCGCGCAGATCGACGCCTTGCTCGAAGAAATCGTGGACCGCTTTGGCAAGCTGCCGCCGCAGGCGCAAACGCTGATCGACGTGCACCGCCTGCGCGTGCTCGCCGCCCCCTACGGCGTGCAAAAGGTCGATGCCACGCCGGGCCTGATCCTGATCGGCTTCAAGCCCAACCCGCCGCTAGATCCGCAGCGCATCATCGACCTGGTGCAAAAAAACCGCCACATCAAACTCGCCGGCAACGACAAACTGCGCATCGAGCGCGCCCTACCCGAAGCCAAAGACCGCGCGCTACTGGTGCGCGATGTGCTGCGCGCGCTCGGGGCCCCGCGGGCCGTGCCGGAGCCGGCGGGGGTTCAGGGATAAGCACGCACAAGAGGCGCGCACGCATAGGCGCACACATATCTTTGGGCTGACAGGCGCACACATATAAGTGGCTCGCACCTATAATTGCCTGCATCCCTGATCGATTGTGGAGCGTGCCATGGCGCAAGTGACCATTTACGTCGAAGACGAGGCCCTGCAAGCGGCGCGCGCAGCGGCGGCGCGCCAGCAGCTCTCGCTCAGCCAATGGTTTGCCCAGTTTGCGGCCGCCGAAAAGCGCCGCCATCAGAGCGACTGGGCCACCTTCTACGCCGAACTCGACGCCTTGGGCCACCCTGGCGACGACGACTTCCCCACCCTTGAGGCCCTGCGCGCGGGCCAGGTGCCCGACCTACCGCGCGAAAGCTGGTGAGCCCATGCCCTACCTGCTCGACACCAACATCCTGATTTACTTTTTCAAAAACCATGGGGCCGTGCGCCAGCATATGGCGCAGCAGCGCGACACCGACATCCGCCTGTGCACCCCCGTGCTCTGGGAACTGCTCAGCGGCGCCTACAAATCGGCCCAGCCGCAGACCCAACTGCTTAAGCTGGCAGCACTGCAAGGGCGCTTGCGCATCCACGATTTCGACCCACCCGCCGCCGAAAAAGCCGCCCGCATCCGCGCCCAGCTCGAGGCCCAAGGCAGCCCCATCGGCCCCATCGACACCCTCATCGCCGGCATCGCGCTGGCCCACGGCCTGTGCCTAGTGACGCGCAACACGCGCGAATTCGGGCGCGTGCCGGGCTTGCAACTCGTCAACTGGTTCGACGACGGCGCCGCCTCCCAACCGGGCTAAGCCCACCCCACCCAACCGCCCTATGGGCCATCCACGCTCTCGCCATGCCCGCCGCCCAGTCTGCCCCTCTCCTCAACGCCCCCAGCCCGGCGGCGCACAAGCTCGAACTGCTGCGCGCGCTCTTTCCCCAAGCCATCGAGACCGCGCCCGACGGCAGCGTGCGCGTCAACGCCGCCGCCATCCAGCAGGCGCTGGACCCGGCCAACCCAGACGGCATACGGGTCGAAGAAGACGGCTACGAGCTGCGCTGGGTGGGTAAGCGCGAGGCCTACCACAGCGCCTTTGTGCCACCGAGCAAAATCCTGCAACCCTGCCCCGCCGACAGCGTAGCCTGGGAGCACACCGGCAACCTGCTCCTCAAAGGCGACAACCTCGACGCGTTGCGCCTGCTGCGCCACAGCTACTTTGGCAAAGTCAAGCTGATCTACATCGACCCGCCCTACAACACCCAGAGCGACGCCTTCATCTACCGCGACGACTTCACGGCCCGGCAAAGCGAGCTGCTGCGCGCCTTGGGCTACAGCGCAGACCACATCGATTACATCAAAAACATCTACGGCGCGCGCACCCACAGCGGCTGGCTGAGCTTCATGTACCCGCGCCTGCTGCTGGCGCGCGATCTGCTGCGCGACGACGGCGTGATCTTCATCTCGATCGACGACAACGAGCAAGCGCAACTCAAGCTGTTGTGTGATGAGGTGTTTGGGCAGGAGAATTTCATCTCGAGCCTGACCTGGGAAAAAGGCCGGAAGAACGATGCCAAGTTTTTCTCAAATGGCCACGAATACATGCTGGTTTACGCCAAATCGCAGGCCTATCTCCGTGAAAACCAGACTCTCTGGCGAGAAGAAAAACCTGGTGCCCGCGAGATTTGGGATAAATACTTGGAACTGCGCGACCAGCACGGTGAAAACAACACGCTGATCGAAAACGACCTGCAAGCTTGGTTCAGCGAATTACCCAAAGCACACCCCTCAAAAAAGTGGAGCCGATACAAACGGGTTGATAAACACGGGCCTTGGAGAGATCGAGATATTTCTTGGCCAGGCGGCGGCGGCCCCCGGTATGACGTGCCCCACAGAATCACGCAACAGGCATGTAAGGTTCCTGAACGGGGATGGATTTATTCAACATACGAAGAAATGAAGCGCCAAATTGACTTGGGGCTTGTGGAGTTTCGAGACGACCACACCGAGCCTCCGTTTCGTAAGGCGCACATTCGCCCCATTCCACAAGAGGTGGATGCTGAAATCCCAGACGAAGAAACCGAAAACGAAGAAGAGCTCGCCACTCAGGTGCGCGGGAGCTATTTCTACAAACAATCTCAAGTGTCCGTGCGGCATTTGCGCGAGTTGTTCGGAAAGAAAAACGTTTTCAATAACCCCAAGGACACAGAAGAAATTTCCAAGTTGCTGCGGTACGTCACGCCAAGCGACACGAACTTCATCACGCTCGACTTCTTCGCCGGCTCCGGCACCACCGCCGAAGCCGTGCTGCGCCTCAACGCCGAAGACGGCGGCCAGCGCAAGTTCATCCTGGTGCAAATCCCCCAGCCCATCGACGCCAAAAAGCAAAAAGAAGCGCACCACTTCGTCAGCCAAACCCTAGGCAAGCCCGAAGCCACCATCTTCGAGATCACGGCCGAGCGCATTCGCCGCGCGGGCGCGCAGCTCAAGGCGCAGCACCCGGCGCTGGACGTGGGCTTTCGCGTGTTCGAACTGGCCGACGACCCGCACGCGCTCATCCTGCAAAAGCCGCTGGCCCAGGCCACGCAGGCCGATATCGCGCAACTGCAAGCCCTCATCGCCACGCCGCAGCCCGAGCACCTGCCGCGCGTCCTCTACAACCTGCTGCTGGCCGAAGGGCTGGCGCTGTGCACGCGCATCGAGCCGCTGCTGCCCCAGGCGCACCCGCAAGCGCTGTACCAAGCCGCCGACGTGTTGTTCATCCTCAGCGCGGTGGACACCGAGGCGCTGCGCACCCTGCTGAGCGCGCAGCAAGCGGCCGGCACCCCGATCCAGCACCTAAGCGTCTATGCGCCTTGGGTGCACGACGACAACTTCCTGCTGGGCACCAAGACGCTGCTGGAGTCGCTGGGCTGGTCGGAAGACAAGCTGCGGCTGCGGGGCTGAAACAGTCGAAACGGGGAGAAATAGCATGAGTGATCAACGGTTTTCAATTTCCTTTGAAGGTCCAGCGCTGGATACGCACCAGATGGATGTGCGTGACCTCGCACCAGCTTTGTTGGCGCTAGCTGATGCGGTCAAAGCAGCTAATTCAGCCATCAATGCAGACAAAGCTGATGTGCGGCTTGATGTGATCGGCAAACCCAAATCGGGTTCGTTCGGTTTGGACTTAACGATTGCCCAAAAACTGCTGACCCAATTTACAGATCTGTTCAGCAGCAGCGGAGTGACCGCGCTGGCCAACGCTTACACCCTGCTGGGTGCCTTGGGGTTTGTCGGCGGTGGTGGCCTGCTCTGGTTACTAAAAAAAGTCAAAGGCCGCAAAACCGTCAGTATTAAGCCGCATGGCGATTACGTCAGATTGATCTTGGAAGACAGCGAAACGGTTGAAGTCGATCTATTTACGGGCAAGCTGTTTCAAGACCGCCAGACACGCATTGAACTGGTGCGCGCCCTCAAGCCGCTGGAGCGAGAGGGGGTGGACAGTTTGCGTGCAGGCACCGAAGACGACATAAAGTCGGTGTGCGACAAGGCTGATTACTACAACATCCTCGCCAGCGTTGAAGAAGAGATTCTTTTGAACCGACAGGAGTTGGAGCAAATTGTTCTGATCGAGGCAGCCGTCTTCAAAGACGGAAACAAGTGGCGTTTTAACAATGGGCAGTCGTTCTACGCAGAGATTTTGGATAACGAATTTTTGCAGCGCATGGAATCGGGTGAAGAGCGCTTTGGCAAGGGAGATCGATTGCGCGTTCTTTTAGAACTCCGGCAATACGATGTGTTCAATAAGCTAGAAACACGCTACAGCGTGTTGAAGGTATTAGAGCATTTGGTATGAGCGCCCAATTCCAGTACACCCGCTTGGCCTACCAGGCCCAAGCCGTGCAGAGCGTGGTCGAGGTGTTTGATCAGGTGCGTTTTGTCGCCCCCGCCGACGTGCACGCCAACCCCACCTACGTGCCGCACGAGGCGCAGGCGCACTTGCGCGCCAACATCGCGCGCATCCGCCAGAGCAACCAAGTCACGGCGGGCGCGGTGGCGGTGGCCGCTGGCCCCACGCCCGCGCTGTCGCTGGATGTGCTGATGGAAACCGGCACCGGCAAGACCTTCACCATGATCGAGACCATGCACCGCCTGCACCAGCGCCACAGGCTGTCCAAGTTCATCGTGCTGGTGCCCAGCAACGCCATACGCCAAGGCATGCTCAAGAGCCTGCAAACCACGGCGGCTTTTTTTGCCCGCGAGTACAACAACCAAAAAATCAGCGTCGTCAACTACTCAGACAAATCGGTCAAAGGCTTTATTTACGCCGCCAACCGCAGCCTGACGGTGATGGTGGCCACCTACCAGTCGTTCGCGGGCGACAGCAAGCTCATCAACCAGCGCGGCGTCGAGGCCAATCTGTTTGGCCGGGCGCGCAGCTACATGGAGGCGCTGGCCGCCATCCGCCCGGTGCTGATCATCGACGAACCGCACCGCTTTGAGGGCAAGGTGGTCAAGGAGTATTTGCCCCGCTTCAACCCCATCTTGACCCTGCGCTTTGGTGCCACCTTCAAGCGCGACGAGTTTTGCAACCTGATCTACTCCCTCGACAGCCTAGAGGCCTTTCGCCAGCGGCTGGTCAAGGGCATCACGGTGGACACGGTGGGCACGCTGGCCGACGCCGGGCAAACCTTGACGCTGCTCAACGTGAGCGGCAGCGCCAAAGAGCGCACAGCGCACGTGAGCTACCAGACGCCAGCGGGCACCAGCGCCACCATTACCCTGCAAGCCAAAGACAACTTGGGCGCCAAAACCGAGCTGCCGCACCTCGACGGGCACGTGGTGGAAACCGTGACCCTCAAAGAACTGCTGTTCACCAACGGTTTTGCGCTGCCACTGGGCGAACCCACCGGCTTTGGTATGTTGGCCGACCATGTGCAGTCGCTGTTGATACAGCGCAGCATCGCCAACCATTTTGAACGCGAACAGGCGCTGTACCAGCGCGGCATCAAGGCCATCAGCCTGTTTTTCATCGACGCGGTGGCCAAGTACCTGCCTGCCACTGGCAGCGGGCAGCGCCCGGCCGTGTTGCGCGACACCTTCGAGCGGCTCTACCGGCTGGAGCTGGCCCAGGTGTTGGCCAAGCCGGATTTAGACCCCGGCTACCGCGCCTATCTGCAGCGCTCGGCCCATGATGTGAGCCGGGTGCACAAGGGTTACTTTGCCCGTTCGCACAGCGAGAAGGGCGAGGAAGAGGCCATCAAGCTGATTTTGCAGGACAAAGAAAAGCTGCTGTCATTCGACACCGATTTGCGCTTCATCTTCTCGATGTGGGCGCTGCAAGAGGGCTGGGACAACCCCAACGTGTTCACGCTGTGCAAACTGGCACCGAGCCACTCCAAGATCAGCAAGCTGCAGCAGATCGGGCGCGGCCTGCGTTTGGCCGTCAACCAGCAGCTGGAGCGGGTGCAAGCCGATGACGCGGTCTTTGACGCCATCAACGACTTGGTGGTGGTGGTACCGGCCAGCGAGGGCGATTTTGTGCGCGCCATTCAGGCCGAGATTTCCGAGCACAGCCTCAAGCGCGTGTCGCAACATCTGACCCATGAGGTGCTGCGGCTCAACGGCGTGATCGCTGGTGACAACGCATTCATGACGGTCTATTTACTGGACGCATTGGCCGCGCAGGGCTTTGCAACGGTGGACAGGGCCAGCGGCACCGCCACCTTGGCGCTAGACAAAGCCCCGTACCAAGCGCGCCGCGACGCACTGGAAAAGACCCTGCTGCATCAGGTGCCCGGGATGACGGCTGCGCAGGCAAAGAACTTGATCGGCTACCTAGACGCCTATTACGAGGGCACGGGACAGGTCAAGACCAAACAGCGCAAACAGACGACGACCCTGAGCATCCGCGCCGAGCAGTATGCGCACTTCCGGCACCTGTGGGAAAACCTCAACCGCCACGCGGTGTTGCGTTATGAAGTCGATACCCCCAAGCTGATCGACAAGGTGCTCGAAAGCATCGGCCGCAATTTTGATGTACGCCCACTGTCCCTCAACGTGACGCGCACCACCGATGTCGAAACCCTACACCAGGCGCGCAGCACGCAGAGCAGCTACACCATCGAGGCCCATTCGGTGTATTCCATGGCGCAGTTCGTGCGCGAGTTGGCCCACCTCACACGGCTGTCGCTGCACACGGTGAGCGCCATTTTGCAGCGCATGCCGCCGGACAAATTTGCGCAGATCCGCCACAACGAAAACCGCGCCTTGACCAGCCTGCGCGACCTGATCCAGCGCTGCATCCACGAGCTGGTGGTGAACCGGGTGTGCTACGACATCCGCGAAATCCGCATTGAGACGGCGCTGACCGACAAAAACGGCGCCTTGCTCAAGACCATTCCGGCGGCACTGTGTGGCGCCGAAACGCACGGCATCGCCAACCCCGCCGTGCGCCAACGCTCACTGTATGAGCAAGCGCTGATGCCCGTAGACAGCCAGATTGAGCGCCAAACAGTGGACGATTCGAACCTGCAAGGCATCACGGTATTTGCCAAGCTGCCCAAAATCAACATCCCAACGCCGCTGGGCAACTACAACCCTGACTTTGGCTACGTAATTGCCCACCAAGGCCAAGCCCAGGCTTTGTACTTGGTGGTTGAGACCAAGGGCTACGACAACCAGCAAGACATCCCCGAGCGCGAGCGCTGGAAAATGGACAGCGCCGTGCACTTTTTCAAGGCCCTGAAAGGCCAAGGCATCGACGTGCATTACAAAACCAAAATCAACCAAGAATCGCTGGCCCAGTTGCTGCAGCAAATCGATCCCGCTTTGACCTTGGCCGCGCCATGAACTCCCCCACCGAACACGCCACCGCATACGCCCCCGGCCTGACCGTGCAGGGCTTCAACCCACCGCTGCGCCTGCGCGACTTTGGGCTCATCGCCTTCGACATGGACTCGACGCTGATCAACATCGAGTGCGTGGACGAGATCGCCGACGCCGTAGGCCGCAAGGCCGAGGTGGCAGCCATCACCGAGGCCGCCATGCGCGGCGAGATCACCGACTTCAAAGACAGCCTGCGCCGGCGCGTGGCGCTGCTCGAGGGCGTGACCGTGGCCGATATGGAGCGCGTCTATGCCGAGCGGCTGCGCCTCAACCCCGGCGCCGCCGAGCTCGTGGCCGCCTGCCGCGCTGCCGGGCTCAAAACGCTGCTGGTCTCGGGCGGCTTCACTTTTTTTGCCGAGCGCGTGCGCGCCGAGCTGGGCATCGACTTCGTGCGCGCCAACGTGCTCGAACTGCGCAGCGGCCCGCACTGCGGCGCCCTCACCGGGCGCTTGCTGCCCCAGTGCTGGGGCGACATCTGCGACGGCGCCGAAAAGCGCCGCACCCTGCTCGAGGTCGCCAGCCTGCTGGGCTTGGAGCCGGCGCAGTGCATCGCCGTGGGCGACGGCGCCAACGACCTGCCCATGATGGCCGCCGCCGGGCTATCGGTGGCTTTTCAGGCCAAGCCGGTGGTGCGCACGCAGGCGCACGTGGCGATCAACCAGGGCGGGCTCGAGCGCCTGCTCGAAGTCGTGCGGCCCTAAACCTTAAACCCCAGTCCCGGGTACGCTGGGCAACCCGGCCAGCGCCAAGGCGAGCTCCTGCTCGTCGTAGGCTTCGTCCTTGAGCTCGCCGGCAAAGTACTTCTGGTACGAGGCCATGTCGAAGTGGCCGTGGCCGCACAGGCCAAACAGAATCGTCTCGCTGCGGCCCTCGCGCTTGCAGCGCAGCGCCTCTTCGATCGCGCCCTTGACGGCGTGGTTGGCCTCGGGTGCGGGCACGATGCCTTCGGCGCGCGCAAACGCCACCCCGGCGGCAAAGCACTCGCCTTGGGTGTAGGCCACGGCTTCGAGCAAACCCAGCTCTTTGCAGTGGCTCACCAGCGGCGCCATGCCGTGGTAGCGCAAGCCCCCGGCATGAAAACCGGGCGGCGTGAAGGTGCTGCCCAAGGTGTGCATCTTGGTCAGGGGCGTCAGGTGGCCGGTGTCGCCAAAGTCGTAGGCGTAGCGCCCGCGCGTGAGCGACGGGCAAGCCGCCGGTTCCACCGCCACGATGCGCGCCTTGCGGCCGCCGCGCAGCGCGTCGCCCATGAACGGAAAGGCCAAGCCAGCAAAGTTCGAGCCGCCCCCGGTGCAGCCCACCACCACGTCGGGCCAGGCGTCGGCCATCTGCAATTGCTGCATCGCTTCCAGCCCGATCACGGTCTGGTGCAACAGCACGTGGTTGAGCACCGAGCCGAGTGCGTACTTGGTGTCCTCCAAAATGCATTATCGCTTGCGTTGACTAATGTTGACGAAACTCAGGAAAATCAAAGGCTTAACGAATTACTGGCTTTCTTGTCAAGTATCAAATCGTTGATTAAAGATGCTCTAAAATGCGCTTGACTGCATACACAGCGCATACTTGAAGCGATGCGCGTACCCAAAGACGGATCGCACCATGAGCAACACTACCGCCCCTGCCGCCCTAACCGTTAGCCGCATCGAAGCCGCCACCTGCCCAGCAGGTAAGCAGCAAGTTTTCCTGATTGACAAGACCGTGCCGGGCTTAAAGCTGCGCGTGACCAGCGGCGGGGCCAAGTCGTTCGTGTTCGAGGCGCGGGCTAAAGGCTCCAACACCAAGCGCTACACCATCGGCGATGCCGCCTCTTGGACGCTGGGCGCGGCCAGAGCCGAAGCGCGCCGAATGCGCGTGCTCATGGATCAGGGTATCGACCCCAAGCAAGAAGCCCGCGAACAACAGGAGCAAGCGGTAAGAGAGCAAAACGAGCGTGCCCGTGAACTGCTCACCGTTGGCGCGCTGTGGAGCGTTTATGTGGCTGAACGAAAGCCCTTTTGGGGGGAGCGTAGCTTTATTGAGCACGGCAAAATGTCCCAAGCTGGCGGCAGAGCCTACAAGCGTGGCACCGGCAAGACCACGATACCGGGTCCGCTGTTCCCGCTGATGGGGCTGCGACTGGCTGAACTCAACGCAAAGACCATCGAGGCCCATGTCAAGCGTGAAGCCCAAACCCGCCCTGCTCGCATGCGCCTTGCGCTGCGCATGTTCAAAGGTTTTCTGAATTGGGCTGCTGCTGAGGGACACGATGTGGATTCGGGAGCCATCCTCTCGCGCAAGGCCCGCGAAATCGTTGGGCCGCCCGGCGTGAGAAGTGATGCGCTAGAGCGCGGTCAACTGGCCGCATGGTTTGCCGCTGTTAAGTCCATCACGAACCCAGCGGTTCACGCCTACCTGCAAGTGCTGCTGCTCACGGGTGCCAGGCCCGGTGAAGTGCATTTGCTGCGCTGGGAAGATGTGGGCTTTCCTTGGAAGACCCTGACCATACGCGACAAAGTAGAGGGTGAGCGCACTATTCCCTTGACACCCTATGTGGAGCATCTGCTAAACGCCCTGCCCCGGCGCAGCGAGTGGTGCTTTTCCAGTCAATCCAGTATGCGCCCCACGAATGCTGCCAACATGCACAGCAGAGCTTGCGCCAGCGTCGGGCTGGAAGGCTTGACCCTGCACGGCCTGCGCCGCAGCTTTTCTACGCTGACCGAATGGCTGGAAACACCTGCTGGCGTGGTGGCGCAGATTCAGGGTCACAAACCCAGCGCCACGGCTGAAAAGCACTACAAGCGCCGCCCGGTGGATCTGTTGCGCGTCCACCACGAGCGCATCGAGGCTTGGATACTGGAGCAGGCCGGGGTGCAGTTCACGCCTGCCAAGGTGCCTAGGTTGAGCGTGGTGGGTTGAGGGGGGTTTAGGGGCGCGCTACGCGCGCGGGTTTGGGGGGCAGGTGTCGGTATCCCAAAGCCCCTGTCCCAGTCCATCTCCTTGGAGGCATGAACATCACACTCAAACCCCTTCACACTGAAACCCGCAGCGTGCTCCCCACTGAGGAAGCCGCTGCGCATCTGAACCGCCAGCCGCAAACCCTGCGCAAGTGGGCCATGAACGGCGAAGGCCCGATCCAGCCTATAAAGGTGGGCCGCCGCCTTGGCTGGCCGGTTGCCGGGCTGCGCAAGCTGGTTGGTGCTTGAGGCTCGCCCTCAAGCGTCAATGAACAGCTGGTCTTGCAGACAGCTCGACCCCGAGCGCCTTCTAGTCCAAACACTACGCCATGGCAAGGGCGCTGCAAAAGCCTCATCGACTACCCGCGCCGCCACGGCGCTAGGGCCGACAAATCAATGATGCGTGACTTGGGCAGCGCTGGCCGCTGCGGCTTGGCTGCGCGCTGGCGCTCGCGGTAGGCGCGCTGGCGCTCGGCGGCTGTTTTGGCTGCGCCGGTGGGTGGTCGGCCACGGCGGGGCTTGGGCGCTGGCGCGGTGGCGGTGGCGGTAGCGGGTGCAGATGGTGTGATGGGCGCGGCGATGGGCGCGGCGGTGAGGGTGTCCATGCCCCTATTTTAAGTTACTGCGTTATGGTTTGTCAATGATTAACGTGACGGCGTGACGATAAAGCGACTGGCAACCGCCGCTCGGTTTGCCCCCTGCCCGCTGCCGTAGGCGGCACGGTCTCAGGGGTTTCCGGCGCTTGGCGCCGGGTCGGCGGCTTCGAGGTGCATGGGGTGTCGGGGCGTAGCCCTGACTGTGACCGCGTAGCAGGGAACAACGGCGGCTCAGATCAGCGCGCCAGCGCTGGCTGCCCGCCCTACCTTGCACCGGTATTTGTGCGGGAGTTTTTGCGAGTTTGTACGCTTTGCAACGTGGCTACCAATGGGCTACCAAGCCCATGCCATACCCTTAACACTCCAAGACCAATCCTCACCAAACTGGGCACCACTTAACCAGCAAGTGCTTACAAGCTACTGCTAAACTGTAGCCCAATGACTACAAACACCTTGCCACTTGCGGAACAATGGGCTACCATTACCGCTCCAAGTGCCTAACAACCCGTGAAAACAGCCTAGCAACCCCTCTACACTTTCTCACCATGCAGAACCAAGACCGCTCCCAATCCGCTACCAACCCTGAATTTCCGGCGCTGGTCTCTGTAGGTGGGCGCGATCTTGCGCTGCAAACGGAGTCCGCCATGAGCACTCAATACGATCTGACCCGTCCACCGCCGCACCGTGGGCCGACAAAGCTGGAGCGTCTGATGCCGCACCTGCCGCGCATCGAGAAGGCGCTGCGCATGGGCTGGCGTATCCCTGAGATTCAAAAAGCGCTCAGCAAAGACAAGTCCCTGAACCTTGGCGAAATCAGCGTGAACACGTTTAACACGATGGTTGCCAGAGCCCGCCGCCGTGCCGCTGCTGCGAAGGATGCGACTACTGAGCTTGGCGCTGCCGTAGTTGAGCCCGTGCCGGTCTGCGATCTGACCCAGCCGCCGCCGTACCAAAAGCCGACGAAGCTGGAGCGCCTGCTTCCTCACCTTGAGCGCATCGATCAAGCGAGGCGGCTGGGTTGGCGCATGGCCGACATTCAAGCGAAGCTGACCGCTGAGCTTGACCTTGGCGAGATGAGTGCGAACACCTTTTCAGTGCTTGTCTCCAGCGCCCGCCGCCGCGTCGCAGCTTGACCTTCTTCATCATGAGCACCGAAAACAACCCCAACCCTGTTGCGCTGGATGATGACCTTGACAGTCCGCCGCCGTACTGGAAGCCGACGAAGTTGGAGCGCCTGCTTCCTCACCTTGGGCGTATTGAAAAGGCGCAGCGCTTGGGCTGGCGCATGGCAGACATTCAAGCGAAGCTGACCGCTGAGCTAGATTTGGGTGAAATGAAGCCAAGCGCGTTTTCGATGCTCGTGACCAATGCCCGCCGCCGTGCCGCTGCCCAAGCTGCCGCGCCTGCTCCAACGGCTCAGGCTGCGCCTGCCGTCCAAGCCGTCCCCGCCCCTATCGCCCCGGCTGCTCCAACCATCTCCACCGCTCCACCCGCTCCAGCCCCAGCCCGCAGCGTTGATGAAAAAATGGCCCTACTGCGTGCTGACCATGCGCGCCGGGCGGCTGCTCAAGCTGCGGAGCTTGCTGCTGAATCAGGCAGCGTTGCGCCGGTGGCCGTGGCGGTTGCACCTGCACCTACACCTGTTGCAGTGCCCGCGCCCGCTGCTGTTGTCGCTGCGCCAGTGCCTGCCCCGGCTCAAAAGCCTACCCCGGCTGCTTCTGGCACCCTAACCCGAAGCGAGAAGCTGGCTCAAATGAGGGCGCTGCAGCTTGCAGCACCTGAGCCCACCGACCCGTCTTTGATTGCCGCGCTGCGGGTGCGCAAGGGCTGGCTCAGGCCCGATAGCCCGATAGTTGATAAAGCAGCGGCTGAAGGGCTTAAGAAACTCGGGGTGCTTCTGTGCCCTCCGCCTGACCCCGACGGAAAATCCATTCCTGAGCGCCGATTTATTGATATTGCCACCGAGTATCTGAAAGCAGTGCCTCAAGCGCGCCTGCTCATAGAAGAGTCTGCGGTTGAGCATCAGGCGTCTTGGGATCCCGACAAGGTGTACGTTGAGCGAACCGATGCGGATATTCATGAAGAGATGGTTACGGCAATCAAGATAGCAAATGGCGAGCGGCTGAGGGCTGCAAGGGCCAAGGCATCGGCTGGCTCCTGAGCGTTTGGGGCCGTGCTGGCCCGGGTGAATCGAAAAAGTTGTGGCCTGTTCCAGTCCGCGTCCCTGTAGGTGTGACCAACTTTCGAGGAACCCAAACCATGCTTGACCTTACCCGCCCGCCGCCGGATCGCCCGGCGTCTGCAACGCGGCGCATTGAACTACTTTCGCAGCAGCTTGACCGCATCGACCAAGCCCGCCGCCTCGGCTGGCGCATGGCCGACATACAAGAAGCGCTATGCGCAGAGCTGGGGCTTGGCGAATTGAGCGCCGGCAGCTTTGCCCAAGCGCTGCACAAGGCCCGTAAGCGCGCCACCCAAACCCAAACCCAACCCCTTCCCCAAACTTCGGAGATTTGACATGAGCAAGACTGTAATTTTCTCGCACGGCGACAAAGGCGGCGTAGGCAAAAGCCTTGTTTGCTCAACCCTTGTAGACCTGCTGATCGAAGACGGCGTGCGCGTCGCGCTCGTCGACGGCGACACCGATAATGCTGATGTTGCGCAGCGCTTCGAGGGCTCGGGCATCCCGATCGCGAAAATCCGGCTCTCGGATTTTTCTGAGTATGAGACCGCCGTAAACCGCATGCTCGACTTTGCTCAAGAAGCGATCGAGCAGCACGGCACTGATGTGATCGTCGTTAACTTGCCAGCCGGTGCCTCGGCCACGGTTGACCGGGATCCGCTGGTGATCCGAGATGCGCTTGGGGGTATCAATGCCAAGCTGCGCGTCATTTTGTCGCTTGGTAATAGTTCAATGTCGCTGCAAAGTTTAAGCGACATTAAAAACGAAGGACTTGGCACAGTCGGGCCTTGCCTGGCGCTTGCGCCCAAGCACTTCAAAGATGAAGCCTTGCTTCAGCGCTTGCAAGAAGCCGGGTTTCCGCATACTTCCGAGTTTCCGCGTCTTGAACCCGATTCGATGCGCTTGGTTCTGGAAAACCCCGAGATGCGGCTCATCGATATGACTGACACGCGAGTCAACAAGTCGCCGATCTTACGCATTCGCATTGACCGCTTCCGCAAAGCCGCGCGCGAGATTTTCCGGCCCATCGCCGGTGAGTATCTGAAAGAGCAGGAGAAGAAAAATGACGCATGATCATGATGATGATGCGCTCGATGAAGAGTTGCCGCCGCTGGCGGCAGCGTCTGCACCTGCGCCAAGGCCCGTGCCTGCACCATCTGCGGCAGATGCGCCAGCGCGGGCCAAGTTGAGCCCAAGCGGTGCAGATGTGCGCGCTGCGGTGCTCAATCAAATGATCAGTGCTGAGCTTAAGACCAAGTTTGCCGCGCTCGATGCCGACGATGCGTCTTGGCTCATTGCTGCTTTAGTCTCAAGCGCCTGCGAAGAGAAGATTGGCCGCATTGCAGGTGATATGCAGCAGCGTGTGTCTTTGAGTTTGACCGGCACTGATAGCGCGTCGCTGAAGATGCTTTTTGCTGATGTCGTTGATGAGCGTGTCGGCAGTGCGGTTCACGCTGCGGTAAAGAGCAGCGTCGGGCTATCTGTCGATCGTTCGATTGACCGTCATTTTGCAGGTCTCGTCGATTCGCAGAATGACCGCTTTGCCAGCCTGTCCAAGTCGATCAGTAAAATCTGCGGCGAGAGCGGTGCTGGACCAGGCGTTGACCTAGCAGCGCTGGAACGCACAGTTGAGCGTGCGATTGAGCGTCGCCCGGCTGGTGCGGCGGCGGTTGATCTGGCGGCGATTGAGCTAACAGTCGAGCGCACTGTAGAGCGCGCGATTGAGAAGGGGGCCAGATCGGAGATAGTCATGCTTGCGATGCTGTCGGGTGTATCTGCGCTCGCCGGGTTCGGGATCGGGTCTTTTTTCTGACGCTGACCGACTGTGAGCGAAGAGCCCGCGCAAGCGGGCTTTTTCTTTTCCTTGCGCGTTAGCGCCTGATGTGCGCCGCGCGCCCGGGTTTTGCCGGCCCGGGCTTGGCTGGTGGCTCAGAGTGTGCAGCAGACTTCCAGCGCGTGCTCGTGCGCTAGTGTCGCTTCGTAAACCGACTTCCACTCGTCGTCAAGCGCGGTCTCTTCCGGCTCTGGCGCGCGATCAGGCACCCGTGCCCAAGCGGCGGCGGCGCGGGCGGCGGCTTCGGCTGACTTCGCGCGGTGCATCATGCGCGATGCCTTTGCTACGTCTGACCAAGCCCGCGCCAGGTCGGCGGCGGTCGTTGCGGCGATGACGGCTTTAAGAGCTTCGCGAAAAGTCGCCAGCGCGATCACGTACTCACCTGCGGTTTTGGCATCGATGAAAGACGCGAGAATGACAGAGCCCTTGGCGGGCGGGCTGGGATCAATCCATGTGCCGAGCGAGTTTTCGTAGACACAAGTTTCCATTGCATTACTCCAGTTGATGAGGGTTTCAGGTTATGCAGTTTTCTTGCTGCATGTGTGTATGATACCACTTATTGCCCTGTTGTTCCGCTTTGTTTGTCCTCTGTTCTGCCGACAACTGCCCCCAAAGCCCCCGCCGAAGGCGGCCAAGGCCCAGCTTTCGCCAGACCCCTTTGAGGCTATAACGGGCAGCGGATCATTTCAACCCAATCTAACACCCAGCACCTGCCCTTGATGCCGTGCTCGCGCACATAGCGCACGCGCTTTTGCGTTATGCCGTACTTAACCGATAAGTCGCGAATGGTTTTTTTGTTGATGCGCATGAGCTTTCGGATTTCTGCGCCGGTGAGTTCAACTGCATCCATTTCTACCCCCGGTTTTACTTGCTGGCAACGGCCAGGTGCCGCTGCTGGTGGTAATGCGTGTGCGGGATTTCGCTCAAAGTGAAACTGCCGCAGCAAAGACAGCGATAGTGATAAGCATGACCCCCGCCGTTGTTGTGCCAGAAAGGGCCGTCGAAAAGCGGCGAGAAGGGCGCTGCTTTCCCGGTGTCGGGATCGACGAATATGCTGCTCTCAATGTTCATGATGGCACTCCAGATTTAAGGTTTTCAAGCGAAAACGCGGCGCTTGGTGATGCTCCACTTTTCAAGAACCGGGTTGCCGTATGCGTCTTCTTCAACCGCGACATAAGCCACGGTGTTGCGAACCACGGCGCAGCGGTAGCCGTCGAGCACATCTACTTTATGTATAAGCTCATGCTTCAAGCCCCAGGCGTCATCAGTGTTTGGCTCAAAAGTGAACCATTTTTTTGTTTCGGGCAAATAGAATTCGCCGGCTTGGTTTTGAAATTGGCGGTCATAGTTCAGCATCACACACTCCAGATTTAGGGGCTTGCAACATCTTTGCTGCATGTGTGTATGATACCACCAACTAGCCTTTAGTTTCCGTCCTATTGTACGCTACATGATCTCTCTTTGCCCCCTAAAGCCCGCGCGCTTTAGCGCGGCCAAGGCGGCGGCTTGCCAATGCCTACCCGGTCACGCCGCAAGCTCCGCATGCAAGAAGGCTTCCGACTTTCACGCTGTTGAGCGGTTCGTTGCAGTGTTGGCACACAAACACCCAGCCCTCCCCGGTCTTGGTCGCCCGGGGCCACAAGTCCCAACTCACGCCGGCAAAGCGCCTGCCGGATTTCTTGAGTGCGCGGGTTTCCCAATACAGACTGTCGGGCCGCCGGAGGCCCGAGAGGTGGGCCGCCAGCGCTGTGATGGGAATGCTGGCGGGGTCGGGGGCGGGCATGGCGTATCCCTGTGCAGCGGCGCGGGGCCGCTGCGTCCGTGGTGTTAATTGGAGGTCGCAGGCACAACAACAATGGATTTGCCAAAGCTCGTGCGGCAAGTGTAGCCCATACCGTTGTTGCACAAAGGGTTGAAAAACTCCTGACGCACTTCGCCGCCGACACGTTCGGCAACTTCGACGGCGAGTTTGGATGTGTCACCGTCGCCGTAGCCAGTCCAGTAGGTCTCGCTCTTGATGCTCTGGCGTCCCCAGGGGTCAACGTAGATCACACCCTCAAAATACACATCAACGCGGCCGCAGAATTTCGCGCCGGACAAGTCGCCACGCGCGCGGCCGTAGCTTGAGTTCATTGCGGTTTTCATTTCATTGCTCCAAGAAAAAAAAGGTTGGGTTTCAGGTTATGCGGCTTTCCTGCCTGCATGTGTGTATGATACCATCAATTGCCCGTTTGTTCCCGCTTTATTGCCCCTTTGTTCACCGACAACTGCCCCCAAGCCCCCGCGCGAAGCGCGGCCAATGCGGCAATTAAGCCGGGGCTTTGTTGGTCGGGAAAAGCAGTGGCGCGGAAAAGGGGCTGGTATTGCTAGTGCGCTGCCATCGCCACCCCCTTCCTTTTCCTTCGCCGCCCTGGCGGCGCTCTTGTTTGGTCGGCTTTGCAGCGCAACTCCGCGTCTGCTATGCGCTCCGTGACCCGATCCCGTACCCGCGCCATGACCCTGACCAGCTCGGCGCTAGCTGAGGCTTTGGCTTGAGCGATGGCGGCATCTGCAAGCTCAGTGCTGCACAGATCTAGCGCCAGCTGCTCTTGCACCCAGCCCAACGAGGCCGGGGCGGGTGTGGTGCGCTTGGCGCGCTTGCGGGCGCGGGCGATTGCGGCATCTGCGACCTCGGCGGCGAACAGCTCTAGCTGCTCTGCCAAGCGTTCGGGCGTCGGCTTGGGCATCGGCGCTGGCTCGGGCTCGGGCTCTGGCAGCGCTGGCATCTGCACCGGCACCTGGTCGGGCTGGCGGGCCTGCACGGGCTCTTGCTCTTGCTCGTGCGCTGGCGCCTCCAGCGCCTGCACCGGCTCCAGCGCCTCGGGGTGCACCGGCTCCAGCGGCTCCAGCTGGCGGGCCTGCACGGGCTCTTGCACCAACTCTTGCTCTTGCGGCTGCTCTTGAACCTGCACTACCTCCAGCGCCTCCAGCGCCTCGATCTGCTGCACCTGCACCCTCGCCCGCCGCCCACGCTTGGGCTTTTGAATTCCCGCTACTGTGTAGCGCACTCGCAAAGCCGCGTTTGCTGCACTTGCCATTTTTTTGAGCACGCCCAGCCTGCCCTCATGCCCCATTTCAATCAAATCCGGCAAAGCGTTGCCCATCGCGCAAATCGACAGTAAAACTTTTTCGCAGTCGTCTAGCTCTTCGAGCGCGCAAAGCTGGTCTCTGCTTAATAGATCAATTTGCTTATCGACACTGCCTGTGATTAGCGAGAGCGCCGTTTTGCAACAAAACGATTCGATATGCTCTACCGCTTGCTTTTTTGAGAGTTGTCGCTCAACTTTATCTTCTCTAACTAACTTAAGCTGCATCGCCTGATGCCGAATTGTTTTCAAAACATAACCCTGAACCGTGTCCGACTTAACTTTGAGTGCAGCAGCAATTTGTTTAATTGCTTCGCGCATGCAATCAGCAGAGAGCCGCATTTCTTGACCGACATATTTAGATTCGCTCATGAGGATTTCTGTGCTCGCATAGCCGCTTGAGTCGTCAGCGTCATCGTCATCGTCTGCACAACAGCCCCCACCGCCGTCGCCGTCATCCCCGCCACCATCGTCGCCACAATCAACGAAATTAAGTCTATTCGACGGCGACATTTGAGTGATGAGAGTTTCGCCGCAGCCCGGCATCGCTAAACTATTCCCCCTCAAATCCAGCTTGCCGGCCCGCACTTCGAGCAGGTGCCCGTAGATAGCCGCCACCAGATCCTCTGGTTCAGAGCCGTGTGCTCGCACTATGTCCCTCGCCGCAAGCCCGACATTGCCCTTTTCGCTGCTGTTAGACAAACATAGTTTGAGCGCTGTTTTAGCTGCTATCAAAGCATCGAAATCATCGCTCTTGAGCTCTTTGAACTCTTTTTCAATCTGCTCAAAATAAAACCCGACCGGGTCTTTTCTAAACGCTTCTCTCTCTGCGCGTCTCTCTGCGCGTCTGAGCTCGGCTTCGCTTACAGTCTGATCAAAATTAGTCTTTGCTGCGTCTTTCGTCGTTGCGTTCATCGCTGTTACCCCAGTGGAAGAAACAGCCCGACTTTGCTAAATGCTAAAGCATGAACAACAGCCCGAATCGCGTGTTTGACGCGCGGGCTTAAAACAGTTAAACCGCGCGAAACGAGCCGGATCCGGCAGCGCGAAGGGTTGAAGTGACGGCGCGCAGGTGCGCGACTGTGCGTGCGTAAAGATCGCGCACGCTCGAAAGTATGCGCCCGGCGTCGGGTGTGCGGGCGCGGGTGTGGATGTGGGCTTTAGCTGCGGCTGCCGCGCTTGCCAGCGCAATAGTGTTAGCGATTACTCTGACTATGATGTAGTCGTCTGCAAGTGCAAAACCCAGCGCTGCGGCTTTATCGCGAGCTTCTCTGACTGACTCTTTGATGCCAGCGACCATCCCCTTGATGCGCCTGAGCACGCTGTATATGACAGCACTGAGAGCGAGCGTAAAGACGATGCTTGTGAGCGCATCGCTCAGTAAGCCGGAAACACCAGCAACTATCGTGCCAGCGCCGGCGGGCATGAGCAAGACGACTGCGACAGCAGCGAGCAGTAGCAGTACGCGATTTATATTGCTGCAAGCAATGCCCGCCCAGGCGGCGCGCTGGCGCTGCTTGCGTTGGCTGACTACTTGCAGTGAGTTCATATTCAAAATTGTATAGTCTGTTTTCAAGTTATGCGGCGGCTTTTTGAGCCCCGAAGATGTTTTATTATGTAACAAGCCCGTCATAACATGTCATCACAGCCGCCCGCCGTTATCCGCTGGTTTTGAAAATCATGTACGCAGAATCAAAACCAAGGCTGGCCGACTTTGACCGTCCCCAGCGGCTTCATATCATCGTTTATTGAAGTTGAGCGGCGTTGCTTTGCGTTGTGAAGGATGAGGCTGTCCTAATGCCTTCCTCTGTATGTATGCGTCCATCGTGGGCGCGAAACAGGAGCAAGCATGCCAAAACACAACGCCATCTGGCGCGACCTGCCGCCCGGCGAACACCGCCTCACCTGCCCCCACTGCTCGCGCGGCAAGCGCGATAAGACGCTTGGCGTCACTGTTGACGACACCGGCGCCGGAATCGCGCACTGCTTCCGCTGCGAGTACGTCGAGACCCACCGCCCGGAGCGCCCGGGCTCGGGCTTGCAGCCCAAGCCCCAGCGCCCGCCAGCGCAGCAGGTACGGCGCGTCGTTGCGCCCCAGCAACAGCGGCATGAGACTTTGAGCGATGCCGGGCTCGCGCTCTGGAAAACAACCCGCGCGATCACGCCTGACAGCCCAGCGGGGCGCTACTTGATCGCCCGGCGCTGCAAGCTGCCGCCCGCTGGCTCGCACTTGAGAGAGCTTGCGGCGCATCGGCACCCCAGCGGGCATACCGGCCCGGCGCTGGTGGCCCTGCTCACTGATTTTGAGACCGGCGAGGCGAGAAGCCTACATATGACTTGGCTTAGCGCAGGCGGCAAAAAAGCCGATGTGTCGCCGCCGCGCCGGCTGCTGGCCGGGCACCGCAAGACTGGCGCAGTTTGCCGACTTTGGCCGGACGAATACGTGTCCGGTGGGCTCGGGCTAGGCGAGGGCATTGAGACGGCTTTGAGCCTAGCGCACGGCTATGAACCGGTCTGGGCAGCTATCGATGCGGGAAATTTGTCCGGGTTGCCCGTGCTGCCTGGAATCGAGTGCTTGCTGATCGCGTGTGATCGGGATCCAGCGGGCGAAAAAGCGGCTCAGGCTTGCGCACAGCGCTGGGCCGATGCCGGCGTGAGGGTCAGCATGACATGGCAAGAAGTGAACGACCTGAACGACTTGTGCGCTGCGTAAGCGCGCTGACCTGCTCTTCATCTCTAGTGATATGCGCGCCCGTCGGGCGCTGTAACTGGAGATTTTCATGGCCATCACTGTTGACCCGAAAACCGGGTATTCGCCTGAGCTTAAAGCTCGTGTTGAAGCTGAGATTGCTCGGGCTAAGACTTTTGAGCCGCTGGCGGCTGCCGATCCCGATGCCGATTTGGCATGGCTTGTCTCTGACAAAGACGATGTCGATGTGGGGTACAGATTCGAGACCCCGCCGCCTGACCTTGATTTTGTGTGGCCCGGCTTTCTCGCCGGATCTGTAGGCGCGCTGGTGGCCCCCGGCGCGACCGGCAAGAGCTTCTGGGCGCTGGAAGCGATGATGTCTATCGCTTGCAGTGTCTCGGGCGGTGATCTGGCAGGGCTCAACCCGGAAAAAAGTGGGCGCGTGCTCTACATCTCGGCAGAAGACCCAAGGCCGGTGCTTGAGCACAGGATACATGCGATTGGTGCGCATCTGGGCATCGAGGCGCGAGGTTCTATCGCCGCGAATTTGCAAGTCAAGCCCGGCATGGGCAAGAGCTTTGACGTCATGGACGACCGGCACCTGAGCGCTCTGATAAAGAAGTGCGAAGGGTTCCGGCTGCTGGTGCTCGACACACTGAGCCGCATTCACTTTCTTGACGAGAAGGACAACGGGCAAATGGCGCGAGTGGTCAAGCAGTTTGAGCGCGTCGCGGATGAAACCGGGGCGTCTGTGCTGTACCTGCATCACTGTAGTAAAGGCAGCGCCACATCAGAGTCAACGGATCAACAACAAGCAGCGCGCGGCGCCTCGGCGCTTATCGACAATGCGCGCTGGTGCGGGTTCATTGCGAAGATGGCAGAAGGCGAATCGAAGCGGCTTTGTGAGCCTGACAGCCTTTCGCCGGTCGGCGCGGATCGGCGTGAATACTTCGTGCGCTTTGGCACCAGCAAGCAAAACTACGGCGGTCGCTTAGACGACATTTGGTACATGCGCAAAAAGGGCGGTGTGCTGGTGCCGGTGGCACTGCGGGAGCCGGGGAGGCCCGCAAGTGCAAGCGATGCGCCCGCGCCTCGAAGCGGGTTTCACGATAAAGCGACGCGAGATGCGGTTATCAGGCGAGTGCTAAATACGACCGGACCAGACGGCGAGTGGGTGGATCTTCCGCAACACGACGGCAATGGAGACTGGTGATGAGCACGAAAAAAAACGAGCGCGGGAACGCTGTCGCGCCCACCAGCACTGCGGCGCAATCGCGCGTCGCGCTTTACCAGCCCAGCCAGCGCCCAACGCTGCGCACCGGCGAATGGATTGAGACATCATTCGGGCGCTGCCGGGTTACAGGTCGGCTCGGGCAGCGGCACGCAGACGTGATAGACGCGATCATGCACTGCGCGGAAAAACAGCGGTCGGTGTCGGATGGCGGCGCGGAGCTGCTGGTGGACCCGGCGCGGGTGCGCAGGGCGCTCTCTGATGGCGGCTACTCGCACGAGCAGTTGTGGGTGCTGCTCAAAGAGTGCATGGCGGCAATCATCGAGATCAAAACGCCGAAGTTCCGAGCGCTCGGGCACTTGATTGATAGCGTCACAGAGTCAACAGCAACAAGACCAGACCCCCTCACCGGCGGCGAACGAAATCTCTGGCGGGTGCGTTTGGGCGAGGCGTTTGTGACGATGCTCAAAGACGATTTGAGGGTGTACTACGACCCGGCGCCGATTGCACGCATGCAGCACGGCATCAGTCAGGCGGTAGCGCGGCACATTTTGAGTCACAGCGCAGAGCCGCGCGGCGGGTGGTACGTGGACACGCTCATAGAAGCGGTGGCGGGGACACTGGCAAGTCAGGGCATGCGAAAGGCACGGCTCAGGCTCAAAGAAGATGTCGCGGGGCTGCTGGAGCTCGGTGTTGTTCTAGACGGCAGCAGAGTTAGGCGGTGCGTTCCACAGCCGCCCGATGAAGCCTCGCAACCACCAAAAGGCGTTCCACAGCCGCCCGATAGCGTTCCACAGCCGCCCGATAGCGTTCCACAGCCGCCCGATAGCGTTCCACAGCCGCCCGATTTTCTGCGGCTTAAGCAGTATTAACAGACCCATCAGGTCTGTCAGGCGCGGCACAGCCCCGCCGCCTTTTGGGCGTCGGGTTGGCCTTGCAGGTAAACAGCCAAACAGCCAAACACCCCTCAAAAAAACAACCCACGAGCGCCTAGGTATTGGCCGCGCTTCGCGCGGGGGCTTGGGGGCAGGTGTCGGTATCTACCAAACCTTGAGCAAAGCCAGTGCTTGGCAGCACCGCAGGCCCGCCAGAACCGCGCTGGCGGCGTTTTTGGTGGTGCAGGCGCGGCCCTCGGTTGAGCCTCCTACACAGACCTGACCTGATGCCTGCCTCTTTAGGTAGGCGCCCGCCGGGCGCTGCAACTGGAGCTTTAACCATGCAAGACCTCAACCTCCCCACCATCGATCTGATGAAGTGCTACGAAACAGCACCCCCCCCGCCCGATTTTGTGCTGCCCGGCTTGCGGGCCGGCTCGCTCGGAATGCTCAGCGGCCCCGGCGCTATCGGCAAGTCGCTTTTTGCTCTGCAGATTGCTCTTGATGTCTCGTGCGGCTCAAACCTTGCCGGGCTGCGCAAGGGCGCGGGCCAGGCTGGGCGCGTGCTGCTGCTCAATGCAGCAGACCCGGAAGACGAGATTGTCCGCCGCATGTACAGCGCCGGGCAGTTGCTCAGCGAAAACGAGCGCGTCCTGAGCGACAAAAATCTTGAGATTCATTCGCTTTGCGATTTGGGCGTCAACATCACGAGCCCGGAGTGGCGCGAGTATGTCGAAAACGAAGCCCAGGGCGCGCGCTTGGTGATCATTGACACGCTACGCGAGCTTCATTCGCTCGATGAGTTGCAGCAAGCGGAAATGGTGAGATTGATGGAGTATTTCCGCTCGCTCTGCGAGCGCTGCGAAACGACGGTGCTCATTTTGCACCGCAACCGCTTTAACCAAGCATGGCCGCTTGAGAGCTATCCCCGCCTGCACATGACACTTTCAGCGCCCGCGCAGACAAAAGCTGCTGAGCGCGGCATTAAAGCCGGGGAGCATACCAGCTACGTGATTTTGTCCAGTTCGGGCCGTGATCTGGATTCTGATCGCGAAAAATGGTATCGGCGCGGCGAGGGTGGTTTGCTCAGGCAAGTGAACTTTGAGAAAAGCAAAGCCCGGTCGTCAAGCCGCTGGCGAGGCGAAGAAGCGTAACACCTCTTTTGTGCCTGACCTGATGCGTCCCCCTGTGTGTAGGCACTCACTTTGAGCGCCACTGGAGAAGCACATGAGCACTTGCGACGACTACTGCAACAACTACGGCTGCAACCAAGGCCCCGGCTGCCCAGCCCGGGCTGCTGAGGCTCTGTCCGCTGCTGCGCAAGCGCCAGCGGTTGCGACTTTGCCTGATCTGTGGGAGTTTTCCGACGAGACCCCGACTTTTCTGCAAGTCGATACGCCAGAGCCCGGAATGCCCGCGCGCTGGTATCTCAAGCTCGGGTTCTCTGATGAGCCGCCAGCTTATGCAATCCAGCTGCACCCCAGCGTTGAGCGCTTGAGCGAGGTTTTTGTTCTCATGTTGCACAAACCGTGGACTGACAAAGTGCAGCTGCTCGAAGCCCTTGAGCCGGCGATTTGGGCGGTCGAGCTGCGCCGCAAGGCCGAAGCCTGCGGGCTGGGCGCGTCGGCTTTAGTTGCAAGGCGGGCTTGAGATGCGCTCCTGCCCTCACCGACACCTGCCCCCCAGCCCCCGGCGCTTGCGCCGGACTGGTTCGGGCGCTCGGGGAGCCGCTGCGCAGCAAGCCCGCCCCGCCTGCTCGGCTGGCGCCCTGCCTGCTCCCGCCGCTGTCCCTCGTGATGAGGGGCACGAGGGCTGCGGCGCGAAAGATTTTCAGTGTCTGTCCCAGCCCGCATCCCTGTAGGTGTGACCAACTTTTTCCGGAGTTCAACTTGTGAGCAAATCGACAAACCCCAGCCCGGCGCCCAGCCCAGCTTCTGGCCCCAGCCCTGGCAACCCTTACCTGAACGCGAGGCGCGAATGGGATGAGCGCTACGGCGTGATGCTGACGCATGCTCGAAATTGGCGGCTTGCTGCTGCTGCTGCCTTGACAGTCGCTGCGATTTCCGTGGCAGGCGTGGTCTATATCGGGTCGCAGACAAAAATCCAGCCCTTTATTATCGCCGTCGACGACTTGGGCTCACCCGTCGCGGTCGCAATGCCGCAGGCGATGGTGCGCGCGACTGCTGTTGACGAGCGCGTGATCCGGGCGCAGATCGCCAATTTCATTTTCAACGCCCGCAGCTTCTCATCCGATTTTGCAGCGCAGCAGGTGCTATTTGACCGCACGTTTGCGATGATTTCGTCTGATTTGGCCCCAAAATTGACCGAGTTTTACCGCGATCAGCGGATGCCATTGCGCGCAAACTCGCACACGGTTGAGATTTCGGTTCGGACAGTGATCAATTCGGGCGGTGACACATGGCAAGTGGACTGGACTGAGACTGTGCGCGCTCCTGGCGCTTCGGTTCGCACGGAGAACTGGCGCGCGATCATTCAGATTACCGCTGACCAAGAGCTGGCCGCCCGGCCAGACATGTTTGTCTGGAATCCCTTTGGTGTTTTTGTGCGCGCGCTGCAATGGCAGCGGGTGGCCGCCTGATTAACTGTTTTTGAATTGGAGAATGACTGTGAAACTCAATGTTTTTGTCTTGGCCCTCGCGGCTTTGTCGAGCACTGCCGCAATTGCAGGTGATGCGCAACCGCAACCGCAACCGCGAATCGTGGTCGAGCCCGCGCCGGGCTTTGTGCCGCCTGCCCCGGCTCCAGCTCCTGCCCCGGCTCCTGCCCCGGCTCCAGCTCCTGCCCCGGCTCCTGCCCCGGCTCCTGCCCCGGCTCCAGCTCCTGCCCCTGCACCTGTGGCCGCGCCAGCGCGTTGCTCCACTGCCGCTGCTGCTCGATGCCCTGCTGAGCCCGCCGTTGCCCCGGCACCTGCACCGGCTCTACAGCGCACGACAACGCAAACCGACACTTCCAACCCACCTGCCCGTGAGCGTGCCCAAGGCGCTCGCTTGAGTGCAAAAGAGCGCGCTGCGCTGGCAGAAACACAAAGATGGGAACGCGAAGCGGGGGCCGCAGCACAAATCGGGGTTTCTGGTGCGTGGCGCGTGGCCTATGGGCACCAGCGCCCGACGATCACCTGCGCACCGTTGCACGTTTGCACGATTCGCCTGATCGCTGGCGAAACGATCACGTCGCTCGCGCTGGGTGACACCGTGCGCTGGCTGGCGCAACAAACCACTGCCGGGGATACACCCGTCGTGGTGATCAAGCCTACGCAAGCCGGCATTTCGACAAACGCGGTGATTACCACGAGCGCCGGGCGGGTCTATTACCTGCACCTGGTCGCTGATCGCCGTCAATATATGCCGCTGACCGAGTTCTTCGATCCGGCTGCGATGCTGCGCACGCGCACGGCTGAAGCGGAGCAGGTCGAGCGCTTGCAGGCTCGCTTGCGCGCTGCGGAACAAGCCGCGCAACAGGCAAAAGAGCAGGCTCAAGAGCGTGCGGCTGCTCATCGTGAGCGCACGGTCGTTGCTGAGAGCCCGACGCTTGACCCGACCAAACTTGATTTTGCCTATCGCTGTGAGCCCGCCTCGCGGGAGGCGCGTGACTTTGTGCCGGCGCGGATTTTTGGCTCAGACACACACACTTTCGTGCAAATGCCCCAGGCGGTGTTGCGCGGCGGCGAGATGCCTGCTGTTTTTGCAAGGGCTGATGGGCAACACCAACTGCTCAATGCCCGGCGCAGCGGTGATTTTGTAGTCGTGGACGGTCGCCCGCAGTCGATCGCTTTGGTGCTGGGTGTGGGGCAGCAAGCGCGCACGGTCAATTGCAACCGCGTCGATCCGGGGAGCCGTTGGACTGCCGGGGGTGATGTGACAAATGCTGAATTCGGGAGCGCTCGATGAACTCGCAACAAATCGACAAAACCCTTGACGACGACGACGCACGCGGCGATAGCGCTGTGCAGGACATTGACGGCGTGGGCTTGGTATCTGCAACGCCCGGCGCTCAGGGCGCGGCTCTGCATCAGCCTGAGCTACCCAAAACCAGAGCGCTGTCGCCAAAAGGCAGGAAGATGCTCATTGGTGGCGTTGCTGCGGTGGGTACTTTGATCGTCGCCGGCATCTTGATGAGCGGACAGCCGGCTCAACAAGCGCAGATTGCAGAGCAGGCGCCGGTTGCCCCGCCTGCTGCGCCCGATGCCCGTATGCTGGAGCAGCAGCGGCAAGCGGCACTGGGCGTAGATCCGGCTGCTGCGGCTCAGGCTGAAGCTGATGCAGCGGCTGAGCTTGAGCGCCAGCGCGTGGCGGCTGGTGGTGCGCCGGGTGCGCCGGGTGCGCCCGGTGAACCCGGTACGCCGTCGCATTCGGCACAGTTCGCGGACTGGCTTGAGCGGCATCACTATGACCAAAAGCGCGCGCGCATTGTCGCTGGTACGCAAGCGCGCTCTGCTGACCTGATGACCGAAGGCGGCGGCGCTGGTGGTGGCGGCGGTGCAGGTGGTGGGATGGCTATGGCTGGGATGCCGGGTGGTGCTGTGCCCGGTGTTCCGTACACGGGGCAACCGCGCCCCGCGCCACTGCTTGCTAGTTTGCAAGGGCTTCAGGGTTTGCAAGGTCTGCCCGGTGCCCCCGGCGCTGCCCCCACGAGTCCGCAAGCGGCGGCGGCTGCACAGCAAGCGCAAGCGCAGGCCCAAATGGCCCAACTGGCGCAACGTGCTCTCGGCGGTGGTGCTGGCGTAGCTGGTGCCCGCGCTGGCGCTGATCCGAACGTGGCTGCACAACAGCGCAACCGTGAATTCCTCGATTCCGCTGGCGACCCCGGCTATCTCAACGAGCCAGTGCGGGCGCAGGCGGCGCAGAATGAGATTGCAGCAGGAACCATCATTCCGGCTGTGATGCTCACGGGCATCAATTCCCAACTGCCAGGGACAATCGTTGCCCAAGTGCGGCAAAACGTCTTTGACACTTTCGACTTTCAGCGCTTGCTGATTCCGCAAGGCTCGCGCTTGATTGGTCGTTATTCAAGCGATGTTAGCCAAGGTCAGCAGCGGGTATTAGTTGCTTGGGATGAGATGATTTTCCCCAACGGCGCGCGCATTGCGCTGGGTGGAATGCAAGCAACTGACCCCATCGGCGCGTCCGGTATGCGTGATGAGGTGCATACACACTTCTGGCGCATATGGGGCAATGCGCTTATGGTATCTCTGCTCGGCGTGGCTGCGCAGCAATCGCAACCGCAAAACGCCAACACAAACCAAGCGCCGGGCACTTCGCAGCAGGCCACCGGCGCGGCGATGGAATCGCTCAACGAGACTGCGCAGGCGGTTTTGCAGCGCAATTTGAACATGGCCCCGACGCTGGTTATTCGTCCGGGTTACACATTTAACGTGCTGGTTAACAAGTCCGTGGCTTTGCCAGTTTTCACGATGGAGCGTCAAAATGCGCGTGCTCGTTAAAACTCCAGCGGGCATGCTGGGGCCATTGTTTGTGCTTGAGGTGCTGGCAATCGCCCCGGATGGCGAATTGCTGGCATACAAAGAGGTGGCGCTGTGCTTGCCGAAGCTCTGATGGTACTGGCTCAGATTGCGCCGGGCGCTAACGCAATTGATGCGTGCCTGGCTGCGGCTGAGCGCCGATTCAACCTGCCCACGGGCATTGCCACGGCAATTGCTCGGGTTGAGTCGGGTCTGAACCCGCGTGCGATCAATCGTGCGAATCGCAATGGGACATATGACCTCGGCTTGATGCAGATCAACAGCATTCACCAACCGCGATTGATGCGCAATTACGGCATTGCTCGGGCGCATCTGTATAACCCGTGCGTGTCGGCATTCGCCGGGGCTCAGGTGCTCTCGAAAGCGCTTGCGCAAACGGGCGGGGCGATTGTGCCCGCATTGTCGAAATACAACACGGGGCGTCCAACCGGGGCAGTGGGGCTGGCTTATGCGCAGCGTGTGCTTGCGCGCTGGCAGAGCCCGGCAGCGGTTGCCGTGATGGCATCGGCTTCGGCTGGGGTGATCAATCTCCCGCCGCCGCCCGCCGCGCTGCTGGCTGGGTTGCCGGATTTTGCGCTAGGGCCGGTCGCTATGGCTCCCGCTGCGCCGGTGATCACGCCTGAGCGCTCGGCTTTGTTTGTCGAGCGGTCGAGTGCGTTTCAGTCTGCGGGCTGGGCGCGCAGTCCGCAATTCTGATTTGGAGGTGCATCATGAGCGGCTTTACCAGCTTGGAAAACAATCATCGTGCCGTCGCGGCGCTTGAACACGCAATCGACGGTGATGGCGTGCGTATGCGTGGCGTGACGAAGCGCGGCAATCCGGTTCTGCAATTTACCTTAAATGGCGATCGCATCAAAAACTGCGGGCGTGCGGTGGTGTGCGGTGAACATGTGATGGTCTGGCACACCTGCCTGCCAAACGGCTTAGGCACAAGTGAGGGCTTTGCGCGCAAAGAGTACACGCAGCAGTCAATCGCAGGGCTTGGCGGGCGCGGGCCGACAGTGGGCCATTTGATCAAGCTGGACAAACTTGAGCAACAGCCTGAGCGCTCTATCGTGCGGCCCAAGCTCTATCCTGAGCGCGTTGCGCGTCCTGAGCATGAGCGCCCGAAATACGATGACGAGCAAGTGCGCGCTGCGGCAATGCGCAGTCTGGCGCAGCACGGGTGGACATTCAAAAAATCCTCGAACGGGGTTGATTACGCCAATGACGGCGAGGGCTCTTCACTCGCCTGCCGGCTGGTGGTCAAAGACGGGCTCGCTCAGGCGTGGTCGCATCGCGGCGAGATTGAATTAGGGCCGCCTTGGCGCAAGGGCAAAGATGTAGGCGATGGATTGCCGACACATTATGCGGTGGCGCGGGATTTGATTGGTAGCAAGCTGGAAGTTGAGCCCCTGCCCGCATTGCCGGTGCGCCATACAGTCGAGCGCGGGAGCATTAAAGAGGTGCAAGCGGAATATGCGCGCTTGCACGCTGGCGCTCGCGCTTGCCCAAAAAACCATCGTCACCTGACAAAACAGGGCGCTCAACTGAGCCCCGATGATGCAATAGTCGTGGGGCCGGGTGAACGGCATTCCGGCGCGATTCTGATTCCCGCCTTGCGTCCGCTGCCAGGTGCAGCGAGTGCGCTAGAGGTCAGCGGCGCTTATGTGCTGCTGCCGCGTGTGTCTGAATCGCTTGGCGCAGACAAACTGATGCTGCGTGGCTCCCAGCCAGCGGGGGCGTTTTTGCCGATTGACATGCTGCCGTCTGATGATGGTAAGTTGCATTCTTTCCAAAGTTGGATGCAGCAGATCAGCAAAACACCTGAGCAAAGAAACCTGCCGATTGTCTTGTGCGAAGGCTGGGCTACTGCAAAAGCGGTGCATGAGTCGGGGGCGGGTCACGCGATCTGCTGCTTTAGCAGCAACAACGTCGGGCCGGTGGCGCGTTGGCTTGCGAAACATGAGCACGATCAAACACATGGGCTTGTGATCGCGACAGACAACGACATCGGCTTGACGCGCGAGGGTGTCTTGGCATCAAAAGCGGTGCCCAGCGCAATCGCGGTGGCGCGCGAGGTCGGGGCTGATGTAGCGTTTCCCGGCAAAAGTCACAGGGTTGGTGATGACGCGCGCGACATTCTCGCGGTTGGTGGCCCTGAAGCGGTGCGCAGGTTTATCGAGCGCGCGCAAAAGCCCGACGAGGTGCAGGCGCGGTTTGATGCCTGCATCGCAACACGCCGGGCCACGCCCGCGCAGGAGGTGCAGCGCTGAAAAAAGTTTTGCCCATCCAACCTAGGCTGTCCTACTGCCCACCTCTATAGGTGTGTCCCTCTCTTTTGGTCTTTTCTTCTTCTGGAGTCTCATCATGAAATGGTTTCTCGTCGCTCTAATCGCTCTCGTCGCCGCTTCTCCTGTGCTTGCTGGTACTGCTTTGCCTTGGGATACCGCTGTCACCACACTTCGTAACAACCTCACGGGGCCGATTGCCACTGCGATCAGTGTCGTGGCCTTTTTGGCCGCTGGCGCTGCGCTGGTGTTCGGGGGTGATGACTTGGGCAACGTCGCCAAGCGTTTGCTGTACGTGGTTCTCGGTGTCGCGATCATCGTGCTCGGCAACCAGTTCCTGACCGTGCTGGGCTTGACCAACGCCGGTGGGTTGATCTAAATGGAACAGCAATGGGAAGTGACGGTACATCGGTCGCTCGCGCGGCCGATGCTGGTGCTCGGCTGTGAGCGCGAATTGGTGATGATGCTGGGCATGCTTGCCGGCATCTTTATCGTCTCGCTGTTTCAGCTGTGGGCAGCGATTTTGGGCGTGACGCTGTGGGTTGTGGGGGTGTTCTTTTTGCAGCGCATGGGCGCCAAAGACCCACAACTGAGCAAAACGTTTTTTCGCTCGCTGAAATTTGGGCAATTGCTGCGCTCGCAATCGACGCCGTTTGCTGATACGTCGAAAGGATAATTATCATGTTGCTATCTGAATTTCGCAGCAAAACAAAGTCGCTGCCTGATCTGCTGCCCTGGGCGGCGCTGGTGGACAACGGCATTGTTCTCACCAAATCCGGCGCACTAATGGCTGGGTTTCATTTTCGGGGGCCGGATCTTGACAGCTCAACGCGCGGTGAATTGACGAGCATTGCAGCGCGCATCAATGCGGCTCTGCAACTGCCTGATGGCTGGTCGCTACACGTTGACGCGCTGCGCCAGCCCTCATTCATCGAGTCTGGCGAGGTTGATTACCCGGATCGCACCACGCGCCTACTAGGCGAAGCCCGCGATTTGGCGCGCTCGGGCGATAGCTCTGGCTATGACAGCAGATTTGCTATGGTGCTGTGCTGGCATCCTGACGCCGATGCCGCTGGCAAAGCCGAAGCGGTGTTTGTCTCGGGCGGCGATAACGGCTGCGCGGCTTCGCGCTCGCTCAAGCGCTTCAAGAGCACGTTGCGCGATATTCGAGACCGGCTTTCTGGCGTGCTGCAAATCGAGCGCATGATTGACGAAGAGTTGCCCGACGGCTCCCTGAGTTCGCCGCTGCTCGCGCACTTGCAAGAGTGCGTGTCGTTTGAAAAGCGCCCGCGCTTTGTTGTGCCCGAGACACCGATGTATTTAGATGCTGTTTTGGGTCGGCGGCAAGTGGTGGTCGGCTTTGAGCCCGTGGTTGGCAAAAAGACTGTGATCGCTATCGCGCTGACGGGGATGCCTGCCAGCTCGCATCCGGGCATTCTTGACTTCCTTGGTCGGCTGCCGGTGGAATACCGCTGGTCGAATCGTTTCATCTTTTTGGGGCCACGTGAGGCCGACAAGGAGATTCAGAAGTACCGCTCAAAGTGGGCGCAGCGTCGCTTGAGCCTGCTGAACCTGATGCGCAGCTCACAAGGCGGGCAGGTGTCGCATATCAATCTTGATGCCGATGCGATGACCAATGATGCGATTGAGGCTGAGGGCGTTGCGTCTAGCGGGTTGGTGCGATTCGGTTATTGGACGAGCGTGCTGCTGCTGGCTGACGAGAATGCCAAACTGGTGCGCGAAACGGCGCGCTCGGTGATCAAAGAGATTGTCAATCGTGGTTTTGATGCGGCGATTGAGGACGTCAACGCGATGGAGTGCTATATCGGCTCGATGCCGGGCAACACTTATGCGAACGTTCGTCGCCCACTGATTCACACTTTGAACCTTTCGCATTTCCTGCCTTTTACCGCTGTCTGGTCTGGCCCGGAAAAACATCCCTGCCCCTTTTATCCACCCAACAGCGGCCCGCTGATGGTCGCTAAAACTGACGGCTCTACACCTTACCGGCTGTGCCTGCACGCGGGTGATGTGGGTCATACAGCGATTGTGGGGCCTACCGGCTCGGGTAAATCGACTTTGTTGGCAAGCCTTGCGGCGGCTCATTTCAAATATCCGAATGCGCAGGTTTTTGCGTTTGACAAAGGGTATTCCATGAAGCCCTTGGTTTTGGCTGCTGGCGGCACACACTACGACATTGCCGGCGAGGACAGCACGTTGGCTTTCTGTCCGCTGGCGCGCATCGACACGGATTCGGATCGGTCGTGGGCGGCTGAATGGATTGAATCTCTGTGCGAGATGCAAGGAATGGCGATCACGCCAGATGTGCGGCGGTCGATTTATGACGCGGTGGTACAGCTTGCGGAGCAAACTACTGAGCGCTCGCAGCGCACGATGTCTGACTATGTGACTACAGCGCAGCACGAAGGCGTGCGGGCTGCTTTGCAGTATTACACGCTGCACGGCCCAGCTGGCTCACTGCTGGATGCGCAGACTGACGCGCTGGAAGATGATATTTTTCAGGTGTTTGAGGTTGAGCATTTGATGGCGCGGGGTGAAAAGATTGTGGTGCCGGTACTGACTTATCTTTTCCACCGGCTGGAGCAGCGCTTTACGGGGCGTCCGACGCTGCTGATTTTGGACGAGGCTTGGCTGATGCTGGGGCATCCGGTTTTCCGGGCGAAGCTGCGCGAGTGGCTGAAGGTGTTGCGCAAAAGCAACGTAGCGGTGGTGTTTGCAACGCAGTCTCTGACCGATCTGACTAAATCAGGCATTGCCGATGTGCTGTTTGAGTCCTGCCCGAGCAAGATTCTGCTGGCTAACTCTGAAGCGCAAACCGAGATTGTGCGCCCGCTCTACGAACAAATGGGGCTTAATGAGCGTCAAATCCAGCTGATTGCGCAGGCTACACCCAAGGCGCATTACTACCATATCCACCCGATGGGGCGGCGGTTGTTCAGCTTGGGTCTGAGTGCAGAGGAATTGGCGTTTGTGGGCAAGAGCGACAAGCCTTCGCTCAAGCGCATTGATGCGCTGCGCTCAGTTGACCCGGTGAGCTGGCCCGCTGCGTGGCTGCGTGAATGCAAGTTGAACGAAGCCGCCGATGCGTGGCTTGGGTATTGATCATCTTTAAGGAGCTCATCATGAAAAAAGCGCTTTTGGTTCTGGCTCTTTCTGCTGCATTCGCCCTGCCTGCCAAAGCTGGCGGCGGCGGCGGGTTTGCTGGCGCAACGGAGTTCACGCAGCTTGCCAACAACGTTGAATTGCTGGCGATCTACGTTGAGCAAGTCACAGCGGTTCAGACGATGTTGCAGCAGTATGAAAACATGCTGCGGCACACACAGGGCATTTCTGCGCAAGCGTGGCCCTCGATTCAGGTGCAAATCGAGCATCTGGTTTCATCAATCGGCGCAGTGGATGGCGCGGCGAATGCGTCGGCTGGCGCGCTGGCACAGTTTGCGGCGCATTACAGGTTCGACCCGTCGAGCAACATGGCATCTGAAGTGCAGCGCTGGCGCTCGGGCTTTCGCAATCAAACTGCTGAAGCGCTGCGGCAAATGGGGCTCAATGCAGCGCGCTTTGGCAACACACAGCAAGCGCTGGGGCAGATTCAGGCTATGTCGCAGACGGCGGTGGGGCGGATGCAAGTGCTGCAAGCGGCTAACCAAATCGCGGGCATGACGGTCAATGAGATTCAGTCGCTGCATGGCACGATCATGGCCGCTGAGCAAGCGCAAATTAACTTCAAGGCAACTGAAGTGCAGGAGCGTGAGGCTCAAGAGCAGATTCAGCGCAACTTCATGCGTGACAGCGGGCGGCGGTTTTTCTGATGCTGGGCTGATGGTGGTTTACTGGAGCAGATGATGAAAGATCGATACAAGATTGGGTTGGCGCTGATATTGATGCTGACGGCGCAGTCGGCGATGGCTCAAGGATTCCTCGATGGCATCTTAAATCAAGCCGAAGCCATGACGGCGGGCTGGACAAACACAGCAATTCAGATTGCCATGGGTTTGTTTGCTCTGCTGGTAGTTATTGATTTCACTTGGTTTGCGATGCAGCAAACGCTAAAAAAGGCTGAGATTAGCGAGTTGCTTGTTTCGCTGATGTTCAAAGTTGTAGCGATTTTCTTTTTCTTTACGCTGCTGGTTATGGCGCCGACTTGGATTCCGATGATTTCGGATTCTTTTATGGCGGCGGGGGCCAGGATTAGCGGCACAACGATGGAACAATTTACGCCAAGCGGAATTTTAAGCTCGGGATTAGATGCTGCTGCGCAATTAGTCAACGCGCACGAGGCTCAGCAGACAGCAGCGGCAGCGGCTGATAGAGGTTTGCCTGATGTTGGCAGGATTGTTGGCGGATTGTTCGGGACAATCATAATCGGGCTTACCGCGTTGATTGTGGTGATTGCCTTTGCTATTCTTGCCTTGCAATTCATAGTGGTCATGCTTGAAGCCATGATCGTTATGGGTGCAGGGGCACTGATGTTGGGATTTAGCGGTTCAAAATGGACGATGAACTTTGCTGAAAAGTACATTGGCTATGCAGTGTCTGTAGGCGCTAAATTGTTGGTTGTGGCGCTCTTGGTAGGCTTTGGACAGGAGTTTGCAGATGGCATTATCGCGCACTGGCAGCAGTTGCGCACTGCAACTGGTGCTGCTGGTATAGCCACTTCTGATTATCTTTCGATTGCTGGCGGCTCCCTGATTTTTGGCGCGATGAGTTTCATGTTGCCCGGTATCGCCGGATCGTTTTTGAGCGGTGCAGCGTCGATGAGCTTGAGTAATACTGCCGGCGGCATGTCGAGCGCAACAATGCCCGCTGCAAGTCTCGCTGCCGGCGGCGCTGCGGGTGCCGCGAAGCTGGCTGGCGCGGCAGCTGGGAAGATCGCGACTATGTTGGCGCCGGCTGGCGCGATTGCAGGTGTAGCAAGCGCTGCGGCTGGAGCTGCTGGTGGTGCGGGCGCAATGGCTGGTGCCGGGCGCGCTGCTTTTGCTGGTGCGCCGGGTGGCGGCGGCGGTGGCGCTCTTGGCGGTGGCGGCCCTGGTGTGCCTGGTGCCGGGGGTGGTGCTCTTGGCGGCGGTGCTGGTACGCCTGGCGGCGGCTCGGGTGCGGGTGCTGGGTTTGGTGGTGGTGCTGGCGGCTCTGGCCCGGGCTCTGGCAGTGCTGGTGGCTCAACTGGCGGCGGCTCGGGCTTGGGTTCGGGTTCTGGCAGCGGTGGCGGTGGTGCCGGTGCAGGCTCCAGCGCAGCGCCTGGCGGCGGCAGTTCTGGCTTCAACAGCAGCGAAAACCGCGATGGCGGCAGCGGTGGCGATGAGTCAACTGGCGGCGACAGCGGGCCGAAGATGAGCCTGAGCAGCGGCGGCGGTGGTGGCGCATCAAGCCCTGCTGCTGATAACAGCGGCGGCGCAGCTTTTGCAGGCGATAACAGCGGCTCTAGCGGTTCCGGCGCTGGCTTTTCTGATCCTGCTGCTATGCGCGGCGGCAACAACTTCGCTGATGGCGGTTCGCAGCGGCTTGGTGCCGATGCCGGCTGGCGCGATTACCGAGATGTTGATGCGGTGAAGCAAAAAGAAGATCGCGCTCGCGCATCTGCTGCGCCTATGAGCCGGAACATGCTCAAGGCATCGGACAAATTGCAGTCGCTTTCGCGGTCATTGTCGTCTTTCGCGTCCAAACGTCGCCCGTTGTCGAGCGATGGGCATACGGGCTCGGCGCCGTCGATTCGGATGCGTACTGGCGATGATTAAAGTGGTTTGAGTGCCCGCCCCTTTGGGGCGCGCTTCGCGCGCGGGTTTGGGGGGCAGGTTGTGGTGTATGAGAGGACAATTAAGTGTGGGATTTTGCCGGGCGCTTGGTAAAATCTAGGTGACCCAGCGGTTATCCCTGTAGTTGAATGGCTTTCTTTTTTTGTGAGGTGATTGTGATGGAACAGCAGCAGTTGACACATGAGCAAAAGCGGCGCATCGAGATTTTCGAGCGCTACGATGCTATCGCAGGCCCGGTGCGCAACGCGCGCAACGAGGCCATTACGAGCTTTGATCTGGATTGGCGGGACAAGTCGATTGTGTTTTTCGCCGATCAGGAAAAGCGCCGTCTTGACAACATCAAGGCTTTCGAGTCCAAAGGGCTTTCTTCGGGCGCGGCTTATTCAGCTACCGCCTTTGAGCTTGCCAAGGAGTTCGAGGCGCATCTGGTGGCGAAGGACAAACAGGCGCGGGAACTCGATGAGACACTGCAAAAGCCCAAGGCTTGGCGCGAGTTTTTGGAAGAGGAAAACCAGCGCTCGCCCGGTGATCCGGTGATTGCAACGCTCATGAAAGAGGCTGAGCACTGCGATCATGACGCCGCTGTGTCTGGCTACCTCAAGACCCCTCCCCCTGAGCGCGTACTGACCGATCTTTCGCTGATTCAAGATGAGGACGGAACCGCTTTCAAGCGTGGGACGCAGACTGTGTTCCGCGATGTAGGCCCACGGCTGGACGTGTCGCGCACTGACCGGCGCGATATTGCTGCGGCGCTGAAAGTCGCGGCGCAGAAGTTCGATCCCAATAAAGGCTTGGTGCTCACTGGCGATACGGCTTTCAAAACGCTGGCGGCTGAAGTGGCGGGCTCGATGGGTTTGAAACTGCGCAACACAGAACCTGAAGTGCTGCACGCATGGGAGCGCGGGCGCAAGGCGGCTGCTGAGTTGACCCCTTCGCGGGCACCCAGCGTAGCGCGCGGGATTGCTGGCGACATCAAAGAGCCCGGCATTGATCGCGTTGGCGGTGAGCAGTTGCTGATGGTCGAAGACAAGTTGGTTCGCGGCGCGGGCGGTGCCGCGCTCTCTGCTGCCGGGGTTGAGTTCGTCGCGGTGGGCAACAACCGGGACGACCCGGCGACCTTCATGATGGCAAAAGGCGTCCAGGTCAAGCTGCCGGGTGATCGCACGCAGGAAGCCTTGGCTGAGTTGCGTGGGCTCTCGCGTGCTGAGGCTGAGGCGCTGGGTGCTGCGATGCCCGGCGCACCGAATCCAGCGCTGAAACAGCATCAGGTGCTGGTTGAGCGCTCCCTGATCGACGAAGAAGGCCAGTTGACGCCGCGCGGTATCGATGTGGTGTTGGTGCGTGGCGACTTGAATCTGCGTGAGCGTGGCAACCTGATCAAGCAAGTGCAGAGTGAGGGCGTTGCGCCCAAGTCTGGTGCCGAGTTTGCCCGCGAGGCGTCTGGTGAACTCAAAGCCGGGGCGCAGCAAACGATGCGTGAAGATGTGGAAGCCAGCGCGCAGAAAAAAGAGGCGGAGGAAGTGCCGCTTGAGAAGCGCGAGGATGAGGTTGAGAAGAAAGAGCAGGCGCACGAGCGCAACCCGTTCAACCCGCCACGGCGCAAGAAGACTGTTGATCTTGGAATGGAGCGTTGAAATGAAACTGGAATACAAGATGGTCGAGTTCAGCGATGGCTCGGTGGCCGAAGTGGTCGAGATGCCCATTGCGCTTGCGCTGGGGCTCGATGATGCCGATGCGCATGGGGATTTTTCTCCTGAGTCGCAGATTGATATGTGGATGGGAGATGATGATGTCTGAGCAGAAATACGAGAAGCGCGACATTCGGCAAGAAATCACGAATGGCATCATCGAGCAGCTTGAAAAAGGTGTGATGCCTTGGCGCAAAAATTGGCAAAACGTGGCCCCGCCAGCACTGCCGGCAAATGGCGAATCCGGGCGCGCTTACTCGGGCGGCAACCGCGTTGGGCTGATGGTGGCGATGCACGAGCGCGGTTGGGAAGATCATCGGTTTATGACGTTCCAGCAACTGCGCAAGCTCGATGCTGGCCCCGGTGCCGGTGAGCGCGGGACGCCGGTTGAGTATTGTGAGAAACGCGATTTTTGGAAGCGCAAAGATTGCGTGGTGCTGAGCGATGGCAAGCCGGTAAAGGTGCTCGATGTGGCGCCAAACATGATGGTAAGCACGTCAGACGGCCGCACGCGCCCTTCAAGGGTGCTAGAGGTCAAGGGGCCGGATGGCTCGCTCATGCCGTGGGCTGCTGCTGATGCACGCCTGAGCGTGATGATTGGTCGGCACAGCACGGTTTTCAACGTCGCTCAGTGCGACCGGCTGGGTGCCTGGCTGGAGGCTAATCCTATTTCGCGTGAGCCCAAGAAAGAACCAGAGCTTGATGCGGAGCTTGAGAAGGTCTTGCGCGGGATGAAGAAGGACGGCTTGACGGTGCAGGATCAACCGCAAAACCGGGCGTACTACAGTCCGCTGAGCGATACGGTGGTGATGCCTGAGCAGCGGCAATTCGAGAGCGCCGGCGCATACCGCTCAACGCTGCTGCACGAAATCGCGCACGCAACCGGGCACCCGAAGCGTCTGGGGCGGGAATTGGGCGGCGGCTTTGGTTCTGATGGTTATGCGCGTGAAGAGCTTGTGGCAGAGCTGTCCAGCGCTTTCCTGTCGGCTGCAACCGGGATCCAGCGCGTTGACGATTCGCACGCACAGTACATCGGCTCATGGCTCAAAGCGCTGCATGGCAAAGATGGCAAGGACGAGCTGTACGCGGCAGCAAGGGACGCCAGCAAGGCCACAGACTACGTGCTCGCACGGGCGCAGCCGCAGCGCGAGCGCGAACCGGAACCCGCGCTAGAGCGCTAAACGATTACTCCAGTGATCTCGCGGGTTTCGGCATTTACCGCGAGATCTTCATAGTGCCGCTGGGCTGAGGTCTGGCGGCACTTTTTTTTGCCTGTCCCAGCGCTTGTCCTTGTGAGTATGAGCACACACAAACCCACACTCTACAACGTCCCCGGTCAGAAAACCGATCTGGTGCGGGTCTATTGGTTTGCCTTCGGGCTCTGGCTGCTGCTGTCATTTCTCGGGCTGTTTGCGGTAACGCAGTACGTGGCGCACGAGTTTGGGCGTGCGCAGATTCTTGGCGACCCAAGTTGGGGCGGGTTTTATGCGCCGCATTCGATCTTTATCTGGATGTTCCAGTTCTTCCGGCCTGATGCGCCAGCGGCGGTGCGTGACACATTGAGCATGGCAACGGCGATGCTGGGCGCGGTCGGCATCGGCAGCTTGTTTGTGGCTATGGGCTTTGTCTGGCATCGAACGAAAAAAGCCAATAGCGCCGAAAGTCACCTGCATGGTTCGGCGGGCTGGGCAACTGAAGATGAGATTGAGAAGTCAGGGTTGCTTCCCAGCGTGGCTAATTCAGGCGGCGTGCTGCTGGGTAGCATTGCAATCAAAAATCGCATGCCGCCAATTTGGGCGCGAAAGTTCAATTGGTGGCCGAAGTGGCTGGGTTCTAGCGCAGCGCGGCAAATGTACCTGCGCCACAAGGGGCCAGAGCATATTTTGGTGTTTGCACCTACGCGCTCGGGTAAGGGTGTGGGTATCGTCGTGCCCACACTACTGAGCTGGAATGAATCGGTCTTGGTGCATGACGTCAAGGGTGAAAACTGGGCTTTGACCAGCGGCTTTAGGCGCAAGGCGTTGAAGCAGCGCTGCCTGCGCTTTGCGCCTAGCGAAGTCAATTCGGCTACTTTCAACCCGTTGCTTGAGATACGGCGCGATGGCAACATCGTTAAGGATGTGCAAAACATCGCTACGATGATCGTTGACCCTGACGGTAAGGGGCTGCAAGACCATTGGGCCAAGACGGGTTTTGACTTGCTGACCGGCGTGGTGCTCTACGTTCTACTGGAAAACGAGATTGATGACACGGAGCGCACCCTGTCCACGGTGCAATCGATTCTTTCTGATGGCGGCGTAATCCGCAAGAGCGCGGAAGACAAAGCTAAGAGCAAAGATGCAGAAGAGGCTTCCACCGGCGTCAAAGCGGTGTTTGAGTACATCCGGGATCGGGCGCACGAGAAGATCGACAGTAGAGCGCTTGCTGATTGGGAGTTGGTTGGCTGGCAGACTGCCGCTCAGGCTGCTCAGTCTTACCTGAACAAAGCCCCTAACGAGGCCAGCGGTGTGCTGTCCACGGCATTGTCGTTCTTGGCGCTGTACCGGGATCCGATTGTTGCCAAGAACACGGCCTCCAGTTGCTTCACCATCGAGTCGCTGATGCAGCAAAAGACCGCCCTGTATCTGGTGGTTCCGCCTTCCGACAAAGACCGCCTCAAGCCTCTGCTGCGCCTGATTCTCAACCTAGTGGTGCGGCGGTTGACTGAGAGCATGACTTTCGACGAGAAAGGCGCGGGCCACACAAAACACCAGCACCGGCTGCTGCTGCTGATCGACGAGTTCCCGGCGCTGGGCAAACTGGAAGTGTTTGAGGAAGCCTTGGCGTTTATCGCGGGCTACGGGCTCAAAGCGATGCTGATCACGCAAGACCTTTCACAGCTGCATAAGGCTTACAGCAAAGACGAGTCGATTATCTCCAACTGCCATATTCGCATTGCCTTTGCACCCAACAAGATTGAAACAGCGGATTTGCTCTCGAAAATGACCGGGCAGGCAACGATGCAGCAAGAGCAGCGCAGCTACTCGGGCTCGCGGCTGGCGGTGTTGCTCGGGCAGGTGAGTAGCAGCATGCAAACCGTGCAGCGCCCGCTGTTGACTGCTGATGAAACCATGCGCTTGCCCGCTGATGATGCGCTGGTGTTTGTGGCGGGCAGCAGGCCGATCTATGCGCAGAAGATCAAGTATTACACCGACCCTGAGCTATCTAGACGGCAGATGATGGGCGCGGCTGATGCGCCAGCAAAGAATGGAGTTACGCAATGAAAACCCCTTTCAAAGCGCCAATGGTTCTGCTGGGCCTGGCCGCCCTCGTGTCGCTGTCGGTGGCAGCGGTTGCCTCTGGCGTGAGAATAAACGTCAGCGATTCCCTGCCCGGCTGGGTCTATGTGACGCAGCCGATAGACCGGGCGCAGCGCGGCGACTACGTGAGTTTTTGCCCGCCTGTTGATGTGGGCAGCTTGCCAAGGGGCAATTGCGCTGTCGGCTCGATGGCGCTCATCAAGCGCGTGGTGGCGGCTGAGGGCGATGTGGTGCGCTTTGCACCGGGCTTGATCGAAGTCAATGACGAGCAGTCTTTTGAGGTGCCGATGGCCGCAGTGGATTCACGCGGGCGCGCGTTGCCGCAAGCCGCGCCGGGTGTGCAGGTGCTCGATGCTGGGCAAGTGGTGGTGCTCGGTGATCACGAGCGCAGCCTTGATTCTCGATATTTTGGTGTTCTAGGAGGGGTGCGTCATGAGTGATAGAGCAGATGAGGTAAGGGCGCGTCAGGTTGAAGCGCTGCGCCGGGCCTTTGGGCTGAAGGTGCTGGAGCTCTTTGGCGATAAGCGCGTAGTTGAAATCATGCTCAACAGCGACGGGCGGCTGTGGGTTGAGAGGCTGGGCGCTGAAATGGAGTGCGTGGGCACGATGACAGTCACGAGCGCGATGGCTGCGATTCAGACGGCGGCGGCACTTGTAGATGAAGTGGTGACGCACGAGAAGCCCATTCTTGAGACCGAGTTGCCGAACCACGGCAGCGAGTTCGGCGGGGCGCGCTTTGAAGCGCTGATACCGCCCGTGACGGAGCGCCCGGTGTTTGCGATTCGCAAAAAGGCAGAGTTGATTTTTAGCCTCGAAGACTACGTGAACAAAGGGATCATGACTGAGCAACAGCGGGGCGTGATCGAGCAGGCAGTTGCTGAGCGGCGAAACATTCTGATTGCAGGCGGCACCGGCACCGGCAAGACCACGCTGGCGAATGCGGTGCTGCAAGCGATTGCCCTGATTGACCAGCACACGCGCATCGTGATCATCGAAGACGTGCGCGAATTGCAGTGCGAAGCCCGCAACTCAATTTTCCTGCGCACCACGGATGTCATTGATCAGACGGCATTGCTGCGGGCCACGATGCGCCTGCGCCCGGATCGTATTGTGGTTGGAGAGGTGCGCGACAAGAGCGCGCTGGCCTTGCTCAAAGCTTGGAACACCGGGCACCCCGGCGGCGTGGGGACGGTACACGCCAACGATGCGGCTGCGGCTCTGGTGCGTGTAGGGCAACTGGTGCAGGAGGCCAATGTCCCGCCAGCGCCGGAGTTGATCGCTGAGGCGGTCAATCTGGTGGTGTCTATCAAACGAGAGCAGCGCGGGCGGCGGGTCGATGAGATTGTGCGCGTGACCGGCTACGAGAACGGGGCTTATGTGCTTGAGCGGGTTTGACGCCATGGCGTCATGGCGTCATGGCGTCAGATATTTTAGGGGCGGCGCCCTAGCCTGCCCCAGCCTGCATCCCTGTAGATGTCAGCAACTTTTTTGGAGAATGATTGTGAACAGACGAGGTTTGATTTTGGGTGCAGCGGGCGCTTCGGCGCTGCTGCTGACCGGGTGCCTGGGTGGCGCCAAGGGCGAGGATTTTGTAGGCTTTTGGGCGCAAGAGCGCACGCATAACGACGTCACACAAGTGATCGGCGTTTCGCGCATCGAAAGAATCAGTGCAAACGAGTTCATGATGCACGAAATTAATTTCGATTTTTTCCTCCAAGGCATCCGGCGTAATTCCGGTGTTTTCCAGTATTTTGCCCCCAATCGCTTGCGCGCTGAGGTGATGGGAATGGTGGCAATTCTTGAACTCCAAAACGACAAGATCATCACCAACGGCAGGCCACAAACCGCCACGCGACGCTCGACTCAGCAAGAATTCGACGGCTTTGAGGCTTACGCTGAAAAGCATCTGCGCCGCCCTCGTCGTCATTTCATGTGATAGGGGAGCAATCATTGAACGCTCCCGTTCTCGAACTCGAGGAAGCGCTGTGGTCTGTCATATCAGATCGCGGCGTGGTGTCGATGCGCTCACTCTACAAGATGTTCCCACAAATGAGGCAACACGCGCTCAACCGCGCTGCGTCTGTGCTGGTGGCGGCGGGTAAGTGTGAGTTTTATGGCGAAGGCGCGCTTGAGTACAAACTGCTCATGAACGCTGAAAACAAAACCCCTGGTAGATTGATTGGAAACTGAAAATGGACTTTGAAAAACTCTCGCAAGCCCTCCTCGAAGCTGCGCGCAATCATGGCGTGCGCGCGGTGTTGGATGTGAGCTTGTACGCTGAATCGTTGGGCATCGAGCCTGATTTACTGCGCAGTGCGCTGTGTGAGCTGATCGAGATGGCGGCGCTTGATGCCAAGGATGATGACGTTCTGGATGACCTTTATGACAACGAGCCTTAATCGTCGCGCCCTGCTGGGTGCCCTGCTGTGCGGCGCTGCGGCGCCAGCGCTGGCTTTTGGCGCCGATGGTGCCTCGGGCTTGCTGCGTGCAGGCGATGTGGTCTTCAGGCTGGGAACGCAAAACTCGATTACCGAAATGATCGTGCGCTATTCCCCCCTGCCCGCTGCGCGTCGGCGCTGGTCGCATGCCGGGGTGGTGGTTTCCCCTACTCGCGGCGGCGGGGCGCTGGTGGCTCATGCGCTGGAGGCTGGCGTAGTGCTGGAGACCTTCGAGGTTTTTCGGTCTGAATCGCGGGCGGTGGGCGTGCTGCGCGGGCCTGCTGAGGCGGCGCAAACGGTGGCGCTCACTGCAAGCTCGATGCTCGGGCGTCCGTTTGACGACCGTTTGAGCCTGGCAGATGACGGTGAGCGCATCTATTGCACCGAAATGCTCAAGCGTGCGCTGGCGGCTGCTGGGGTGCGCGTAGGCTGGACGCTCAACGATGTGCCGTTCTTTTCTGAAAACGTGTTGCACCCAGATAGCGCTTGGCTGGATCTGCTGCGCGCTGGATTTGGCGAGGTGCAGGTTTGAGGGTCTGCGGGCGCTCAAAGAAAAAGCCGCTGGATTAGAGCGGCTTTTTTTATGGGCGCGTGGCGCTTAGTGCGCTGCTTCGGCTGCTTCCTCGATGCGCAGCGAATCCACATTGCCGGCGCGCTCGGCGGCTTTGTACCAGCTGGGAGCGCGGCCACGGCCTGACCACACAGAGCCGGTCTCGGGATCCCGAAAGCGCGGGGCGTTTTTGGGAATACGCGAGGGCTTGCGCATCTCTTGCAGGTCTTCAGCGGTGACGCCAAGCTCTTTCATTTTGATCCGGGTCTCGGCAATGAACTGTGTGCGCTTGGCATGGCGCAATTCGTTGGCCCGGCGCAACATTTCGTGCGCCTTGGCTTCCAGTTCCTCGATGCTTTCTTGAATTTCCATAGCGGTTCTCCTGTTGGTTTAGGGTCTCCAATTGTACTATCTTTCTGCGCTTCTGTCCGTTGCTTTGTTGTTTTTGCGCTCGCGCTCTTCGTGCCAGATGTGGGTGAGCTCGATGTTAGCCACGGCGATGCCGCGCCGGGCGCATTCACGGGCTGCGCGCTCTTTATACGAGTCGTCGCCGGTGATGAAAACCTCGTTGCCATAGCGCTTTGCAACCAGCCCAAGTGCTGCGCGCATGGCTTCGTCGTCGTCTGAGCGCACCACGTCCACCCGCTGACCTGCATCCCGCACCCGCTCTGCACCGGCTTCGTCGCGATAAATGACGCAGCTTTTGTCGCGTGAGACTTCAATGTGCGCAGTCGCTAAGCTGAAAGCGTCTGCGCCTTCGATGCTGCCTGCTGGGTGTCCGGGCTGACCGGGGTGTTGTAGGTCTTCGCCCTCAAAGCCCGGGCTGTTCTTACTGCGCTTGCGCTGCTCGCGGTATCTGATCCCGCGAAGCGCTGCAATGGCGGCTTCGTCGTCGTGCAGACGGGCGCGCATCTCAAGGAACTGACGCCAGTTCGTTGAATAGATTGCCTTGACGCTGGTTATCTGTGCGCCGTGCGCAGCTTTGAGCGCGGCAAGGGCTTTGGTGTCTTCGCTTTGCGTGAGCAATGCGGCGATGTGATCCCCGAAGGCGGCGCTGTGCTCTGCCTTGCGCTGCCGGCGTGTGCCCGATGTTGCGGCAAAGAGCGCCTGCCGTTCGCGCTTGTGTTGCTCTTTGAGCGCGGCCATTTGCGCCCGTCTGGCCTTCGGTGCTGTGCGGCAATGCTCGGCGTAGCGCTCCAACAGTGCAGCCCGCTCGCGCTCGCGCTCTAGCCGCTGCTGTAGGCGCTTGGCAGGGTCGCGGGCGCTGGGTTTTTCTGGAGCGGTGGGCTCGATGCCTGCGGCGCAGCGCTTTTGAAAGTCGAGCAGCGTATCCGTGCGCGCTGATGCGCGCGGGCTGGGGGGCAGGTATGAACCCAGCCGGGCATCGAGAGCCTTGCCTGAGAGGTTGCGATGCACTGCGCTGGCTTTCACAGCTTGCGTGCCGTGCAGGCCCTCACCGGCAATGATGTAACCCGAATGCTTGGGCTCGATGCGCAAGCCCAGCGCGCCCAAGTCACGGTGCAGGTCGGGCCAACTTTGAGCGGCGCAGAGTTTGTCGAGGTGCGGGGTGCAGTAAGCGGCTATGCCTGGCACGCCATGCACGCGCTCGATTGATGCCTCTTGGTTTTGCTCGCGGGGGCGGTTTTTGGGGGCTCTGACTACTCTACCGTCCTGGACTTCGTAAGGGCCGGGTGAGTGCGCCCAGCCTTGCGCCAGCTCGATTTCGCGCATGGCTTTGTCCAGCACGAGAAAATCTTGCTTCGGCGGCCCGAGATAGTGCAGGTCTTGCGGGTCGTATTTGCAGACTGCGATATGGACGTGGTGATGGTCGGTGTCGCGGTGGATCGCGTACATGCCCGCAGCATCTTGCATTCCCAGCGCTTTGAGCGTGTGCAGCGCGGCGGCCTTGGCTTGCTCATTTGTGGGTTGTTCGCCTGGCTGCCAGTTCAGAGCTACGTGATACAACGGATCGCTCGCATCTAGCCCCTTGGCGCGGGCGCGGGTGACTATAGCGTCAAGCGTGGCAATGGCGTTTTCTTTGGTCTGAGCGCCGGGGATGTTGAGACAACCTGAGCCGGCTACGCCTTCACGGGCGGCGTAGGTGATGAGCTGTGCGGCTTCAGAGTCTCGGCCTTGAGCGAGTAGATCGGCTCGCTCTTTGTCTGGCTCGTCGATGTAGTCGAGCAGTTCTTGAGGGGCGGACTTGCGCGCCGGGGCTTTGCGTTTGATGACTTTGGCTAACATGATACCTACAGGGATGCGGGCCGGGACAGCCGTTCAAGGCACAAAAAAGCCCGCAGGGCGCGGGCTGGGTTGGCGGTGCTGTTGGGCTTAGTTGCTGCCTCCCGTATCCGGCGGCCGGCAGTCGATGAACGGCACTGTCCAAACGTTTTCCTGAACGTTGTCGCGCGCGGCGCGCTGAATGCGGGCTTCGATCCAGCGCTGCCGGTCAAACGTCCGGGGCTCGCGTCCAGCGGCGATAAGCCGGGCGTTGTGTGCGTCCATCGCCGCTTCGCGCTGATCAATCTCGGCACGCAGCGCTGGCGTGAGGGCGCCGTAGGTCACATGGACTTGAAAGCCTTGAGCGAACCAAGAGGTCTGCGCGCACCGGGCAAAGGGCACGCTGGAAAACTCGGATTCGACAGGCTCAGGGATGCAGAAGTCGAACGTGAAGCTCGATGGCATCGAGGGCAGGTTGGTCAGGTTGTCGCGGTCGGGGATTTGGTCTGTCCACTGCCCGTTACTCAGCAGAAAGCCCGTTTCATCCCCGCGGGTGGCGTAGAGCAGCACAAAGCCGGGGTGCCCCACAGCCTCAGCAGAGATGGGCATCGTCACGCGCGCATGAGCACGGTCGAAGATGCAATAAGCAGTCTGCGCTTGTGCAGTCATCGCAGCCGCTGCGAGAGCGGCTACGGCCAGAGAGGCGGCGCGCATGATCAGCAGGCAAGCAGGAAGTGCAGCGCAATCCCGCCGACCATGAACGGGGCTGAGAATGCAGCGAGTTCGCGCAAGCGCTGGGCGATGCGCGAGGGGGTGCCAGCGGCGGGGGCGGCAAGGGTGAGGGTGGCAGTCATGATGGGCTCCAAAGTTGAGGTTGACACACAAAGCAGGGGCCGGCTTGGAAGTCTGCGCCTGCTTAACTACAGGGATCAGTGCTGGGACAAGCTGGAGATTTTTTCGCTGGTGCGGTGGCGGCGGGCTGGAGATGGTGCATAATTGGCGTCATGGCGTCATGGCGTCATGGCGTCATGGCGTCAAAGTTCAACCAAGGAGTAACTATGCAAACAATGGCTTTTCTGGCTCAAAAGGGCGGTGGTGGCAAAACCACGTTGGCGGTGCATACCGCTGTGGCGGCGGTGGAGGCCGGGGAGGCGGTGGTCGTTATCGACACCGACCCGCAAAAGAGCGCAACGGTCTGGAGTGATATTCGGCCCCAAGAAGCGCCCTTTGTCGCTACCGCTGCCGCTGCGGATCTGGGGCGTGTGCTCGATGCCGCCAAGCAAGAGCGCATGACGCTGGCGATTGTGGACACTGCGCCCCACGCGGCCCCCGATGCCGGGCGCATCGCGCGCGCGGTGGACCTGGTGGTGATTCCGGTGCGGCCCAGCGCTTTCGACATTGCCGCCGTGGGTAGCGCGGTGGACATCGTGCGGGCGGCTGGGGTGCAGGCGGTGTTTGTGCTGTCTGCCTGCCCGTTTCGCTCACGCGAGATTGCAGAGACCCGTGCGCTGCTGGCTGAGTACGGCTTGCCGGTTGCGCCGGTGGAGATTGTGGATCGCCGGGCCTTCGCTCGGGCGGTGGCCACGGGCCGGGCTGTGACTGAATTCGAGAATGATGGCAAAGCAGCGGGCGAGATTCGCGCGCTGTGGGCGTGGCTGAAAGAGCAGATGGAGCAAAAAGAGGTGGTGCTGTGAACAACAAACCTTCAGGGCTGGCGGCTTTTAGTCGCAAGGGCGTAGTGGCTGCGCCTCAAGTGGATGAGCCTACCGTTGAGAAGGTGGGCGCGGTTCGCGGGCGCGGAAAAAAAGAGGTGGTGGCGCTCACCGTGCGCCTGCCACGGGCGCAGTGGGAGCGGCTGCACCAGCTCGCAGCGGCTGAGGGCACCAGCATTCAAGCGCTGGCCGTGCAGGGGCTGTCGAGGGTCTTTACTGAGCGCGGCTTGCCGGGGCTGGATGCGTGAGGGTTGGCGTCATGGCGTCATGGCGTCATGGCGTCAAAATCAGGTCGCCGCGCTTCAGATGGCGCCCAAGATTTGGTACGCGCCGGGGTCTATGTCACCCGAACGCAGCACGCCAAGTTGGCCCGCTTGGGTGGCAGCGTCTGGTTGCGCCAAGCCATAGACAGCGCACCAGAGCCGGGCGCTTGATCGCCCTCAAGTTTGAGGGGTCTGGCATGCAGGTGTTTTGAGTTGCCCTAAAGCGCATACATTGCGCATACATATTTGACTAAAGCGTGTGGAATAAGAAAAACGAAGCTCACAACTGACTGATTTATAACGAATCAAGAAACCGAAATACGGAATCCTGTTGGACAAAAGCCGTACTTGGTGTCCTCGCGCTGCACCGCCAGCTCCACGGCTTCAGAGATCGCAATCCCGAGGCTACCCGGGTGCTCGGGGCGCTGCGCCAGCACGCTGCGGCCATAAACGGTCTCGGTGGAGGGCGA
>Ga0208242_100271_pt1 | contig 50829 bp, 47 predicted proteins | sample SubbioAug_CSW13A_FD_184825 | JGI IMG/M metagenome (GOLD analysis project Ga0208242, IMG submission 184825) | Serpentinite rock and fluid subsurface biosphere microbial communities from McLaughlin Reserve, California, USA - CR12Aug_CSW13A (SPAdes) | ecosystem: Environmental > Terrestrial > Deep...
CCCCTCGCCCAAAATCGCCGCAATGGAGCGCCGCAAGGCGATGCGCTTCCGGACCTCACATCGCCTCGCACGCGATGCCGGAAGCGAAACGATACAAAGGTGCGCCTCGCGGCGCTCCATGCCCCTCAAATATTTGAGGGCGCGAACGAGGCAGGCCTCGCGCGCGCTGAGGGGGCAAAACCAAAGCTCAACTCGCGCTGTTAGAGCGCGAGAGCGATGACGCGCGCCTTTCGTTGGCGCGAATGGGGCAGGCCCCACGCGCGCCTGCTGTTTGAAAATTGAATCTGGAAAATCACGATGAGCCGCTGAAGGCTGGTGAGAGATTGGGCATGCCATCGCAATCCCCGGTCCGCCATCACCGGACAATTCCTTTCGCATCTGCGAGATCAACACCGAGAGACATTGCGCATCGAACACGCGACGCGCTTCACGCTCAGATGATCGTGCGATGACACCCGCGACGAAAATCGACGTTGCAAAGTTTTGCGCGCCGGTTGTTAATTAGAACAATTACAAAAAACGTTTTCTGGAAATCACTGGGGAGGTGCTTGTGTCTACAATCAAATTAACGGTCAACGGCAAGGCGGTCTCTGCCGATGTCGAGGATCGGACTCTGCTGGTCCATCTGCTGCGCGATCATCTCGGTCTCACCGGCACACATGTCGGATGCGACACCAGCCAGTGCGGCGCCTGCATCGTCCATATTGACGGACGCGCGGTGAAGTCCTGCACCACCCTGGTCGGCCAGGCCAATGGCGCCAATGTCACCACCATCGAAGGCATCTCGAAAGGCGACACCCTGCATCCGATGCAGGCCGCTTTCCGCGACAATCATGGCCTCCAGTGCGGCTACTGCACGCCGGGCATGATCATGTCGGCTATCGACATCGTGCAGCGCCATCCCGCCGGCCTCGACGAGGAAACCGTTCGTCATGAGCTGGAAGGCAATATCTGCCGCTGCACCGGCTACCACAACATCGTCAAATCGGTGCTCGACGCCGCCGGACGCATGAAGGTTGCCGCCGCCGCGGAATGATCCGCAGCGACGCCTCAATAGTCAGATGTGCAACTGCCCGCGCTGCTCGCGCGATCAAGGCAGCCCTTATGGAAAGGTCGGGATTATGAGTGTTGAAGGTATCGGCGCACGGGTCACGCGCAAGGAAGACAAGCGTTTCATCACCGGCAAGGGCAAATACACCGACGACGTCCGCCTTCATGGCATGACCTACGCGTCGTTCGTCCGCAGCCCGCACGCCCACGCGAAGATCAAAAGCATCAATGTCGACGCCGCCAAGGCCATGCCGGGTGTTGTTGACGTGTTGACCGGCCAGCAGCTCGTCGATGACAAGATCGGCAATCTGATCTGCGGCTGGATGATCCATTCCAAGGACGGCTCGCCTATGAAAATGGGTGCGTGGCCGGCGATGGCGCCGGAAACGGTACGCTTCGTCGGAAACGCCGTCGCAGTCGTCATCGCAGAAACCCGCAATCAGGCGCGCGACGCGGCCGAGGCCGTCGAGGTGGATTACGAAGTACTGCCGGCAGCCGCGGACATCCGCTCCGCCATCGCATCCGGCGCGCCGCAGCTTCACCCCGAAGCTCCCGGCAACGTCATCTATGACTGGAGCATCGGCGACGAAGCCGCCACCAACGACGCGTTCAAGAAAGCCGCCAACGTGGTGGCCATGGATATCACCAACAACCGGTTGGTGCCGAACGCGATGGAGCCGCGAGCGGCGGTTGCCGAATACGACTCGGCGGAAGAACATTTCACGCTCTATACGACATCGCAAAATCCGCACGTCGCCCGCCTCGTGCTGTCGGCGTTCTATAATGTCGCGGCCGAGAACAAGCTGCGCGTGATCGCGCCTGATGTCGGCGGCGGCTTCGGCTCCAAGATCTTCATCTATCCGGAAGAAATGGTGGCGCTGTGGGCCTCCAAGCGCACCGGCCGCCCGGTAAAATGGACATCCGATCGCACCGAGGCGTTCCTGACCGACGCACACGGACGCGATCACATTACCAAGGCCGAGATGGCCTTCGACAAGGACAACAAGATCATTGGTCTGCGGGTGAAAACCCACGCCAATCTCGGCGCCTACATGTCGCTGTTCTCGTCGTCGGTGCCGACCTATCTCTACGCCACGCTGCTCTCAGGCCAGTACAATATCCCGAATATCTATGCCGAGGTGGTCAGCGTCTACACCAACACCACGCCGGTCGATGCCTATCGCGGCGCGGGCCGTCCCGAAGCCAGCTTCGTGATGGAACGGTTGATGGAAACCGCGGCGCGGCAGCTCAAGGTCGATCCGGCCGAACTGCGGCGCAAGAATTTCATCACCAGCTTCCCGCATCAGACGCCGGTGATCATGGCCTATGACGCCGGCGACTTTAACGCGTCGCTCGACGCCGCGCTGAAAGCCATCGATTATGCCGGCTTCCCTGCACGCAAGGAGAAGGCGAAGAAGGAAGGCAAGCTGCGCGGCATCGGCTTCTCGTGTTACATCGAAGCCTGCGGCATCGCGCCCTCCAAAGCCGTCGGTAGCCTTGGCGCTGGCGTCGGGCTGTGGGAATCCTGCGAGGTGCGGGTCAACCCGGTCGGCACCATCGAAATCCTCACCGGCTCGCACAGCCATGGTCAGGGCCACGAGACGACCTTCGCCCAGGTGGTCGCTGATCGCCTCGGCATTCCGATCGGTCAGATCTCCATCCTCCACGGCGACACCGACAAGGTGCAGTTCGGCATGGGCACTTACGGCTCACGCTCGGGCGCGGTCGGCATGTCCGCCATCGTGAAGGCGATGGAGAAGGTCGAGGCCAAGGCGAAGAAGATCGTCGCGCACCAGTTGGAAGCCTCCGAGAACGACATTGTCATCGAGAACGGCGAGTTCAAGGTGACGGGCACCGACAAGGCGATCGCGCTGCCGATGGTCGCGCTCGCCGCCTACACCGCGCACAACCTGCCGGACGGCATGGAGCCCGGTCTGAAAGAGACCGCGTTCTACGATCCGACCAACTTCACCTTCCCCGCGGGCGCCTATGTCTGCGAGGTCGATGTCGATCCCGGCACCGGCAAGACCGATATCGTCAACTTCGTCGCCGCCGATGACTTTGGGCGCCTGATCAATCCGATGATCGTCGAAGGACAGGTTCACGGCGGCATCGCACAGGGCGTCGGACAGGCAATGCTCGAAGGCGCGGTCTACGACAAGAGCGGTCAGCTCGTGACGGCATCGTTCATGGACTACGCCATGCCGCGCGCCGACGACCTGCCCTCGTTCAAGATCTCGCACACAATGACGCTGTGCCCGAGCAACCCGCTCGGCATCAAGGGATGCGGCGAAGCCGGCGCGATCGGCTCAACGCCCGCGGTGATCAATGCGATCACCGACGCCATCGGAACCAACAAGCTTGAAATGCCAGCCTCGCCATCGCGGGTATGGCACGCGATCCATCAGCAACAGGCCGCAGAGTAAGGACGGGGAGACGCATCATGTACGAGACAACCTATCACCGTCCTTCAAGCGTCGATGACGCCGTGGCCCTTTTCAAGAAGGGCTCCGATTCGAAGTATCTCGCCGGCGGCCACACCTTGCTGCCGGTGATGAAGCAGCGCCTCGCCCAGCCGTCGGACGTGATCGACCTCGCCCGCATCCCCGCGCTAGTCGGCGTATCGGCCACCGCCGATGCGCTCGTCATCAAGGCGGCGACAACGTACTACGACATCTTCTCAAGTGCGGACGCCAAGAAGGCGATCCCCGCCATCGTGCATCTGACCTCGGTGCTCGGCGATCCCGCCGTGCGTTATCGCGGCACCATCGGCGGCTCGATCGCCAACAACGATCCGGCGGCGGATTTTCCCGCCGCCCTCGTGGCGCTCGACGCCACGGTGAAAACCAACAAGCGCAGCATCAAGGCGGACGATTTCTTCCAGGGCCTGTTCACCACCGCGCTGGAAGACGGCGAGATCATCACCGAAGTCTCGTTCCCGATTCCGGCAAAGGCCGCCTACGCAAAAATGCGTCACCCGGCCTCGCGCTTCGCGCTCACCGGCGTTTTCGTCGCCAAGACAAAATCGGGAGACGTTCGTGTCGCCGCCACCGGCGCTTCGCAAAACGGCGTGATGCGCGTCCCTGCCATCGAGGCAGCGCTGAAGGCCAACTGGTCCCCCGGCGCCATCGACGGCGTGAATATCTCAGCCGACGGATTGATGGAAGACATTCACGGCACCGCGGCCTATCGCGCCAACCTGGTCAAGGTGATGGCGCAGCGCGCCGTCACTGCGGCTGGCTGAACAGCATCGATCGAAATTGATACAACCAAAAAGGCCGCCCTTAGGGCGGCCTTTCCATTTTGCAGGCGATGTAGACTAGTCGACGATCTGAACCACGCGGCGTGTCCGCGGATCGACCAGCACCGTGCGGTCGTTCACCACCGTATAGCGATAATCGCGGACGCCATACTCGGGAGGAACGTCGTAGTAGGTCACGCCTTCCTCTGGAAGAACGACACCGACGGCGAGATCGTTCTGATACCGATAGGATGGGCGACGCTGCTCGACCACGTAACTATGGAAGCGCGGGCGCTGATCGACGCCGAGAACGCCGGCCACGCCGCCGACAACACCACCAACGGTCCCGCCGACAATCGCCCCGACCGGCCCGCCCACGCGTTCGCCCTCGCGGGCCCCGCGTTCGACGCCGCCCGGAACACCCTGCGCCGAGGCTGCGGCCGGAATGAGCGCGCTCGCAGAAATCATCGCCAAAGCAAACATGGTTCTCTTCATATCTAAAGCTCCCGGTTAAGAATTCTCGGGGAGCACAAGTAGCCCACGGTCAAATAGTTCCTCCCGGCGCAGCGAGATCGCGGAATGGCCTTATTCTGATGGCAAGCACCGCACTTATTGATGGCTCTTTGACCAAAACTGGCCTAAAGCACCCCCAATTCATCGATTTCTTTGAAACTGCCGGATGCGCGCACCGCGCGTGCATTGAGGCGTTTCTCATTCATGGCGGCAACGCCAGCCAAGGTCTCAACGTGAAATCCCTGTCCGCAAGTCCCCCGCTCGCCCGCGCCCTGGCCGAGCGCAACTATAATGACGCGACGCCGGTCCAGACCGCCGTCCTCGCCGCCGATGCCATCGGCCGCGATCTTCTGGTGTCGGCGCAGACCGGCTCTGGCAAAACCGTCGCCTACGGGCTCGCGATCGCCAACGACATGATGGGCGATGCCGAACGACTGCCGCGGGCAAGTGCGCCCCTCGCGTTGATCGTCGCGCCGACACGCGAACTGGCGTTGCAGGTTCACCGTGAACTGGAATGGCTTTACGCTTACGCGGGCGCACGCGTTGTCTCCTGTGTCGGCGGCATGGACCCGCAGCGCGAGAAACGCGAGTTGGAAGCAGGTGCGCATATCGTGGTCGGTACGCCGGGGCGGCTGTGCGATCACATCCGCCGCAAGCGCCTCGACGCCTCCGAACTGAAAGCCGTCGTGCTCGACGAGGCCGACGAGATGCTCGATCTCGGCTTTCGCGAGGACATGGAGTTCATCCTCGAGACCACGCCGGACACACGGCGGACGCTGTTGTTCTCCGCGACCCTGCCGCGTACGATTCTCTCTATTACCAAGCAATATCAGAACAACCCCTTCCGCATCGAAGTGGCTGGCGGTGACGGCGGCCACGCCGATATTGAATATCGCGCGATCCGTATCGCGCCGGGCGACGTCGAACATGCCGTCGTCAATGTGCTTCGGTTTTTCGAGTCTCCCAGCGCGATCGTATTCTGCAACACCCGCAACGCGGTAAACCATTTGCAGGCCGCGCTGCTTGAGCGCGGTTTCTCTGTGGTCGCGCTGTCCGGTGAACTGACCCAGAACGAGCGAACCAAGGCACTGCAATCCCTGCGCGACGGACGCGCGCGGGTTTGCGTCGCCACGGACGTTGCGGCGCGCGGCCTCGACCTGCCCAGTTTAGGCCTCGTCATTCATGCCGACCTGCCGAACGATCCCGAAGTGCTTCAGCATCGATCCGGCCGCACCGGACGCGCGGGCAAGAAGGGCATCAGCGTGATGCTGGTGATCCCCGCACGCAAACGACGCGCCGAATTGCTGCTGAACATGGCGGGCATCGATGCGGTATGGGGCACTTCTCCCACCGTGGAGGAAATCCGCGCGCTCGACCAGCAGCGTATGCTGCAGGACGCGCTGTTTGGTGAAGCGACCACCGAAGACGATCTCGTTCTGGCGCGCGCACTGCTCGCCGAGCGTTCGGCTGAAGACATTGCAGCGGCGCTGGCGCGGCTCTATCGCTCGCGCCTGCCCTCGCCCGAAGACATTCTCGATCCCGGCCAAGGCGGGGCGCGCTCGCGCGAGGATCGCGGCGCAAGGCGCGACAGCCGCGAGCCGCGCGGCGACGACCGCGCACCGCGCGGCGACGACCGCGCACCGCGCGCGAAGTCGAAATCACGGGGCGAGATGCCGGAAGGCAGCGTGTGGTTCCGCGCCGCCATCGGCCGCAACAAGAATGCCGAGGCGCGCTGGCTGCTGCCGATGATCTGCCGCCGCGGTGGAATCGGCAAACAGGACATCGGCGCCATTCGCATCTTCGACGGCAGCACCGAATTCGAGATTTCGGCAACCGCGGCCGATGAATTCGCCGCGAAAATCAAGCGCCCCGACAAGGAAGACAATATCCGCATCGAGGCGCTGCCGAACGGACCACAGGGCGACAGCGGCACGTTTGAAAAACGTCCGCGCAAGCCGCCGCACAAGGACAAGGATCTCGGCGCCAAGCTGCGCCGTAATGACGAGCCGCGTTACGACGCGAAACCTCGTTACGACGACAAGCCGCGCTTTGAGGATAAACCGCGCTACGACAAACCCAGGCACAGCGGAAAACCCCAGCGGGACGACGCCCGCCGCTTCGAGGGTCCACCTCCGCGCGGCAAAGGCCCGAAGCCCGGCAAGAAAGCCGACCGCCAGGATTGGCCCGATGTCGAGAGGCCGGCGTTCAACAAGAAGCCGAAGAAAAAGAAACACCGCAAGGGCGCGTAAAACTTGACGCTTGCGATCATCCATCTCGCGCATCACTGACGGGCTCGTCCAGGAAGCCCGTCAAGTAAGGCGCCACGCTCGCTGAGAGTTTCACGAATGCGCAGGTTCCCGCGGTTTGAACTCAGCCGCATGGAGCTTCACGAAGTCGCGCATGCTCGTCGGTGGTTTGCCGGTGAGCTTGCGCATGGTGTCCGTCATGCGATCGTAACGTCCCTGCCGGGTCAACTCGACCATCGCCGAAAGATGGCTGACGACGTGCTCAGGAAACCGCGCCTGCCGAAGACCTTCGCTCCATGCCGGGAGCGGGACGTCGCGATATCGGATAGGCCTGCCGAGCGCCTCTGAAAAAATGCGCGCATAATGGTCCAGATCGGCCGATTCCGGCCCTGTCAGATCGTAGATCTGTCCGATATGCGGTGCGGGGTCGTCGAGGATCGCTGCCACCGCGCTTGCCACATCGACTGCAGAGATCGGCGAAATCTTTCCGCCTCCCATCGGCAGCATCAATGCGTCCGAGGTCCGCACGCTAACGCCGGCAAGGACAAGAAAGAAGCCTTCGAAAAAGACTGTCGGCCGCACCGTGACAACCGGCAGTCCCGACCAGGACAGAGCCTGCTCCGCGAGCCAATGCAGCTTGTGCTGAGGACTCTCGGTGCTCTCGTTGATACTCATTTGCGAGACCGTCATCTGCGACATGTTCACGAAAGCCTCGACGCCGTGGTGGCGCGCCACCGCAGCGGTGTTGATCGTGGCTTCCAGGTAGGCCGCCGAGACAGACATTCCGAAATAGATCCGCCCGCAACCTTCGATGGCGCGGTGCATCGAGTCGAGGTTTGTCAGGTCGCCTTTTACGACCTCTGCACCGAGCCGCCGCAGGACGTCGGCGCGCTCGTCCTCACGCCGAACCAGGGCGCGCACCTTGTGCCCCTTTGCGAGCAGGAATTCGGTGACGTTGCGGCCGACGCCGCCTATGGCGCCGGCTGCGCCGGTCACGAGGATCGGTTTGTTGAGTTTGTATTTCGTCGTCATGATGCTGACCTTGGATTACGTTCAAAAATGCGAACTGGGGCGATACGTTAGCGCGTCGGCACTCCGGCCTGCCGCATGACGAAGCGCTGGATCGGCGGGATAAGGATCATCAGCATCGGTACGATTACGACGTAGCTCGTTGCCGCGGCCTTCAGCCAACGGAACGCGAAATCGGGCTGGAAGCCATAGTTCAAGGCGAGACCGATGAACGACATGCTGGTCGAGGTGATCAGGCCGGTGATCAGGGAGATCGTGGGTCCGATCAGTTTGGGGGGAAGGGCCATTTGCCTGCTCCTGGGGATGGGTTATTATTTAGACGACGTATAACTTATACAATGTAAAAGCAATAGGACCCAATGCCACGAACCGCCGATCCGGAGCTACCTCACAAAATCTTGAAGGCCGCCGACGCCCTGTGGCAGTCAGGCGGTGAGGAAGCCGTAACGATCCGCGGCGTGGCGGCGAAAGCGGCGACCACGACGCCGACGGTCTATAGCTATTTCGCCGACCGGGAGGCGCTGCTGAAGGCATTGCGCACGCTCGCCTTTCAGCGCTTCTCGGCCTATCTCGCAAAATCGCACGACTTCCGGGACGCGTGCGTGCGACATCTCGAATTCGGCACCAGCCACCCTCGCGATTATGAATTGCTCTACGGGCGCGGCTGGATGGAGCGTGTCACAACAGATGCGCAAGGGGCAGAGATCAAACGATACACCGCCCATCTCGTGCGCGCCGGTGTGGATGAAAGCAGGGCCGCGAACGTCGCGTATCCGGTCATGATGATGCTGCACGGCGTGGTGATGCATCGGCTCCTGAACAAGAAGCCGAGCCCCTTGGGCCGGACGATTGCTGCGGCCTGTCTAGAAGCCTGCATGACGCTGCTCGAAAGCGCGCGGCAGCGGAAATAATCGAGGCCTTCTTTGCCGGGTTTATCCAAGCACCCCGGCGAAGTGAAGCGCAACGCCTGCCGCCGCGCAGGCGGCAAGGATCTGCAACATTCCGGCAGCGGAATATCGCAACCGCCGCGGCGACGGAAAGTGCAAGCGCCCATGGGTCGACGCTGGTGAGCGGCAATCTGTGACTTGGTTCACATACCGCCACAGGGATTGGGGTTACTGAGTTGCCTTTCGTTAAAGGAGGCAACCATGCACACCCCGACAGGAGAACTGACCCATTCCGGGTTGGGCAGTCGACGGAACTGGACGGCATGCTGGAGATGGTCTGTTTCAGTCCTGGCCCTCGAATTCGCCTTGGTCATGGCCCTGGTCGGATTCGCGGTAAGCTCGCGCTCAGCCTCGCCTGTAAAGGCATCCTCGCAAGTCGAACAGGCTCAACAGACCCCGGCTGCTGGCCGCAAGGCATGCCCACTGGGTCACGTCCAGAAAACACGAAGTCTATGATGGCCGATCGCTGACCGATCCAGCCTCTTCTCGTTGACGCCTGTCCTAAGCTCCAGCGCGTCAATCCTGCGACCGTTCCGCCATACCCTTCAACGATTCGACGTCGATAACGGTGATCGATCCCCGTTGAAGGCGGACCAGCTTCCGGTCAGCCCATTCGTGCAGTTGCTTGTTGACGCTTTCTCTCGACATGCCGAGCATCTCGCCAATTTCTTGCTGCGTGATGGTGATTTTTCTGTCCAGCGCAGCGCCCGGCCTGTCGATCAGCCGGATGAGCGCCTTGGCGAGCCTGCCTGACAGGTCGGGAAATATGACTTGCTCCACATGCTCGCTGATCCAGCGCAAGCGGACACAGAGCAGTTCTATCACCTTTGTTGCCAGCACCGGCTGGCTGGCCAGCAAGGCCAGAAAGTCCCTCCGATCAATGACAAACAACTCGCAGTCCGCGTTCGCAATCGCATCGGCGGTCCTGGCAAGACCATCGAGAACCGCAATCTCCCCAAACATCTCCCCTGCATCAACCATATTGAAAATGGCGCCGCGGCCGTCGGCGGACGAGACGCCGATTTTCACCGTGCCGCTGATAATAAAAAAGAGACTTTGGCCACGATCCCCTTTTGCAAAAATTGTCGCGCCACGTTTGAACGTTCTCTTTTTGGCATAGTGGCACAGTTGATCCAGCGCCTCAGTGCCGAGGTCGCGAAACAGCGGATGGTTGCGCAGGACCCTCGTCTTGTCGGCGGCGGATCGGGCTGTTGCTGGCGTGTCGTCGTCCTGAAGCATCGGCGTATGGCCTGGTTACAAAATGAATAAATTTCTTCCGTTCGGCGAACCTCGCGGCCGCCGAAATGGAGCAATGCAAGCTTCGTTGAAATTTCAACCAAATGCAGCTTCGAAGCTACGCCCTCTATACACAATCGCGGTATCCCCTTGGCCTCCGGCCCATTTTTTGGGCGTCCGAAACCAGCCAAGGGGCGGGTTCATCTTGCTATTGCCGAAGGAACCCTTAAACCTAGCGTGGGCTCAAAAACTGCGGGGCTGCCATGATTACAGGGCAGCGTGGCTTGATCGGCGGCACGGATCATCGCTGTAGCTACTGCGGTTTCGTTATGGAACCGACAGCCCGGTTTTGCGGCGGCTGTGGACGCCCAAAAGCCCGCTCCAGCGACACGGCGTCGCACGCGCTTTCCTTCCTGCAATCGAACATACCCACAGACCTTGCCGATCGCATCCTGCGCTCGGGCGGAGCGATGCTCGGTGAGCGCAAGCACGTCACGGTCGTTTTTGCAGATGTCCGCGATTCAACGGCCCTGATCGATCACCTCGATCCCGAGGAGGCGCTACAGGTTCTCGGCCCCGTCCTTAAAACCTTGATGGATGCAGTCCACCATCACGATGGCTTCGTGAACCAGACACTCGGCGACGGGATCATGGCGCTGTTCGGCGCTCCAATCGCGCGGGAAGACCACGCCGTGCAGGCGTGCAGCGCGGCGCTCGCGATGCGGACCGCCGTCGGCGAACTCAATCAAAGGACCGGACGGGATATCGCCATCCGTATCGGCATGAATTCCGGTGAAGTCGTCATCCATTCGATCGGCAACAACCTGGCGATGAACTATGACGCAGTCGGAAAGAGCGTCCATCTGGCTGCACGAATGGAAGAGCTTGCTGCACCAGGCAAGATTCTGCTGACCGCGGCGACCCATGACCTTGCGAAGGGCTTTGTAACGGTCCAGCCGCAGGGATTTGTGGATGTAAAAGGCGTCTCCGAAGCGGTAGAAGTTTTCGAACTCACGGCCATACGGATCAGAACACGATGGCAGGTCCGGTCTGCACGCGGTCTCAGCGTTCTCGTGGGCCGCCAGAACGAACTGCGCAGCCTGAGAGGCGCGCTTGAGAGTGCCGCAGCCGGAAATGGACAGTCGGTGAGCATTGTTGGCGCAGCCGGACTGGGAAAGTCCCGGCTGATACACGATTTTATCCGGAATGTTTCCGACGAATGGACCGTTCTTGAGACTGCCTGCCCCTCGCAGCGAACAAGTTCAAGCTATTACCCCATCGGCCTGTTGATCAGAGCGTTGTTCGGGGTTGGCATCGATGACAGTCCCGAGACCGTCATTGGCCGCGTCAGGGAAGGCATTGGACGGCTCGGCAACAATCTGTCGGGTTTCCTCCCTCCTATTCTCTCGTTGCTGGATCTCAACGCAGACGATGAAGAGTGGAAGAAACTGGAGCCGTCCGAGCGGCGGCTCAAGACCATGGAAGCCGTCAGATCGCTGGTTATTCACTACACGCGGTCGAATCCCTCTGTCATTCTGGTCGAAGATCTTCACTGGGCCGACGCCGAGACGAAGCTCATCCTGCAAAATCTGGCCGGGGCGCTGGACGGGACACGGGCCCTCCTTATCGGAACGCAGCGTCCCGAGGGCGGATCGCTGGATCGCGGCACGACCTGCCTCGACCTGTCACCGCTTGACGACGAAACTTCTCACCAGCTGATGGACTGGCTGATGGGAGACGACAGCAGCCTCAGCCCGTTAAAGCGGAGAATACTGGCGCAGTCCCAGGGTAACCCGCTGTTCATGGAAGAACTGGTCCAGACGCTCAAGGAAACGGGATTTCTTCGGGGTCAGCCGGGCAACTATCAGGCCGTCAAACGGAGCGGCCGCGCGGAAATTCCACAAACCATTCATTCGGTGCTCGCGGCCCGCATCGACCTTCTGGACGGATTTCCGAAGTCGCTTCTTCAGACGTCAGCCGTCATCGGCATGGAGATTTCCGTCGCCCTGCTCTCGGAAATGCTGGACGTCACCCCTGCAGAAATTTCCGGCGAACTTCGAACGCTGGAGGCTGCCGATTTTCTCCGGAAGATCAGAAGCACCACGTCGGCCGATTATTCATTCAAACACGAACTCACACGTGAAGTTGTATATGGCACGATGCTGCTGGGCCTTCGACGCTCGCTTCACGCCAAAGCCATCGACATCATTGAAACGCGATTTCCCGATCGCCTTGACGAGTACATCGATCGGCTTGCCGACCATGCGTTCAAAGCCGAGCTTTGGGAAAAGGCCGTCCCTTATCAGTTGCGCAGTTGCCGGCGCGCAGTCAAACGCGGCGCCAATCAGGACGCCATCAGTATCTACGAGCGCGGCCTGGAAACCCTGTCACATCTGGCGGACTCTTCCGCCAAGATCAAAGCCGAAATCGATTTCCGCCTGACGCTGGTGATTGCACTCGAACCGCTCGGCAAGCACCGCCAGATCGCAGACGTCTTGCGCGAGGCGAGCCGTCTGGCCGACGCTTCGGGAGACCCCCTGCGCACAGCCGCGGTCAACTGTCAGCTTGCCGTAGCGTTGTGGCGACTCGGAGAGCACGCGCCCGCGATGGCGGCCGCCGAAATGGCAAGCCGCATCGCGGACAAGATCGGCGATCCATCGCTCCAGTTTGCTTCACTTCTCATTGTCGGCATTGTTCATCACGAACTCGGCAATTTCGCCACATCAATCGAGATGCACGAGAAATGCATTGCGATCGAAACCCCCGAGCTTGACCAGAAGCGCGCCGGCTGGGCTGCCTATCCCAGTGTCCTTCTGCGAACCTTCATGGCGGATTCCCTGATTGAACTTGGCGACCTTCCCCGCGCGGAAAGTGTGGCGGAGGACGCCAGCAGGCGCGCCGAAATCCTGGATCACGCCTATTCTCGTGCCAACATTAATCATGTGCTCGGCCGGTTGCGAACATCTCAGGGACGGCATGCCGAGGCGCTCCCCCTATTGCGCGAAAGCTGGCAGACCTGTCTCGATCTCGAAATGGTCCAGATGTATCCGGTGTTCGCAGCCCGCATGGGTGAGGCTCATCTTGCAACGGGCGACATCGAGACCGCCCTCAACATCCTGTCGATCCCTGAACGGCTCGACGTGCCGCTGGCGGAGCATTCGTTCGGCTGGCGCTATCTTTTCATCGCACAAGGCCGGGCCCTGCTCGCTGCGGGCCGTCTTGCGGAGGCGCAGGCTGCAGCCGAGCGCGCCCTGGCGCTTGCAGAACAGCGCGGAGAACCGCCGCAGCAGGCCTATGCGACACATCTGCTCGGTGAAATCGCGCGCGCCGGCAATCCGCAGAATCGCACCTTGGCAAACACCTACTTCAAGCGTGCGCTCATGTTCGCAGAAAAATGCGGCATGAAAGCCATGATAGCTGCCTGTCGCCATGCGATGGAGAACGCAGCCGATCGAAACAAAGAGCCCAGCATCGCGGACAGATAGAACGCTTCGCACTCTCCGGCCTGCTTCGGCTGAATCTACCTTGCCAGCGCGCGAACCGCTTCAATCCCCGGCAGGAAAAAGTAGGCGCCACCGCGGACCCGGACGAACGGGCGCGGACGATCGATATGGTGGTTGTTCGGCCGATCCTGAATGCTGGCTACATCCCCGGGGCAACTGAAATGTCCAAGCGGATCTGTACCGGCGTAAAGACCACCGAAGTGCGTGTTGTTAAGCCATGAATGCTGGATCATCTCGAATTGCCCGGCAATATCCGCGTTGAGGGCGATGAATGACATTCCACGCGCCGCCTCCCCGTTTGCACCGTCTTCGGAAAGTCTTTCTCCATAGGGCCTGCCGCGCCTGATGATACGATGCATCTTTGAAAGTCGCAGCGCTGTATCTGCATCCGGACCGATCGTGTCTCGCGGATTCGCGCGGCGGATGTGAGCGCCGATCGGGCATGCCATCCCGAAGCGATCTTCGAAGTGGTAGAGAAAATCATTGCGCGGCGACGCACCCGCGCGCCGCTCGATCGGAACCAAGGGATGGCCCTGGCGCGTTCGCCCGACAAGCTGCGAGGCAATCATTTCCTGCGCGGGCTCATCGGTTCGCCCATAAACGCGCTCAGCCGTCTTCGCGACGAACTCATTGAAAGCCGGCACGTCCTGCTCCAGCTGCCGGAACACGAGGTATGTTCCGTTATGCCGAATGTCTACGCTCCCTTCAGCCTTCGCACCGGAAACGTCGAAGATGCTGGAGCGGCGCTCGTTCTTGTAACCAAGGACGAATTCACCGGGCTTGACGAGAAGAATCCGCCTCTCCTCCGGGGTCAGCCTTTTGTTGTGGTCGGTATCGCTGGTTCGCTTCCTTCCGTTTCTTGTCGTCTTCGGAGAGCCCTCAATCAGCGGCTGTGAAATGCCGTCTGTAAATCCAAAGTGCTCCTTGCGATCGTCGTAGATCCGGCCGCCGATGATCAGCGGCTTGCCATTCTGCCGCACTGCCGGCGCAGCAACGCCCCCCATGGCCTCGATCTCGGCATCGACGAACGATCGCAGCTTCGTTTCGTCGGCCGCGTAGAGCAACAGCATTCCGTCGATGCTCTGATTCTCTTTCCAGCCGCCCCATTCCCAAAATTCAGGCGAACTGTCGCCTGTATCTCCGAGAACATTCGACCGGCGCGGAAACTTCGTTTCCGCTGTCGGCTTCGGGGCCATCCCTTCGAGAAACTCGAGAGAGAAGTCATTCAGCACCTCCTCACTGACGCGAAGATGCTCCAGGCCATGCGCCGTCAGCGCAAGATTGATCGCCTGTTGACCGCCGCTCGCCGTCGCGCGCGTCAGCCGATCTGACAGCCGCCGGAGCCATTTCTTCGCGACTCCAATCTCGCCCGGCACGAAGTGCCAGAAGACGTAAGCGGAAAACGGCAGTTTCGGATAACCGCTCAGCACCAGCCTCTGAACGTCATCCCATTCAACCTTCTCCATGGCAGCGACCCATATCAGAGGCTCCGGAATATCGTGTCGGTCTCGCTGTAGTTCAGCGGCTTGAACAGCGATTGTCTCAGCTCGGTGTTGGTGTTGACATTGATGACGCTGAGCATGGGATACGCGCTGTACCAGGCGATCGTCTCAACCTGGCTTTGACGGACATAGGCCTTGAAAGGCTGCTCGGCTTGCGCGCCTCTCCAGAAGAGAAATTTCGACGCGGGGAACCCGTAGGATTTTCCGTCCGCTGTGACAAACGTGTTCGACCAGATGGCATTGAGGCCCTTGACCGCCGCCAGATCGATGAATTCGTTGAGATAGCTTTCCCACGCGCCGCCATAATTATCGAGAAACAGGAGCCGCTGGCCGCCGTCAATCATCACCCACCGTGCCGACAGGATCGTCGGTATGCCGCCGAGCTCGCCGCGATTGAACCAGAAACGCGACAGCAGATTGATGACAAACAGCGCAAGGCGCAGCAGCCAGCATCGAATGAAACCGGGCTTCACAGACGTGATGCTGGCCAGATGATTCTGATACCGGTTGATACCACCTTCCTCGCGGACATACTTCCTGGCGTTCTCCCGGGCACGCGCGATGAGTCCGGCCGGCTCGGAAAAATTGCGCCTGTCCCTGATCTCAAGCGTTCGTATGAGCCCGAAGATAAAAAGCCCAATGACATAATAGGCCAGGATGCCGATGAGGCCGTAAGCCACGGTGACAAGAACAGCAAAGACGATCAACCGCGCGATGGTCGCGATCTGCTCGCTTACGGCAAACGGCAGGTGACGCGCGATGAGCAGAACGCCAACCGCGATCACGATAACCATCGCGAATCTGTCCAGATCAAGCAGCAGCCGCCGGACATTCTCACGAACGGCATCATATGGCCGAAGCTGAACGGCAAGCTTCAGGGATGTTGCCCAGTAGTTCAGAACCGCCAGGAGCAACACGACAACGACGAGACGGCCAATCGCCGCCCAGAGACCGGGCTGCACTGCGCCGCCAGATCGAACCGCGGTCATTCCCGAAATGACGGCCAGCACAACAGAGCCAGCAAGAAAGACGATCAGCGTGTATCTGACGATCACCGCGATCTGCAACGGAAAGCGGTTGATAAAGAGCTGATCGTGAGGATTCCTGGTCCAACTGGTCAGGAAGAGCTCAAAGATGCGGACGATCAGCCACACTCCGGTCAACGCAATCAGGGTATGAAGGATCGCGGGCTCGATCGTGATGTGGCTGGCAATCCACGGGAACCACGACACCATAAAGTTGCCGATGCTTGCCCCGATGCGGCTCACATGCTCGAACGCCCGAACGATGTGGCCGTGCAGCACAAACGGCCCCCAGGAGAACAGCGCACCTACAGCGATGCCGGTCGCGCAGACCACAACCAATGCCGCAATGACGGCGGCAGCAACGATCAGCGGACGCTGCCGTATCTCCCAAGGCGTCGGCGCAATTTGTTCGGCCCAGCGATTGTCGTCCTGCCCGCGAATGACATGGCGTCGCACCTCGTCGAGAAGTCCCACCGAGCGCGCGGGGATGGCATCACCCGGCCGGCATCGTTTTGAAAGGAACGTGACAATATCGCGACGGAGAAGACTCTCGCCCTGAATTTGCGCCACCGTGCGACCCGGACTGCCGCTAAAGAAAGTGTTCGCGCCGACATCATGGTTCACAAGATATTCTGCAATCAGGAGAGGCGCGGCGAGCCCGGAAACCGGATAGTCCGAACAATGCCGATAGGTCTCATGCATGCCTTGCGGCGCGATCTTCAGCAACTCATTCAGAAAGTCCTCTCTGGACCCGTCGAAGGTCGCCTCGAATACGAGGCTGGGAGCGAATTCGCCGTCGGCATCGAGGATGACAAAACTGCAGAAGTGCAGGCTTGCGATCTTGTCGAACCGGAACAACGGTCTGCACTCCATCAGGTCGCCGGAAAGGCGCGGCTCGGCGTTGTCGCGCAGATGCTGACGGCACGCGTCCACGCGGCCCGGGTCGAGCGGCGTGATGATCGTTGTGTAGTTCGGGCTCACCGTTTCTGCGCCCCGGTGGTTTGCGTGTTGAATGTGAGGACGAATGAGTATGGCGCCGGCCCTTCGTAGCGGATCTGGCCATCGGAACCGGGGGCGCGCGCGAGGCCGGACAGACGGAGCAATGCCCGCGCCATCTCCATGAGAGCACTCTCGGCAACGTATCTGCCGAAGCAGCGGCGCTCGCCGTCGCCAAAATGAATGTAATTCTTCAGCGGCCGCTGCGGATCGAACCGCGACGGGTCTGAAAATGCATCGGGATCGAACATGGCGGCCAGTGGCGCCGCCAGAACGCGCGCGCCCGCCGGCACGATGCGCACGCGCCTGGTTCCGTTTGCGATGATTGTTTCGCGTGGACAATCGCGCACGAGCAGGGGCAGCATCGGCCGGAACCGGAGCGCCTCATAGATGTAGTGTGTCAGCGCCTCGCGGGACTTCGCCACACGCTCCGCCGCGAAACGCCGATCACTGTCCGATGCTCCGCTCGCGAGGCGCTGTTCTTCCGCTTCCGCATGATCGAGCGCGATGGCCAGCTTCTGCGCCTCCCGCAAGGCATCGGGCCGCGCCACGAGCTGATCGACCATCTGCGACGTCCCGCGAACCACCGTTGCAAGACCGGTCGCAACCAGACCGGTCAGGTATCGCCGTATCCAGTCTTCATCGAACCACTTTGGCGTGCCGCCGGCATGCAGCAGCGCCGTCAGGCGCGTCAGCAGATTGTCGGGAAGTTCGCCTTGGCGTGACGCGCTGATTGCCGACCTGACAACCGCAATCTGCTCCAGCAGCTGCTGCGTCAGGGCAGCCATATCGTCGCGCGATTCGATCCACGGATTTGAACCGACCGGAGGATTGACCATGATAATCCCGGCCAGGTTACGCGTGGCGCGCGCCATGCGGCGCTTGTCGTTTTTCAGCGGAGCAACGCCGAAATAGTCGGCGGCAATGCGAATGACGGCGGGCTCCGCAAGCTCGGCGACCATGTCGATCCGGCCGTTATGGGCAGCGGTTATCCGCTCGCGGCATTCTTCAGCGACCACTTTCCTGATTGTCTGCGGATCGATCTCTCGCCTGACCACACTCTGAAGCAACCCCCGCTCGCGCGCGTGTTGCTCGCGCCAGTCAACCGTCATCAGAAACGGACCCCACGGCATCCCCGGATCGATCACCTCGCCCAGTGTGAAGTCATCGAAGCGCCCGAGAACCTCTCGAACATCGCTCATCTTGGTGAGAACGACGAGCTTGCCGAAGATCGAAATCGGACGCACACGGCGCAGCAGCGTGAAGACAAGCTTGAGAAGCCAGAGATGGCAAAAAATGTAGGAGCTGAACCGGTAGCTCGCCATTTGCCGGGCAAGCGAGATTCTTTGCAACAATCGGGTCAGTGCGCCGCCATCGGTCGCCCGCCTTTCGCGGCGAGGAGCCGCAGAGGAATGGCGATGTGGACCTTCGATCATTGAATCAGGAACGTGCGTGCTCATGACGACATCCCGCAATTATCGCTGGCAATGAACGCGCTAAAAATCTGGATCGGCAATCGATTGGTCTGCGCAGTCGACAGCAAGATATCATCTCCACCAGAGGACGACCAACACTTAGAGATTGATCCGCGAGAAGCAGATGGCACGGTTTCCGGAGGGCAAAGACATCGGCGTACACTCTGAAAATCTTCAATGACGCCAACACCTTGGGGGATGTCGGCGCGCGGCGCTCCGATGGAGCTCGATTGCCTCTCGCTCTTGAAAAAATAGCCGCTCGGGACGGCTGTCGAATGTGAGCTCGCTCACATTCGCCGCGCAGTTTCTGCCGCGGCGAGATGATGGAATTTTGCGATCTGTGGGTCAGGTCACAGACAGATTCGCACCCTTGTTGAAGGGTTCATGGCAGCCAATAGGAGGCTTCCATGAAAAACAGGCTCAGCTACAGCACCCGCCGCTTCGTCTTCATCGTTGGCGCATTTTGCGCTTATGGATTACTGGCCGGCGGCCTGATCATTCTCAACGCGAACAACCCGCACGCCAAAGGCGAAGCAACTTTCGATACCGCGACCATGGATTTTCCGTCATCGAACGCGGCGCCGGCCGCAAGGGCGGCGATAGCCGCGCTTCCCATTCAGGAGCTTCACCGCAAGACGACAAACCTTCCCGTTGAAGTTTTTGCCGATCCGAACTGACGCCAGCTTCCGCCGGATGCACCGTGCGACACTCGCCCGATGCATCCGCGCGCAGGCGGGAGACCTTGAGTCGCAAAGCCGGGAGTTCTGGCGTTCAGGGAATTTTGGCGGAGAGGGAGGGTGTCGAACTAATGTCCTACGGTGAACAACCTTGTTCGACGATGTCTATCAATCTTAGTTTTATCAATATGTTATTGTCTACACTCGTCATTGCCCGTCCATTGATGTCTGCCCCGATCCGAGTTATTTGTTGGGGCAGAAATTATTGAATGTTGGGGCACACATGGCTCGCGAGATCAATCGGCTCTCGGCCCGCACCGTCAAAACCGTTAAAGAGCTCGGCCGCCATGCAGACGGCAACGGTCTGTATCTGAGCGTTTCAGCGAACGGTGGCCGCCGATGGGTTTTCCTGTATCGACTTCCAGGCCGCGTTTATGAAAATGGAAAGCCGAAGCTCTTCGAAATGGGGCTTGGAAGCGCTTCGAACGTTTCGTTGAAGGAGGCTCGCGAGGCGGCTGAGGTCGCGCGAAAGCAACTGCGAGAGGGCCTTGATCCCCTTCAGCAGCGGGGGAAATCGTCCACGAAGACATTTTCGGAATGCGCCACTGAATACATCGCCTTGCAGGAAAGTGGATGGCGCAATCCGAAACATCGCGAGCAGTGGAAGAACACCCTGGCCACCTACGCCGATCCGAAAATCGGAAAGCTTCCTGTCGATGCTGTCACCGTCGACAACGTCCTCGATATCCTGAAACCGCTGTGGTCTACCAAGACCGAGACCGCATCAAGAGTTCGGGGCCGTATTGAAGCCATCTTGGATTGGGCGGCGGCGCACAAGTATCGGAGCGCCGAAAATCCGGCTCGGTGGCGAGGTCATTTAAATAAAGTGCTGCCAGCCATGCGGAAGGTGGCCAAGGTCCAACATCACCCTGCTCTTCCCTTTCGCGACATACCAACGTTCATGACCGACCTTCGAAGTCGTGATGGCACGGCCGCGAAAGCCCTGGAATTCACCATCCTGACCGCCGCACGGACAGGTGAAACGATTGGCGCGAAATGGGACGAGATCGACTTCAAGGAGAAGGTGTGGACAGTCTCGGCTGAGCGCATGAAAGCGGGCGTCGAACATCAAGTGCCACTGTCGGACCGAGCCATAGAAATCTTGGCGGATCTGAGTCAGGAAACCGACTACGTCTTTCCTGGGCAGGAAATCGACAAACCGCTCTCGAACATGGCCATGTTGGCCCTCCTCAAGCGGATGAACCGTTCAGACCTCACGGTGCATGGCTTCCGCTCGACATTCCGCGATTGGGCCGCCGAAACGACCGAGTATCCGAACGAGCTCGTCGAAATGGCACTGGCCCATACCATCAAGAACAAGGCGGAGGCCGCCTATAGACGCGGCAATCTCCTTGATCGCCGACGAGCCCTGATGCAGGCTTGGGCGAACTTCTGCATGGAAATTTCGGCTGATGCCTCCCCGTAAGGTCATCTATCCGTACCGCGATCAGCCGTTGGGCCCGGACATTATTCTGGAGGGGGTCTGGGGTGACGAAGACGAGCAGCAGATCCTCCAGCCTCCGGGCACGGAGGATGCTGTCACAACTCACACCTACGCCGAGATCCCGGGACTGTTTGAAAAATACGGCATCGATCCGGACGATCTGGATCGCTTCAGATGGCTAGCCGAGGTACTTGTCCGCGACTTTTTGATTAAACCGCGGATCGGCATCCGAACGCCGCCGAAAAAGGGGGGACGCCCCCGAATCTTCGATGACGCCTTCTCTGCCCGCATGAAGAAGTTGCGGGACGAAGGCAAGACTCAGGAAGATGCGCTGGAGATTACGGCGAAAGAACGGGGTTCGAAGGCTAGTCAACGGCGCAGCCTTAAGGATAGTTACGCCCGGATCGTCGTTCGCTGGGTGCTGCTGACTATGCGAGCCGACGAATATCTCCGGCAACAAGAAGCCCCCAAGCCCTAGCGCAAACATCGCACACTTCGATACTGCGTTTTTACATGGCACTGGGATAGGCCCCGGTTTTGACGCACCTGCTGGGCCCCCATTGTGACCCCATTTTCCGGTCAGGCACCGCTCCTGGTGTAACCGGACAAAAGCAATGGACGATCGCATTCTTACAAACGAGATTTTTCTCACCCGGCAGCAAGTCTGCGCCAGGCTCAACATTTCAAAATCGCATTTCTACAGCGAAGTCGACGCACTCCGACTCCGCATCACATACAGCGGCGGCACGCGCGTTCATATCGAGGACTTGAGCGACTACATCGGCCGCATTCGCGCAGGAAACTATGCCCCTGCGTATAGCGAGACCGATCCGTGGGTTATTCTCTATCGTTCGAAGTGCAAGCCGCGCAAGGTAGCGGCTGCAAAACGCTCACCCAAGCGCGGGAAGAAACCGGTCAGCGCGAAGCCAGCTATCGCTGAAGACGCTAATTCGGGCGGCTCGCTCTAATAAGCCGGGTTATTCACACTCACCACAATCAAACTCAAGGGAACGTCATTCGAACGAATAATTTCGCATGTCTGCATCAATTTCAATACCAACCTCCATCCTGAAAATCGACAAGCTGTCGGATACGAAAGCTGACCTTGATTCGGTTCAAGTTCAAAGCAACGTCCGTTCGTTTGAGGACTACTGCGTCAAGCGGGGCATCCCTTATGGCGCAACATCGCGTTACGCGATTCAGGCGACGACACTCTATTATTGTCGATCGCGGGTGTAGACTTCCTCGAGTTCGTCCTGACTGGCAAGGTCACACGCGTGGATGTCGCCGTCGACCTGGCGGGCATCACGACCGATGAGGTGATTGTGCGGAGTTCTGGCGTCCGCAAACACGGCATCTAGCGCGACCGGCATCCCGGAGACGGTTTACATCGGGAAGATCGGCGGAACTGTCGCATACGACAAAGGCACAGCGACGGAGGACGGTGTCACGCGCCTCAGGGCGAACGCCGATTGCGACCGAACTGCCGCGGCCACGAACTGCTGAACATCAGAATCCGTTCGACAAGATCCGCGTTAACCGACCGAAACTATCAAGCCGCTGATACCGGAGCACGCCAACGCGATCTTCGACAGCATGCGCATCCGCGGCATTCATCGCGTCCTCAAGATGCTACCACGCCAAGACCGGCTGCGCATCGAGCAGGTCGCAAACGATACCGCGAACAATCTGATGCCGGCGGACCTCTGGGACTCGTGGCCCATGTGTCTTGATCAATCAGGCCTAATCGCGCCGACCTCGAATTCAACTGATTTGTGGGCTCGGAGGGCCGCCTCTTGACGCTTTATCAAATTTATTTTCGTTGCGAGACACCTAGCGACACTGGTGGACACCACGCAGGACCGCGTCTGCTTGCGCGGTGCCCTGACCTTACTATGTTTTGATTTCGAGCATGCGGCACGAGCACATCTCGCAGCGCGCTGCAAAACGAGTCTATCGCGATGGGTCTCTAAGGCATCCGCAAACGGCTGATCGGCTGCACGATGCCCCCGCGCGGCTTGATAGCTCGAAAATGATCTGAAGCATTGCGGAGGCGCGTCCACGCGGTTTGTGGCTCGCTCACCTCTCCATGGTCCCTTCGGACGCACCCATATCGATTTCCGCTCATGAGCGGCGATTTCCCAAACCCTTTTCAAATGCAGGATTCTTCATGAATAGCGAAAAAAATCGTTCTGTGACGGCGCGACGCCTCAAAAAGGAGCTGCGAACCCGCCGCTCGGTCTACACCACCATCAGCATGGAGACAGTGGGCTCAACAGTACACATATATAGAGTCGTCTCCCGCGTCGCCTATTTTGGCGATGAGAAGCAGTTCCGCCGCTACTTCTCGCGAGTGTGGCCGCTGCTCCAGATTCGCGATGTTCGCGATTTTGAGGTCTACCCGGGGGTACGGGTCAAGTTCCGCCCTCGCGCTCACAGGGTTGAAATCACCGGAACGAACCTGCGAACCGTCGAAGGCGTCGCAGAGAATTTCGGACGCTCCGCCAAACGTGCTGGCTTACTTCACCGTCATCGCCACGAAGCAACCGACGGTGCCAAATCATGACCGGCGGCGAGAACAATAGCTCAAATGACAAGCACATTGGGGCTCGCTTGCCCGGTCACCCGACACAAGCGGACGCAACACCATCAAGCAGCATTTCTGAGAAGGGAATTTCCGTTACAAACCAATCAACTGACAACCCTTCTCACGAAGAAGGGATTAGCCCGCCGCTTGTACCGGATCCGGGCGGTCTAACCCTAGAGGACCGCCGCGTCGATTCGGTATACAGCAAAACGGCAGACGCCAGCATCGTGACCGGCGATGATCTTCGCGAGAAGTATTGTAGTGGGAAGGACGGTATCCATTTGCCCGGCGCGCTTCTCATGCAGCTCATGAATGCAAAGGCGGCCGGCGGCAGGAAATTCGTGCTGTCGGGCCCGGCTGATATCGGCCTTGCAGAAGCAGGCGTCGACCTGGCAGAACACTTCAAGCTACCTGTCTTCGAGATCAGTTCCGGCGAGAGCTACGCTGTGCGTGAGCTAAAGGCAAAACGCATCGACGGCTCGGACGGATATGTTGTGATTAGCGATGATCCCACCGCGCTGCCTGCGTCGGCCTACGCAGACGCTCAGTGGGTATCGTTTGATGACAAGAATCAGCTTCACTGGAGCGAGGTTGCAAGTTCCTTAAAAAGCCTGGCTTCCCGCATTTTCCGAGGCGAGGATATTCTTGCTTTTCGCGACGAAGCGGAAGCTTTGGTGAAACCCGCCCTTCCTGATCGCCGTGCCGTGCTGAGCGTGCTGGCCCACCACATCAATCTGTACCGCGCAACGAAGGAGAGCGGTCTTTACGATGACGGACGTTCAACGCCGACGTCGCCAGCCGGCACGCCGCGTGACGTATCGGTGACGGTTGCAACACCCAATGAGACTTCCGAACTGTTGAATTCAGTGGCGTCGCGCATCGCACGTCACGTGATCCTGCCGGAATCGTATGCTCGTGTCAGCGCACTCGCCCTACTTCATTTTTGGGCGTTTCGTGCCGCTCGCACGTCGCCAATCATTGAAGTGCAGTCGATTGCGCAGGAAAGCGGAAAGACAGTACTCATCGACATTTTGGCCGGACTTTCGCCGAGCGTTGAAAAAGTCTTCGACGCGACGCCCGCGTCGTTGTTTGAACCTGCCGATCAGGGCGCGACAATCATCTACGATGAAGGCGATCTCAACTTTACCTCGTCGAATATTACGCTGATCAAGTTCTTCAACGCAGGTTGCAAGCGCAATGGCCCGCGAATCCGTCGTGCGGGTGGAAAGAGCTATAGTGCGTGGTGTCCTAAAGTCATTGCGCGCATTGGCAAGATGCCGAATGCGGCACTTGCCAGCCGCTGCATAACTTTTTACATGCACCGCAAGTTGCCTGGCGAAAACGTCGAGCGCATTCTTCCAAATCATGAGCGCGAAATCGCAGAACTCGCTGCGACCTGCAAGCTTTGGGCCGAGACCGCTGTCAGCAACCTTCTAGACGCCGTTCCAGAAATGCCGACTGGATTTGCTTCACGCCGCATCGACAAATGGGAACCTTTACTGGCTATCGCGGAACTTGCAGGTCCGGAGTGGGCGCAGCAGGCTCGCAAAGACGCCTTGGCGCTGGATCCTATCCACTTGGACGAGCCTTCCTTAGAAGAGATGCTTCTTCACGACATACGCGCCGGCTTCGATATGACCGGCGCAGCCGCAATCAGCTCTGCCGCTCTTGTTGCGCATCTCAAGGGATTCAAGGATCGGCCATGGTGTCAGTGGGGAAGTGACGGTCAGCTTCGATTGGCCAAGCTCCTGCCCCGTCACATCCGTCCCATGAACGTTCGCACCCCGATACAAGCCAAGGGATACCGCCGCGAGCAGTTCGACGAGCTGTTTAAGCATTACCCGAAGAAGTCGGACGAATAGGCTATGAACGAGCGCGTCTGGGACGGCTGGGACGGCTGGGACGCCATTTCGCCCTCTTGCCTGTAATTTTTTAGGCCTGCCCGCCAGTTCATGCGACTTGCCGATATAAATATGCGTGACATGACTAAACTCAGCCTCAAGCAAGAACTCCGCCGTCTTATCGCATCCGGCTCAAAGGACGTGCCCGATCGCGGCGCAACCGGCAAATATGGCACCAAGAATCCTACTTCCCGCTCGGAAGCCATTAAGCGCATCAAGCAGGCAAAAACGCCGTTTGAACTGACGATTGCAGCCAGGGGAGCGCGTACGCTCGCCGATCAGCACGCAGCTATCCGAAAGGATGCAGTCTTTAAACTCAATTCCATGCCAGCGAACCGTGAGTTGGTTTTCAAGTTAGATTGGCACGAAGTCTTTCAACCTGAAGACGCAAATATCGCGCGGGAATGTATTCGCGAATTTTTGGTGCGCATGTTGAGAGGCATACACCGGTCTGCAAAATTGGAACTTGATTTCGCCGCTCAGAACTTCGTTGTTGTGCCGGAGATATGGAGCAAGATGGGAACATTTGCGCCGCTTCATTTCCATGCGCTGATCGATATCCCAACAGCGGGACTGCCGTCATTCGACGCGGGCGCCAAAAGCATCTGGGAAAGCGTTTGCCGGGCCCACAATATCAAGGGCTCGATTCATTCGTCCCCGATCAAAAACAAAGACAGGTTAGATCGCTATAACCTGAAGCAACTTGACTTAGAGTGGGTTTTCGACCGCACGATGTGGCCGATCGACCTCCTCGACTAAACGGCACGTCGAGCCAGTCTCCCCGTCGCTTTTGTCATGAACTCCGAGAAGCTGCAGATCGTTCTGGTCTGCGGCTACGTACAATAGTTGTCAAAATGATAGTCATTGAAATTTTAACAGCTCACTCAGTATCAGCTAATTTACAGGTCAAACGAATATGCCGAACGATAGTCGCTACAGTAAAACAAAGACCACTTCAGATCTCACCCACATTAAAACCTCCGGCGAGTATCCATACGAAGAGCGGGATAAGATTAATCCTCAGGTTCGTCCTGGATCAGCACGCACGCGTGGCTTTCGCGGAAACAAATACGGTCCAGCATCTCCGGTACGGCAGTTCACGAAGGAAGAGATTGCTGGGTACGAGCGCAAAGCTCGTGACGACGGCAAAATGTAATCCTGCCTTAGCTTGAAGATCATGGCTGCTCATTAGTTGATAGAAACGACCGGTGGTTGTGTACCGCAAATTCATTTGACGCCATGATCGCCGCTTGCTCGCCATTCAAACGGGGAGCAAATTTTAGCCGCAGATATTTCACAAAGGTAAGCTTTGTCATCTAGGTCCCGATAAGCTGCGATATGTTCCCGAGCAATGTCCGGATAGAGTTCTTGAGCCCGCACGTCTGCCGAGAACATCGAACTTGCAGCCAAGACTCCTCCTACGAGTGCGACTGACGCCGTTGTCGATTTTGTCGTTGCGGAGGTCGCCGACCAGATCAACGCCCCGAGCCAACCAATAATCGACCAGCCCAAGAAGAGGTTGATAACCAGAATGGCGTGCCTGTTCGTGTGCCAGCGCTGATACGCGATAAAGGCCGGTAGCAGATAAATGAATAAGCCGAACATAGTCCCGAGAATGACTGCACCGTTTCCGCCGTAAGCAGCACCCACCAGCAACGACACCGCGATAACCGAGACTGCCAGTATTGTACCTGGTCGTTTTTGCGTTGGCGGATTGCCCGGTTTAGTTGGCGCTAGAAGCTTTGCTTTTCGGTCTGCAAATTCCTCGTCAGTAATGACCTTTCGAATTCGCAGCTCGTCGAGATTTTCGATCTCCAGTGCAATGTTCGCAACTTCTGACATCCCGTAAAACCCTCTCGCTTATTGAATGACAGTCGCTCGTTCAGTTCCGCGCACCTAGCAGGAAGGACTCTGTCTTATTGCTCGTGGGAGTCGGCATGCAGCCGGGAACGTAAAAGCCCGGATAGAGGACAATCAGAACGTCAGAGTCTGTCGGCTGGAGTGCGAAGCGTCTGGTATCGCTCATGCATCGCTTCTCGTAAGCGACCAGCATGCGCACGCCATCCATCAGCTCCGGCATAGGATCTATGCCACGATCAATTTGATTATCCGCTCTGACAGCATAAGCATCGGCGTAGACGCCGAAGAATGCAGACCAAAGGAATGCGGTATCAAGCGTGTCGCGATAGCGCGGTTGGTTGGCGGCATGGATATCCGCCAGCCATTCGCAGCCAATCTGCGCCGCATCCGGCATGAAAGGGGTCTCTCCCAAGAGCAGCTGGCCCACGATTCTGACGTGGACCGAGCCCATGTGAGCAAACTGGAGCGAGGGGTTGCCTACGTCGGGCTTGAGATTATCGGGAAGTTTGCGGCAGTGCTGGACGTGCCACCCGACACATTCCTCAAGCCGTTAGCTCGCAAGTCAGCCAAAAAATGCACATAGTTCCAGACCGCCTTAAACAGGAAACCAGCGCTTATGTTTCGCGGCTTCACTTTCGATCCCCAGAACTATCGGCGATTCTACACCTGAAACGCACGAACGATTGTATCGAGCCGAAATCGTCGCCTCCCTGACCCCCATCGTGTTGGTAACGTGTGTAGGCAGCATTCTAAAGCCTAAGCGTTAGCGCGAAGATCGCAGAGGCCGCGCCTTACGGCTCCAAGCCTAAATGAAGCGCTTTAGACCTGCTAGGTCTTCACATAGACCCAGACGGCGCTGTGAAGGTAAGGAGAATGCACTTAGTATTTACCCATTAAGCCGGATTCCCTCCACCATCTTTCCATGACAACGACTAACGGTCAGACGAGTCTAATCATTCGCATTCGAGCGTCCGGCGACGTCTTTTCTAGCGGTGGTTGGCAGCGTAATCATCCTAATCATGACTAACGCTAAGAAGCGCTTACTACAGTGGAAATGATTGTTTCAGGCCACACCCCGTTTTGTGTCGCGCATCGAGCTCATTGTGATCGAATATTCTGAATCAGCGAAAGTGAAGACGTCGGAGGGTGCCTATAGTTGGGTTGTCGCTTGCCTTTCATTGTTGATGACATCCCTGAGCTTCGGCGCGGTGACTTCAGTTCCTATCTTAATGAAACCCATGTCGGACGAGCTCTTTTGGTCTCGCGGCAAGCTTTCACTGGTTCATACGGCAGCCTTAGTTGGCGCAGCTGTCGGAAGCTTGGTGATTGGATACGCATCCGACCGAATGAATTTCTTAAGGCTCGCCCTGTTGGCAGCAATCTCAATTGGTGCGGGATTGCTAATTGCCAGCCGCGCCGATGAATTCTGGCAAATCGCGCTTGCGTACGGAATTCTAGTTGGCGGAATTGGGCAAGGTACGTTTTTTAGCCCAATCACCGCTGCGGCCAGCCGGTGGTTTGACCATAACCGAACTTATGCGATCGCTATCGTTACCTGCGGCCAAGGTGTGGGCGGGATAGTAGTCCCGCTAATCTTGCGCGATATGGCGTTGCATAATGGCTGGCGTAGCGCATTGCTAAATTATGGGATTGCATCTACTGCAGTAATCGGGCTCGCGAGTCTCGTGTTTATCCGTGAGCCGCCGATAACTTCGGCGTCCATAGAACCAGAGACTGAACAGCAACCGAGCACAAATTGGTTTACTTATTATTTTGCGATGGCACATTTCGCTGTCTGTAGCATTGGTAGTTTTCTGTTCATTGGCCACTTCATGATCTTCTGCGAAGAGAGCGCAATTGATCCATTTACGTCGTCCGCGTTGATGAGTTCAACACTAGGCGCCACTATCGTGTCCCGATTGGCAGCGGGATATCTGTTAAAATCGATAGATTCCTCAAGAGTCATCCTCGCTAGCAATTTAATTATTGCAATTGGAATTATGGTTGTCGCGTTTTCGGAACAATCTGTATTCTTGATTTCCACAGGAGCGGCTATCTTTGGCATCGGCTTCGGGGCAGCCTTCCCGGCTTACGGAACCTCAGCGCGTGCTAACTTTCCAGCTCGACAGTTCGGATTTTGGTTGGCCACGATGTGGTGCTTATCGTTCATCTGCGCCGGATTTGGTAGTTGGGCGGGCGGATTATTCAGAGACGCACTCGGTAATTACAAAACCGGGTTTGCGTTTGCGAGCGGACTTATTCTTGCCGGAAGTTTGGTTGCGCAGCCGCTCCTGTATGCAACTCGCAAGCAGCAATTTAAAGGGTAAGCGGTGTCCCGCGGCCGCCTTCCGGATGATGTCGTGATCTGCGAGTCTGCGGTCTGGTTTTGACCGTTAGGCTTAGAATGGACACTGAACATATTGCTCTCACAGAGCCGGTCCGCCGGCTGGAAGTGTTCACCGGTGCCGGGCGCGGCGGACATGGCGTGAAGACAAGGCCGGGATTGTCGCTGAGATCGCGACCAGCGGAGACTCGGTCTGTGCCGTGGCTCGATGCCATGGATTATCACCGCAGCAGTTGTTTGGCTGGCGACGTCAATTGCGAGATTCCGAGGCTGAACGTTCTGAGGCTGACGGGCTGCAGTTCGTGCCGGCAGTTGTGAATGCGGGACCGTCTCCTGTTCCGCAACGGAGGGCGCCGCGGTGCAAGGCCGAGGCCCGTGCCGGAACGATCGAGGTCAAGATCCGCGGCGTGACGGTCCGGGTCGGCCGGACGCAAAGACTTTGTGCATTGAAAGCCGGCGCGTGATCGGCCCAGCGGCCGAGGTGACCTTCGGCCTTGAGGTGGCCGATCACCGGCTCGATTGCGGATCGGCGTCGAACATTTGGGGCTCCCACATCTCCATCGCGTACCGAGCGAGTTTGATAGCATTATAGCCGGCCGGTCGCATTGCCCATCGACAGCAACTTTCAGAAGGCGGCCGTCGGTAGGTCGAACGAGGCTGATCTATTTCCAGCGCAGAAATCGCGCTTCGACACGGTTCATAGCGGCTAGGATGCAACTTCCGATCAAAGCGAGAAGAAACAAAACTGCAAACACTCCGTTGGTCTGGAAACTCCCTGCAAATAGGCTCAATGCTTGTCCGAGGCCCGCCCTTGCAGCGAGAAGTTCGCCGGCGACGACTCCAAGGAGAGCATAAATCAGCCCAAGACGTAAGCTGGAGAAAAGCGTTGGCACCGCACCTGGAAGCGTGATCTGGGTAAAAATCTGAGTGGACGTTGCCCCTAGCATTCGCGACAGCGTTAAATGATCAGAATCAACGCTTCGCGCACCCGCGACCGTACCGCTCAAGACGATGAAGAACGTTAGACTCGCACCCAGCGCAATCTTTGACGATATTCCAAGTCCAAACCACAGGAGGAAGAGCGGCGCAAGCGCTACGCGCGGCAAAGCATTCAGCCCGGCAAATATCGGTTCCAAGAATTTTTCGAGCCCGGGATAGGCGACAAAGAGCGAGCCGACGCCGATCCCAAGAATGCTCCCGATCAAAAATGCGGAGACTGTCGCCCAAAGCGTCCAAAGAAGGTGGGGAACAAGAGTGTAATTAGTGAAAAGCCCATTATAGAGAAATAGCAGGATTCCAACCGGATCGCCGATTAAAATCGGGTTTATGAAACCGTAATTGGCCAAGGCCTGCCAGAGGGCACCAAGCGCAAACAGAAAGATTACTTGCCCGATCCAAAGGGGTGGGCGGATAAGTTGGCTCATATCGATCCTCCCAGAGCAATCTCAAGCTTGCTCCACAATTCTGCATAGAGTTCGTGGAAGCGATGGTCTTTTTGCAACGCACGAGCAGAACGGGGCCTGGGAAGATCGATCGCAACATCAGCAAGAATTTTGCCGGGACGTGCGCTCACAACAATAACACGGTCCGAAAGGGAAATTGCTTCACCGAGGTCATGCGTGACAAGCACGACCGTGCGCTGCTCCTTGTTCCAAAGCGATAAAAGTATCTCCCCGAGTTGAAGTTTGGTCTGCGCGTCCAGCGCGCCAAAGGGCTCGTCCATCAGCAAAATTGGGGCGTCTAGGCAAAACGTTCGCGCAAGAGCAACGCGTTGCCGCATTCCGTGCGACAACATTTTTGGGAAAGAGTCTTCGAACCCTTTAAGACCGACTTGCTCGAGCAATTTCTCCGCCTTTAGTCGACGGATCTCTTTCTCAACGCCCCTGATTTCGCAACCGAACTCTGCGTTTTGCTGCGCGGTTCTCCAAGGGAGTAACGAGTCCCTGGCGAGCATGTAAGCCACATCGCGACGCCCGGCATTCGGCGAGGTACCCGACACTCCAATGGAGCCGCTTGCTAGAGGTATTAGCCCTGCTATTAAGTTTAATAGCGTGGTCTTTCCGCATCCGCTCGGTCCGATAAGTGAGATAAACTGCCTCGGCTCGACCGCGAGTGATACATCGTCTAAAACGACCACCCCTCCGAACTTTTGGCTTACGTTATCTACCTGGATACGGCCGTTCATCTCCAATGCCGCGTTTCGCGGGGCTGACATGGATTGCTGCCGAAGCTGAGTGACATTAGCTTTATGGGGCATCGGCATAGACAATCGCATCCACGGTTACTGGCTTGTCAGTTACTTTGTACTTCAGAAGAAGATCTGAATATGCAGCCACTGATTTGCGATCGACACGCACACCCAGTGTTGGAATCTCGGCTTTAACAAGTTCTTCAAGAAGCGTTTCAGGATCAGGGAGATTACCGAGCGACATGTGCGATTTAGCAATCTTAAGAACTTTTGCAAAATTTTCGGGCTTTTGAGTCCAATCGATTGCGTCGGCCATGCCTTCGACAAATGCTTTAACTACGTGCGGATTCGCGGCGATGTAACTGTCCGTGGCAAGCAAGGGTAGAAACGCTCCGTTAAGAGCTTTAACATCCGCAGGTCCATCGCCATTAGCTAAGCTGACTGCCGTCACGCATGATTTCTGCGTTCTGCATAGCGTAGCGAAAGGCTCAAACATCATTGCTGCGTCGAGCTGCTTTGCTACAAGCATGGGATAAGAGGTGGCGGGTGAGCCCACCGCAACGTAAGTGACACTATCCGGGTCTACACCGGCTCCAGCGAAAAGGGCGCGCGTCATAATTTCAGTTGCTGCGCCCCGGGCCGTTACTCCGATTCTCTTACCCTTTAGGTCTTGCATTACAGCTGGATAGCCTGCCTTTAGGTTTGGGAGCGGGACTTCGTTGCCAACGTTCAACGTAAAGATGTTATTCGGCGCAAGCGCTCCGACGATCTTAATTTTGTTTCCGCGAGACACTGATTGAAGCGCCACATCGGTCGCCGAAAAATTGAGGTCTAAACTACCTCCAACAAGTGCCTGCAACGCTAGCGGCGCTGAAGGAATATCTGTGGGGTCGCATTTTAAGTTTCTCTCTCGGCAAAAGCCCTGGTCATTCATAACCCAAATCGGCAGATTAATGATCGAACCAGGAAAAGTGTTTATTCGAACCGTTTCCCCACGACCCATAGCTTTTTTATCTTGAGCATCGGCTGATTCGATCATCGCTACTAGTAGACCGCCGATCAACACACCAACAATAGCTATAGTCTTGGATTGCTTGATAAGCACTCTCGATCCTCCCGTTTGATGGTTCGCTTTTGATTCAATCGTACTCGTATGAGAATTCTTCTTCTATGAAAGCGAACACTTTCCCGTTTTCTACTTTAGACTCATACATATGAAGTGGCTTATCGGCGCTTTCGAGAACAGAGCCATCGTTCGCATTCCACTCCCAAAAGTGCTTACTGCAGGTAACGGTGTTTCCCTCGCAGAAACCATGCCGAAGTGGCTCTTCCATATGCGGACACAGCGGGGGAATGACTCTCACGAAGTCATCCGTCCGAAGGGCAACAACCGAAATTTTGCTATCCAAGGAAACTTCCTTGACCTCACCAATTTCAAGCTCATCGAGATCAATAACAAACTGCCAGGTCACTAGTTGCTCCTACATTGGAATGTGTGACCCAAACGGAAGTCGACGAGTATCAAGAGTAACTTTGCGAGCAGCCAGAGCAAATCGTGACTCCTCGGTGAGCACAAAGGTATCTTCATAGGTGCCAACGCAAAATAACGCTGATACGCCAGCTACATTGGTATGATAGACTGAGATTGCCGTCACCGCGCTGCATCCGTTATCAAACATTCCGCTGAGAAAGCTTCCTCCGACGATTCTACGAAACTTATCCGGATATCGTTCATGCATCGTCAGTTGATCAAAGAGCAACTTCAGACCTGCTCGATCCTTTTCCATCAAAACCACCTCACCCTGAATTTCTGGGCTAAAGGCGTAGATTCCATAAGTGAAAGTCGAATGAGTGAGAGCCAACCAATCTACGAACTTTTCTGCGTCCATCAGATAATTCGCGTGGGCGATAGTGCTCTGTATTTCTCCGACAACCTCGGGGCGAGAGAGTTTATTTCGGATATGTTCCGCTTCCAGTGGCGCATTTTTTTGCATTTAAGCACCTGTCGCGGCAGGCCGTGGATCGGCTGGATTTAAGCCAGTCAGAGCAGACCATTCCCGATAATATTCTCGAATTGGAAAATCATCTTGCGTCATGTTGTCTTCTTCCCTCGCCATGAGGGAAATCGGAGTCGCCTCGCCTTTCATCGTCTCTGTTTGGCGCTCGGCCGCAAACTGATCTTCCGGCAAGTTGCGTCCAAATGGACCCCAAAATTCTGCATGGTCGCGTAGCCGCGCTTTTCGCACGTCTGCCGGTTCGCCCTTAACGCCAAGGCCACGAAATTGCACGAGGGTTTCGCTGGGACTGATAGGCATTTGCGTATCAATTCGCATAACAGTAGCGCGGCAATTCAACATCACGTCGGGGAATATGTCGACCAAACGAAACTCGTTCGGCTGCAATCCAGGAAGCTCATAACCTCCGCGCGATTTCATCCCCTTCATTTTGCTGTAATCCACGACCAGAGGATCGAGTGTTGCGTGTCCGCCAGAGTATCCCCGCCATTTACGTTTGAAGTACGCTGGTTCGCGCATGCTCGTTTGGCGATTCAAGACATGTAGATACTCGTGATAGAGCTCCATGTTTGTTTCCTGCCAATGCTTCCAGTTGGACTTCACTACTTGCTCATGAAAATGAAAAACCTCCAGTTCCGCCTTCCCGAAGAGATCATCAAAGATTTCCAAGCATCCACCAAGCCACTCGACTAAGGGCTTCGCTTCTTGATCCAGGTTTACGAACACCAGCCCGTGTAGTGACTCGCACCGAACTTCCGGCAGCCCACATTTGCTCTTGTCGATCCCAGCAGAAGCAAATGCCTCTTCTCTCGGAATTGTCGTGCACTCACCGTAGGTGTTGTATGTCCAACGATGGAAAGGACACTCCAACTCGCGGGCGTTCCCGCGAGGAACATCAACAATTTTTGCCCCCCTATGAGAACACGAATTTACGAATGCCCGCAGCTTACCGTCAGGACTTCTGGCGACGAATAATGGAACACCGGCAACACTCAACGAGCGGTAGTCGTTCTTGTTCGGGACTTCCGATTCGCAGCAAGCAAACTTCCAAACTTTCTTAAAGATCTTCTCCTGCTCAATCTTAAAGATGGCCGGATCAGAGTAGATCTTATTGTCCACATAGTGATCAGAACGAAGGCTATGAGAAACTTGGATCGATGTTGATTGCATTGGTTACTCCGAATTCATTCCCTAGCGCGGCCGGAAGAATGGTCTAAACCGACGCCCGTTCTCTATGGACGATGGTGTCGACGAGGCCTTTCGTCTCCTTGGCGATTGCGAAGTCAAAATTAATCTTCGCAAATGGTCGGTTTAGTTCTTTACTTTTGAATTCTGCTGAGTCGCTCACACGTTCGATTTCTGGGATAAGTCCCTCGCGCGTGCCGAAAGCAAAGTCCTCGTGTAGGTATTTGTCATCGGCAATATTGATTTGCGTTGTCAACTGTCGGTAGCCGGGAGCAGTGATAAAGAAATGGATGTGCGCCGGCCGTTGCCCATGCCGTCCAAGCAAACACATAAGTTTGTCAGTGTTACCTCCTGGAGGAACGCCATACCCGCTTGGCATAATAGAACGGAAGCTATACTTACCGTCGGCTCCCGTCTTGATGCGCCGCCTCAGGTTGTATGGCGTTTGCTCAGGGCCAAAGTGCGAGTAGAAACCCATAGTATTACAGTGCCAGACATCGACGACAGCGCCGCCCACTGGTTTTCCTGAAACGTCCTTTACTTGACCCTCCATGAAAAGGACTTCTCCATCGTCTAACCCGTCGTCAAGCCGGGCATATCCGTCCGACATAGGTGCGCCGGCAATGTATAGCGGGCCCTCAATTGTTCTTGTCGTCGTGCCGATGACCCCTGCTCGGCGCTCAGCCTCATCTAGGCGAAGGTCTAAAAAGTGCTCCAAGGCGATGCCGGGAACGATCAAACCGAGCTCGTTGCTTTTGGCGGCTTCGCCGATGTATGCAACTGCTGCCCAAACTTCATCCATTTGAATATCTAGATCGTCGATCGCGCGAAACAGATCGGCTAGAAGGCGATTGACGATCTTCTTGACACGAAGATTTCCTCCGGAAGCGTTCAATCCTGATGCTTCGGAGGCCAGTTTGGTAATTACTTCATCCGATACGAACCTATCGCTCATTGTCTCTTCCCTTTACTTTTTTGGTAAGCGCTCAACCGCTAGCCCCGCGCTTCGATCGATGATGGATGCCGACACAAAGGTGTCACTTCTAAGTTCATGTAAGGAAACAGCGGCAGCGTTGAGAGAATTTCATGAAGTTCCTCGCCGTTCGTAACTTCAAAAACGCTAATATTGGCGTAGTTTCCAACAATCCGCCAAAGATGACGCCAAACGCCCGCAATCTGAAGTTCCTGAGCGCGGGCCTTTTCTAGCTTCTTAAGTGAATCAAACTCGCCACTGGCCAAATGCGCCGGAATCGTCACTGTCATTTTCACCTGAAACAGCATTTCAACCTCGCGCGGCTAGGGACGTTACCGGCACAACCACTCGTCTTGCTGCATCCCGTCGAAAAAATGATAGGCGATCTTCGTCGATCTCGACGCCCAACCCGGGACCCGTAGGAATTCCTAAGCTAAACTCGGAATAGTCTAGCGGCGTAGTGAGAATCTCTTCCGTCAAAAGAAGGGGGCCGAACAACTCTGTTCCCCAATCAAGCTTTCGAAAGGTGGAGAAGAGGTGCGCTGACGCAATAGAGCCAATCGCGCCCTCCAGCATGGTTCCACCGTACAATCCTATGCCGGCAGCCTCCGCGATTGCAGCGACCTTTGATGCAGCTACCAGCCCGCCTGATTGAGAAATTTTGACCGCAAACGCATTCGCAGCTTCTCGTTTGGCGAGGTCAAATGCGCTTTCTGGACCACACAAAGCTTCGTCAGCCATAATCGGTACAACGGATTGGCGAGACAGCCTAGCCAACCCATCGCGATTCCAACCGGCGATCGGCTGTTCAATGAGGTCGACGCCCGCATCTCGCAGGCTGATCAAGGCCGAAGCAGTTTCAGTTTCTGACCAAGCTTGGTTGATGTCTACGCGCACGCTTGCTGAACTTCCCAAAGCTCGTTTGATTTGCGCTACATGCTCAACATCTTCTTGGACGCTGCGACGGCCAATTTTAAGTTTGAAGGTGTTGTGCCTGCGGGAAGCGAGCATATTTTCCGCCTCTTTGATGTCCGCGTGCGTGTCACCGCTTGCGAGAGTCCAGGCAATCGGTAACCGCTCCCGGTATCGACCACCGAAAATATCGGAGAGAGAGCGATCTGATCGTCTTCCAATGCCATCCCAGAGCGCAGTTTCAACAGCGTTCTTCGCAAATCGATTATCGCGCACGTGCGCGTCGATCGCATTCATCGTTGCCAATACATTTTCCGGGTCGCAGGTCTTCAGGACAGGAGTTACGTACGTATCTATGGCCAGCTTTATCCCCTCTGGGCTTTCAGGGCCGTAGCTAAGACCGCCAATTGTCGCTGCTTCACCTATGCCGATCACGCCGTCAGATGTTCGGATTCGAACGATCAAGCTACTCTGAACGTTCATCGTCGTCATAGATAGCTTATGGGGGCGGATAGTCGGGATATCGACCAGAACGGTCTCAATCTCGTCAATTGATAGTTTGCTTGCCATGACTGACCAATCAAGTTATTTCGAGTTTTTTAGGGGGCAGCGCCCCTTTAGGATAGCTCCATTTTGGTCTACTTTCAGACCTTTCGGGTCTAGGAACGCAAAGATGGAACTTCGGCACCTTCGGTATTTCGTTACAGTCGCAGCTGAAGCTAATTTCACCCGCGCGGCGGAGAAGTTGCACATTGCCCAGTCGCCGCTAGGCCGTCAGATCAAGCAGATCGAGGAGGAGTTGGGCGTAAAGCTGTTGGAACGCCAACGGCCAATCAAGCTCACTGAGGCTGGTCGTTTCTTTTACGAACAATCCCGTCAGTTGCTGCAACGCGCTGATGAAATTGAATCGATGACGAAACGTATTGGCAAAGGCTGGAACGTCCACTTGAACATCGGGTTCGTGGGTTCAGTTCTGTACGACGCTTTACCTAAGCTTATTGGGCAGTTCAGAACAGCTGCCCCTGCTGTCGAGGTTTCGCTTTTCGAAATGACTACGCTCGAACAAGTGTCGGCCCTCAAAGATGGGCGAATTGATATTGGATTTGGACGGATCCGATTTGATGACCCTACAATCACTCGAGAGGTGCTACACGAAGAACGATTATCCGCGGCAATACCTCGAGGCCACCGGTTGAGTGATCCCTCAAAAGAACTGAAGCTGATTGATACAGCTCGCGAACCCTTGATTATCTATCCAAAGATGCCGAGGCCGAGTTACGCAGACCAAGTCCTTTCGTTTTATCGCGATCGAAGCGTTGAGCCGCCCGTCGCTTTCGAAGTGCGCGAGCTCCAAACAGCGTTAGGATTAGTTGCTGCCGGTGCAGGAATTTGTATCGTGCCGAACTCTGTAAGTCGCTTTGGTCGAGACGACGTAGTATATATTCCGCTTGCTGATACAGATATCGTTTCGCCTATCATCATGAGCTATCGGTCAAATGACCGATCAACGTCACTAGCAATGTTTAGACGGCTGACGAGTCAGATTCGCCGTGATGAGAGCTGAGGTAGAGTCCTAGGCCGCCAGTTCACTTATGCTTTTGACCGACGCCAGCTTGTCGGGCTCAATGGTTATACCTTTCAGCATTAGCTTCTTGATCATAGCTAATTCCTTTGGACGATTCACGGTGCAGACGTAGGTGATTTTTCCGTCCTTTAGGTAGATCCGCGAAAACTCAGAAGCTTGAATTGATCCGCGACTAACGGTTGAGTCGAACTCTCCAGGTAATCCTAGCATCTGTATGCTGAGATCATACTGGTCTGACCAAAACCATGGAATGTTCGCAGCTGTGTCGGCCATACCTAGTATGGTCTTAGCAACTTTCATCGCTTGGAGCTGCGCGTTTTCCCATGACTCGAGGCGCAATGGTCGACGGGCAAACGCGTTGAACTGACAGGCGACATCACCCACGGCAAAAATTGATGCGTCAGACGTTCTGCAGTATTCATCGATGACAATTCCGTTTTCTACAATCAATCCGCTTTGAAGAGCAATTTCTGCATTTGGAATTGCCCCTATCCCGACAACGACAGTAGAGACGGGTATCCGCCTTCCGGATGAAAGGGCTGCCACTTCCACTCGATCCTGGCCGTCAATCGTAGACACCGTGGTATCAAGTTCGATTTCCACACCTTTGCTCTGATGAACTGCACAGAGATAGTCGCTCAACTCGGAAGGCAACGCTCTGGAGCACAGCTTGCTGCCGGCCTCGACAACCGTCACTTGCAAACCCTTCGACCTTGCTGATGCAGCGACCTCTAGACCAATCCAGCCACCTCCAACGATCAGAACTCCGCCGCCACCATCGAGGGACCTTTTCAATTCGTTTGCGTCGTCTAGAGTTCTAAGAGTGTGAATTCCGGGTAGTTCGCCACCCTGTATACTGAAGGGCCTTGGGCGAGAGCCGGTTGCTAAGATCAAATAGTCATAATGCTCCTGGCTACCATTCGAAAGCTCTATCGTTTTTTCGTTTCGAGAGACGCTCAAAGCACAAAGATTCAGCTTGAGCTGAATTGTCTGCGATTCAAATTTTGATTTCGAGCCAACGTAAACAGGTACAACTCCTGCTCCTAACAGAGCAGCCTTAGAAAGCGGCGGTCTTTCGTACGGATAATGCTTTTCATCGCCAATCAGGACAATCTCACCTTCAAAGCCGTGCCGTCTCAGGTTCAACGCACAAAGTGCACCTGCCTGTCCTGCACCTACAATCACCACTTTGATCATATGAAAACCTCGGAGGTACCGACCCTGCTTCAGGACCGTACAAACTTTATCAGCATCAAACTAAAGCTTGCGATGAAAACCCAAGATGCAATGGCCAGGAGGAATGGTTTAGCGCCTCTTGCCTTGAGTTTCGAAAAGTCGGTCTCTAATCCCATCGCAGCCAGTGACGCAGTTAGCATAACCGCCGTTAATAGAACTATGACTGTGCGACTTTCCTCTGGAATATGTACTACGCTGTTTAATCCCACCATCGCGATAAAACCGACCACGAACCACGGCACACCGGGCGCACTGCTCGGACCGTTTATCGAGCTCCTCCGCGTCGACATCTTGACCAACCCGAAAAACATCACAAGCGGCGCCAAAAGAACCACACGGCTCAGTTTAGAAATCGTAGCTGCTTCCCCGGCCGTCTCCCCGTTTTGGAAGGCAGCTGCAACCACCTGAGCGATCTCGTGAATAGAAGAACCACACCATAACCCAAAGTCTTTCGGTCCGAGCCCGATGAGCGAAGATACAACGGGGTATAGTGCTATTGAGAAAGAACCCAATATTGTCACGCAGGCAACAGCATAGATCGCGTCTTCTTCCGGTGCGCGCGTGATGTTATTAGTGGCCAGAACAGCCGACGCGCCGCATATCGCAGTGCCTGCGGCAATTAATTCAGTCAGGCCGCGGTCAACTCCGATCTTTCGACCAAGCCACAACGTGAATGCTACAGAGCCGATTAAAGACACGGTTATAATGCCGAACGCGGACAGGCCGAGATCGAAAATCTGAGGAAAAGTCAGCTGCAGGCCCAGCATAGCGATGCCCAGTCTTAAGACGTGCCTCATGCAAAACTTTACTCCGGGCTTCGCGATTGTCGGAGTTCCCACGGTGTTGTTCGCGATGACACCTATCGTGATAGCGAATGCCATCGGACTTACGATAGTTAGTTGTGGCACCGCCTTGCGAAAAACGAACGCTATCAACGCGATCGTAAAGCAAAGAAAAGCACCAATCAGAACTTGGAAGTATTTTCCGAGAAATGACTGCGACGTTTTTATAGGCTGGGCTCTCATGTAACGATCTGGCTCTTTGCCTCGTTTCGCAAAAATCCACCTGAAAGATTGAGCCGGGAAGCATGTCGCGTCCGCTGGCTTTGCGTTTGTGCCGCGACAATTTTCCGCAGGACGTTTTGAAAAATCCGCGGGATACAACTCGATCCTCGATCAGAAAGGTCTTCTTGAAATTGGTTTCCGAGCATGTGCTTCCCATCGCTTCGTACTTGGGCTTGTAGTGCTTGTTCGCACCGCTAAACAGCTCGGTTTGGGTCTGATTTGAGACCTGCGAAGTCTAAGAAGCCGATGACCGCTATTGAAATCTCACCCGTCGTCTCTTAACGCCCGGACAGCAACATTCGATCTTTCGAGGCCTGCCAGAAGTCCGCCTCGGCGCCGTTGAGGTGCTACTCAGGAACAAGAAACAGCGCTAGGCGAGTGTCTTCGCCCGCGGCATGTACATCGTGATGAATGATTGGACGGAGGTCACAAGCCGGCTTCGGTCGTCGCCGTCTTTGCGGCTGCCGGGAGCATACAGCAAAATCGTCTGCGTAACTCTTCTGCCTGCCTTATGTTGCGCAAGTAGTGTATCGACTAGCAGAAGTGATGCTGGCTATCCGTGATCGCATTTGGAAACCCTTGCGCTGACGATTGCTACAAGAGCCGCAGGCATCGGGCGCGATTGCTAACCGTTTGCACTACCGTGTTGGCGTCGATCGCGGATGCGGAATGTACTTATAGAGCGTAGCATCGGACACGCCGAGCTGTACGGCTATTTCCGCGATCGTCAATGAACCATCTTTTATAAGGGCTTTCGCTGCGCCGATGCTTTGATCCGATAACGCGCGAGGACGGCCACCGCGCCGGCCACGAGCCTTAGCCGCCGCAAGTCCAGCCAGAGTTCGTTCACGAATGATACTGCGTTCAAACTCCGTGAGCGCTCCAAAGATATGAAATACGAGCTTCCCCGTTGGCGTCGTGGTATCTATCGCCTCCGTCAACGATGTGAAACCACAGCCGGCTTCGTTGAGTTGCTCGATGGTTCCGATCAACTTGGTGATCGAACGCGCTAACCTATCCAATTTCCAAACAACAAGCGTATCGCCTGGACGAATGTAGTTGAGCGCAGCCGCTAATTCCACTCGCGCGGCATCTGCACCCGACGCGGTTTCAAGGAATATGCGTGAGCATCCAGCCAATGTCAGTGCGTTAATTTGTAGGTCGGGCGTTTGATCTGCTGTCGAAACGCGGGCGTATCCAATGAGGCTCATAGTGGGCTCCATAAAACCCTCTGAGCCTAACATGAAATAGGAATAATTTCCAGATAGGGTTTTCGGAGCAATTTCACCGGGGAAATTTAACGCTTATCACCAACTGCACCTTTCTCTGACAACCGAACGTATTTCTGAGTTGGCGCGATGGCCTATTCTTCACTTCCGCGAAGCAAAACCGAGGCCCGGATTCGGCTAAGCCCTTACCTCATCACCATGGCGCACGAGTCGCTTGCGTCGCAACTCATCTGGAACTGCCTTACTGCAAAGGGCATCACGTATGCGGAAGAGCGCAAGGTCCGCGACATCATCATGAACCTCACGAGCAAATTCGATCCGTGGCAACGCGAATTCAATCACCGTCCCTATATCGAGCAAGAGCTCGATCCTCCCAGGCGCGATTTCGGAGATGATCCAATACCGAAGCCGGGACCAAAGATATGGTTAGGGCCCTGCTGCGCGCGGAAGGCTATCCAGATATTCCAGTGGTTCGCTCGGCTTGTGTGCTGTGACGTCCGAAATGCACGCGTCGCACGGTAACAGCCTAGAATTTTTGCGGCATAAGATCGTGATTGCGAAACGCGTCAAACAAATCCGCGATTTCGGGGTAGGCGTCCCCGAGTAGCGGCATGTCGGCAGAAAAATTCGGCTGGTTATATCCGGTAAATGCGGTTTCCAACCCGATGTAGAATTCGTCTAGCGGCAAGTGATTGGATGGCATATTCGTAAAGATAACGAAACCGGTCGCATCACGAGGCACGTTGCCCGGCTGCTCCTCCACCGCCCGCTTGGATGCGACAGCATCACCCTGCCACCACACCCCCTCCCCCTGCCAGTCGTGAGGCGGCGGGGGCAAATTCATGTCAATAAAGATGAGGCGTTCGGCATCAGCGGGCTTCGCAAGAGCCTCTCGTAATTGACGGCTGACATTGCCTTTCATGGTTTCAACGGGCGGCCTCTCCCCGGATTTTCCAAGGACGCCGGGCCAGCTCTTTGTCTTCATCTCGACGGCATAGCGCTTGCCCGTCCGGCGGTGAGTGGCAAGCCCGTCGGAATGGCCTGAGCTTAGATCCTCTTCATCAGAAAACGCGAAGCTAAAGCCGGCCCGTACAAGGCAGGCGGCGATCATCAGCTCATAGCGCGCGCCATGAAATTGATCGGCGACCCGCAGGGATTTGAGAAGCCTCTCGCGCGGCTCCGAATTATCGGCGATGACAAAGAGGTCATGAGCTACGGTAAAGAAGCTGAGCACAGGAACCGTCGACATGAGACCGCGTTCAGGCCCAAGGTGATGCCGCGATTTCGCCTGCGCACGCATTGCCTGCCACCAGATATGAAGTGGATGGCTGATGTTCCGACGGAACGGCTCGCCCAGTTCCCGCAGCAGATCACTTTCAAGAAAATTCATGAAATTGTCGCCGCCACCCCAGTGAATCACCTTCCCGCCCCGAACGATGAAACGATCTTGGTCATTGCCTGCGACAAGGGGCGGCCGGTGAAAACCGTGATTGGAATAGTGGTTTACGCGATCTATCTGCCGACGATTAAACGCATCCCGCACGCGCTCTGGCGTGGTGTGCCAGTTTTCGATCGGAGCATCCGGCGTATTCACGGACCACGCGCCATGGCAATGCTTGTAGCGCTTCCCGCTTCCGCAAAAACATCTTTCGTTGCGCCTTGGCATGTATGAAATTTCTGCCGATGCGGTTGCTTCGCATGGATATGAGTCGCCAGAAACGAGCATAGCCCGTAGCCGCAGGGGCGGTAAATGTTGCGCTTGTTGCCCGGCAATAACACCGACTCATGATATGGTTCGATCCGCGATACCATTCATTTGAGCATCGAATGCCCGATATTCCAACCTTGCCGCTTCCATCCGTTTTGCCTCATTCCGATGCGATCAAATCATCGAAGCAAACGAAAACCGACTATGAATCCGACTGTTGGGAATTCCAGTACGAGATTCACAGGTACCTGGGGCGGATAACCGATGACGCTCTGCGGGCGCGCTATGACAATATCGTCCGCAACATGCATGCAATCATAAGCGACGACCGGAATGTCATTCCGATCCATAGCTTTTTGAGCTCATGGTATTGGTACCGCAAGGAGCATCAAACACGGTATGAGTTTGCGCTCCGAAACGTGCCACTCCATCGGCCGCTCCCCATAGTCGCGCAGCGCGATTCAAGCGCAGCGCCGGCCCGGCCACGCGGCCCAAATGCCGGAGATGTCCTATTTCGATATGGCGAGCGGAAATGGTTGCAGAACCTCATGGATTTCGGGCGGTTGCGCATGAAATCCGCGCAAGAATATGCTTTGATGGAGAAGGATCCAGCGCGGCAGGACGACGAGCGAGTCAAGCATTCCTATTCACCTGGGGAGTATATCAGCTTGACCATGCCGGACGGCCTGCAGGTGCGTCCGATCGGTGACCTCAAATACAGCACTTCCGGAACCGATTATTTCCTCTACTGCGTCTCGATGGATTGGGACTCGGTTCTCTTTGACCAATTTTCCGGGACTGACTGCTGCGTCGTCATCAAAGAGCCGGATGAATTCGCCCGGCGTCTTGAGCACGCCGCCAAGAACTTGCTCCCGGGCTGGTATTTTCATCATTGCCCCATCGAGTATTTCGATACATATGAGCGCAGGTCCAAGGAGCGTATCGACAACGCCATGTCGAAGGATTTTCGCTTCGCTTACCAAAAGGAATATCGTTTCCTCTTTGCAGGTTTCGGTCGGCCCGCGACCGGCTTCATCGACCTCGAGCTTGGACCGTTGCACGACATTGCCGAGTTGCATATGCGGCCTGAACCGCCTCGCGTCGAATAAGATGACGGTTCGTCGAACCACCCCGTGACGGCCGATAAGAATTCAAGAGCGCGGTGAAGGCAAGCTTCTGGAAAAGATACATCCGGGGCGTTAAAGCTCTGGGGCCGGACCGGACGCGTTACCCTCGCTATCCGTGGCCGCTTGAGAGAACTTAAATTTGAGCAACGTCATCTCCCGATGCTCGATGAAGCCCTTTTCCTGCGCATAGTAGGCTTGATAGAACTTGAAATCGGTTCGGTTTGCAGCGCGGCACTTGTCTTCAATGATCTTGCAGATCGCGATCTTCTTGTCGATCGGCGTCTTAATGCCGAAGATAATTCCTTCCAGGTTGTTAAAGTCATAGTGCGTGACGCGGCTTTTAGGCTCCACAAAGTCGTGAAGCATTCCGGTCAGGATCAGGCGCTGCTCTTTCTCGTAGTGCCAGGCTTCGAGTTTTCGCGTTACACCGTGATTGAACGTATCCCAGTAGCGCTTCCGCCACGCGTCTTCATTGTTGAAAATATCGTCGGCGCAGGCACTGCGCTGTCCGGTCCGGTCCGTGTACCATGCGCGCGATAAATCGGGGATCGGCAATCGGCCGAGTGAACGAAAAAAGTCGACCGGAAGATGCTTGTTTTCGTAAACAACCTCCTGAAACGTGTGCGGTACGAAATCAACGACCGGGCCGCCACTGCTGTAACCGGCGACGCGCTTCAGCCGCAGCGATGGGGACTTCTCTCCATCACTGACCTTGAAAACAAGGCAAGCCGCAGTGTGATTATCGCCATAACTTCCCCATACGGAGGAATCGCGGCATTCCTTCATGAAGCAGGCGGTATACCAATCGGGATAAGCCAGCGTTTCAAGCTTTGTGACGTACTCGTTCGGAAATTCGAACAGAACAAACGCGCGATTTGCTTCAATTGGCTTGTCGGCATTGTTATATCGGTGAAGAAGCTTGATCTCCTCGATCATATGGCGGTGTGCCATAAAGAGTGCAGCAGCTGCGCGTTCGGGGTCGGTAATCTCCGCACTGAGGCGTCCTACATGGTCAAGCATCTGCTTCGCCTGATCCATGGTCCGTTTCAGATAGGCTTCCGTGTCTGGATCCGGATTTGTTTGTTTGGCAAGCCCGTGGTCCCGGTAATTTTGCTGGATGATCGACAAGGCCAGGGTGTGCACCGGCTGAAGATAGGCGGCGAGTTCCTCGCGGCGGACTGAGTAGGTTCGCGCTGCAAGCGACTGAACCAGAACCTTGATGGAGTCATTTCCGAGGAATGCTGCAACGAGCTTATCAATTCTGTCTTTGTATTGCGGAGTAAACGCCATCGCATCGACGTTGAAAATCGGAATGTTCTTCCACGAGAGCGGCTCGTCTTCGCCGCCCAACGATACAAGCGAATAGCCCCATTCAAGGCAAAGCAGGTAGTGCCGAAGCAGATTCTGCCATACGATCGCGTCACCCTGCCAAAAGATGTCCCGAAACCCCTCCATGGGATCGTTCAGGCTGTCGGGACTGGCGAAGAAGACTTCCTGATTGAGCAACTCGCCTTTATCAAGCAGACGCCACAGCGGCCGGAAACGGTAGAGACGGGTTGTCATACTAACCTCAGGACCTTTGCATTTCACAGATTTGCCGAGATCATCCGGAGCGTTGTCGAACTTTCTCAACACAACACCCTCAGCAACACATCCTATCTGTATAGCGAGAGTCGCCAATGACGACCACATATCGCTTTTATTCCTCACCGTCATAAGGTGCATGCGACTACTTGATATCGACGTGATCGGATATATCAGCCCGGGATGTCCGCTTTGGTTCGGGACCGATTCTGTTCGGAGCAAAGTCTTCGGTATGTAATTGAGCTAATCGGCATTATACTTGGTCGTCCTCAGCAACCATATGTTGGAGGACCAAATGACTTCCCTGAAATCGCTGAACTTCACGACGCTCCCCAAGACGGAAACGGATCCGAAGTTGGAGCGACGCGCTCGCACGATTGTGAGACTGGAAGAACAGAAGGTACTACTGGCCAATCCGAACTTCGTGCGCAAAGTACGCTCGTTCAAGCAGGTCGACGGCGTTCGCAAATCCGTCGAAAGCGATCAGCGCGTGAACCCATGGTGGCGCAAGCACATCGACGGCTCGTATCTCTTCACGATCAAGTCGGGATCGAAGTCCCTGGAGTTCGAAAAAGGAAAAGCGGCCATTGCAGTGCCGTCTCTCGATAAACTTCCCACTGTGATCGATACACTGATCGCTGCTACTCGTACCGGTGAACTCGATACGCAATTAGCTCAGGCGTCAAGAACACCACCGACCCGTAAGAAAACAAGCTGATTGATTAAGATTGGGGGGCGAGCAACCAGTTCGCCCCCGAACTTACTCTCGCGGACGACAAGATGCTTTTTCGCAACTTTTATGAATGCCCGTGCGGCTCGAAATGGGCCGATGAATGGTCCGCAACCTGCGACGATCGATGCCCGAATTGCGATACCAGTTGCTCACCGGTGAGCAGTGAAGACATCGCGGAGATCCACGAACCTGCGGCCCGAACACATGCTACAAAAAATTAGAAGCCGCCAGCCCGGCAAGACCGCTCTATCGCTCGATGCTGCCGAAACGCGAAGCGCGCATATGGGCTAACCGCCACTTTGACTACGTTCCGCACGCGAAGGACATCTTCCCGCGGAAGCTCACGCCCTCGCATGATGAAGTCAAGCTGCCAGTCCGATTGTCGCGGGACGCTACGGGCGCAAAGGCCAAGCCATTTTTAACCCCACAGAACCAGCTACATTTGAGAAAATAGCCTAGTCTTTTCAAGACCCCTTACTTTATCCCCAACCAGTTACGACCATCGCGTTGCCAGCCCTTCCTTGGCCGTAAGCGATCCAAATCAATTCATGGAAAAAGGGGGATATGCGGGCGTTGGTACGCTGGCGCGTGAGTCTGCCGTGATATTATTCCGTTCTGGCGCAAAGGAGTCGTTCCTGAGCGTCTTTTTTACGGAATTGACGATGAAGCTATTTTTGAAGTCTTTGCTTCTGGGATTTCGGCGACGCTGGTGGACGGGTATCACCCGCGCATTCGCCATGGCGGGCGCCATCTGGCTGGTCACCGAAATCACCATGAAGTCTTTTACATCCGTTGACCAGTTCATCACGGCTCACGGTACGGAATACGCTGTCGGCGTCGTGACCGCGTGCGTCGTGACCTTTTTCTATCACATATACGAGACTCGCTCTGTTTCGTTCCGGGTGCCGACGACTGATAGCTGGATCAACATCTATTACGACGATTTGCTAGGCACCGATACCGATTGGTTGATCGGAGTCGGCGAGTTTTTTGATAGCGACCTAGGCCACGTCGTTTCAAGCCAATCGCTGCATGGCAAGCTGATCGAAAAGGTTTGGAATAGCGATACGGGCCGCTTTCGTAAAGACGTAGACGATGCTCTGAAAGGGAACCCTTCCGAAGTCACGGAACGCTCAATCAAGCCAAACAAGAAATACGCAATCGGCACGACAGCCGTTCTTCCCCGGGCAGCGCGCAAGATCTTCTTGGTCGCAATGGCAAAGACCGACTTGCAAAGCTCCAAGGCGTCTTCGACTGTACCGATGCTATGGGATGCACTTCTCGGCGCACTTCATTCTATTCATAACTTTGGGAACGGTGGGACCATTTCTTTGCCCCTTATCGGGAATGGCCGTTCAAGCGTAAACATTGAGCCGCAGCATTTGCTTCGGCTCATCGTACTCTCGCTTATCGATTTCGGTCGCAAGACGGGTTTGCCTAAACAGGTCAACATCGTACTGCCCGAAGATTGCTTTGAGAGACTAGATATACGGGAAATCAAGCGGGACTGGAGTCACAAGTAAATGGCCTACAGAAACGGCACATACATCGCCTTTCATGCTGAAGGCAAAACAGACCCAACAGCATCCGACATCAAGTATTATCGAATGATCAAGGCCTGGCACGCACATGACAAAACCGACTTTCGGTTCGTAAACAGCCACGAAAAGACTTCTGCTGTTCGCGACAGCAGCCTGAAGTCTACCCTGAGAAGAAGCTTGATGGAGCGTCTCAATCACTCGCGCAACATGCTGCTGATCATCGGGAACACTACGCGTTTTGATACTGACTGGGTGCCCTTCGAAATTGCATATGCGGTAGATAGCTGCAAGATCCCGATCATTGCCGTCTATACACAGTATGATTGGATCTTAGCTCCCAGTGCGTTGAGCAACTTGTGGCCACCCACTTTTGCATCGAGGATTGCTAACAACAGTGTACGTTCAATTCACATCCCGTTTAAGCAAGCGGCCATTGACGACGCGATGAAGCAATTCGATCACAGCACCCCGCCCACGGGAGCGCTCAATTACTATACCAAAGAAGCCCACAACACCTTTGGCATCTACTGGTGATTACTTCGCTGTCGGACAGGTCGTCATCCGCATGAGTCGCAAGTGACGTAATATTCGCTGTTCTCGCGAAGAGACTCGAACCCTCGACTCCAAGATTAGAAGTCAGAGTGCTTCTGTTCGCCAACCCATCATCGCGGCTTCGATTGCTTCAAGCTCGGTTTCCAGTAGTAGCCACGCAGACGATCGCGGCAACTCAACACTACGCTCCACTCGTCGTTGCTCGCGCAAACGACCAACAAGCTTTTCAAGCCGACACACGAAAAATCTCTCGCCTTCATTGCAAGTCTTCGATGCCCGATCGGCTTTCCGAAGTTCGAAGATTTCACGGATCGAGGGTCGAACGAGAAAAGTACCAGTGTCTAGCTTGATCGAATCCAGGCCTGCATCCGGCCACCCGACCCTTCCACCAAACATCCTCCCATCCTGATCTCGATACTTCGGTCCGGGTCGACACCAAGGCGGCAGCTTCGCGTAGGCCAAAGCCCATTTCTGATCGAGCTTCGCAATTTCTGATTGAAGGTATTCGCGACGTTGAATCAGGCGAAGTCGTTCGTGATCATCTATCGCAAGGACAGCGTTTACTGGCAGTGCGGCTGGCGCAACCAGCGAAGCCGCAATGAAACTTCTGCGCGTCGGGTTAGATGGCATCTACGTCTCCTGATCAGACGCCAATCCCTATCCGTATTTTTTCGGCAGAATGTCAACGTAAGATTGCGAGCCTTCCGCTGAACAGATTTACCGACAAGATCGAGCCGCCTTTCCAGAGCCTACCGGCTAAATAAAGCCCTTTTAAAGGATGCGATTTCGCCGGGTAAATTGGGCGCCAAAATTTTCAGTATGTGATCACCCAAAATCATCATACGTAACGCGCGAGACCGTGCACCGAATTATTTTTGCAATGCGGGTCGAGTCACAGCGACGCGCTTATATATACGATTGAACCACCGTCATATCGACGCTTCAAACTCATCATGTTTCGCACTCTGGACGATGATTGTGCTCGCCAGATGCGCTGAGAAGCGCCACCGACCTTCACAACGCCAGCGATGCTGACGTTTGATGGCTGGTGACTGCTTATACGATGTAACGGTTCAAAGCGTTCGCACGAGCTTATCGTGATGCGCTTCTTATCATGACCCAAAACAACCAATAACAAAGAGGTCATAACCTTGAGCAACTTCATCAATTCAGATGCTATCGCCTACGTCATCAAGTCGATCTATCGTGATCATGTCGGTTCGAACGAAGCAGTCTTGAATCAAGCTATCGTCGATAACGTGTTCGCGGTCACGATGAAGTTTGATTCTGCACACTTTGACTTTAACGAGTCAAAAAGAGATCCTGCGAACTACCTGACCAAGTATCGCGATTGGTTCACGCGATTGGTTGTTGAAGCATGCGGCAACAACATGGGCCGTAAGCGCTATCAGCAGCCATTGAGTGTTTCGTACATCGACTTTCCAGGCTCAAAGGGAACAATGTCGGCTCGTGAAGCTGGCGAATTCTTGAAGTTCGGTTTGCTTCACGTTCACGCGGTCGTCGCATTACGTCCAGAGGGCCAGGCTTTCCGCAGACCCCT
>Ga0208242_100272_pt1 | contig 50715 bp, 50 predicted proteins | sample SubbioAug_CSW13A_FD_184825 | JGI IMG/M metagenome (GOLD analysis project Ga0208242, IMG submission 184825) | Serpentinite rock and fluid subsurface biosphere microbial communities from McLaughlin Reserve, California, USA - CR12Aug_CSW13A (SPAdes) | ecosystem: Environmental > Terrestrial > Deep...
ATGGAACGGCAGACGGGCGGCCAAGCTGAGGAACGGGCTCGATCGCCCGAGGATGAGCCGGCGTCCCCTCTGCCACCGCAGCGGCAATGTTAGCCGATCCGGCACGGTTTAAGTTACAAGGATGAGGACTGCTTGGTGGCGTGAGCCCACAGTGCGCCTAGTCCATTGGAGCGCGCGCACTCCCGTCCTGCGCTCACCCCACCTCATATTCCTCATCGATCGGCACGCCGAGGGCCGCGACAAGTCGGTTCGTCTCCGACGCCATGCCGACGATCGCCAGCACTTCGCGATATTCCTCTTCGCTCATGCCCTTCGCGCGGGCGTTCGCCGTGTGCGAATGGATGCAATAGGGACAGGCGTGGGCGATCGAGACGGCGATGTAGATCATCTCCTTGACCTTCGGCTCCAAGACGCCGGGACCCATCACCTGCTTGATGCTCTCCCAGGTCCGCTTCAGCGTCACGGGATCATGCGCCAGCCCGCGCCAGAAATTATTGACGAAGTCGCTTTTGCGCGTCGCGCGAATGTCGGCGAAGACGGCGTGCGCTTCGGGCGAGAGGTCTTCGTCGGCAAGCAGTCGAACCGTGGCCATGATTTTTTCCGTTTGATGCGAAGACAGCACGCGTCATTTGTTGGGGGCAGTCGGCGCGGCGGGCCATGTGCGAGGGCTCGGATTGACATTATAGTTCACGCCGCAGCCCGAAAGCGCCGAGGCGATCACGGCAAGCAATATCAATTTGACAAGCGTTGTTCGCATCTTTCCTCTCCTGCGGCGTTGACGTTCCGTTTTTGTCAGAAAAACCCCACACGCGCCCTTTGAATCGCTGCGTTTTCGGCTTGTGACAATGGCGCGTGTTTTGCTTCTCGCGGCGAGCGACGCGCGCGCATGACAGGGAGAAGAACGCAGGAGTCAGCGAGTCCCCCTCGCCGAGTTTTCTGCCTCATTTCAAGGCGGTGCGCCAATTTGACCGGGCCGCGCCCAATTGACGCGCGATATGCTGCAGCGCACAATGTTCGCCATATAGCTGCGCTACACGATTCGACCGGCGGGGCGTGCGCCTGTCGAATTGTCCGCGCGGCGAGGAGGTCAAGATGGAATCGGTCAAACAATGGTTTCAGGACTGGTCGGACGCGTGTGAATACGCGAAGGAATGCGCCCCCGACTTTTCCTTCCTGTCGTCTTTCGCCTTTGGCGAACCCTATACGGCGCTCTTCAGCATCGCCGCCGTCTGCTGGCTGGTCTGGGCGCTCAATGAGCGCGCGATCAAGCGTAAAGCCGCACGCCTGCAGGCGAGGGCCGTAAAGGCGGATAGCTGCGCGGAGACACGCGACGCCGCGCTGCGGGATGTGGCGCGGGCGCCCGTCGAGGAAGACAAGAAAGAAAAGCTCGCGGCGTGACGCGGCCAAGCGCGCATTGAACGCGCCCAGCCGCGCGCTATCCTTGCGTTAGAGCGCTCTCTACGATCTCTTGGCAAAGGGGCGCGTAACGGCTGTCGGGCTTGTGACCCAACTTGCGCGAGGATACGACGCCCGCATGACGCGGCTGCGCGCGCCGCAGCCGAGCGGCCTCGCCTGACGTCCAGATTGATGAGAGCGACGTTGGAAGGCGAGGGAACGTCATGAGCGAATTTTCTATCGGCAATGGCGCCTGGGTCTTGGTCGGCGACGGCCGCCGGGCGCTCTTTTTCCAAAACCATGGCGACGCCGAACTCCTCGACCTTCGCGTCCTTGAGACGCGCATCGACGACAATCCGCCGACGCATGAGCAGGGAACGGATCGTCCCGGCCGCAGCTTCGCCTCTTTCTCGCCCGGCCGAAGCGCCATGCAAAATACCGACTGGCATGAGCTGGAGGAGGAGCGCTTCGCCCGCGCCATGGCCGACCGCATCAATCTGGCGGCGGAGTCGGGCGAATTGAATGCGATCGCCATCATCGCGCCGCCAAAGGCGCTCGGCGAAATTCGCAAGGAGTTGTCCGTCAAGGCGCAGAGCAAGGTCGTCGGCGAACTCGCCAAGGACCTGACGCGCCATCCGCTCAAGGATATCGAAAAGGCGCTGACCCGCAGCTGAGAGGCAGGGGAAAGTTTTGAGGCTTTCCCCTGCGCAGTCGGAAGCGATTCGTCCCAGCCCCGCCTCCGACGCTCGCCTCTTCAGCGAGCGTGGCCATAATGGCGCATTCCTCTCAACAAATCAGTGCGGCTGCGCACAGCGCGCGAAACCGTCGCAATTGAGCCGCAAAGATGATGGACGGAGCGTGTTTGGCTTCGGCTGAGCGGCGAAGCCGCGCATGAACACTTGAGTACAGGCGGCGTATGGGGCGCGGGCGGATTATCTTGGCGGCGCTTCTGGCGCTTGCGTTCAGCGGTTGTTCGAGCCGGCCGCACGGCACCCTTGTCGCGTCGCATCAGGTCGCGCCCGGAACCAGCGTCGTCGATCTTCTGGTCGTCACCACCCGGCAGCCGAATGACTCCGAGCCTGGCGTCATGTTTTCGGGCGAACGCGGACACGGCGTTCATTTCGCCGATATCGCCGTCTCGATCCCGCCCGACGCCGCCCGCGTGGTCGGCGAAGTGCAATGGCCGGATGGGCCGACTCCCAACCCGGCCATCCAATTCGCCAGCGTGCGCGCCGAGGTGCTGAGCAGGGAGGCGGCGCTCGCGGACTTCAATGCCCGCATCCGCAAGACGCCCAAGCGGCAGGTGCTTCTCTTCGTCCACGGCTTCAACACGCGTTTCGAGGAGGCGGTCTACCGCTTCGCGCAGATCGTCCACGACTCGCGCGCCGAAGTCACGCCGGTGCTGTTCACCTGGCCGTCGCGCGGCCGGCTGCTGCAATATGGCTATGATCATGAGAGCGCCAGCTATTCGCGCGACGCCTTGGAACTCGTGCTGCAGGCGCTGCAGCGTGACCGGGACGTCGGCGAGATCTCGATCCTCGCGCATTCCATGGGCAATTGGGTGACGCTGGAAGCGCTACGTCAGATGGCGATCCGCAACGGTCAGATCGGATCGAAAATCCAGAACGTCATGCTCGCCTCGCCGGACGTCGATTTCGACGTGTTCCGGCGTCAGATCGCCGAGATCGGCGGCGTTCGACCTTCGATCTTTACGCTGTTCGCCTCGCGCGACGACGACGCGCTCGCGGCATCCCGCCGCTTCTGGGGCAATACGCGTCTGGGCGCCGTCGATCCGAAGGCGTCCCCCTATCAGGAGGTCCTCGACCGGGATCGGGTGAAGGTCGTCGATCTGACGGGCATCGCCACCAGCGATCCTTTGGAGCATAGCAAGTTCGCGTCCTCTCCCCAGGTCGTGCGCTCGATCGGCGCCAGGCTGGCGCAGGGTCAGCCGCTAAGAGACGGACAGGGGGGCATCGGCGATCACCTTGGAATCGCGACCGCGGGGGCGGTTTCGGCGGTCGGCGGCGTGGCCGGGGCGGCGGTCGCTGCGCCCTTCGCCATTGTCGATCCGGCGACGCGCGAGAATTTGAGCGAACATCTAAGCGCCGCTGGTCAAAAGCTTGATACGCAATATTAATTTAACACAGCTGTGAATTCGATGCGTCTGGTGGTCCTATTTTGGAGGGCTGTTGCCGCAATGTCACAGCCAGCGAGGCTGAAGCCCTTTAGGGTCGACAGCTCGCGACGATCACCCACGGGACTTCAATAGCAATGTCATACAAGCGTCAGCTTCTCGCCGTTCTGGCGGTCGCCCTCGCTGCGTCTTCAGCGCGCGCCGAGGGTCCGACCTGGTGGAAGGCTCCGCTCTCGGAAAACCCCGGACCCAAGCGCGCCGTCGACGGCGTCAACGGCAAGCTCGAAGGTTTTGGCGGCGGCTCTGACTGGGTGGGCTTCGCGCGTTTGAACAACGCCTCGGCCGGTGGGATGGGGGCGATCACGGCCCCCGTCGGCGACCGTTTCGGCCTTCAGGTCGACGCGATCGCGGCGGCGCATCGCGGCTTCTTCGTGAGCGGCGGCGCCGGACACGCCTTCTGGCGCGATCCGAGCGTGGGTCTCCTCGGCGGCTATGGCGCGATCACTCACGACAAGCGTCTCGACGACACGCGTTTCCGCGTCGGCGCTGAAAGCGCCTATTACTATGGACCGTTCTCGCTCTCCAGCATCGCCGGCTATGAGGAGAGCGCGGGCCATTTCTTCACGCCGCTGGGCTATGGACCCGGATATCTCGCCTATCAGTGGCAGCCGCGGCGCGGGCGCTTCTTCGACATGTTCGATATCAGCGTCTATCCTACCTACAACGTCAAAATATCGGTCGGCCATCGTTACGTCGGCGGGCGACATGCGGCCGCGCTTAGCGGCGAGGCGCTCATCTGGAATCTCGGCCATTCCGCGATCACCGGCTTCGTCGAAAGCCGCGTGGGCGAGAATGATTACAAAGCTGTCTGGGGCGGCATTCGCATTTATCTCGGCGAAAGCGACAAGACTCTCATCAGCCGGCACCGCGAAGACGATCTGCCCAACTGGCTGAAGGACGACATGTTCGCGTCGCAGAACAGCGTTCGCGCCGGGGCGACGCCCGTCTTTTTCCCGACCCTGCAGCAGCCTTGAAGCCGCCGCGCTGCGCCCGATATGCGGGACGCAGCGTGAGCAGGCGCGAGGAGGCGCTATGAGCAGCTCGACGTCTATATCGGATCGGCGGCCGTCGCGGCTCGTTTCAGGAGTCGCCGCCGCGGCGCCTGTGCTCGCCGCCGCCGTGCTCGGCAGTTTCGCGACGACGCCGAACATCCCTTGGTACGATACGCTCGCCAAGCCGCCGCTGAATCCGCCGAACTGGGTGTTTGGCCCCGCGTGGACCACCCTCTATGTTTTGATGGCCTACGCCTTTTACCGCATTCTACGGCTCGAGCCGGCGACGCCAGGCCGGCGCGCGGCGATCATCGTGTTTTTTGCGCAGCTGGTTCTGAACGCGGCCTGGTCCTTCGCTTTTTTCTCGGCGCAAAGCCCGCAGCTCGGCCTCGTCGTCATCTTGCCGATGGCGGCGCTCCTCGTCGCCACGATCGTCCTGTTCTGGCGGCTTGATCGCGTCGCGGGATATTTTCTAGCGCCAACCGCCTTCTGGGTTGCCTTCGCCACATACCTCAACGCCGGGATTTTCGTCCTCAATTCCTAGAATGGCGCTGATCGCGCGGCGGCGATATAGGAGTCGGCGTCCTGCTGCAGCAGCAGCCGCTCTTTGACGAGCTTGTCTGCGATCACGCGCATCGTCGCGACGAAATAGGCGCGCGATCCGTAGCGCTCGACGAGCGCGGGACGAGAGTCTGCGTTCTTCTCGCGATCAACCTTCGTCGCTGCGAAGGGAATCGCCGCGCCCGCGACGCAGAGCGGTCCTTTCTTGTCCTTTTGCGTACTGAAGCCGGTGAAGGTGGCGATCGGCAGCGCCAGATCGGGCAGCCGCAGGCCAGGAACCTCATTGCCATCCGCGTCGATTTTCGGGACGCGGCGCGGGCTCTCGGGCGGCGCCGGCAGGGCGGGAATTTTCGGCCATTTCAGATCCTGCGAGGGCGTCAGATCGCCGTCGAGCGGCGCGCGTGAAGCAGGCGGCGCGACGCCCTTGGCCGTCCACTCGTCGAGCGCGGCGAACAGCGCGCGCAGCGCCGGCGCGAGGGGGCGCGCGTTCACGGGCGCGACGCAATTCGTCGCCGTCGTCGAAGCGACAATTCCGGCGAGATAGAAGCGCCGACCGTTCGGCGGCGCGGCTTTGGTGAACTCGACGCGCGGTTTTTCGCGCCAATAGGCGTCGGCGCCCCAACTCGCGATGAAGCGCGTCGGGCCGGCGGGCTCTCGGCTCGCGTCGTGCAGCAAAAGCCCATCGAATGCCGAGGCCGCGTCCGACATCGCATCGGCGTCCGAGCCCTGTGCGCGGCCGAGCACGCGCTTCATCTTGAGCGCGCCGCGAAGATGGCCGAGGACATCGCGCAAGGCCGGTGCTCGAGCTTTGTCGGGGAGCTTGCCAAGATCGAGCGACAGCATGGCGAGCCCGCGCTCGAGCGCCAGCGGTTTCACCTCGTCGCTCGGTTGCGTCTCGAGCAGAAGCGCTTTTGCGCCGCTTGGCGGCTTCGCCGGCTTCGAGAGCGTTCCGGCGATGTCGTAAGACGTTCCGTCGAGCTTCAACGTCGCGTGAACCGCCTCGTTCGCGCCGTCGGGCCGCGTCTCAAATTTCAGCAGTTCGGCATGGGCCGCGCCGACCAGCGCCAGCGACGCGACCAGCGCCACGCTCCTAATCCAAAGCGCGCGCGTCCTTTTCGATCCAGCGGGCGATCTTGCGAAGATCGGCGAGGAATCGCCACGCCTCGCGCTTATCCGATTCATCCTTCAAGCGTAGCAGAGAGGAGGGGTGAACGGTCGCCAGGAATTGCACGCCGTCATCGAGATCCACAATGTCGCCACGCAGACGCGACACCGCCTCCGAGCGGCCGAGCACGCCGCGAATCGCGGTCGCGCCGAGCGCCACGATCAGTCCGGGGCGGAGCAAAGCGCGTTCTCGATCGAGCCACCAGCGGCAGGCGTCGATCTCGCCGGCGTCGGGCTTCTTATGCAGGCGGCGCTTGCCCCGCGGCTCGAATTTGAAATGTTTGACGGCATTGGTGACGAAACATTTGTCGCGGGCGACGCCGGCGCGCTGCAGCGCGATGTCGAGGAGCTTGCCGGAAGGCCCGACGAACGGCCGTCCCGACACATCTTCCACGTCACCCGGCTGCTCGCCGATCAGCAGCACGCGGGCGCGCGGCGGTCCTTCTCCAGGAACCACCTGCGTGGCGTTTTTGTAAAGCGGGCAGCGCGTGCAGACGGCTTCTTGCTCAGCGAGCGCCGAAAGCGAAGTGGCTTCGGCGAACAGGCCGACTGCAGGCGGAGACTTCGCCCGGAGAACGAATTCGGATTTCTCCACCTGTCCCTTCCTCCGCGTCGAGCGACGCCAAGAAGGTCGATATAGGCGACCCCGCCGCGCGGAAAAGCAGACTAGGAAAAGGCGTCGCGTCGGGGTCTCGGGACATTGCGACGTCCCGAGCCGCCCCGCTCACAGCGTCTTCAAATACTCAAGCAGTGCGCGCTTGTCCGTCTCGCTCAACGCCGTTCCGAAGTCGTGGCCGCAATGGCTGACGCCTGAGCCTCTGTTGCAATCCGTTTTCATCAGGAAGGTCGACTTCGGCTGCTCTACAGCCAGGCCGACAGCGGAAATGTCATAGGCCGGCCCAACCTTGAAATCGTTGATGCGCGACTGCGGCGGCTTCAAGAGTTCCGCGAGCGAGGGGACAGAGGCGTTGTGCAGATAGGGCGCCGCCGCCCATATGCCTTCGAGGACGCGCGATTCAAATTTGAGTTTGCCCGGCGTCTCGGGCGCGCGGCGGCAAGCCCATCGTCCTGCGCCCGGCGTGCCCGGCATCTTGTAGACGCCCTTCAACTCTTCGACGAGCGGCCGCAGTATAGATAGCGCCAGGTCCGCCTTCTGCCGCTCCATCCCATTCACCGTGATTGGGATGAAATTCTGCAAAATCGCGCCGCGCACCGCGGTCGCCAGCACCTCGACGGGCGCGTCTTTCTTGTCGAGCGGCTCGGAAACGAAGGGGATGAAGGCCCCGGTCAGCGCGCCCGTGTCGACCTTCCAGTCCGGCGCGAAATATTGATATTCGCGCGCGTCGGTGCCGACGTCCTGAACGGGCGTGCACCAGGTGTCGGGATTGAGCAGCCGCGGCTGTCCTTTGTCGATGCCGTGGCAGTCGGCGCATCCGCCCTGTTCATAGGGACGGTCATAGATCAGCCGGCCCTGCGCGGCGAGCATCGTGTCGACGGGCCACGGCCATTTCGGCGGACCGATCCGCTCGACGAGATGCTCCAGCTCGATCAGGCCTTTGAAGTCGACCGAATTAGACCTGACGTAATTGAAGCCGAGGAGATGCGACTTGTCCTTCTCCGGAAAGAACTCGCCGAAAACGCCGTAAACCTGTCCGACGTTTCTGGCCATCGCCAGAATGCGGTCGCCATTGTCGGCGAATCCCGGCCATTGCGTATGGTCCTGCCGCGGCGCGTTCCAAAGGAAGGGCGGCCGCACGGGAGCGTCCGCCTTTCGCATGTTTTCGGGAATGAGATGCGTCGGGCCCGGTCCGACGTCGAGGCCAGTGACGCGATTGAGAATCATGCCGACGGCGTCGATGCGTCCGACGCCCCAGGGCTTGTCCTTGGGGAGGCCCGCTTCGGTGATGGCGTGGTGGCGCGCATGCCAGAAATCGACTTCGCCGCGAAGCTTGGTTTCTTTTTGCGGATCATAGCCGCCGCCGAGAACCGCCTTGGCGAATTCCGAAAACGCGGCCTGGCTCGCGACAACCTGGCCTACCGCCGCGTCCAGATCGGCCCAGAGCGCGCCCATGTCGGCGAGCGCCGGGCCGCCGTCGATGCGATAGGCCTTGCCCTCGACGTCGATCTGCCGCGTATGGCACGCGGCGCAGCTCGGTCCCAAGACGCCATCGGCGACGACGAAGCCGACCGGCAGCCCTGGCGTCGGACTCGCGGGGTTGGCCAGATAGCCGTAGCGGGCCAGTCCATCCGCAAGAAAGGGTTGGCCGTCAGCCTGCTTGAGCGCTTTGATCCAGTCCCAGGGGATGAGGCGGGAGCCTTGGCTCGTCGTGTAAAAGTCGTTCCAGGCCTTTTGGTCCCAAGGGCCGGCGCCCGGAATGGAAGAGGGCTGTTCGACGCGTTCCAAGGCCATGGAAGCCGGCGCGCTTGCGAACAGAACGGCGATGCTAAGCGCTGCGGAGCGGAATGTCTTAGTGATGCTCATCTTGCAATCTTCTCAATGAACGGCCGTTACAAAATCGCGTCAACGCCGATGCAAAAACGCCTGGGAACAGCGCATTGCGTCAGGGTCGACGATCGCCAGTAGCGTGTCAATACTCCGAACTGATGACGCAGGGCTTCGAATCCAGGTTACCGAGGGGCCATTACGCCGCGTCATGGCCGCGCTTGTCGCGGCCATTCACGCGATGACGCGAGGCAAATGTGAGGATATGAGGCGAAAGTACCGTCTCCGCGCGAAGCGTTTCGCGGTTGACCGGCGTGGATGCCCGGCACAAGGCCGGGCATGACGGCTGAGAGTGAGCTGAAATTATCTCGAGTTCGAAGCCCTGACTGATGACGCGCGTTAGAGTTTCGCCATGAAATTGGCGAAGGCGAGCGACCCTTCCGGCCACGGCCCATGACCGCTGTCGACATTGATATGTCCGGCGGCGCCGGCGTCGATGAAGCGCGCGCCGATATCCTGCGCGAGATCGCGCGCAAAGAGCAGATCTGCGTAGGGATCGTCGCTGCTGCCGACCAGTGCCGCCGGGAACGGGAGCTTCGCGCGCGGTATCGGCAGAAAGGCGGAATCGACCGACGGCAGCTCGCGGATCACCGCTTCTGAGGGCGGCGCGACAAGAAAGGCGCCGGCGATCTTGTCGCCGACGCGCTGCGCGGCATGCAGAGCGGCGATGACGCCGAGCGAATGCCCAACGATCACCGCGGGCCGCGCGCGCGCGAGAACCTCTTGCGCGATCGTCTCTTCCCATTCGGCGCGGATCGGCTTCTCGAAGTCGCGCTGAGTCACGCGTCGCGCTGTCGAAAGTTTCGCCTGCCAGCGCGTCTGCCAATGTTCGGGGCCGGAGTCGCTCCAGCCCGGCACGATGAGAATGTCGGCTTCGGCGACGCGCATCAGGCGGTTTCGCGCGCCACAAAGGCGCCGTTGAGCGCATCCTCGATCAGCTTGCGCGTCTCGGCGACGCCGTAGAGCGCGATGAAGGAGCCAAAGCGCGGGCCCTTCTTCTCGCCGAGCAGCACTTCATAGAGCATGTTGAAGAAGTCGTTGGAGACGCCGGGACGCTCTGGCGTCGCGCCCTTGGCGGCAAAATCCTGGTAGCGCGGCGCGGCGCGGCCGACATCGTAAAGCGCCGACTGAATCTCTTCCGCGGTTGCGCCTTCCATGCCTTGTAGCGTTTCGTCGATCTTTTGCAGCACCTCGCGCTCGACCTCGTCGGCGGGGCGATAGGTTTTCGCCGGCTTCACGAAATCGCGGAAATAAGCGACGGCGTAGCCCACGAGCTTGTCGAGCCGCGGATGATTTTCGGGCGTCGCGGATCGCGCATAGCGGCGCAGGAAGCCCCAGAGCACGGCCGGATCTTCGGCGTTGGCGACGGCGGCGAGATTGAGCAGCATGGAGAAGGAGACGCTCACGCCCTTGGCGTCGCCCTCATGCGCCAGCGTCTCGGCCTGCGGCGGATCTCCGGCGTGGATGTGCCAGACCGGATTGCCGAGTCGGTTCTTCCAGTCCTGGCGCGGATAGGCGTCGAGAAAATTCAGATAGTCGTCGACCGCGCGCGGGATCACGTCGAAATAGAGCCGCTTCGCCGCCGTGGGCTTTTGAAACATGAATTGCGCCAGGCTCTCGGGGCTGGCGTAGGTCAGCCATTCCTCGATCGTGAGGCCATTGCCCTTCGACTTCGAAATCTTCTGGCCCTTTTCGTCGAGGAAGAGTTCGTAGTTGAAGCCTTCCGGCGCCCGTCCGCCAAGCGCCCGCACGATCGCGCCCGAGAGCTTCACCGAGTCGATGAGGTCCTTGCCGGCCATCTCGTAATCGACGTCGAGCGCATACCAGCGCATCGCCCAGTCGGGCTTCCACTGCAGCTTGCAATGGCCGCCGGTGACGGGCGTGGTGAAGGCCTCGCCCGTATCGGGATCGGTCCAGGAGATCGTGCCGGCGTCTGCGTCATAGCCTGTCAGCGCGACCTGCATGACGATGCCGGTCTTCGGATGGATCGGCAGGAAGGGCGAATAGGTCGCCGCGCGCTCCTCGCGAAAGCTCGGCAGCATGATCTTCATCACCGCGTCGTAGCGCGCGAGCATATGCTTCAAGGCGGCGTCGAAGCGGCCGCTCTGATAATATTCGGTCGACGACGCGAATTCATATTCGAAGCCGAAAGCGTCAAGGAAGGCGCGCAGCCGTGCATTGTTGTGCGCGCCGAAGCTCGAATGCGTGCCGAAAGGGTCCGGCACCTGCGTCAGGGGCTTGCCGAGATTGGCGGCGACGAGTTCCTTATTCGGGATGTTGTCGGGGACCTTGCGCAGCCCGTCGAGGTCGTCCGAGAAGGCGAGGAGGCGCGTCGCGATCTTGCCCTCGGTCATCACTTCGAAGGCGCGGCGCACCATGCTGGTGCGGGCGACCTCGCCGAAGGTGCCGATATGCGGCAGGCCGGAAGGACCGTAGCCGGTCTCGAACAGCACGCTCTTCTGACCGCTGGCTTCCACGCGTTTGACCAGCTTTCGCGCCTCTTCGAACGGCCAGGCGGGCGAGACGCGCGCGGCTTCGACGAGTTCGGGCGACAATAGGAGCGGTGCGGACATGGGATGCGGACTGGCCAATCTGTAGCGGGAAGCGCGGCACAGTAGGGAGAGGGGCTCGGGGCGTCAACGAAGAAGGAGCAGTGTTAAAACAATCCGATTGAAGCAAGAAGAGGCGCGACTCCCTCCCCTTGACGGGGAGGGTGGTTCGCGAAGCGAACCGGGTGGGGTGATTTCTGGAAGCGCGCAGTAGCTATCCCCACCCGCTCGCCTTCGGCGAGCGACCTCCCCGCAAGGGGGAGGTATTTGCGCCCTTCTTTCGAAGGGGCTTTGGCTCGGATGGACAAGCGCGGTCATGGCGCTAAGCTTCGCGCATGTGATTCACCGATCTGGCGCGCGGGAAGGCCGAAGCGATGTGGCGGAGGAGGGAGTGGAGCGGGCCGGCCACCCCGAAAAGGCGACGCGCGCGAGCGCTCAGCCTAATCGCCGCGGCGCTCGCCAGCGTTGCAGCCCTCGTTGCGATGATGGGCGCGCCAGCCTTGGCCGAAGATAGTCTCGTCTCGCTCGCCAAGCAGAAATCGCTGACGGACACGCCTGGCGGCCCCAAGGACGAGCTGCGCAAATTCGGCGTCAACGTCGACGTTTGGGTCACCCAGTTCTTCCAGGGCATTCCCGCAGGCGCGATCGACCGGACGGCGCGCTACGGCGGCAAGATGGACATGTTTCTGCGCGTCGACGGCGAAAAGCTCGGCTTTTGGAAGGGGCTCAAGTTCAACGCGCAATATGAGCATTACTTCGGCCGCAACGTGAACCGGCAGGATCTCGCGCTGCTGCCGGTCAATGTCGCCCAGGCGTTCATCGAGCGCGACGGCTACCACTCGGCGCTGTCGATGACGCTGACGCAGGAACTCAGCGAAGAGCTTTCGGTGACGATCGGCAAATTCAACATGCTGACGCTCGCCGCGCAGACGCCGCTCGTCGGCGGCGGCGGCATCGACACTTTCATGAACCGCGCCTTCGCGCTGCCCTCGACCGGCATCGGCGTCAGCTCGCCGGAAAGCGTCGCCGACCGTCTGATTATCGCGCCCCCCTATCTCTTGGGCGGCGTCGCCGCGCTCAAGACCAAATATTTCGACCTCAGAGTCATGGTCGCCGATCCGCGCAACGCCCAGCAGGCGCGGGTCATCACGCGGCCATTCGAGCGCGGCGTCGGCGCCGGTCTGATGGCGACCGTCCCCATCGAAATCGGCGGCCTCAACGGATACCACACGCTGCGCTTCGCCTACAGCAATGCGCGTGGTTTCGACCTCGACGACATCGGCGAAACCCGAGCGTCGATCGCCCGGCTCCGGGGATTGACGAAAAAGGGCTTCTGGTTCGCCTCCTACGCCGTCCAGCAATATTTCGTGCAGAGCGCCACGGACCCCAAACTCGGCTGGGGCCTGTTCACGCTCGCGACTCTGTCGGACGGCAATCCCAACCCCGTCAGATGGAGCATGCTGGTCGGTCTCGCGGGCTACAATCTCATGACCGGCCGTGAGGACGATCGGTGGGGCGTCGGCTTCTATCATTACGGCCTCACCCAGCCGCTCATCTCCGGACTGGCGGCGAGGCGGATCAATCGTCGCAGCGAAGGCGGCGTCGAGGCCTTCTATAATTTCGCCGTGACCCGATGGCTGCGGCTCTCGGGCGACGTCCAGATCATCGATCCGTGGAATCCGCTGCGGGCGCGGGCGAGCTATCTCGGCCTGCGTCTCCAGACGATATTTTAGGAAAAAAGCGGCTCAAAAAGAAAAAGGCGAAGACGTTCGTTTCCGAACGGTCCTCGCCTCAGGCCAGCCCCTTGGCCTAATCCGGGTGCGCGACTCTCGGCGTCAATTGGCGCAGGAGACGCTACGCATGTAACGGACGCGACCATGCTCGTCAGCCTTCGGCGTGATGACGAGCGTGCAATCTTCATCCTCGGCGCCGTAAGCGCGCCCCACTCGGATTGCCGGTCCGTGCGCAAGCGGACGCATGCCGACGTCACTAAGGCTCACGGCGGCTTGGACGCCAGTGGCTGCGGACTGAGTCTTCGGATCAGACGCTGAGGGCGCAGCTGCGACAGCAGCAACCGCGCAGATGGCGACTGTGAATCCGAGGACGATCCGGGACGTGCGGCTTGCGAAAGGGCTTTCGCGCGAAACGGCCATTAATAGGGCTCCCACAGGGTGATCGGGAATTCTTCCCTGGCTCGCTACTCGAACGATGCGAACCTGGACGCTTCCTCTTTTGCGGGGGAGAAACGCAGCGGCCCCGCTAATGGTTCCGCCGCAGTCATAAAATTTTAAGACTTGCCTTAAATCCGCCCTATCGCTCTAGCCGGGCGATGAGGCTCGACGTGTCCCAGCGCCGCCCGCCCATTCTCTCCACCTCGGCGTAGAACTGGTCGACGAGCGCCGCGACAGGCAGCCGGGCGCCGTTGCGCCGCGCCTCGCCAAGGCAGATCCCGAGGTCCTTGCGCATCCATTCGACGGCGAAGCCGAAGTCGAATTCGCTCGCAGTCATTGTTTTCGTGCGATTTTCCATCTGCCACGATTGAGCCGCGCCGTTCTTGAGGAGATCGACGACGCTCTCGGGTTCGAGGCCCGCCGCCTTGGCGAAATGCAGCGCCTCCGCCAGACTCTGGATCAGGCCGGCGATGGCGATCTGATTGACCATCTTGGTGAGCTGCCCGGCGCCGGGCGGTCCCATCAGCCGGCAGGCCCGCGCGTAGCAGGCGATCACCGGCTCCGCTTTGGCGAAAGCGGCTGGATCGCCGCCGCACATGACGGTCAGCGCGCCCTTTTCGGCTCCGGCCTGCCCGCCGGAAATGGGCGCGTCGATGAAGCCGAACCCGCGCTCGGCCGCCGCAGCGTGGAGCTCCCGTGCGACCTCCGCCGAAGCCGTCGTATGGTCGACGAAGATTGCGCCCGCTGACATGCCGGCGAACGCGCCGCCGTCGCCGATCGTCACCGCGCGCAGATCGTCGTCATTGCCGACGCAGGAAAAGACGAATTCGGCGCCGTTCGCCGTTTCGGCCGGAGTCGAGAATCCTTCGGCGCCGGGATGGTCGGCAACGAATTTCTCCGACTTCGACACGGTGCGATTATAGACGCGCACCTTGTGGCCGGCGCGATGAAGATGTCCGGCCATGGGGTAGCCCATGACACCGAGGCCGATGAAAGCGACGGATGTGGTCTCCATCACTCAGCCGCCCGTCATGCTCATGTGGCGCGGGACGGCGGGCGCCGGCGCGGTTCGATCGATGACAAAATCGTGGCCCTTGGGCTTGCGCAGGATCGCAGCCTCGATCGCCTGATGCAGCAGCGTGTCGTCGGCGCTTTCGCGCAGCGGCGCGCGAAGGTCGGCCGCGTCCTCCTGGCCGAGACACATATACAGCGTCCCGGTGCAGGTGACGCGCACACGATTGCAGCTTTCACAGAAATTATGGGTGAGCGGCGTGATGAAGCCGATGCGCCCGCCGGTTTCGCGCGCACGCATGTAACGCGCGGGGCCGCCGGTGCGATAGTCGATCTCGTCGAGCGTGAAGGATTCGCTCAATCGATCGCGCACCTCCTGCATCGGCAGATATTGGTCGGCGCGTTCCGGCCCATCGAGTTCGCCGAGCGGCATCACTTCGATGAAGGTCATGTCCATCCCGCTGTCGTGGGCAAAGCGCACGAGCGGCGTGAATTCGTCTTCGTTCATGCCTTTCAGCGCCACGGCGTTGAGCTTCACTTTGAGGCCGGCGGCGCGGGCGGCGGCGATGCCCGCCAGAACCTGCGCATGCGCGCCGGTGCGGGTCAGAGCCTTGAAACGATCGGGGTCGAGCGTGTCGAGGGAGACATTGACGCGCCGTACGCCGCAATCGGCGAGTTCGGCCGCGAAGCGCGCAAGCTGCGAGCCGTTGGTGGTCAGCGTCAGCTCCTCCAGCGCGCCCGACACGAGGTGGCGCGACAGAGCGCGAAACAGCTTCATCACGTCGTGGCGCACCAGCGGCTCGCCGCCGGTGATGCGCAGTCTCTTGGTACCGCGCGCGACAAAGGCGGAGCACAGCCTGTCGAGCTCCTCGAGCGTCAGCAGATCGCGTCGCGGCAGAAATTGCATATGTTCCGACATGCAGTAGACGCAGCGGAAATCGCATCTATCGGTGACGGAGACGCGCAGATAGGAGATCGTCCGGCCGTATGGGTCGATAAGCGGCGCCGGCGCGGCGACCGCGGGCGTCGCAATTGCAGGCCCTCTGGCGTGGGCGTTCATCCTTACCTCGAACCGGCGGAAATTCGGCTTCCTCCATATATTGCCGGAACGCGGTCGCGTGAAGCCCACCCGTCGGGTCGCCGAGGGCCGGGACCCAAGGGCGGACCTGGAGCAAGGAGAGGTCTGCAGCGGGATGCCGCCTCTTATCGGCCGGCGCCCCAGCCAAAATCCCTACCTAGCAGCGCGTAAAGCTCTTCATTGTAGGGCCGGAAAAACTCGGCCAAATTCTCCCGAAGTCCGTCCTCAAGCGTTCCGGGGGGACCCGGATTTTGCTCCTCGATCACCAGCGGCTCGACTTGGGGCAGGCCGAGAAACGCGTAAATCTCCTTCGCGGTCGATCGCGGGTCGCGAAAAAATTCCGCCGCATCGACGATGAAAACCCGGTCTCTGCCGAATTTCTCGAACAGCAGGCGCAGAAAGGGCGCGTAGATGCTGTGGCGCAGATAGCCGGCGCGCGCGCCGGAAAACGCGTGCGGCTCCATGCCGCCGCCGCGTATCATCGCCTTTTCGGCTTCGATCAAGGTTTGAAAGTCCGGAAAGCCCTTCCAGTGCGGGTCCTGCGACTTGCGGCTGATGAAACGCTTTTGATCCCACCGCCAGTGCGAAAAAGTGCGCTCCACCGGATCGCGCAGAACGCAGATGATCCGCATGTCTGGAAACATCGACTGCGCCAGAAATATCCAAAGTGGATTGGGCATCACCGGCGTGCAGTAGCCGGTGATCGCGCCGCCGTTGCGCCGCTCCGCCGCACTTTGCGCCGCGAGGGTCGGGAAATGCGCCATGAGTTCGCGCATCGTCTCCGTGAAGGAGATTTCCTTCGACAGCGGCAGCACGACGTGCGGATGCTGAAAAATATAGGAGGAGAGGAAAGACGTGCCGGAGCGCACCGCGCCGATCGATGCGAAGGACGGCGCCATGCGTTCGCTGGAGCCGAGCGAACGCGTCCAGACCCGCCATTTTGGCGGATTGAAAAAATAATAGGAGCGGAATTGACGCTTGGCCCGAAGGGGCAGGGCATCCAAAATCCCGCTGGCCCGCGACAGGCGGTTGAAGTCTTGGTAGGGGGCCTGGATCGTTTCGAGCCGCTTCGGATCAACCGCCGGGATCGGTTCTGACTGGAAAGGCGCGTGGAGCTCCGGCGACAGCATGGACATTCGACCACTCTCCTTTGCGAAGACTTTTCTTGATGCAGGATGAGGCGGTTGCGCTAGCTTGCGTCGACGAGCGCCGCCGCGTGACTGCCGCTGGATTGGCGCGTGTCGAAACCGCGTACGCGCGCAAAACTCGCTTCGAGCGTTGCGAGCGGATCGGGACTTCGGCCTCGCGAGCGCCAGGCGATGTAGCCGTCGGGACGCACGAGGAGCGCGCCTTCAGGCGAAATGCGCAGGCGCGGCAGGAACAGCCCTTCGAGATCGTCGACGTCGAAGCCGAGGCGGCAGACGCCAAGCGGCGCTTTCGAGCGCAGGGCGATGCGCCGCGCCGCTTCAATCCAGGGGCCGCAATCGGGACCGGTAAAAAGCATGAAATCGCGTCCGATCAGATCGTGAGACGAGATCGTCTCCTCGCCGCGCCGCAGCCAGACATGCGGGAGGCGCGTTCCCGGCGCGCCGCTCGGGTGAAGAGGGTCCTCGACGCATGCGCCGTCATCGAATTCATCAGCGATGATTGCGTCGGAGCGATATCGATAGCCCATCGATGTTTCGAGAAGGCCGTATTCGTCTTCCCGAATGCGGATGTCCTGTCGATCGGGCAGGAGGCGCTCCACATAATTGGCGATGGATCGCGCGATTGCGATCCGCGCCACGGGCCTACGTTCGATCGCATAGCTGTCGAGCAGCGAGGGCGCTGCCTGGCCCTTGACGACGAGCGCAAGCTTCCACGCAAGATCGGCGGCGTCTTGAATTGCGGTCTGTCCGCCGAGCCCGCCCACGGGCGGCGTGATATGGGCGCAGTCGCCCGCAAGGAATACGCGGCCAAAAGACATGCGATCAGCGAGAAGAGCGGCCATCTGCCAGGGGCGAATGTCGTGAATCTTCACCGCAAGGTCGGCGACGCCCAGCGATTGTCGAACGAGTTCTCCGCATCGTTCTTCATCAAAATCGGACGCCTGATCGCGGGTCGAATCATATTCGATGTTGATCTGGCCGTGATTGGGCTCGTCGCAGGTGACGAAGGCGCCGCTGAACGCCGGATTGCGCAGATAATAGAGCGCAAAACCGTCGCTCGGCAGGACCGCGTCGAGATCGGCCTCGAACAGCACCGAGATCGTATCGGCGAGAACGCCGGGGCCTTCCATTCTGACGCCGCCCGCGTCGCGGATCGTGCCGCCGGCGCCGTCCGCCGCGATCATGTAGTCGGCAAAAACCGTCGTCTCTTGTCCCGACGCTTCATCGCGCAAAATCGCTTCGACGCCGTCGCTTCGCTGCGAGAAGCGCTCCAGCGTCGTCGAGAATCGAACGTCGGCGCCGTTCTCGCGGGCGAAGCGCAGCAGCACGGGCTCCACTCGATCCTGGCCGGCGGTGCATATCTTGCTGGGAGACACGGGCGTTGCGTCGAGCGAGGTCTTGGTGACGAGCGTTTCGATCGGCGGGCTCGTGACCGACTCCGCGATGATGAGCGTGGACTCATTGGCGCCGGTGCGGCTTGCCGCAAACAGCGCATCCTCCAAGCCGGGAACGACGCGCAGAACCTCCATGCTGCGGCGGTTGATCCCATGCGCTTTCGGCAGTCGCGACGTTGATGCGCGTCGCTCAACGAGACGGCAGGGGACGCCGCGCCATGCAAGCAGCGTCGCCGCAGACAGACCGGCATAGCCGGCGCCGACGATCAGAACCGGGACTCGCTCCACGCTCATTGCACATGTCCTTCAGAGGGCAACGAAACGGCCATCGGCTCCTCTGGCGCGGATCGAAGCCCGCGCCAGAGCAAGAAAACAGCGACGATTTCAGGCCAGATCAGCGATTGATAGGCGATCTCGGGACGGTTGACGGAGAGACCGAACAGAATGAACAGCGGCGCGATGAGCCACTGCGCAAGCACATCGACGGAGGTCAGCTCTGCGAAGGCGCTCCGAGCGAGCGTTAGTCCTCGTAAGATGCTTCCGATGAATCGGATGGGTATGGAAAGCGCCAAGCAGGCGACGAAAACGGACCACCAGGGTCCGTGTTGGCGGTAAAGAGCATCCCCGATCCAGTCGCGCCCGAAGAGCAGCAAGACGGCGGCCGTCAGCGCGATTGGCGCGCCGACGCGCATCACTGGCGCAAGGGCTGGCGTCCAATCCTCGGTAGATTGCTTGGGAAGGTAAATGGCGAGATAGCGCATCAGCGTAATGAGCGGACCAAGAATGAACAGCATGAAGGTTTGCGCGGCCGCGTAGGAGTCGAGGCGTTGGCCGTTCGCGGCGTAATGCCAGGGCAGTGAGAAGAGCGTCAGCGAGAAGAGCATCGCCGCCTGTGGCGACAGCACCCGCAGCGCTTCCCAGAAGGTTCCGCTCAGAAAGGAGCGCGCAAAGGCAAGTTCGGGAAGGCGCAATTTGCGCGCGCCATGCGCGTGCAGCCGACTCCATAACCAAAACGACGAGGCGACGGCGACGACGCAGCCCGCGAGAAAACAGCCGGTAAAACCCAATCCGAAGGTCTGCATGAACAGGACGTTGGCCCCGGCTTTCGCTGGAATCTCGGCGAGCTTCCATGTGAGCACCGAACCGCCGCGTCCGAGCGCGTGCAATAGGAATCCTTGCGTGTTCGAAAGAACGCGGAAGGGCGCGCCGGCGACGAGCCAAAGGATCGGGGCGCCGATGTATGGAGCGGCGGCGGCGTCGCCCATCAGGGCGTCAAGGAAGATCGGATAGGCGAAGAAGCCGAAAATCGCTGTCGCGACGCCAAGCGCGAGGGAGAGCGCGCAGGTCTTTTCGATCGCGTCGGTCGTCTCGCCCTTCTTTTGCGCATGGCCGAGCGCGATGGCGGCGACGGCGGCCGAAGCGATGGTGACCGCGACATCGAGCAGCGTGATGCGCATCAGAATCGCATAGGCCCCTGACGCACGGCCGCCCAATCGCGCGACCATGGCAAGATCGATCTGCATGATGAAGGCGGCTGCGGACGTGCTGGCGAACAGGAACCAGTATCCGCGCCACAGCGGCGCGCTTGTCATCGCGCGAGGCTCTGCCACCCCGGAAATATGTCGAGTTCAAAGCTCGGCAGCGTAAAGTAGCCGAAGAGGTCTGGCGGCGCCGGCAACGGCTCTTCGGGTTCGATAAGCTCGATCTCCCGTCCGAGGCGAACGTTGCGGCATTTCCAGCCGATGACGAGATCCGCCGTATCAGCGCATCCGATCACGATCCCGCGGCTTCGACCGCGATCGAGGATCGCCCACCGCGCGGCGGAGGCCGCCATGATCGACCGGAGATATTTGTCGTCCGCCAACAGCCGTTCCTTGAACGGCGATTGGCGCAGCCAAACATAGACCCAAAGATAATAGGACCAGTCGAAGGCGAGCTTCTTCTCTTCAGCCCAGGCCATGAAAGGCCGGAAAATCGACATGCCGTCCGGACCGGAAAGCTCCAGCAGTTCTGGGCAGATGTCGAAGAGCGTGTGCCAATAGATGCGCAGGCTCACGTCGATCCGCACGAACGCCTTGTGGTCCGCAGGATATTTTGCGTTCAGCTGCGGCGACATCAGCGCAGGGTAGAGGTCGCGATCAGTCCGACTAGGCAGTGAGAGCAAGGTCATGACGCGTTTCTTCTGGTTGGCCGAACAGATCGCGCAACGCCTTCAGATCGACGACGATATCGTCGAACTCTATCTGATCGTCGCGCTCATAAGTCATCGTCGCGCCCGGCTTGTCGAAGACCGATCGAAAATTCTGGAGGAAGGCCAGCGTGTCCGGCGCCAACGCCTCGGCGTGAGTGTCGAGCGAAATGAACGGCTCGATCAAGGACTGCCTATAGCCGGCGACGTGGAAATGCTGAGCTTTCGCGATCACGTTGCGCCAGGCCTCGAACGGCGTCCCGCAATTGCGATTGGCGCAGACGGCGTTGGAGGCGTCGAACAGCACGCCCGCGCCTGTTTCCTTCATGAGGCGCTCGAAGAAGGCGGGCGCTTCCAACCCGCCGTCCATGATGGACGGGTAATTCTCAAAATGAATGCGCTGTCCGACGATCTCCTGCCATTGCACGACCTTATCGCGCACGGATTCATATTCGGCGGAATAATCGATTTCGCCTAAGTGAAAGAAGGCGCGCCCCTCGTGAGAAAAGCGCAGAATATGGTCGGAGACGTAAATCGGATTCAGCGCGTCGATGTAATCTCGAAGCCGAGCGGCGAAATCGACGAGCGTCGGCCGATCGGCTTCGAGAAACTTCGAATACATAATGTGCAACCCGACTGGACAATCGAACGCCTTGGCCAATTCGTCTGGATCGACGCAGAAAAAATTGTCGATAAGAAATTCGCAATAATCGATATGCCCTTCGCCGATCAGCCTCTGAGCCATGTCATAGGTGTCGCCGAGCGTGAAATTGAAGCCAAGTCGCATCTCTTTGTCGCCTTCGTCTTGACGCGCCGAACGTTATTTGCGCCGCTGGCCGGGGGCCAACGGCGCAAACAAACCGTCCTTAGCCGTTGGTGGCGGCGCAGGTCGACGCGCAGCGGGCGCTGGCGCGGCCAATGACATTGAGGGTGATGCGCTTGGCGATACGGATGGTCATGAAGGCCTCCTGTTTTGATTTCGTCTGGAGAGACCAGACGGGCTCCGCAGAACGCGGGACCCGAATGGTATGACGAGCGAGGCCGCAAAAATCGGACAGCTTGGGACGAGAATTTTTTCTAGCCGTCGAGATTTTGATGTTTGGCGCGTTTCGAAGGCGCGGCGCGGGCGCTTCGAGCGAGAATTCACGCGGAGCGTTCTTTCGCTTTGTGCGTTGCGCCTCAATCGCAACGCTCGAAGGCGCGACGTCGAAGGCGCGATCGAAATGGTCGAGCGCCCGCCCCAGGCTGCGGTGGACCGTTCTCAAGGAAACGCCGATTTCCTGCGCGATCTCGGAATGGCTGAAGCCCAGGATCCGGCTCATCAAGAATATCTGACGACAACATCGCGGCAATTGCATCAGGGCCGCTTGAACGTCAGACGCCAGGCCGAATGCGTCGAGGGCCGACGTGATACGCGTGTCTGCGGCGGGCGACTGGAACCATGCGCCGTCTTCGGCCAGCGCTCTGGCATGGGTTCTTTGCCTCCGAAGATTGTCGATGGCGAGCGTGCACGTCATCTTCGACACATAGCCGCGCGCATCCGAAATCAGTTCGCCGCGGTCGCTCTCCAGCATTCTTAGATAGGCTTCCTGGACCAGGTCTTCGGCGTCTCCCGAGCCGATCACGCGGCGCGCCCGGGTTATCAGATCGCGATGATGGCTTCTAAACAGTCGGTCGATCGTCTCATGGGACTTCTGCATCAGCGCCTCCCCGCTTGTCTCCAAGCGCGCCGATTATCCAAAACGCATCACGCCGAGCGGCCGCTGGGGCATCGGCGATGCGTGGTTTCGATCCGCGGACGTCATTGCTTTCGAACGCGCGGATGTACGGCCGTGTCTTTAGACGGGGGAGGCGCGCGCCGGCGGGGTCGCCGATCCCGTTCGGGACACGGGACGGAGGGGAAGAGCGAGAAAGCTGAATCGCGCCGTTGGAAAGGACAGGCGCGCAACCTGATCATAGACGCACAAGATCTGCGGCTGAGCGTCGCAGCACGCGATACAGTCAACGCAAGAGCCGCGGTGTTCGCCCGGCGCGTGAGGCGCCGCGGGAATCGCATCGCTTTTGCAGACGACGGCCCGGAACGCCAAAGAATGAGATTGAGCGCGCGCGGCGACAGTCGAAACGCCAGCGACTTGCAGCAAGATCGCAACGAAAAGAATAAGCCGAACGAGCATGGATTGCCGCCAACCATTGCCTACGGTGCGCGGATCATAGGCGCGAAACAATCTTGCGGCAATACGAAAACTCGTTATACGGCACGCGCATGGCGGAACGACGAGGGTCCGTGAGGCGAAGACGCGTTGACAAACGGCGCCGGTCGGCGAGCCTGCTTCACTGTTTCAAGCCGACACTGGATCTTCATTACGGACTAAAGACTCTGCGCGCTCAACCCGCCGTCGCGCGCGCCATTTGGATTGATGTCGGGGCGAACGGCTTCTTCGCGCCCCGTCAATTGAAAGACAAAGCGAAACTGCAAAGACCAACTGTGGCTGCAGCGCAACAGTTCAAATTATTGCAAAATTTGGGCGCTAACCGTCGTTGACAAGTTAATCCTCGTGCACTCAGAATTCGCTATGCGGCAAGACAAGAAAAAAATGCGGCGGTTCATGCGTCCAATTGTGGCGGCCGCCGTCGCTTGTCTGCTGTTTCAGCAAGCTTTGGGTCTTATTGTTTCTCACGGACGCCTTGGCGGCGATTTCGGCGCGTTCCTAAGCGCTCCCGTAGCGATGGCGAACGAACTTTGCGCCGATCAAGCCAATGGCGACGGCAAGGGCCCGCATGTTCAGCACATGCATTGCATGGCTTGCTTTCTAAACGACCGAAGCGATGACCTCGGAGCAAAGGTTCTCTTATCCGTCGTCGTCCTCGTGCTGGCGCCCTTGTCTGAGGCTCCTCGTCTTTGGCCGGAAGAGCGCGATCTCGCGCCGCCGACCACCCAGTGGCCTAGAAACAGGCTCTCTCGCGCACCCCCGTCGCTGCTCTCCTAAGAGAGCGCGTTAGCGGTCGGCTGCCGGGTCTTCGACCCTTCATCGCCATTTCCCTCGCGTTGGATTTCCGCGCGCGCCTCTGACGCGCCGCCGCCGACACGCGTCGCGAACGCGTGCAGCCAACAAACATCTCAAAAATCGTGCTGACAGGAGAGGAATCATGCGCGCATTCACTCGATTTACCGCCGTCATCGCCGGTCTCACGGCCGTTGGCGCCGCGCAGGCCGCTAAGGTCGACGGCGGCGACAGGCAGCAGGTCGCGATACGCTTTGCGCTTGCGGCGGGCGATCAGCCGGCCGAATGCGGCCGCGACATCGCCGGGCTCGGAACCGGCGGGCAGCCGGCGCAGCTCCACGACGCGAGGTTCTACATCGCCGCGCCGGCGCTGATCGACGCCGCCGGCCACGAAGTCCCCATCGAACTGGAACAGAACGACTGGCAATACGCCAACCTTGCTCTGCTCGATTTCGAAAACAAGACTGGCAAATGCGTCGGCAGCGCCGACATCAACGACACGATCAAGGGATCAGCGCCGCGCGGCCGCTACAAAGGGTTCAGCTTCGTCGTCGGCGTCCCGAGCGTCATTCAGGACAAGGACGGCAAGGACGTCATTCTCAACCACTCGAATTTCGCCACCGCTCCCGCGCCGCTCGATCTTCAGTCGATGACGTGGAACTGGCAGGCCGGCCGAAAATTCATAAAAATCGAAGTTGATCCCGATGGCGGCGTGACCCGACCGCCGCCCCCAGCGAAAAACCCCGCCCTAGCCGCCAATGGCCCCGGCGCGCCCGCCGGCGACAAGGCTGACGTCCCGCCGCCGATGGCGGACGCGCCGAAGACGGCGCCGCTGCGCGTCAACTCGGACGGGACGATCACCGTCTCGACCTGGATGCTGCACCTCGGTTCGACGGGCTGTCGCGGCGACGCGACGAAAGGCGAAATCACCTCCTGCGCCAATCCAAATCGCGTTCCCGTAAAACTCGCGTCCTTCGATCCCGCGCGGCAGCGCGTCGTGCTCGATTTGAAGCCGCTGTTCGCCGGCATCGATCTTGGCAAAGACCAGGGGTTTTCGACCGGCTGCATGAGCGGTCCGGCCGATCCGGAATGCACGCCGATGTTCGAAAATCTCGGGCTTCGGCTCAAGGAAACCGCGCCGGACGCTAATGACGCCGGCCAGTCCTCCGGCGCGTCGACGAAGATTTTCCGCGCGGAGGTGGCGAAATGAAGCGCGAAGCTCTCCTTCTCCTCTTTGCCGCAACTCTGATCGCAGGCGGCGCGCAAGGCGATACGGCCCCGAGCGCGGAGTCCTGGCGCTGGACTTTGCCCGACTTCATGCCGCCGCCACGGGTTCCAGCCGACAACGCAATGTCGGAGGCGCGTTTTCAGCTCGGACGCAAACTCTTCTACGACCCGCGTCTGTCCGGAAACGGCAAGGAGAGCTGCGCCTCCTGCCATGAGCAACGTCTGGCGTTCACCGATGGCCGCCCGGTCGCCGTCGGCGCCACGGGCCAGCATACGCCGCGCAATTCGCCGAGCATCGCCAACGCCGCCTGGCGCGCCACGCTCACCTGGGCGAATCCGGCGATGGTGACACTGGAAAGGCAGATGGAAGGACCGCTGTTTGGCGAAGAGCCGATCGAGATGGGCGTCAATGACAAGAACCGCAAAGAGATCCTCGCGCGTTTCGACAGTGACGCAGAGTATCGCCGCGACTTCGCGGCCGCCTTTCCCGGCGAGGCGGACTCGATCAGCTTCGGCAACGTCATCAAGGCGATCTCGGCCTTCGAGCGCGGCGTCGTCTCGGCATCCTCGAAATATGATCTCTATCTCGAAGGCAAGGCGACGCTCTCTCCAGAAGAGACGCGCGGCAAGGATCTTTTCTTTGGCGAGAAGGCCGAATGCCATCACTGCCACGGCAGCGTGAATTTCGACGATCAGTTCTATCACGCCAAAACGCGCGAGATCGAGACGCCGTTTCACAACACCGGCCTCTACGATCTCGACGGAAAGGGCGCCTATCCCGAGCCCAATCGCGGCGTTTTCGAGAACACGCATAATCCCGCTGAGATGGGCGCGTTTCGCGCCCCGAGCCTGCGCAATATCGCTGTCACCGCGCCTTACATGCACGACGGCAGCGTCGCGACGCTCGACGACGTGATCGACATTTACGCGGCCGGCGGCCGCAATGTCACGAGCGGTCCACTCAAGGGCGATGGCCGATACAACGCAAACAAAAGCGCGTTGATCGTGCCCATCGATCTGTCGCCTCAGGAAAAGAGCGATCTGATCGCCTTTCTGAAAACGCTGACCGACGAGTCGTTGCTGACATCTCCACGTTTCGCCGACCCCTGGAAACCGGCGTCGACGGCAAGCGGGCCATCGCGTGCGTCCTCCCATTGAGTTTCACCCCATCAGGAAAGCAAAGAAAATGAGCTCCCGGTCGAAATTGATGCACGGAGTCGCGCTCGGCGCCCTCGCGCTACTGTCCTCCGCACCCGTTGTCCATGCGCAGCAGGCGCTTCCGCAGATCACGATTGGCGCCGCGCCGGTCAGGCCTCCGGCGACGAGAGAGTCGACGGCGGGCGAAGCGGGAATTGCGCCCGGCTTCAATCCCGTTCGCGCGAAACTGCCGATCTACCGGGACCCGCCGGGGCAGACGGTGACGATCGTCAACACGAAATTCCTCAAGCCGACGCCCCTGGCGGATGTCCGGAGGGTGTTGGAATACAGCCCCGGCGTCTCCGTACAGCAAGGCAACAATCCGCGCGATCTGCTGATTTCGATTCGCGGCTCCGGAAACCGTCTCGGCCCCGGGTTCCCGACTGGCATCCGCAACATCATGCTGTACGAAGACGGATTTCCGATCACGACAGCCGACGGCAATGGCCGCACCGACCTGCTCGATCCGCACTCTTATACCGCCATCGACGTCTATCGCGGCCCCTCGTCGGCGCTCTTCGGCAATTACGCCTATGGCGGCGCGCTCAATTTCCGCACCTTTTCCGGCGCCGAAATCGACGGCGTCCACACGGGTTCGGAATTTGGCAGCTTCGGCTATGTCAACAATTACGTTCGGGTCGGAAAGGCGGTGGTCGACAGCACGCTCGGCGCTTTCGATCTGTCGTTTTTCGCCTCCGACGCCAACAGCAGCGGCTATGCCCGCAACTCTTTCTCAGGCAAACAAGCCAAGCTCCTCGGCAGATGGGACGTGACTCCTACCGATCGTGTGATCGTGAAATATATCGCCAACAATTTGAGATCGGAGTTCATCAACCGAGAAAATATCAATGTCTTCAACCTCAATCCATTTCAACAAAACTATGGCTGCTCCATCGCGGTCCCCCTGAATCTCAACCTGTGCAACAATCTGAACGTACCGGCCAATGGCATATCCGGCGCGCTCACTCGCCAAAGCGTTTGGCAGCTTGGCACTCATCAAAACTCTCTCAGACAGATCGCCGGCGTTCAGTTCGAGCACGACTTCGACAACGCCACCACTTGGCGATCGCAATTTACGTACGACTATCTCGATAACATCAGCGGAACCTGGCCGCCGCCGATCGTCGGTCCGGGCGGCCAAGGCGGCCCGGTCGCCCTAAGGGGCCCGACGGTGGGCATCACCGCACAGACCGACGTGACCAGCCACACCGATCTGTTTGGCTTCCCGGCGACGCATTTTCTGCAGTTCTTCTATAGCAACGCCAAAACCACCAATCCGCTCTTCAATCAGATCGCCAATACCTGGTACAGCGGCGCAATCGGCGCGCAGGTCGGCAAGCTGGATTACTATACGTCGAACATCGGTCTGCGCGCGCGTGAAGAGATTGCTCTTGCTCCCGGTCTGACTGGCGTCATCGGGTTCAGCTCCAATTGGAATCGCGTTTGGGGCGTCAGCACCGCCTATAACTATCCCGCCAATCTGGCGCCCAGATTTCCGACCCAGGTCGCCGTCGACAATGATTATTGGAACACGGCGCCGGAAGCGTCGCTCACCTATCGGTATAACCCCGAGTGGCAGGTGCGGGCGCGCTATGCGACGGGCTACAGCACCCCGACATTCGTGTTTCTTACCAGCACGCGAAATGGAATCGGACAAAATCCTTTGAAGGCTCAGACCAATATGGGCGTCGATCTCGGCATCGATTGGACGCCGAGCCCTGAGCTCAATTTCAGCGTGACCGGTTTCAACGAATGGCATCGCAATGAAATTCTGACATTGAACAACGCGCTCGTCAGCTATTCGCAAAATATTCCTTCATCTCTTCACCGCGGCGTCGAACTCAACGCCGATTGGCGGCCCTTCGACGGATGGCGGCTGATCGCGGCCTATACGTTCAACAATCAGTTCTTCACCAATTACTGGGACGATCTCGGGACCGTCGCGGGGCGAGCCGTCTTATATAATCGCGCCGGCAACCGAATTCCCAACGTGGCGCCGCATACTGTGACGATGCGTCTTGGGTATGATCAGCCCTACGGCGACCTCTCGGGTCTCGGCGCTTACGCCGAATATATTTTCAAAAGCGATTATACGATCGACAACGCCAATTTCACCACTTTGCCGAGCTACAGCCTGATCAATCTTAACGCGCACTATAACCACGACATAGACAACTTCTATGTCAAGAATATCGAGCTCTTTTTCGAGGTCTCGAACGTCTTCAACCGGACCTACGTCGCCGGCGCATTCGTGGTGGCCAACACGCTCCTTGCCGGCCCGATACAAACGCCGCTGGTCTGGCCGACGGGCGGCCTGGTGACGGCGCAAGGCGCCGGCATTCTCGCCGGCCAGCCGCGCGCCTTCGCCGGAGGCATCAAACTCAAGTTCTAAGATGATCAGGCGTCGTCCCGTTCATTTGGGGCGACGCCGCCCGCCAGGCGCGCGCCATCGGCGAAGCGCGATCAGCAATTTTTTCGAATGGGACATTGCCCAAGCCGAATAGTTTCAGTCCGCCGATCTGGCGAAGGAGGCGATCAATGCTTCGCGCTGGCCACGCAGTCGGACGTATGATCGGCGCCGCGCGGCACGCGGCGTTGATCCATGTCATCGCGGTCCTGCCGCCGATTCCGTCGCTTGCCGACAGTCCTCTGCAAGCTTTCGCGACGCATGGCCTTGCGCTTTATGGCGACCCGGCGCTGCGCAAGGATTTCGATCATCTTCCCTATGCCAATCCCGAGGCGCCGAAAGGCGGGAGGCTGCGGCTCGGCCAGCGCGGCGGATTTGCGAGTCTCAATCCATACAACGCGAGATTTGGGGACGCGCCGCAACTCATCATCGGCAATGTGCTGCAAAGTCTAATGGTGCGTTCGCAGGACGAACCCTATTCCTTCTATCCGCTGATCGCCGAATCCGTCGAAATCGACGAGGCGCGCGAACACGTCACATTTCACATCGACCCTCGGGCGCGCTTTTCCGACAAGACGCCCATCCTTGCGTCGGATATTCTATTTTCCTTTGAATTGCTCAAGTCGAAAGGTCGGCCGAACCATCGCGCGATTTTTGCTTTAGTGAAGTCCGCCGTGGCGCTCGACGACCATAGCGTGCGCTTCGATCTGACTGGCGTGAAGGATCGCGAAGCGCCGCTCATTCTCGCCGCGATGCCGGTTCTGTCGAAGAGAACCACGAAAGTTGAGCGCTTCGACGATCTCGATATGACGATTCCTCTCGGCTCAGGCCCTTATGTGATCTCGGAAGCGAAAGCCGGCGCGCGTCTGGTTCTCCGCCGCGACTCTGATTATTGGGCCCGCGACATACCGAGCCAACGGGGCTTCTATAATTTCGACGAGATCGACGTTGATTATTATCGCGACGGCGCGGCGCTGTTTGAGGCGCTGAAAGCGGGCCTCCTCGACTATCGCGAGGAGACGAGCGCCGCGCGTTGGTCGACGGGCTATGATTTCCCCGCCGTTCGCAACGGCGCCATTGTGAAAGAGACCTTGCGGCCTGGCCGTCCGACGGGAATGGAAGGCTTCGTCTTCAATCTGCGCAAGGGCATCTTCCGCGACGTGCGGCTGCGCGAAGCGATCGCCATGATGTATGACTTCGAATGGATCAACGCCAATTTCTACAGAGGACTATACGTCCGCACGGAAAGCTACTTCGGCGAATCGGATTATTCTTCAGTCGGGCGTCCCGCAAGCGCGGCGGAACGCGCTTTGCTTTCGAAGTATCCCGGCGCCGTTCGCGACGATGTTCTTGAAGGCCGCTGGCGACCTGTTCAGCATGACAATTCGGGCCGCGATCGCACGGTCGCGAAGCGCGCGCAAGCGCTTCTCGCCGAAGCCGGCTACGGCGTCGTCGATGGGCGTCTAGAGAAGAACGGCGTTCCCGTCGTCTTCGAGATCATGATCCGCGACCGCGACGAAGAGCGGCTTGCGCTCAATTTCGCCGCCGCGCTGAAACGCATCGGGATCGAAGCCAATCCGCGCATCTATGATGAAGTCCAATACCAGCGCCGGCGTCAGCGCTTCGAATATGACATGATGATCGGGCAATGGCTGGCGTACGCCGTTCCCGGCCAGGAGCAGATGCACCGGTGGAGCGCCGCGAGCCTTGACCGGGAAGATTCGCTCAATCTCGCAGGGGCGGCCTCGCCCGCGATCGACGCCGCGATCGACACTCTGCTGGCGTCCCGGACGAAAGCGGACAGCATTTTGGCGGCGCGGGCGCTTGATCGCATCCTGCTCTCCGGATTCTATTTCGTGCCTCTGCAGCACGTGAACGCCATCTGGTGCGCGCATAGCGCGGCGATCCGCCATCCTGCGCATACGCCGCTTTTTCCGATGCTCCCTTACGGCTTCACCCTGGAGAACTGGTGGAGCGAGAAAGATCGCCCTCAGTGAGGATCGTGTTGGCGCTCTTCGCGCGAAGACGATAGAAATCTTTGGCGACGGCCGGAGCTCGGCCCGCAAATTGCCTCGCACCAACAAAGGTCCTGGAGACGCACATGGGGCAGGAGCCCTGGCCGACTGAACTGCGCCTCTCAGAAGGCGGACGGATGCTGAACGTCTCCTTCGACGACGGCGCGCAATTCGCGCTCGGCGCCGAGCTGTTGCGCACGCAAAGTCCGAGCGCGGAAGTTCAGGGCCATTCTGCGAAGGAGCGCAAGACCGTCGGCGGCAAGCGCAATGTCACGATCATCGCGGTCGCGCCGGTCGGCAATTACGCCGTGCGGCTCGACTTCGACGACATGCATCGCACCGGGATCTACACGTGGCGATATCTGCGCGAGCTTGGCGAGACGGCGCCGGAGCGGTTCTCGTCCTATCTCGAAGAGCTTGCAGCGAAGGGGCTGGATCGCGACCGGCCTGGAGAAAAATAATTCTCCAAAAAATAGTTCTGCAAAATGAAACGGCCGACGCGTGCGCCGGCCGTTCAAATACTTGCTGCAGAGACTTACCGCGTCACGACGACTCGGGTGCCGACCTTGACGCGGTTGTAGAGGTCGACCACGTCGTCATTGGTCATCCGGATGCAGCCCGACGACACGGCCTGGCCGATGGTCCAGGGCTCATTGGAGCCGTGGATGCGGTACAGCGTGCCGGAGAGATACATGGCGCGCGCGCCGAGCGGATTGTTGACGCCGCCCTCCATGTGCCGCGGCAGGTCGGGGCGGCGACGCAGCATCTGCGCCGGCGGCGTCCAATCGGGCCACTCGCGCTTGTGGGCGACGAAGCGCGTGCCGGCCCATTCGAAGCCGGGGCGGCCGACGCCGACGCCGTAGCGGATCGCCTGGCCGTTGCCGAGCACATAATAGAGTCGACGTTCATTGGTGGCGATGATCACCGTGCCGGGCGCATATCTGGCGTCGAAGGCGACGGTCTCGCGCGGAACGGCGACCGCCTGCGGACGGCCGTCGCTGGTTTGCGGGGCGAAGGAGCCGCCGCCGAATAGCGCGGTGAAAGGGTCGACGACGGGCGCCGGCGCAGGGGCCGGCTGCGGCGCCGGGCTGCGCGCCAATACTGGAGACAAAAGGGCGCCGAGCGCGCCGAATGCGCAAATCAGTGCAAAAGCGAGACGCCGCATGGTTTTCCCTTGTCCAAGTGTGGGCTGACGTCGCGCCGCAGCGAAATTGCGACGCAGACGCCCTGATGATTAGTCCCGCAGGCCGCTTGCGCAAGCAAGCGCGCCGACGCGCGAAACGCAGGACAAGCGGCGTTTTCTTGCGGCATAGTGGCAGACTTGCAACACTGCCGCCGTGCGCGGACTCAGAATCTGAGCGTCGTCGCCTGCTTCACGCCGGGCAGGCTTTTCAGGGCGGTGAGCGCCTGCGGCGGCAGTTCGCCGTCGATGGCGACGAGCGCGACCGCGCCGCCGCCGGGCCTGTCGCGGCCTAGCGCGAACGTGGCGATATTGACCTCGGCCTCGCCGAGCACGCCGGCGAATCTGCCAATGAATCCGGGCCTGTCTTCATTCGTCAGATAGATCATCGACGGCGCGAATTCGGCGTCGACGCCAATGTCGCCGATGCCGACAATACGCGGCTTGCCGTCGTGGAAAACCGTGCCCGAAACGCAGATTTCGCCCTGCGCGGTATGCGCACTGAGCGTGACAAGGGATTCATAGTCGCCTTGCGCCTCGCGGGTGATTTCCTCAATCGCCAGGCCGCGCTCCTTGGCGAGAATCGGCGCCGACACCGGATTGACGTCTTCGAGAATGGGTCGAAGCAGCCCGGAGATCGCAGCCGCCGAGATCGGCCGCGTCTTCTGCAACGCGACGGCGCCTTCATAAACGATCGACAATGTGTTGACGCCGGCGACGGCGACCTGACCCACGAAGAGACCGAGCTTCTCGGCGAGTTCGACGAACGGCTTCAGCCGCGGCGCCTCTTCGGCGCTGATCGAGGGGAAATTCACCGCGTTGGCGATCGCGCCTCGGGTGAGATAATCCGCCATCTGCTCGGCGATCTGCAGCGCGACCTTTTCCTGCGCCTCGCTCGTCGAAGCGCCGAGATGCGGCGTGCAGACGACGTGCGGATGCCCGAACAATGGGTTTTCGGTCGCCGGCTCCTGCGCGAACACGTCGAACGCCGCGCCGGCGACATGCCCGTCGTCGAGCGCCTTGCGCAGCGCGTCTTCGTCGACCAGCCCGCCGCGCGCGCAATTGATGATGCGCACGCCCTTGCATGTCTTGGCGAGGTTTTCCGCCGAGAGGATATTCTTCGTCTGCGGCGTGAGCGGCGTATGCAACGTGATGAAATCGGCTCTCGCCAAGAGTTCTTCGAGCTCCACTTTTTCGACGCCAAGCTCACTGGCGCGCTCTTGGGTGAGATAAGGGTCGAAGGCGATCACCCGCATCTTCAGGCCGAGCGCGCGTTCGGCGACATTCGCGCCGACATTGCCGCAGCCGACGACGCCAAGCGTCTTGCCGGTGATCTCGACGCCCATGAAGCGGTTCTTTTCCCATTTGCCGGCCTGGGTCGAGGCGTCGGCGGCTGGAATTTCGCGGGCCAAGGCGAACATCAGCGCGATCGCGTGTTCGGCGGTGGTGATGGAATTGCCGAAGGGCGTGTTCATGACGATGACGCCCCGCGCGGTGGCGGCGGCGACATCGACATTGTCGACGCCAATGCCGGCGCGGCCGACGACCTTGAGCCGCGGCGCCCGCGCAAAGATGTCGGCGGTCACCTTCGTCGCCGAACGGATCGCGAGTCCGTCAAAGTCGGCGATCGCGACGGCAAGCTTGTCCTTGTCTTTTCCCAGCGTCGGTTCGAAATCGACCTCCAGTCCGCGCAGGCGGAAAATCTGTGCGGCGGCAGGCGAAAGAGAATCTGAGATGAGAACGCGCGGCGGCATGTGTTCATCCTGCCAATAAGCAATGAGCGGCGTTGGGCGCCTCAATGTGAAAGCGCGCTTGGCGCTGAACGCAATCTAGATTTTTGGCGGCGACCGAAGAAGCGCTGGAAAACGAAAAAAAAATTTGGTATCTATCACACGTAGATATCACAAGAGGCCGCATGACCGCCACCGCGAAATTATTCAAGCATGGCCGCAGCCAGGCCGTTCGGCTTCCCAAGGAATTTCGGATGCCGGGCACGGAAGTGCGCGTCAGCAAAGTCGGCGACAAGATCATTTTGGAGCCGTTGGAAAAGCCGCCCTTCGACGTCGATGCGTGGCGTGCAAAGCTCGACACCTATCTCGACGTGGACTTTCCGGAGTTCCCGGCCGAACCTCCGCTCGAACCCGATGACGAAGTCACTTTCGATTGAGGCGGCGCATGTTTTGTCTCGATACGAATGTGATCATAGGCGTAATGACTCGGCGCGCGCCTCACCTCGACGAGCGGCTGAGAGCTGAGCTGTTTCACGGATCGCGCTTGCTCGTCCCCACGCCGGTCCTTGCCGAGCTTCGCTACGGCGCAGCGAAAAGCGTGGCGCCCGAGAGGAATCATGCGCGACTCGACGACTTCCTCTCGGCCGTTCCCGAAATCGCGGCGTTTGACGCTGATGACGCGCGCGCCGCAGGCGACATTCGAGCTTATCTTGAAGGTCGTGGAAAACCGATCGGCCCCTATGACGTTTTGATCGCCGCACAAGCGCGCCGGCGCGGCGCCGTTCTCGTCACCGCTAACCGCCGCGAGTTCGACCGCGTGCCTGGCCTGATGGTGACGGACTGGAACGATCGATGAGGCGGCTGCTCGCGGCTGCTCGTCACCCCGCTTGCGCGGCGTCGGCGCAAGCCTGCGCATAGGCCCAGTCGAGCCATTTGGTCAGCAGCGCCACGTCGGCGGTTTCCACCGTCGCGCCGCACCAGATGCGAAAGCCCGGCGGCGCGTCGCGGTAGGCGCCAAAATCATAGCCGGCGCCCTCGCTTTCAATCATCGCGACCATCTTCTTGGCGAGCGTCGCCTGCGCGTCGGCGTCTGTCGCGGCGCTCGCCGCGGAGAAGATGAGGCAGACGCTGGTGTTGGAGCGGGTCGCGGGATCCTTGGCGAGGAAGTCGATCCAGGGCGTCTTTTCAACCCAGTCGCCGACCGCCTGCGCATTGGCCTTCGAGCGCGCAAACAGCGCCTCAAGCCCGCCGATCGATTGCGCCCAGGACAGCGCGTCGAGATAATCTTCGACCGCGAGAAGCGAGGGCGTGTTGATCGTCTCGCCCAGGAAAATCCCCTCGTTCAGCTTTCCTTTTTTCGTCAGCCGGAAAATTTTGGGCATCGGCCAGGGCGGCGCGTAGCTCTCGAGCCGCTCGACGGCGCGCGGCGAGAGAATCAGCATGCCATGCGCGGCCTCGCCGCCGAGAACCTTTTGCCAGCTGTAGGTCGTCACATCGAGCTTGCTGAAGTCGAGCGGCTGCGCGAAGGCCGCCGACGTCGCGTCGCAAATCGTCAGGCCCTTGCGATCCGCCGCAATGAAGTCGGCGTTGGGCGCGCGCACGCCCGACGTCGTGCCGTTCCAGGCGAAGACGACGTCATTGTCGAAGTCGATCTGCGACAGATCGGGCAATTCGCCATAGGGCGCGGCGAGGCTTCGCGCCTTTTCGATCTTCAACTGGTTCAAGACATCATTGACCCAGTCTTTCGAGAAGCTCTCCCAAGCGACGACATCGACCCCCCTGGGGCCGAGAAGCGACCAGAGCGCGATTTCCACGGCGCCGGTGTCGGAGGCCGGCACGATGCCGATCCGGTAATCGGCGGGAACGCGCAGGATTTCCCGCGTCAGCGCGATGGCCTGCGCAAGTTTCTCTTTGCCGGCCTTTGAGCGATGAGAGCGGCCGAGCGCCGCCCCGGCGAGATTTGCCAGCGCCCATCCCGGGCGCTTGGCGCAGGGGCCGGAGGAAAAGCAGGGATTGGCCGGCTTGGCGGCGGGTTTCGCCACTTTGTCGACGGCGGCCATGATGCAGCCCTCTCCATGCGGCGCAGCGCCGCCGCCGTCCGCGCTACGCGCTGCCCAGCCGACCGTCAAGAGCCGCCGGCTTCAGTCGCGAACTCTGGGGAGCCATGTGGGGAGCCATGAGGTTGGCGCGATTTTCTCTTACCAGCTTGCGCGGCGTCGCCTGAAGAAACGCCGGGGACCGGGGAGAGCGATGATGTCGGAGATTAATGAAGCGCCTAATGAAGAAGACTGCAGGTATTTTCTTTCCTATTCCGGGGTTCGGTTGCCATTGAAGCTCTTGGGGCCGCTCGAGGCGAGCGAGCTGAAGAACCGCAACACGTATTTTCGCGCGACTTATGACGCCGAGGGCAGGATCGTCAGTTGCGAGAAGCTCGTTTATGGCGAAGTGGAGCTGCGCCACGATTACGCCTATGACGCCGGCGGCGCGCTGGCGCGCGCCCGCATCGCCATGGGCGAGGACGTTTCCGAGATCGACTGCGGCGCTGACGGCGTCCCGCTGCGCAGTTGATGGCCTTAAACGGGCGCGGCTTCGTGCGGCGTTTTGGCGCTGATCGCCAGCGCGTGAACGCGGTCGGCCAACTCGTCGGAGAGAAGCGCATTGACGAGACGGTGCCGCTCGATCAAGCTCTTGCCCTCGAAAGCCGCGCTCACCACCTCCACTCTGAAGTGGGTTTCGCCATCGGGATGGTGATGCCCATGCCCCGCGTGGCTGTGCGATTCGTCGATCACGTTGAGCGCCGCTGGCGCAAGGGCTTGGGTGAGTTTCTGTGCGATGCGCGTCTTGACGACGCCTTTACCCTGATCCGTCATGTTTATCTCCGGTTCGATCGCCGATTTAGCACATTGGCGCTTGGTTGCGCTTGCGGCGCGCTGCGGCGCCATCATAATGGAATGAAATGGACCTGAATTCGCCCCTCTTCGACCGCATCCGAACCAAGCGCCAGCCGCGCGAAACTCGGCGCGAGACCGTGACGCGGTGCGATTCTCCCGGCTGTGAGGCGGAGGGCGTCCACCGCGCGCCCATGGGCCGGCTGCGTGAGGGGCAGTATCTCTGCTTCTGCCTCGAACATGTCCGGGAATACAACGCAACCTACAATTATTTCAACGGCATGGATGACGCTTCCGTCGCCCGCTACATGAAGGACGCGACGGTCGGGCACCGGCCGACCTGGTCCATGGGGACGAAGCGCGGACAGGCGGGCTTTCGCGAGGACACGATGACGGCGGCCGATCCGCTTGGCGTCTATCGCCAGCGCTTTCGCCGTCCGCACCCCGCCGCCGCCCGCCGCGCGCCGCAGCATTCGCCCGTGACGATCAGGGCGTTCGTCGCCATGGGGCTTGAGGAGACGGCGGACGCTGTAGCGATCCGCGCGCGCTACAAGGAACTCGTCAAGCGCCATCATCCCGACGCCAATGGCGGCGACCGCTCCCGCGAGGAAAAATTGCGGGAAATCATCCATGCCTATAAGACGCTGAGGGCCGCTCGCCTGGTCTGAGCGCTCGTCGCACGCGTGAAGCTTTCCGCGGCGGCGCAGACATCTTCGGCGCAATCATGCGGGGACGAAACGGTCCGCGCAAGGAGGACGCATTTTGGTCGCTGCAGAATACGCCGCAACGGGCCTTGACGGCACGCCGGACATGAAGATCTCGGTGCGCCAGGTGTTCGGAATCGACTCCGATATGGAGGTTCCGGCCTTTTCCGAGCGCAACGAACATGTGCCGGACCTTGACCCGGACTACCTCTTCGACCGGCAGACGACGCTCGCCGTTCTCGCCGGCTTCGCCAGGAATCGACGGGTGATGGTGACCGGTTATCACGGCACCGGAAAGTCGACGCATATCGAGCAGGTGGCGGCGCGGCTCAACTGGCCCTTCGTGCGCGTCAATCTCGACAGCCACATCTCGCGCATCGACCTTGTCGGCAAGGACGCCATCGTCCTGAAGGACGGCAAACAGGTCACCGAGTTTCGCGACGGCATCCTGCCTTGGGCGGTGCAGCACTGCGTGGCTTTGTGTTTCGACGAATATGACGCCGGGCGGCCCGACGTGATGTTCGTGATCCAGCGCGTGCTCGAAGTCTCCGGCCGCCTGACGCTGCTCGACCAGAACCGCGTCATCCGGCCGCATCCAGGGTTCCGTCTGTTCGCGACGGCCAACACCGTCGGGCTCGGCGACACGTCGGGCCTCTACCACGGCACGCAGCAGATCAACCAGGCGCAGATGGACCGCTGGTCGATCGTCGCGACGCTGAACTACCTGCCGCATGACGCCGAGACCAATATCGTGCTCGCCAAGGCGAAATCCTATGGCGCCACGAAGGAAGGCCGCGACATCGCCAATAAAATGGTGCGGGTCGCCGACCTCACCCGCAACGCCTTCATGGCCGGCGACCTTTCGACGGTGATGAGTCCGCGCACCGTGATCACCTGGGCGGAGAACGCCGAGATTTTCGGCGACATCGGCTTCGCCTTCCGGATGACCTTTTTGAATAAATGCGACGAACTCGAGCGTCCGCTCGTCGCCGAATTCTATCAGCGCTGCTTCGGCAAGGAGCTGCCGGAAAGCGCCGTGAACGTGGTGATGACATAAAGAGGCGTTGCTTGGCCCCCTGCCTCCCCCGCTGAAGCCGGGGAGGTCCGTGTGCGGGCATGACGGCGCGCTCAACCGAGTAGCCGCTTGAAAATGCCGACGCCAAGCTCGAAAGGCGCACCGACACGTCGCGGACGCGCAAGCATGAGCCCCGCATGCGGAACGAAAATTGCTCGCGTCAGGGGCGAAGCTATGTGACGCGAGGGGTTCATGCCGCTTTACGCCTATGTCTGCGACGCCTGCGCGGCGGAATTCGAACTGCTGGTGCGCGGATCTGACGTGCCAGCCTGTCCCGCCTGTGGAAGCGAGAAATTGCAACAGCAGGTTTCCCGCATCTCCAAGGAAATCAAATATCCCGCGATCGCGAAATCCTGGCGCCGGCGCGCCGCGGCGGAAGGCGATCTGTCGAACTTCAGCAAGGCCGAACGCAAATTGTAAGCTTTCGGCCAATCGGACACTTCGACTTGCGGCCTTGCGCGCCCGCGCGCATATAGTTCCGTCATGTCAGCCCCGACAAACCGACGGCCCGCCTCGCCCAAGGAGGCGCCGCAGGAGCCGTTCAAGCGCGCCGTCGCCGGCGCCATGCGCGCAATGGCGCGCTCGCCCGCGCTTGAGGTGAATTTCGCCCCGGAGCGGCCTTCGCTCATCGCCGGGGCCGATGGGGCGAAGGCGCGGCTGACGGAGCCGCCGCGTAAGCTGAACGTAAAGGACGCCGCGATTCTGCGCGGCCAGGCGGATTCTCTGGCGCTGCGCCTCGCCTGTCACGACGACGCGCTGCATCGCCGCTATGCGCCCGAACCGGTGGCGGCGCGCGCCGCCTTTGACGCCTTGGAGCAGGCGCGCTGCGAGTCGATCGGCGCGATGCGAATGCCCGGCGTCGCCGCGAATATCGGCGCGATGCTCGACGACCGCTATCAGCGCAGCCACGCCGATCAAATCGAAGGCCGCGACGATGCGCCGCTCGAAGACGCGCTGGCGCTGCTCGCGCGCCAACGCCTGACGGGACTCAATCACCCGCAACACGCGCAGAAAATCGTCGAGCTGTGGCGCGACACTCTCGAAGAGCGCGCCGGCGCGGATCTCGACCGGCTGACCGGGGCGGTGGAAGACCAGAAGCTTTTCGCCCAGATCGTGCGCGAGCTGCTTTCGCATCTCGATATGGCGAGCGGCGAAGCGCCGGACGAGACGCAGTCCGACGAGGAAAGCGAGGACGCGCCGCAAAATCCCGATCAGAGCGAGAGCGACGATCGGGACGACGAAGAGTCGAAAAGCGCCGCCGAGATGGATACGGCGCTCGCGGCGGAAGACGCCGAGCAGGAAGGCGAGAGCGACTCCGCGGAAGCGCCCTATGGCGAAACCGAGCGAGAGGCCGACGCCGGAGACGCCGAAGAGGCCGCCGAGGCGCGTCACCCGGCGACGAACGCCGCCGAGCGCGCCGGCGCCGATTATCATGCTTACACCACCCGCTTCGACGAGATCATTCGCGCCGAGGAGCTCTGCGACGTCGAGGAACTGGATCGGCTGCGCGCCTATCTCGACAAGCAGCTGCTGCATCTCTCCTCTGTGGTGGGACGGCTGGCCAATCGGCTGCAGCGCCGGCTGATGGCGCAGCAGAGCCGTTCCTGGGAGTTCGACCTCGAGGAAGGCATGCTCGATCCCGCGCGACTGCCGCGGATCATCATCGATCCCCAGCAGCCGCTCTCGTTCAAGCGCGAAAAGGACATGGATTTTCGCGACACGGTGGTGACGCTGCTTCTGGATAATTCCGGCTCGATGCGCGGGCGCCCGATCACGGTCGCCGCCACCTGCGCCGACATTCTGGCGCGCACGCTGGAGCGCTGCGGCGTCAAGGTCGAGATCCTCGGCTTCACCACCCGCGCCTGGAAGGGCGGCCAGTCTCGCGAGGCCTGGATCGCTGAAGGGAAGTCGGCCAATCCCGGACGCCTCAACGACATCCGCCACATCATCTATAAGGCCGCCGACGCGCCCTGGCGCCGCGCCAGACGCAACCTCGGCCTGATGATGCGGGAAGGGCTGTTGAAGGAGAATATCGACGGCGAAGCCCTCGATTGGGCGCATCGTCGGCTGCTCGCGCGCACCGAGCAGAGGCGCATCCTGATGATGATCTCGGACGGCGCGCCGGTCGATGATTCGACGCTTTCGGTTAACGCCGGCAACTATCTCGAACGGCACCTGCGCCAAATCATCCACGAGATCGAGAGCAAGTCGCCGGTCGAACTCATCGCCATCGGCATCGGCCATGACGTCACCCGCTACTACCGGCGCGCTGTGACGATCGTCGACGCCGAGGAGCTCGGCGGCGCCATGACTGAAAAACTCGCCGAACTCTTCAGCGAAAGCGCCACGCCCGCGCCCCCGCCGACCCAGCGCCGCCGGTCGCCCGTCGTCGTCGCGCGTCGGTGACAGAGTCGGCGCTTCAGCTTTTTTAACGATACTGCAACGATTCCCCGCCTCGCGCGTTTCTATGGCGTGAGTTTGAAATTCGTGAGGGATCGTGATGGCGTTCATCAATTGGCAGGACAAGGCGGCTCCGAGAGAACCGAGCGAAACGCAGCGGTTTTTGTGCGTTACGAGCGTTCTCGCGCTTGCGACGTTGCCCTTCGCGCTATGCGCGGCGCTGACGATTTGGGGCTCCTGACGGTCTACCCGCGCAATCGCTGCAAGGCGCCGGCCGCGTAGATGACGCCCTTAGCCACGAGGCGATCCTTTCTGCGAGGCGCAAGCCTTGGCCTCGCAGCTTTCTCCTCGTTCGATGGACGGGGAGCGTATTCGGCGGAAGGCGCGCGACTGGGGTTCGCCAATGGCGACCGGCCCCTCGTGCGCTACCCCGGTAAGCGGGCGCTGATCGAGCAGACCGTCAGGCCGCCTCAGCTCGAAACCCCTTTCTCGGTTTACGACGAAGGCGTGTTAACGCCCAACGACGCCTTTTTCGTCCGCTATCACCTCGCCGGCGTTCCGCTCAGCATTGATCCGGAAGCCTTTCGCCTCGAGGTGCGAGGCCATGTCGAGACGCCGCTGTCGCTCTCGCTTGCAGCGCTCAAGCGCGACTTCGAGCCGGTTGAGATCGTCGCCGTCAATCAATGTTCGGGCAACAGCCGCGGCTTCGTCGAGCCGCGCGTCGGCGGCGGACAGTTTGGCCATGGCGCGATGGGCAACGCCCGCTGGCGCGGCGTCGCGCTCAAAACGCTGCTCGAAAAGGCCGGCCCGAAGCCGGGCGCTCAATCCGTCGCCTTCAACGGGCTCGACGCGCCAGTGGCGCCGGAGACGCCGGATTTCGTCAAGGCTCTCGACCTCGGCCACGCCGGCGACGGCGAAGTGATGCTCGCCTACGCCATGAATGGCGAAGACCTGCCATGGCTCAACGGCTTCCCATTGCGGCTGGTGGTTCCCGGCTGTTACGGCACCTATTGGGTGAAGCATCTGAACGATATCGAAGTGCTCGACAGCGATTTTAGCGGCTTCTGGATGTCGAGCGCCTATCGGATCCCTGACAATGACTGCGTCTGCGTCACGCCCGGCGCGCCGAAGGGGGCGAGCCGGCCGATCAAGCGGCTCAATGTGCGCAGCTTCGTGACGCGGCCTGCCGAAGACGCGAAGGTCGCGGCCTATGTCGCCTTCGAAGTCAGGGGCATCGCCTTCGATGGCGGCCACGGAATCGAAGCCGTGCTGCTCTCAGCCGACGACGGCGCGAACTGGACCGCGGCTCGGCTCGGCGAGGATCTTGGCCGCTATTCCTTCCGCGAATGGCGGACTGAATTGTCGCTGCGGCCCGGCGTGCATCATTTGAAATCCCGCGCCGTCAATCGCGCCGGCCAGTCGCAGCCCTTAGCGCCCTTATGGAACCATGCCGGCTATATGCGGAACGTGGTGGAGACAATTCGGATAGAAGCGGTCTAACGAAAACATGCCGCGCTTTCGCAAAACGCTCATCCTGATGGCGACGGCCGCGTCTCTCGCGCCGGCGCTCTGCGCCGCCGAGACGCTGACCTATTCGCTGCCGGAAGAGACGGCGACGCTGCGCGCCGGACCGGGCCAGGAAACCGCCCAGAACAATTGCGCGGCCTGCCACTCGGTCGATTATATCGAGCGCCAGCCGCCCAAGATGGGCCACGTGTTCTGGGAGGGCGTCGTGAAGAAGATGATCGCGTCCTACCATGCGCAGATCGACGAAGCCGACGCCGCGGCGATCGTCGATTATCTCGCCGCAACTTATTGAGCGCGGCCTTGAGCAGGTTCCGAAAAAGTTGACAGACTTTTTCGACGAGAACCTGCTCCAATGATTTGAGCGATTCCTTGTCGTGAAGCGCTCTATGACGCTTCGCCGATCGGCCATTCGCCCTTGTAGACGCCGCCCTTGTTGTCATGCGCTTCGACGCGGATCGTCTTCGCGCCGTTCGGCGCATAGGTGAAGCGGAAGGTCGGGTCTTCCGATAGCGAGATGCCGCCTTCCATCTTGAAGATCGGCGCGTCGCCCTGAAAGACTTCGACGGAGTCGATGAAATGCGCCGGCAGATAGGCGCGCGAGACCGGGTCCATCTGCATCCCCGAACTGTTCGGGTGGCGGATCATGATCTGCGCCTCGCGCTTCGCCGGATCGGCGCTCTTGAACTCGCGATATTTCATCTTGCCGATATTGGCGACCGCCTCGTCCTGATCCTTGCCGGCGGGCGCCGAACAGCCGCCCGAGGCTTTGACGAATTTCGCTTCGGCGCGAAGCTTGCCGTCGCCGGTTTCCGCCACCGCATGGACGTTGGAATAGGAGTTCACCCGCACGCGGGTTTCGATGAAGCCGACGCCGGACTTGTCGCCGAGCGTGAAGGCCGCGGCCATCGGCATCGGGTTTTGGTCGATGACCAGCGTCGCCACCTTGATTTGCGAGGGATCGGCGAAGCGCATGGTCATCGGCACGATCGCCGCGTCCTCGGCCCGCGCCGGCGCGTCGAGCGTAATGACGCCGTCAGCCGCAGTGATCGGCCGGCTGTGGAAAATGTCGACGACGAGCTCGGGCCAAGGATCGGGCGCGGTTTGGGCGAGCGCCGCGGTCGCAAGAAGCGCGAAGAGGACGCCGGCGGCGGAACGGGCTGCTGTGTTCATATCCGGCATCCTCCAAACGAGTCCGTCATTGCGAGGGTAGCGAAGCAATTCATCGAAAGGCGCCCCCGGCTCTGGATTGCTGCGTCGGTTTCTTGCGAAGTCAGGTATGCCCGACATCGAATAAGGCTCCTCGCAAGACGGCAAGAGCGCTGATCCGCGGGCGAGAATAAGCGCCAACTCTGGTCGCCGTCACGTGACAAAGTCATGCTCACGGCCCTTCCCACTCCAGCTCGGCGAATCCCGCCGTGGCGTTGCGGGCGTTGTAATCGTCGAAGAGCCGCCATTTCTCCCGCTCCTCGGTCCCGGCGGTTTTCGCGGCGGCGGCGACGCCCTCGCCCTTCTTGATCGCGGCCCGGAGGTCGGCGGTCAGCCGCATCAGATAGGCGCGCTGGTCTTCAAGCGCCTTCGGCCAGGGCGCGGGGAGGGGGCCGTGTCCGGCGACGACCTGCGTCGCCTTGATCGCCGCGAGCCTGTCGGCGACGTCGAGGAAGCCGAGGAGGCTCCCGTCGACGACCGGCACATGCTGCAAAAAGAGCAGATCGCCGGAAAAGAGCACGCCGCTTTTCGGATCGAGAATGGTGAGGTCGCATTCGCTATGCGCCGTGCGCCACGCCTGCAACACGATCTCGCGATGGCCGAGATCCAGCGTCAGCGTCTGGTCGACGGTCACCGTCGGCGCCACGAGGGTGACGCCGTCGAGCGCCTCGCCCATCTGCGCGCGGAAGGCCGAAAGATAATGCGGGCCGCGGGCGGCGAGCGCGCGCGGCAGATTTTTGTGCCCGACGAAGGTCGCGCCGGTCTCGACGAAGGCGCCATTGCCGAATGTGTGGTCGGGATGGGCGTGGGTGTTGATGACGTAGCGAATGGGCTTTTGCGTCTTTTCGCGCAGCGCCGCGAGGAAGGCGCGTCCTTCGATCAGGCTGCCGCCGGTATCGATCACCGCGACCGCTTCGTCCCCGACGATGGCGCCGAGATTGGCGATGTCGCCCATATTTTCCCGGGTCATGAGGGAAGTTTCGCCCTGATGCGCATAAACCCCGGGGGCGATTTCGCTTAAGGAGAAGGCGCGGGCGGGATACCCGGCGACGAGCGGCGCGAGCGCCGCGACAAGCGCCAGCATGCGACACAACATGTTGTTCGCCTTGGCTGTTTCACCGGCTGGCCGATGCGCCGCATCGCACGGCCGCGCCATTGTTTTTTGCGATTGCGATTCAAGAGCTAGCGACATATTATCCCGCCGTTTCCGAGTTAAAAGACGTCTTCCGGACGGGAACCGGGAGCTTCTCGCCGCTGGCGGACGTTTTGTCCCGCCGGCATGAGACATAAACGGAAATCGCCTTCCCAATGTCGAGGCGCCTAGGAGGCACGACGTCGGCGGCGGCGCATAAAAATGCGCCCCGGGCGTCGTCAGGAGGAAAAGCTCATGCATAAACTGTTGTTGTCGACTTCGGTGGCCGTACTCGCGCTCGCCGGCGCGGCGAAGGCCGACGATTTGCAGACCCTGCAGAAAGACCCCAAGCAGTGGGTGATGCCGACGGGTGATTACGGCAACCTGCGCCATTCCGCTCTTAAGCAGATCACGACCGAGAACGTCGGCAAGCTCGCGCCGGCGTGGCAGTTCTCCACCGGCGTTCTGCGCGGCCATGAAGGCGCGCCGCTCGTCATCGGCGACGTCATGTATCTGCATACGCCGTTCCCCAACAACGTCTATGCGCTCGACCTGAAGGATCCGGACCACAAGATCCTCTGGAAGTATGAGCCCAAGCAAGATCCGTCGGTCGTGCCGGTGATGTGCTGCGACACGGTCAACCGCGGTCTCGCCTATGGCGACGGCAAGATTTTCCTGGCGCAGGCCGACACCACGCTCGTCGCGCTCGACGCCAAATCCGGCAAGCTCCTCTGGTCGGTCAAGAACGGCGATCCCTCCAAGGGCCAGACTTCGACTGCGGCGCCGCATGTCTTCAAGGACAAGGTGTTCGTGGGCATCGCCGGCGGCGAATTCGGCGTGCGCGGCCACATCACCGCCTATGACGTGAAGACCGGCCAGCAGGTGTGGCGCGGCTATTCGATGGGCCCCGACGCCGACACGCTGATCGAGCCGGGCAAGACCACCCATCTCGGCAAGCCGGTCGAGAAGGACTCGGGCATCACGACTTGGGAAGGCGAGCAGTGGAAGATCGGCGGCGGCACCACCTGGGGCTGGTACAGCTATGATCCGGATCTCAATCTCGTCTATTACGGCTCGGGCAATCCCTCGACCTGGAACCCCAAGCAGCGTCCGGGCGACAATCGCTGGTCGATGACCATCTGGGCGCGCGACCTCGACACCGGCAAGGCGAAGTGGGTTTACCAGATGACGCCCCACGACGAGTGGGACTATGACGGCATCAACGAGATGATTCTCGCCGACCAGGACATGGGCGGCCAGAAGCGCAAGACTCTCGTCCACTTCGACCGCAACGGCTTCGGCTATACGCTTGATCGCGCCACCGGCGAGCTGCTTGTCGCCGAGAAATTTGATCCGGCGGTGAACTGGGCGACCAAGGTCGATATGGACAAGAGTTCCAAGACCTATGGCCGTCCGCTCGGCGTGGCGAAATATTCGACCGAGCAGAACGGCGAAGACGTCAATACGCAATATGTCTGCCCGGCGGCGCTTGGCTCCAAGGACCAGCAGCCGGCAAGCTACGACGCGACGACGGGACTCTTCCTGGTTCCGACCAACCACGTCTGCATGGACTATGAGCCGTTCCGCGTGAGCTATACGGCGGGCCAGCCCTACGTCGGCGCGACGCTGGAAATGTTCCCGGCGGGCAAGGACAAGGGCGAGACCCACACCGGCAACTTCATCGCCTGGGACGCCAAGGTCGGCAAGATCGTCTGGTCCAATAAGGAGCAGTTCTCGGTCTGGGGCGGCGCGACGTCGACGGACGGCGGCATCACCTTCTATGGCACGCTCGAGGGCTATCTGAAGGCCGTCGACACGAAGACCGGCAAGGAGCTCTATAAGTACAAGACTCCGTCGGGAATCATCGGCAACGTCACCACCTATGAGTCCGGCGGCAAGCAGTATGTCGCGGTGCTCTCGGGCGTTGGCGGCTGGGCCGGCATCGGCTTGGCGGCTGGCCTCTCGAAGAGCAACGAGGGTCTCGGCGCCGTGGGTAACTACGCGTCGCTGGCCAACTATACGGCTCTCGGCGGCGTGCTGACTGTCTTCGCTCTCCCGAACTAAGCGAGACACGAAGCAAATAAAAGCCGGCGCTCGGCGCACCGTCAAGGTGCCGCCGAGCGTCGGCGTTTACACTGTGTGGGAAGAAAAGAGACCAAGGAGAGAGGTAATGAGATCGTCGCTTGCCGGAGCGTTAGCTCTGGGCGTCATCATGTGCGTGGGGACCTCCGCAATGGCCGAGGCGCCGGGAGACCCCAAGGCCGTCAAATCGACAGACGGCAAATATCTCGACGCCAAAGGCGACCCCACCTACAACGTCGGTCCCGACGGCAAGGTGGACTGGTACACCTTCTCCGGCTATCGCCGCTATCACGCGGAATGCCACGTCTGCCACGGCCCCAATGGCGGCGGCTCAACCTACGCGCCGGCGCTCAAGGATTCGGTGAAGCGGTTCGACTATGCCGAATTCGCCGGCATCGTCATCGGCGGACGCCAGAATGGCAACAGCGTTATGCCGGCCTTCGCCGAAAACAAGAACGCCTCCTGCTACATCGACGATCTCTATGTCTATCTGCGCGCTCTCTCGACCGGCGCCATCGAGCCCGGCCGTCCGGGCAAGAAGGAAGACCGCCCGGAGGCTTTCGCCAAGGCCGAGACCGAGTGCATGAATCAGAAATAAGGGCGTCGATACGATCGCATGATCCGCTTCACGCATCGGCGCGGTTTTTCCGCGCTGCTCTCGACGGGCTGGGCCGCCGCAATCCTCTTTGTGGCGGCCCCCGCCTCGGCGCAGCATATGGGGCCCGACGCCGGCGCCAAGGGCGACGATAATCAGGGTTCGATCGAACTCGTCGATCCCAAGACGCTGCGGGTGTGCGCCGATCCCAACAATCTTCCCTTTTCAAACGACAAGGGCGAAGGCTTCGAGAACCGGATCGCCGAATTCCTCGCCAAGAAGCTCGGCAAGGATCTCGCCTATACCTATTATCCGGGCGCCACGGGCTTTGTGCGCAATACGCTTAACGCGCATCTTTGCGACGTCATCCTCGGCATGCCGCAGGGCAATGACCTCGTGCAGACCACTAATCCCTATTACCGGACGACCTACGCCCTCGTGACCCGGGCGGGCTCGGAGCTTGACGGCTTAAAGACGCTCGACGATCCCCGTCTGAAAGATAAGCCGCATCGCATCGGCCTTGTCGCCAACACGCCGCCGGGCAATGTGCTGGCGATGAACGGTCTGATGGCGTCGGTGAAGCCCTACGCGCTGATGGTCGACACGCGCGTCGAATCCTCCGGCGCGGCGATGATGCATGATCTCGAAAAGGGCGAGATCGACGTTGCGCTGCTGTGGGGACCGATCGCCGGCTACTACGCCAAACAATCGAGCGTGAAGCTCGAGGTGACGCCGCTGCCGGAGACGACCGGCGCCCGCATGGCCTTCCGGATCGGCTTCGGCGTTCGCCATTCCGATCAGAACTGGAAACGCGAACTCAATACGCTGATCGCCCAAAACAAGATCGAGCTGGAGCGCATTCTTCGCGATTACGGAGTCCCGTTGCTCGATGAGTCGGGACATGCGATCACGGCTCCGTGATGAGTTCGGCGAAACATTTGGCGAGTGGCCTTCTCGCGCTCTGCGCGGCGGTTGCGCTTTGCGCCGCGCCGGCTAGCGCCCAAACCCCGCCGGAGCCGGAAGGCTATCGCCTCGACAATTTTCACGCGCCGACGCCGGCGACGCTCAAGGGCGCGACGGTGCTCGACACCCCGCAGGCGTTTGAACTGTGGAGCGGCAAGAAGGCGGTCTTCATCGACGCGCTTTCGCGGCCGCCAAAGCCGGAAGGCCTGCAGAAGAACGCGGTGTGGCGGGACCCGAAGCGCTTCGACATTCCCGGCAGCATCTGGCTTCCCGACACCGGCTTCGGCGAACTCTCCGAACCGATGGCGCGCTATTTCGAGCAAGGCGTGGCGCGCGCAAGCGGCGGCGACAAATCGAAGCCGCTCGTCTTCTATTGCCGCACCAATTGCTGGGCGTCCTGGAACGCCGCGAAACGCGCGCTCACCCTCGGCTATACGCATGTGCTGTGGTATCCGCCCGGCGCCGACGCCTGGGAGCAGGCCGGCCATCCGCTCGAGGAGCGCCAGCCCGAGCCGCGCGAGTAGGGCGCGATTTCAATTGAGGCTGGGCGGTCATTCCCGACGCTTCGCGTGAGCGAAGCGATCGGGAATCCAGAGCAAGGCCAGCGCTTACTGACACTTCTGGATTCCCGGTCAGGCCGTGGGCCTGCCGGGAATGACACGTCGAACAAGCGGTTCAACGGAGCCCCAGCTCACTCCATCGCCTGCTGGATGGCGCGCGCGAGCGTTCCAAAACGTTGCTCGATCAGCGCCGGGCTCTCGCACACATAGCCGACCATGCGCCGCTGCTCCTCGAAGAGGCGCAGCCGCCATTGCACGGCTTCGCTCGCCTTTTTCATCGCTTCGGGGTCCTGGAGCTTTTGATCCTGCAGGTCGCGCAGCGTCTGCGTCTCCTGGCGCGCCGTCTCCGCCATGGCTTTCAGCCGCCGGCCAAAACGATCGAGACCGTTGACCAGGTCGCGCCGCTCATCGTTCATGCGCTCATAGACGCCGGCGAACAGCGTCGTCAGGCGCTCCTTGCGCTTGTCGCCCGCCGATTTGGCGAATTGCGCGATAAGCGTCTCCGCTTCGTCCATCTGCGTGCGTCGCTGCGCGAGGCGCGTGACGAGATCGGCGATCGCCGCATCATCGCGCCAATGTTTCATAGCGGCGTCGAGCGGCGGACCGGCCCAGACGCCCGCGACCGCGAGCTCGGGCACGCGCACCTGTCGGCACGGCCAATCTGGCTGGCTTTGTTGGGGCGGCGCCTGAGCCGCGGCGGCGTCGGCGAAAACGAGCAACAAAAGCGCAAGACGCAGGCTAAGATGAAACATGGGGTTCGCCGGACGTCGCAGGATCGCGACGCGCTATAATGCCCCATGCAGATCATCCCCGTCATCGATATTCGCAACGGCGCGGTCATGCGCGCCCGCGCCGGCGACCGCGACAGCTACAAGCCAATCTCTACGCCGCTTGCGTCGACAAGTGCGCCGGCCGATGTCGTCGCCGGTTTCCTGACGCTTCATCCATTCGAGAAAATCTATATCGCCGATCTCGACGCGATCGAGGGACGCGCCGACAACCGCCGCGAGATCGGCGCATTGACGGAGCGATTTCCATCGCTTCGCTTTATGGTCGACGCTGGCGCCAAGTCCTGCGACTGGCGCGGCGCAGCGCGCATGGATTGCGTGATCGGCAGCGAATCCTTGCGCGACGGCGACTCCCTGCATGTCGCCAAGCATGATCCCAATGTCGTTCTCTCGCTCGATTTTCGCGACGAGGTTTTTTTGGGTCCCGATGCGCTCGACCAATGCCCCAGGCTGTGGCCGCGTCGGGTCATCGTCATGACGCTCACGCGCGTCGGCGTCGGCGTGGGTCCCGACTTCGCGCGGGTTTCGCAAATCATCGAGCGTGCGGGCGATCGGCGCGTCTTTGCCGCCGGCGGCGTTCGCGACGCTGACGATCTTGAACGGCTTGAGGCGATCGGCGCCGCAGGCGCGCTTGTCGCGACGGCGCTGCACGACGGCGCTCTGACGCGCGCCGATCTCGACCGTTTTGCGTCGGCGCACAAAAAAAAAGGGAGCCCTGAGGCTCCCTTGGCAAGCGAACCGCCAAAGATCAGTTGGCGGCGAAAGGATGTTTCGCGGTGACCCGGGCCGACAGCACGCTGCGCGCGCTCGGATCGCCTTTCATCGCGCGGGCGATGGCTTCCTTCGTCGCCGTGTAGTTGAAGTCCTGAATCTTCTGATCGTCGTTGGCGTCCCAATGGATGAACACGCCGACGCAGATGAAGAGATCATCCGCCTGGCTCATCGGAATGACGCCCTCGGCGAGGCTGTCGGCGACCGCTTTGGCGACGCCATATTGCGCCGGGCCGAACATCTGAACCGCCTGCTTGGCGTTCTTGATGGTCACCTTGTTGAACATCATCGTATAGGGCTTCACCAACAGGTTCGGCGCGACGACCGCGAGCAGCGTCGTAAAGCCGTCCTTGTTGTTGACGAGGCCATTGGCGAAGGCCTTCTCCGCGGCGGAGCCGCGCGGACCCATGATCAGGTCGATGTGCGCGACCTCATTGCCGTCGCCGACGAGCGATTCGCCGACGCTGGTCTTGCCGGTGCTCGACGTGAAGCCGGATGACGGCTTCGGAAAAAGCGCGCCCAGTATTTTCTCAAAGAACGAAGCCATAATCCATCCCTTCCGGTGCGTTCGCGTCCCTGCGGCGTCGACTTTGCGCGCGCGGAATGCCCCTATTGCTCGTTGCGTCTCCCCTCAGGGAAGACGAAATCTCTGCTGGCGGCCGCCCCCGCGCGCCAGACTCTAGAACTCTGCGGCGTCATCGTTTTGCAGCGTCGATGCTTGGCCGCTTAAGCGGCGGCGTCGGTCGGCTGCGAGCGCGGCGGCGGGGAGCGTTCGGCTCCCCGCTGCGCATGTTCCTGCGCGGTTCAGTTCGGCGCGAAGGGGTGCTTGGCTTCGTTGCGCTTGGCGACGACTTCCGAAGCCTTCGGCTCGCCCTTGACGGCGCGCGCGATCGCTTCCTTCGTGGCGGTATAATTATA
>Ga0208242_100273_pt1 | contig 50680 bp, 58 predicted proteins | sample SubbioAug_CSW13A_FD_184825 | JGI IMG/M metagenome (GOLD analysis project Ga0208242, IMG submission 184825) | Serpentinite rock and fluid subsurface biosphere microbial communities from McLaughlin Reserve, California, USA - CR12Aug_CSW13A (SPAdes) | ecosystem: Environmental > Terrestrial > Deep...
CTAATTTGAGCAGAAAAGTGCGGCAGGCCATGTCCTTAATCTGACCGTTGGAGTTATACCAGTTCCAAAGCTCACATAATTCTTTGGATAACCTAGTACGATGCCAGTCCGGATTGGCGGCAATGAGCTTTTGCACCAACATAATATCTTCGTATGTGGTTTCACGGCCCTGAATAATTGTTGTGTTTTCCATGTTTCAAGCATAACACATGTCATCCTAAGAGTCCAGAAAAATATAGCTAAATGTTGGTAAAATTTTAGGGTGCCTGAGTAGTTACAAAATCTTTATCCAAAGAATTCATATAATGAAGCCATAATTGAATGCACAAGGACTTGGGGTCAGCAAGATAAGGTATGATGGCTCTATTAGCCAAAATAATATCTCTCAGCCTATTACCTTCTGCGTTGTTTGTAAGGAGTTTTTTTAAATCTCCAAAAGCCTTGCTCATTTCTGGTTTGCCATAGATTTCTCTCAACTGGTCATTGACTTGGCGCTTCCATCCGGCGATATCCTTTACAGTGGTTGTCCCGTCTTTCAAAAGTATGGAATGATGAGCATTAAACAGATTATGTTTTTCTAATGTCTTACTCAATTCCTCAGCGTTATAGTCATTGAAACTAATAGATAGTATCGCATTCTCACTAATAAGTTTATTGAGTTTATCAATATACTGCTCTATCGAAGTTAGAAAAACAGGCTTGCTATAAATAGCCATTATTTTTGCATTAAAGAGATCTGTATGTTTGATCCCTTCGAAAAAACTAAAGGGTTTATAACCAGCCATTAACCCTAAAACCTTTTCAAAAATATCTGGCCAATCAGCTGTGGAAGATAAATTAAAATCTGCAATGAGTTGTCCTTTTACCTTTGGCTTTGTAAGACCAGACAAAGTTGCAATGTTGTTCACAAATTCTTTAATCTCCGAAGAAAATTTTGACATAAGAATATCGTATGCATTACGAGTTGATTCATCTGCTAGCAGCGTACTCATAGCTTCCACAGGAAGTTCAAATTTCTCAGCAAAAGGGTTTATAACATAAACCTTGTCGGTAGCTGCCAATGCGTCGCTCTTAAAGGTGGTAGCATAGTAATTAACCTCATATGAAGTTTGCATATCCCTAAAAATTCGATCTATTGTTGGCTGACCCTTTGAAATATCTTCTAAAACTTTTGATAGGGACGTCTTCATTACACCATTAGGTGCATATATAATCGCCTTATTGCAGGTTGCTAATTTTATTTCCTGCATATCAAAGTCTTTTAGTCCGTAGCAATTAACAAATTTTCCACTCAGCATATATTTTCCTCCTCAATATGCAAATGTTTATCTCCTGGCGAGTCAAGTCAGAGATTTGCATAATCAATAGTCCAAGTGCCCCTTGCTAAGTATTAGTATTCTTTTCTACGTACTCAGATATTTTATCTGCTGTACCAAGAGAATTCATACACAATTGTAACCTAATAATCCCTACCCCTCAGCCCGAAGCAGTTAGTGCTACCATCCAGCATGTCACTTCCCTGCAAAAAATTGTGCTCGAAATCCTTCCTAATATTCCAAAGAAATTATAAACGGAGTCATGCAGAAAGAGCTAAATAGTGTCCATTCCCGACCCATTCACAAGCAGCTCAATAAAAGGAATATCTGCCGGTGCTAATTTGACTTTTTTCAGATCAAGTAAATTGATCCATGCGTACTCTTCATGATCTGTTAGTTTTATTTCTCCTCCGGTTATTTTCCCTTTGTATGCTAGCAATCTAATTGGGCCTTCGTCATAGAAATGAATATTTTCTCCTACATAGTCACCTATTTTTATTTCTAGATTCATTTCTTCATATAGTTCTCTGATTAAGCTTTGTTGTGGGCTTTCTCCATTTTCAATCTTTCCTCCCGGGAACTCCCAGTAGCCGGCCAGCTTTTTTCCCGTTTTTCTTTTTGCGATAAGAAATTTTCCTGTTTGATCTTCTAATATTGCTGCCACTACATCGATCATCATTTCACTTCCTATAAAATATTCTTATTCGCTATGGGGACGAGCATTGGCGGCATTTCTTCTTTTAATCTCCAGATAAAACTCATGGGTTTATTTCCGGAGTGGCTTACGTGGTCACAAGTACCCAAAAAGATATATGGAGATGTATAGCCATTTTCTTTCTTATACTCTCGGACGAATAGTGCTATTTTATGTCCTAATTTTTTATGATTGATATATCTATTAGCGGTACTGCTCTCTTGTGAGACAGTACTTTGGGTTTGCCAGTGAAAAAGTCTTTCATTGATAGCATAGTCCTCATAGAGGGTAGAAGGGGAAAAATCTTTTTCGGATTTGTTTAAAGTGATTAGGAAAATATCTATTTGCTTTTCTTTGAAATACTTAACCCCTTCCCTGAATGCCGGGCTTTTTTCTTCATTAAAGTATTCTAGGGCTGCTAAAATCTGGGCAGTTGAATAGCGGCTGTGTATCCCTAAAGGGCAGATAAAATTTAGGTTATTCTCAATCTCCATAAATTCTACAGTCTCATAGTTATAGTTGAGTATCGCAAGGATTTCTTCTTTCATTTCTTTGTTTTCTGAAATCTTGCTTATTCCCTCTTCTATTGTTAATATCCCGTCTTGATGGGGATTGTTAGTATAAAAGGAATAGTAGAACATGGCTAACATGATTTTTTCTTCTTCCGTATTAGCTGTTCTCCCTTGGAGATAATTTATCAAAAAATGAAGTAATCTCCGGGAATTAAGATGGAAGAGATTAGGCAGTCTTTTGGTTATTAGCATTTCATTATTGCAAGAAAAAACTTTTTTTATATCTGCTTCTACCAGCATTCTAGTAAAAGTACGGTCTCCATTTTTACCATAGAAATCATAGAGTGATAAATGGTAGTGCTGTAAGAAATTTTGCAAGGATAATTCCAACCCGGTATCTTGCGTAAAGTACTTCATTTTGCTTACCAGGTTCCGTCTGCTATTGGCGCTCTCTTTTATATTTCTTAAGATATATTCCTTAGCTTGTCTTTCTAATTGGATAAAACAGCCTTTGGGTAGGTTAAAGAAACCGTTTTCAAGATAATGCTTGATGGAATGCTTGGTTTTTCCCGCTAATAACCTAAACTTTTCTTCAAAGTTATAGTTCTTATGGGCTTGTCCAACAAAATCTAGTACTGTCAGGCATTCCTTCCCTTCGGATAGTCTTAATCCCCTTCCCAATTGCTGGGTAAAGACTGTTAAACTATCTGTGGGCCGTAAAAACAATACGGTGTTTACCTCAGGTATATCTACACCTTCGTTATATAAGTCTACGACACAAATAAATTTTATTTCTCCGTTTATCAGTCTTTGTTTCGCTTCTTCCCTTGTTTTTGAGTCTACTCCGGCATATAAGGCTAAAGACGGTATGTTGGTATGATTAAAAAAATTGGCCATATATTTCGCATGTTCAATGCTGACACAAAAAACTAATCCTTTAACCTGATCCAAGTCTGTTACGTATTTATTGATGCTTTTAACTATTTGGCTACTTCTGATTTTATTCGAGGTATACACATTCTCTAACTCTTTAAGGTCGTAGCCCCTTTTACTCCATTTAAGTTTGGATAAGTCCACGGTATCCGTTACGCAGAAATATTGAAAGGGGGATAACAGCTTTCTGTCAATCGCTTCTGTCAATCTCATTTAACTGGCAATAATATGATCAAAATATTCTAATACGTTTTTTCCATCCATTCTTTCGGGAGTAGCAGTTAATCCTAGTAGCACCTTGGGTTGATAATAGCTGAGAAGTTTTTGATAGGAATCAGCTGCGGCGTGATGAAACTCGTCAACAATAATATAATCATAAAAATCTTTTGCTGTTTTTTCATAAAGTTTATTGCTGTTAAAACTTTGAATACTGATAAATAGTTGATTTATTGATTCGGGAGTACTCCCGCCTACTAGCAAATCGCCAAAATTAAAATCCTTTAGAATGGCTCTAAAGGTATGTAAACTCTGTTTCAATATTTCTTCCCGGTGGGCAACAAAGAGGAATTTTTTAGAATCCTTGTTTTTTGATAAAAACCGTTTAAAATCAAAAGCTGATATAACTGTTTTTCCGACGCCTGTGGCAGCCACTAGAAGATTTTTAGTCCTGCCAAATACTTCTCTTTCCACCTGGAGCTTTTCTAATATCTCTTTTTGGTAATGATATGGCTGAATATCAAAATTGAAATAATGGTTATTGCTGTCCGTCAGATTTTTCTTGCTTAAGGCTACCTTTAACCTTTCCTTGTCCCTTTGATTTTCATGGTTAAAAGAAACAAACTCACTATCATTCCAATAACTAGTAAAAGTAGCCTCAACTTTTTTTATGATGTCAAAAGAATCTTTCTCCGTCACCTTAATATTCCATTCTAGACCGGAAGTAAGGGCCGGGTTAGACAGGTTTGAAGAACCTATGTAGGCAGTACTAAATCCCGTTTCTCTTTTAAACAGATATGCCTTGGCATGAAGCCTTGTTCTTTGGCTGTCATAAGAGATTTTTACTTCCGTATTCTTTAAGCTGCTTAATTCTAAAATAGCTTTGTAATCTGTAGCTTCCATATAGGAAGTTGTGATGACTCTTAATTTGCCATTTTTATTTTCAGTAAACTCCCGTAATTCTTCAATAATACATCGTAAGCCACTCCACTTGATAAAAGAAACTAACAAATCTATGGTGTCTGAGGATACTATTTCTCTTTTTATTTCGCCAAGCATGTTGGGCTCATAATTGGAGCCTGTAAATAAAGAGCTTTGAGAAATTGGTGTAATCGGTCTGATCGGTTTGTCCTTCTTGATACCTCTAACACTGTTAAATCTCGAATATATGGATGTTAAAACTTCTGCTTCCTCGGTAATTTTCAAGGACTCAAACTCATCTTGATCGAGCCGGTTTGACAACACAGAAATGATATCATTGCATGTCCTAATTTGACCTAATAAGGCTTCTTGATCATCCGACTTATTATCTCTAATATATGTTAACGCCTTCCTGGTAACAGAAGAAATATAGGAAGCCAAAATCTTTCTTGCTTCCTCAACATCGATAGGCTCTTTACCTATTTCATAATCATTTAGGCTAAGATCAGCCAATTCACTTTTTAATTTATGATTGATTATATCCTCGTAGATACCTTCTTTAAGCATCCTGCACCTCAATCTTTGCTAATAGACAGTACTTCAGTAGAAGTAATTCTAGTGAATTAGGATCATGAAAGCTCTCGCAAATGTTTTCAAACACTCAAATGTCTTATATTTCTTTATTTTTCTACTTTTTTCTATTTTAACCTTTGTTGGAAAATGTCTAGTTTTGTCAGTTACATATGATAGAGCTATTTTTGCCGTTTATTGTTTGAATAAAGACCCGATCATAAATAAAAAAATCGGCTTCCTGTGAAGGAAGTGACCGATTTCGAATTTGAGTATTATTTTTTCCTATTGATCTGTACTCTTGATGGCGTTTATTAATCCGTTTCCGTCTGGTTCGACATTCATTTTTTAGTCATTCATGTAAACAAAAGATTGTGGTGTGTAGTTAATACCGATTGATTCTAAGTTTAACGGTTCTTTATATTCTGTAATGCTGCCTAATTTATAAGCAATCGCAGTCGTTTTCCCTTTATAGTACCTATCAAAGAAGTCCTTTTTGATACCTGAAAAATCCTTAGTCTGATCCCAGACTATTTCGGGTTTGTCTACAATTATTTCCTCTATCCATGCTTCACCGATTACTTTCATCACTGGTGCAGTTGCATAAATGATCATTTTCTTGATGTTGTCGCGTGTACATTTGACTTTACGGTATTCATATTTTTTACATCCACTAAAAATGTTCTTAACGTGCTCCGGGTTAATCGGCAATAATATGCTGCACATTTTTACCACCCATTCTTAGAATTAATTCAAATTGCTCTTTTGTCAGTTGTACATTATAAGGGTAGTCATTAAATAAGCCTTGTTCCTTTAATACTTTATAAATTACATTATTTCCTTTTCCAAAAAAACCGTTGTAAACCATCTCTACTACAACAAGGTTCCTGTTTGTATAATACTTTTCTTACAACATTATACCAAACACTTGTTCTGCTACACAAGCCCTATAACTGCTATATATCATCTAATTTCGCCATAATTTGCTATATAACCTGCTTATCAGGTCCATTATATTTATAAAAGGGCAAAGAGGGAATATGGCGCCTCCCTTTCATAGAGATACCTTTCTCCCTTTCAATTAATCCCTGCGTTACAGTAGTTCCAGAACTTCCTCACATTCCTCTATGGAAGTCTGGTTTTGCTTATTTTTCTCGCGCGATGTATAATATGATGTATAAGGATGGTGATAGTGATGAGTGATATGGTGAGAAAACAACTATATATTACAAAGTCCCAGGAATTGTACCTGAAGGAGAAAGCAAAAGAGCTTGGCGTGACGGAGGCGGAGCTGGTACGGGATGCTCTTGATTTGCAGCTAAAGTGTATTGGCTTTGTAAAGGATCCCTTGTCTGTCTGGGAAGAAGAATCAGCATTTATAAATAGTTTGATGGGTAAGGGTGATTTACAGGGCAAGCGGGACTGGAAAAGAGACGACCTTTATGAACGCTAAGGTAATGATAGATACCAATATTCTGGTTTACGCGTATGACTGTTTAGAAGAAGAGAAACAAAAAGCAGCTGTACATTTATTGAATGAATTGATAACACTTCGGATCGCGGTAATTAGTACCCAGGTGTTGGGTGAGTTTTTTGTGGCTATAACGAGAAAACAGGTTCAACTAACAAAAGAAGATGCGCAAGAAAGAATAAAACGCTTTTGTCAGATGTGGCCGGTATTTGAAATCAATGAAATGATTGTCAATGAGGCACTACGAGGTGTTCGGGAACATAGGCTTTCATACTGGGATGCACAGTTGTGGGCGACAGCACGGCTAAATCAGGTGGGGCTTGTGTTAAGTGAGGATTTCAGCCATGATTGTGTTGTGGATGGTGTGCGCTTTTTAAATCCGCTACTGCCCGGCTTTGACATTTATAAATTTATTCGCTGATTGGAGAAAGTCATGGATTACCAGGAGTTAAACGAGAAGTACTTAAAACTGCTTGAAGAAAACCGGCGTTTAAAGGCAGAGAACCTCGAGTTCCGTCAGCAATTGGGACTGGGGACTGAACCCTGTCAAGGTTTAGTTGTGGAAGAGGCCGGTCAGGGCAAGCGGGAAGAAAGATTTTCTCCGCAGGAGAAAATAGAACTGTTTATGTCATTGTTTCGGGGCCGGGATAATGTTTATGCGAAGCGGTGGGTAAACAGGAAAGGTGAACCCGGCTACTCTCCGGTGTGTCTCAATGAGTGGATACGGGGAGTTTGCTTCAAGCCCAAGGTTAAATGTACAGACTGCAACAATAAGAATTATGGAGCGATGAGCCCGGATGTGATTGAAGAGCATTTGCGCGGTGAAGAGGTTTATGGTGTTTACCCGCTGCTTGAGGATGAGACGTGTTATTTCCTGGCGATGGATTTTGACGGTGATCACTGGATGAAGGATGTGCGGGTTGTACGGGATATTTGCCGGCAGCGGGATATTCCTGCGGCTGTGGAACGTTCCCGTTCCGGTAACGGTGCACATTTGTGGTTCTTTTTTCAAGAACGGATTGGTGCTACTGTTGCCAGGAAATTCGGTTCGGCAATTCTCTCGAGGGCTATGGAGTCAAGACATGAGTTACGGTTTATCTCCTATGACCGTTTGTTTCCCAATCAGGATACGCTACCAAAGGGTGGGCTGGGAAATCTGATTGCGCTGCCGCTACAACTGCAGTCGCGGCAAAAAGATAACAGTGTTTTTATTGATGAGGAATTTAGGCCATATGAATGTCAGTGGAGTTTTCTCAGTAAGGTGATTAAGCTCTCTGAGAGTGAAATTGAGCAGCATATTGGTGAACTGTGTGGAGGTAATGAGCTTGGCCGTCTGCGTCAGGTTGACGAGGAAGAAAGTAAGCCCTGGCAACGGGTGGAACGCACGCTATTTGGAGAGGATTTTCCGGAGCGTGTCCGGATAACGAAAGCCAATATGCTATATCTTGGGAAAGAAGGCTTTTCACAGAAAGCACTAAATACCATTCAGCGGTTGGCCGCTTTTAAGAACCCGGATTTTTATAAAGCACAGGCCATGAGACTCCCGACGCGGAATAAGCCCCGGATTATTTCGCTGTCTGCTGATGTTGACGGCTATTTATGTTTGCCGAGGGGCTGTGAGGCGGAGCTGGATGGTCTGTTGACAGGCTACCATGCGGATATTGAGTGGGCCGATGAAAGGTATGAGGGCAGGGCGATTAACGTTGAGTTCTGCGGGGAGTTGCGCGGTGAGCAAGCAGATGCAGTTCGTGCAATGCTTGATGATGATAACGGCGTTCTTTCGGCAACTACGGCTTTTGGGAAAACGGTTATCGGAGCGAAGTTAATCGCGGAACGGAAAGTAAACACGCTTGTTCTTGTTCATACCCGGCAGCTTTTGGAGCAGTGGCAGGAGCGGCTGCAATCTTTTTTGACGATAAATGAGAAGTTGGCGGATGATGCGCCCGGGAGGGGGCGGAAAAAGAAACGCAGTGTGATTGGACAGCTTGGTGGTGGCAAAAATCGCTTAAGCGGTATTGTGGATATTGCGGTGATGCAATCACTGGTCAAAGAAGATGAGGTTAAAGACCTGGTAAGGGATTACGGCATGGTCATTGTGGATGAATGCCATCATGTGCCGGCCTTTAGTTTTGAGCAGATTCTAAGAAAAGTTGCCGGCAGATATGTTTACGGTTTGACGGCAACGCCAGTCAGGCAGGACGGTCACCATCCGATAATTTTTATGCAGTGCGGGCCTGTTCGTTACAGGGTTGATGCACGCAAACAGGCTGAAGAAAGACCGTTTGATCATTTTATCATCCCCCGCTTTACTCCGTTTAGAAAACCTCTTACCCAGGACGAAAATGACTGGCATATTACGGAGATCTATCGTGAACTCAGCCAACATAATCTGCGCAACGAACTTATTGTTAACGATGTGGTTTGCAGCGTTGCTGAGGGGCGCAACCCACTGGTGCTGACAGAAAGAACGGCACATGTTGAAACGCTGGCAAATGCCTTGCGCGAATCGTTGCCAAACGTGATCACCCTGACCGGCAGCATGTCAACTAAGGCAAGAAAAGATGCTCTGGTCACGCTGACGGAGATTCCGGCAGACCAAAATTTTGTCTTGGTGGCAACCGGCAAATTTATCGGAGAAGGGTTTGATGAACCACGGCTTGACACACTGTTTCTGGCGATGCCAGTGGCATGGAAAGGAACTGTTCAGCAGTATGCCGGCAGACTTCACCGGCTGTGTGATACAAAAAAAGAGGTGCTGATTTACGATTATGTGGATATTCATGTGGGTGTATTGGAGCGGATGTATCATAAACGGTTGAAAGGTTACGCCTCGATCGGTTACACGGCCAAGAGCGACAGTAAAACCTTTGAGTCACAGAATGTGATCTTCGACAACACTAATTTTCTTACTGTCTTTCATAACGATCTTGCAGCGGCAAAGAACGAAATTATTATTGTCAGCCCGTTTCTGGGGAAAAACCGTGTTAAACAGATGCGGTCGGCCTTACTTCCTGCTATGTGCAAGGGAGTTAAGGTTACAGTGGTGACACGACCGGAGTCCGATCACAAAGAAAAAGACCGGCTGTCTGTACGGAAACTGGCCGGGACTTTGGAAAATGCGGGAATTCATTTAGTTTTTCGGTCCGGTATTCATCAGAAGTTCGCCATTTTGGACCAGAGGATTGTGTGGTATGGAAGTATTAATTTGCTGAGTTTTGGGCGGTCCGAAGAGAGTATTATGAGACTGGACAGCTTGAATATTGCTAATGAGCTAACGTGTTCGATTAAAGCTTAATCAGTCTATGTACCCCTCTGCGTTACAGTAAATGATAGTTCAAGTAAAGTGTATAACAAATATCCTGGCTAAAAATGAAATAACCTGCACGAATGTGCAGGCTTTAGTTGAATTAAACAATTTTTCTCTTTACAGAAGCTTTTCTCGTTTTGCCATATTTAATCTTAACCGTAGCTTTTTCTCTTAGAATATCTTGGTCTGACGCCTGAACTATTTTTTCAGGCATAACTTCGTCCATGACAATGCACGGGGTGTCACTGCGAACCTGCGCTGCCCCACTTTTTAGACCTTTAAGAAATGATTTCTGATATTTTTTAGGTAACTCTTTCTGCCCGAAAATCTTCATGACATGTAACCTCGCCTTCTATAATAATTCCAGGGCGTAGTGATATGCTCCCTGACTTCACTTTTTCCAGAAGCCGACCCCCCACCCATAAAAACAGCAACTGGTTTTCGCCTGCATACCCCTCTATTCAATATGGTTTTTATAATTTCTTCATGCTTTTTCTTTCTCTGCGGAGTCCAGATTGTTTCTTTGTCTTTAAATTTCGCAGCATACAAATCTGTTGTATCTTGTCCCAGAACTTCATTTTTCACATACATAACCGAGGAAAAAACAAGGGAAACAAAATTCTTTATTCTCCTAAACATTCCGTTCCCTTACCTTTCATTTACTATGTTCACATACGTAGTTAACTTATGGCTTACTCAAAAATAAATCATTGTCCTGCAAGAAAGATTAAGGCGATAAAATTGCGTCCAACTAGGCTGCACTTTTATCTGTTTCGGATGAAAGCACAATACACCTAACATCATCTGAGCTTAACATTAACAGGCGCAGTATCTTCCGATAATCTTGTTCTTTTGAAAACTACTAGTTAACCTAAATCAGGTATTTGTAAAAAGAATTTATTAGAGATAGTAAGGATAATGGGTACTTGAAAACAACGAATAGTTTTTTTAATGATTATTCTTAGTTTTCGATTCTATAAGTTTTGAAGCAATCTTAAGCCTTTCTTTAAAGTTTTTCTGTGTAGGCCCTTGTCCAGTAAAAAATGGAGTAACCACACATTCTCTACCATTAATAAAAATAGGTTTACCTCTTTCAACAGCCTCACCGTATTTTATGTTTTTATTTAATAACTCTAGCCCACTGGCTCCCAACAAAATAATTAGGTCAGGATTGCATAATTCTATCTCCGATTGAAGTAACTCTTTACTTTTTTTCTTATCAAAATCCCGATCTTTCCACGAACCGTTCTTATAAACCTTAGCAGCGTCTGTAATATAACAGTATTTAAGGTCAATACCCAACGTATTCAATTGATCTCTTACCTTTTTCCAGCTGCTATGAGAAAAACTCTGATTTTCACTTAAACTAGAAACGTAACTTCGAAATTCTTGCTCTGAATTACAGACAGGAAAAAGATTCGCATAAAATACAATGCTTCCTGCTTCCTGCGTCTTTCGCCAAGGAATCTTGGCTAATAACCATCACCCTAAATCCCTTCGAATTGCTGAAAAAATACTCACCCCACCAAGGAAGATCTGAGCCTCTTGGCACATGTGGGTAGTCATGGTATTGCATAAATGCTTCAATCTGTGATGAATAATGATCTGCAGGGTATAATTCTTGAAATCTTCTTAAAGGTGCTCCGTTTTTGTAACAAGCGAGAGGAAAAATTTTGTAATTCTTAAATATCACAGAAAGTTCCTGTAATTTATTCAATTTATGCCATCCTTCCCTTCAAGTTCTAATTATTAGCTTAATGGGTATATTAGTAGCAGTCCGCATTGCCGACGCTCATGGCACCTAAGGCGAGTTCGATCCTTAGTCATTCCAGGCTAAGATCAGCCAATTCACTTTTTAAATTATGATTATCTGTCACTCACTCTCTTTTTTGTAGACCGGATTACCGTCGATTCAGGCGTTTTCTGGTAGGTATGTTCTTTCATGAAACACATGCAATAAAAACCGGGCCCGGGAACCACCTACATAGATATCAGCAGGAGTGCAGGCCGGGGATCCTGCTTTAATACCGATAAGAAAAACAATGTCTGCCTCCAGCCCCTTAAAAGAGCGGATGGTGGAAAATTGTATCGCATTGGGATTGGAATCACCTAATTTACCAATGGGCCAAACTTTAATTGTTTGGATATCAGCAAGACTACTTTTTTCCCTAATATTTGGTGAGAGAATAACAATTCTTTTTGGCTTAATACCCTGACTGACAAGGCGACCCACTTCTTTTTCGATGAGCCTTTTCTCCTCTGCGGCGTCTTGCCATGGGAAGAAACTAACGGGAAGACCGCCTTGGAGCGTGCTAATGAGAGACTGATTTGGGGGGAGGTATGCAGACATCCAGTTGTTAATAGGTTCTGTATTACGTAGGTTACGGGTAAGCCGGTGCATGGAGTGTGGGAGTTTTTTTAGAAAGCCTGAATCTCTGTCGAATAACGATTGGCTGGCGTCTGCGAAAATATAGAACTCGCAGTTATGTTTGGCCATACTGTCCAGACAGGCATACCACTCTTCCCTGAAATCCTGTCCTTCATCAACAATGACAGCGTCAAATTTATCTTTTTCGGGAAGCGATGCAAAATAGTCAAATGCTTGATCGGGCAGGGTCTCATTAAAAAAGCGCGAACGTTGATCGTGTTGCTCAGGAACTGTTAGTGCAAGACCTTGCTCGTGCAATGTCCTGAGCAAGTAGTCGTGAAAGTTGGATGTTATAATTTCTGAGGGTAGATTTTTTTTCATGTACTCGGCCAGGTTTTTGTTAAAACAGGTTAGGAATACTTTCTTTCTTTCCCGTGTCAGTCTTTTGGCTTTTTCCATAGCCAGGAATGTCTTGCCTGTACCGGCGAAACCAAAGAATATCTTCTTTTTATCCAGTTCCGTTTCGTCTAAAATTCGTTTCTGCTCTGTGGTGAGGATACGCTCAGCCTGTCTGTTGAACATTTCTATCTCTTCATCTAGACGGGTAAATATTTTAAATGACGGGGCTAAGATCTGATTTAACAGAATGTCTATGGCCTCACGCTGATAGATTAACTCATTCATTTCAAATAGTGTAAGTATTTTTTCCTCCAGCTTGGTCAAGTCTCCATTAAGGAAAATACTTTTATTATCCAAGTCGCCAGGAAGATCTCCCGCAATACTGTTGCATTCGGGAAAAGCAATGGCGTATTTTATTTTGAGGGGAAAATAATTTGTTTCAGCTTTATGCTTGTATTCCTTTAGGATGGCGTACATGGCGGAACTTGCCTGTTCAACAGGGTTTTTCTTCAGCGGTGCATAAACACCGTTTTTCTCTGCCTGCCATTGGCCATCTCTGTAAATGACTTCTCCTTGCTTGACCTCTATAACCAGGTAACCAAGTGCCGGATGGACAATAACAAAGTCGGCCTCCCGAATCGCTTCGGGATTGCCGGCAAAAGCTTCTTGTTTATATTTATAGGAATAGAGAACCGTGTATTCTTTAGGCAGCTTAACTGCCATCTCGTAAAAAAGATGTTCACCATTGTTTTTGATAGTTTGTGGGTCAACATTGGGAATCATTACAGCCATGACTTGTTCCTCCCATGTCTAATCATTACCTGACATACTTTCCGGGAAATTTTAAATACTCCGACTTCATATTCCAATTGAAGGAAGGATAGTGTTATATTTGTACATTCGACTAATTATTTCCGTTTCCTGCGGAAATCTTCAAAAGTCCCAATTATGCTACAAGGATTTAACTTGTGCCACACGCTACCAAATATTTCATTATCTTAAAGTCTGTCATCGCGGGGTAGGTCTCTTTGAGTCCCATTTTTAAAACATCTAGATAATTGTCGACGGGGTCGTATGCCGGTCTTTTATTTCTATTGGTTATCGTTAAGATTATAATTCCATTATGCTCACCCAGTTGGATCACATGGTTGTACCAGTTATCGTATTGGCCTTCTTGGGCACAGACTTCAGCAAACTGCTGTTTTGTAATCAGATACATTCTGCCTAACGTTTTGGTTTCCGTGGTAAGATCTAAAAAGGAAACACCTGCATCCCCCCATGATCCGCTTTTGTTGCCAAAATACATTTTGTAGGGGATGGTTATCGGGAGACTTTCTTTGGGAGGAGCTTGATCTGCGCAGCCGCGGTACGGCTTATGATTAAAGCGGCTTGTTCCACCTTCGATATATGTCATGAACCGTTCATATAGCAGGTTTGAGCCAAACCCGGCATACCCCAAACATATTCTTTCTCTGGCTTTTTGCCCCAGGGCTGTGCTTCAAGCGGAACACTTTTATTTTTGGATACGGCTTTATTGTAAATGTAGATATTAACGCCGACTCGAATATCACTGTCAACACTAGGGCTTGGGATGATGGGCCAGAAGCCGTTCTCATCCTGTGTTTAAAGCAAGGAATGGATTAATTCCATTTTTGAACTATCCGGTTTTTCCGGATAGTTGATTCTTCCGTAAGTTCTCCTTCAGAATATATATTCCTCAAATGATCATTTACTGTTCTAACATCTACACCAAAAAGTTCAGCAATTAATTTCTGTGTGAGCCAAACTGATTCATCTTTTACTCTTACTTCGATCGTCTTTTCATCTGTCTGTGAAAGAGGTTAACTTAGCCGGTTATCGGTCGCGTAATGACCGTTATAAAGAAAAACCCGGCTTTCCGTGACGGAAGTGGCTGGTATCATTAGATATTATGTAGGTCAAGGCCGTGTCTATCCTATAGCTTAAAATCTCCTCTAAGTCTACTCCGTCTTGTAGGTTATCTTTTAGAAAATTAACCAAATCCTCTTGTCTGGGCTGACCGAATACCATGCGGTAGACTGCTAGAGTCCTCTTTAAATCCTTTACTCTTGCTATATCGCGGCTTAAGGGCAAAGAGGGAAGGCGCCCCTCCCTTTCATAGAGATACCTTTCTCCCTTTAATCAATTAATCCCTGCGTTACAGTAGTTCCAGAACTTCCTCACATTCCTCTATGGAAGTCTGGTTTTGCTTATTTTTCTCGCGCGATGTATAATATGATGTATAAGGATGGTGATAGTGATGAGTGATATGGTGAGAAAACAACTATATATTACAAAGTCCCAGGAATTGTACCTGAAGGAGAAAGCAAAAGAGCTTGGCGTGACGGAGGCGGAGCTGGTACGGGATGCTCTTGATTTGCAGCTAAAGTGTATTGGCTTTGTAAAGGATCCCTTGTCTGTCTGGGAAGAAGAATCAGCATTTATAAATAGTTTGATGGGTAAGGGTGATTTACAGGGCAAGCGGGACTGGAAAAGAGACGACCTTTATGAACGCTAAGGTAATGATAGATACCAATATTCTGGTTTACGCGTATGACTGTTTAGAAGAAGAGAAACAAAAAGCAGCTGTACATTTATTGAATGAATTGATAACACTTCGGATCGCGGTAATTAGTACCCAGGTGTTGGGTGAGTTTTTTGTGGCTATAACGAGAAAACAGGTTCAACTAACAAAAGAAGATGCGCAAGAAAGAATAAAACGCTTTTGTCAGATGTGGCCGGTATTTGAGATCAATGAAATGATTGTCAATGAGGCACTACGAGGTGTTCGGGAACATAGGCTTTCATACTGGGATGCACAGTTGTGGGCGACAGCACGGCTATTAATCTAACCCTACGTGTATATAGGGTTGATTATAATCATTTATCCGATTTACACTCTCATGTTAAGCAGATTCCATTGTATTTTTATTCGTCTTCATCTCTACCTTCAGTACAAAGCTCATCTAAATATCCATCATCAAGGGCCGAATCCCTATTCTTATATGGAACTGTACGTGCCCTGCCCATTTTATAATATTTACATGATTTGGGGCCATAACAAAAAGTCTCAAACCGATATTTTTTAATATCTCTGTCAAAGTCCCATTGAATTTCAACATTGGCTATGTTTGCCCAAATACATTTAAAGCATTTTGTTTGCCACAGGCTTTTACTTAATATTCTTGCCCCTCTTTCCTCATATACCTGTAGGGATGGAGGCATCATTATCCATGGTGGCGATATTTCCTCAAACGTTTCATTTACTCTATCCATTAGTTTTAACGAGCCTGCCCTATAATAATCTGCAAATTCTCTTTCTTTGGATATTGATCACAACAAAGTACAGAGTGTCATCTGTAACAATCCTGAAAAACCAGTGGGTCATTTATTTCAGGATAAATAGAGTCATAACGTAATTCCTTGACTGCATCGGGTACAAGTGGGTAGGGTTTCATCTGTGTTTTCCCCTGTTTATTACAGCCTGCCACACCTAATGTTAGTAGCAAACAAAGTAAAAGGGTAATGTTTTTAACGGTAGGTTTCTTCATAGCAGCCTCCCAAACAAAGTTAATCTAGCGGTAAACTGGCTAGGCTTGGCAGACCAGTCGTTAGTTGATTTGCGGTAACATAGGCGTCAGAGATGGAATAAAGCACATCGTTAACGATCAGTGAGCGTCTAATTTCCCGACTAACGGTCCAATTATTATTAATCGGATTACCGTCTTTAAAAGTGATACGTTACCCATCGAGGAAAAACCTGTTTGTTTGTCAACCCGGTAGGACATTGCTCCCTGAAACACGGTTTTGGCATTGTTGCCTACAACATGAACAGGCAGGACGAGTGTTCCCTGGTGAAATACCACAGCTTTGTGATTATACAGAGCTTCAGAGTAGCTTCCCGGGCCTCCAATAATCTCTACGAAAAGTTCTTTGGGATTATTCACGTCTGCCACATCAAAAATTGCCAGCTTCATCCCCTTGGTCTGTACTCTCGGCCGCCCATATTCGACAACCACGTCGGTATCGTATCCGATGCCCAAAAGCGTTGTAGACAGTTGAAATAATAAAACTGTTACATGAAGGGAGTTCCATTTTGGCAGTTCCCTTATCCATTTTGGGGTAATGAATTTACTAAAGGTGAGAATGTAAAAATTATTGTACAATTTGAGAGCGAAGATGAAATTAAAAAAGCATACACAGCACTTAAGGATAATGGACAAGTATTAATTGAGTTTCAGAAAACGTTTTTCGGTGCATTACACGCAGAAATAGTTGATAAGTACGGTATTCAATGGATTCTAAATTATTTTATTGCAGTTAATTAATGAAGTGCTTACTCTTGTAGTGGCAATAGGTATGCCCCCGGGTTACCCCGGGGGCATATTTTACTTCTCTTCGCGGATAATCTTAACACCCCGTTGTTCCAGTTCGGTAAAGAAAAGCTGTGGGTCAAGGATGCCGGGGGCTTCCGGTGCAAATACACCGGTGGTTTTAATATTGCCTCTGGCCAGTTCCCTGATGGCGATGGCCATGGGGACGCTGGTGAGAATTTCCATAGGTCCCGCAGCACTGTAGGTTAGTTGGCAGGGCTCTCCGTTTACGGAGCCTGTAATGTCAACCCTGATTCCCGATTGGTCCGATGCTGGCCCCACTGTTTTTCGCATCAGTGGCAGGGTCTTTCTAAACAAAGAAGAGAGCATGTTGCGGGAAGTCTCGTTCTTGCAGAGGCCAAGCTTTGCCATAAAAAGTGCTAGTTTATTGAATAGATCCTCATTTATGCCGCCTTTGAGGGTTACTTCTTTGATGTTGGGAAAATAGCGCGGCATGGTTACAGGCTCGGGATGGCCCACATTATACACATTAATGCCGCCAATTGACCCGGGGAAATGCAAGCTTTCCTTACCTGAGCCGGCAGGAACCATCTTCAGCGTACCTTTTAGAAAAGAAGGAACCAGGCCGTTAAAGATATGTAGGACATGGAGAATTACCGCTGCTCCCACAGAGTCATCTGAATTGCCGGCCCATGATACATTGATCTTTTCCACCGTATCGAGGGAATCAGCGCCTGCCCGGGCCATAAGACTGGAAACACCCGGTGTCCAACCGATTCCTGTCAGGGCACGCAGTCCCCGCTCCCGTACCATAGCGTCCAAGCCAAAGACCTGCTGGGCTGCATCAAAGTCATCACAGATGCTGACATAATCAGCGTTTGCGTCTGCGGCGGCCTGTGCAAGTTTTATTTCATACCGGTAAAACGGACCGGCTGTATTGGCCACCACGTCATGTCCGCGGATTATGCCGGCAATATCCTCAGCCTTGTCTAAATCCAGCTCCAGATAGCGTAGTTTTTCTCCCCCGGTTTCCACCTTTGCCAAGAGTTTTTCATACTTACTGCGGCTTCTGGCTGTTGCTGTAATTTGTTTAATTTCAGGAAAACTGCAGAGCTCACATATTGCCTTCTCCCCCATGCTGCCGGTACCGCCAAAGAAAATGACTTTCATAATAACAACTCCTATACAATGATTACTATTGGGAAGCTGGTTATATATCGTCGTCGACTATATTGAACCTGTTAACTAATTTTCCGTTTAGTTCAACTTGTTCCAGGAACATGGAAAGTGGTCTAACCCGGGAAAACCACCGGTGTAAATAACGAGGATATGTTTACTGACGTTCTGGCGGATAAGTTCGTGAAAGTTTGTTTTGTTTTCTACCAGAATGATATTATCTGCTTGGATTGATATTATTTTTGCACGGGATGCCCGGTGTGAGTCGATGACGGCACCGAAGGCCAGCGGTGAAAGATGGAGTGTGGACGCTTGCCAGGGTGGTGGCGAGCATTTGTGCGGAAGTAGTAAGCTGGTCCGCTTTCGGTATACGTTCTGCAAGTAAATAGGCTGCGTCCAGTTTATCCAGATTCAGGATCACACGCTTTAACAGGTTGCCTTTTTCACCGGCAAGCCAATCGACAGTTAGGATGCCGGCTGTTTGTAGCTCGGAGACTGCTTGGTAACAATTGAAGCAAGGAAGCACATCACTGCATATGATATAGTGCATTTTCTTCTTCGATATACATACAATTGGCAGTACTTGGGAAAATTATTACGTAAGACGTTCGCTTTGAGAGGCGAACTTCTGCTGTGTTCGTGTCTAGGAGCGAACACATTGATTGCTGAGAGGAGGGGATTCTATGGAATACATGACGATTACCTGCGATATAAAAAACTCATGTGGACTGAATAATCGGGAAGAAGTTCAGATAGAACTGATTAATACTCTTAAAGAACTAAACAGACAGTATGCCCATGTTATAGCTTCCCCTTTTATTATTACCTTGGGGGATGAATGGCAGGGGTTAATGAATGTGGAATGTAATTACGAAGAGATTATTGCGTTTATTCAGGCTAGAATGCCTGACATTACGTTTTATACTGGGATTGGGATCGGTGAGGTTACAATATCTAACTTTGAGCTAACTGTAAACCAGTTGGATGGACCTTCTTTTCATAAAGCCAGGAAAGCGATAAAAGTCGCGAAGCAACATGACTACTCTCTTGTTTTGATTAAATAAAAATTAAATATCTCTGAATGATAAAGCCAATAAAAAAGGCAACAAAGATACTAATAAAGCTACCAATTAAAAAATACTCTACAAACGCATCATCTTTAAACTTGCGAAATCTTGCTGCTGACTTTACACCTAATATTAAGCCAGCCCAGGAAGCATTATTGGTAGCTACTGCGGTAATTACCAGGAGTCTTTCTAACAGGCCGATAATGTATCCACCATCTGGAGCGCCCGCATCTACAATTTGGCTTCCTCTCAGTTTTTTTATGTATATGCGAATAAATATACCTGTTCCCCAAATCCCGACTACCAGGAGATTGAACACAACAAGTATCTGGATAAAGGCTCCGGTGCCGGCCAGACTTTCTAGTTGATGTATGAAAGGATTCAGCCATGGAGCAGGTATCAATTTTTGCTTTAGAGTAATTACTAAAAGCATAATTACCGCGACATGCAGTAACTGGTCAAAGAAAAATGAAACAAGGCTATCCTTTTCAAAACGTGTTTTCATCTTGTCTGTCAAATAATGAGTAGCTGAAATAATGACCAGGAAAACCAATAAAAAAGGCGTCCATACATAATGGATAATGGCAAAAAAACCAGTTAAAAAATGAATGAGTATATGCAGTTGCAAACCCCATTCTCTTTCATCCGGTTTATTCGAAAACTTCATGTTGCAAAGTTTTGTTGTCTGAAAAGGGAAGTCAGCCAAAAGGTGAGCTAGTAATAGTGATAAGACCAGCGCTATGTACGTCAATAATCTAGCTCCTTTCCAGGAGACAGTAGTACGCCAACAGGCTTTCAATCACTTCTCCGTTTCTCTTAATTGTAAATACTTCAGCACTATTTAATCTTTTACTGATATTGCTGATAGATTTTTTTTCTGTTTGTTCCACTATTTTTCGATATGAGCCATACTTTAAGTAAGCTAGGTATATCTGTTTTTGGTTAAATGTCATTTTACTTTTTAAAATTTCATTGTTTTCAATAATAACGTTTACTAATTCATTGAGTGTAATTGAATTAAGAAAGTTTATATCTGCGGCCACTTCTTCCGAAGTGGCTGCTATTTCAAGCTTAAAAGAATCCCGACCTGTTTCATCAACAGCAAAATAAACCTTATTTCTTTTACTTGTAACATTTTTCGCAGACTCGACTGCTTGTCTGGCATGGTGGAAACAAGGTCCATCCATATTTCGAATGTCATTGACCAGTGAAGTGGACAATGACCCTATACCCATACCCGCATAAAGTTCAATACCATCATTCCAGAACATATGTTGAAAGGTTTCTACAATGTCATAGATTTTGGCTGGCTTATGAGTAATTACCTGCCACTCATCTCCAAGCGTGACGTCCGCTGGGGCAGCAAGTATTTCCTTGTAACGCTCATTAAATTTAATAATATTATTATTGAGGCGGAGTTGGAGTTCATTTCTCTTACCACTTCGCCTTGAGCCAACAAGATCAAAAATGACGACTCCATACAGTGACATGCTTTCACCTACCTAATATCTTTGATGCCAGTATAACAGTTCTTTCCAAGTTATACAATTCTGAAACAGTCAGTGGTTGTTTGTAATTTATAAATATCCATTAAAAAGACACTTCACGATGAAGCATCTCTTTTGCTTTAAGTCATTATTTCATTACAATCCTGGATGTTTAACGGGTACAGTTTCTAACCCTGAATGTTTAAACGCCTCCCATAGCCTGGCATCCCAACAAGCAGCTAAAACTGACTGACCAGTTTGATGCTGTAAAAAAAGAGCAGACGCAAGGTGAAGTGCATCAAATCCGCGCAAGCTGAATTCTTCTGCCAACCCTCCTGCAGTCTCGTTAAGTCCGTCCGATATTTCAACGACCAGGTATCTTCTCCATTCATAACGCAAATGTTCTATAATGTGACGATAACTTGTATTGCTCAACAGTCCCTCCCGTTTTGCTCTGGCAAATGCTGAACGCGCTTCTACGTAGGCAACTTTTGCCGTCGCAACAACAGATGTCTGCTTTACAGAGCTTCTAACAATGTCGCTTCCTTCTTCATCCACATATAACTTCACTAACGCGCTTGTATCCCATAACAAAAAGTCTCAAACCGTTTACTTAATATTCTTGCCCCTCTTTCCTCATATACCTGTAGGGATGGAGGCATCATTTAATTTTTCCATGTAGTGCACATCCTTATAATAATACGGAACTAATATATCCAAGTCTTCCCACGTCGCTACATCCCTGACTGTTGAAGCTAAGACTTTACAATCTCAGCATAGAGCAGTACAATTAGAATACAATAGTACTACAATATTACTATTTCTATGGGAGAGTGAGCAATGATGAATATACGGCCTTCCGCAGCAATCCGCAAGAACTACAATGAAATTTCCGAACTCTGCAAACGCACAGGCGAACCGGTTTATCTGACCAAAAACGGCAGCGGCGACCTTGTGGTGATGGATATAGAGGCGTTTACCCGGCGCGAAAGTATGTTGAAGCTAAAGGAAAAGCTGATGCAATCAGAACTTGATATCCTAAAAGGACGGACCTATTCCGTAGAGGAAACAGTTTCAACCATGCGCAAGGCTGTCGCGGAGGTTTCCAATGGCGGAAAAGAATAAGCCTTATACGGTAAAAATTACGGAAACCGCTTGGGAAATGCTCATTTCTCATGCGCGTTTTCTTGCAAATGTCAGTGTACCGGCCGCAAACCACCAAAACTCCCCCTCCCTTTTTCCGCGTCTACACTAACTGTAGACTTATTATTTATTCTTCTTGTAATTACTGTATTCCTTCATAAACTTATCTTGACAACATATATAAATTTGGTTATGATGACCACAAAGAATAGTATTATTACAGGTGCCCGTAAGGGAGAATAGGAAACCGGGTGAGATTCCCGGACGAACCCGTCACTGTAATGGTGAGCTAATGCCGGATACCACTCCGAATCTGGGGGAAGGTGGCAGGTAGCGATGAACCTGAGTCAGGAGACCTGCCTGTAATAGTTACGTGTCTCCTCGTGGTGAGGGATGACAGAGTCTGGATGATGGAAAAATCCACGCTAATCGCGTGGATTTTTTATTTTTAAAAAAGGAGGAATTGAGTTGACACAGGTAGAGAGTGCGTTGCAAGGTGTGATTACGCCGGAGATGGAGCATGTGGCCAGTCAGGAAGGTGTTGGCGCTGATTTTGTGAGACAGGGGGTTGGAGACGGTACGATTGTTATTCCGCGTAATAGGATGCGTGGGAATTTCAGTGCTGTGGGTATCGGTGCGGGACTGCGGACAAAGGTCAGTGCCAGTATTGGTTTGTATGGTGAACAGGCGAATGTGGATACCGAGGTTGCGAAAATCAGGGTGGCGGTGGATGCGGAAACTAATTCGATTATGGATTTGAGTGTGAGTGGTGATATTGATGGGATGCGCAGGGCGACGTTGGACGTGAGCTCTACTCCTGTTGGCACGCTGCCTCTTTACCAGGCGGTTGCTGAGGCGTCAAAGAAATATGGTTCTTCTGTGAGGATGAAGATTGATGAGCTGTTTGAAGTGATTGAGCGGCAGGCGGCTGATGGTGTGGACTTTCTTGCTTTGCACTGTGGGACTACCATGGATATTGTGGAGAGGGCTAAAAAAGAAGGACGGATCGATCCTCTGGTTAGTTATGGCGGGTCACATTTAATCGGCTGGATGGTCCATAACGGGAGAGAGAATCCGTTGTATGAGAAATATGACAAGGTTTTGGAGATTGCGAAAAAATATGATGTTACCATTAGTTTAGCGGATGGTTTGCGGCCTGGTTGTCTGGCTGATTCTCTTGATGGGGCACAGGTGCATGAATTGGTGGTTCTGGGCGAATTGGTGCGGCGGGCCAGGGAAGCAGGTGTGCAGATTATGGTGAAGGGGCCGGGACATGTGCCGCTTAATCATTTGAAGGCAACGGTGACACTGCAGAAAAGTCTTTGTAAGGGAGCGCCTTACTTTGTTTTCGGACCGGTTGTGACGGATATTGCGGCTGGATATGACCATATTAGTGCTGCTATTGGTGGTGCCATCAGTGCCTGGGCTGGTGCGGCGTTTCTTTGCTATGTTACAGCTTCCGAACATCTGGGCTTGCCTGATGTTGCACAGGTACGGGAAGGTGTGGTGGCTGCGAGGATTGCGGCTCATGCCGGGGATCTGGCAAAAGGCCATCCCGGTGCTGCGGATTGGGATTTGGAGCTTTCTAGGGCGAGGAAGTTATTGGACTGGCAGAAGCAAATTGAGCTGGCTATTGATCCGCAGAGGGCGGAACATATGAGAAAAACAAGAAGTGAAGAATCTTCAAAGGCATGTGCCATGTGTGGAAAATACTGTGCCATGGATGTGGTTTCAAAATATTTGGGGACATCAAAACTAAGCTGTTAGGAGGAATAACTATGACACTTATGCTGGCAGCACGGGCTGGTAAGATTACACGGGAAATGGAATGGGTAGCGAATCGGGAGAATGTGGATGTGAGTGTGATTCAGGAAGGGCTTGCTAAGGGTACCATTGTGATTCCGAGAAATAGTAACCGTAAGGAATTTAATTATTGCGGGATTGGTCAGGATTTACGTGTAAAGGTGAATGCGTTAATCGGTACATCCAGTGACCGGTCGGATTGGGCCATGGAAAAAAGAAAACTGGCCCATGTGGAGGCGACCGGTTGTGATGCCATGATGGATTTAAGTACCGGGGGTGATATTGACGGCATGCGGCGGCTGATTTTGGATACTGCCAATATTGCTGTGGGTAGTGTGCCTATTTACCAGGCGGCCATTGAGGCGGTGGAAAAACGGGGCAGTATTGTGGATATGACGGTGGAAGATATGTTTGCGTCCATTGAGAAACATGCGGCCGATGGTATGGACTTTATGGCAATCCACTGTGCTTTGAACTTTGATGTGATCCGGCGCTTACAGACTTCCGGGCGGGTGACGGATGTGGTCAGCCGGGGAGGTGCTTTTCTTACCGGTTGGATGCTCCATAATAACAGGGAGAATCCTCTTTATGAAGAGTATGATCGTTTGTTGGCTATTTTGAAAAAGTATGATGTGACCTTAAGTATGGGGGATGCGATCCGTCCGGGTTCTACAGCGGATTCTTTGGATGGTGCCCAACTTCAGGGCTTAATTGTTGCCGGTGAATTGGTGGCCCGTGCGCAGGAGGCGGGTGTCCAGGTGATGGTGGAAGGGCCGGGGCACGTACCGATGAACCATGTTGAAGCAACCATGCTGCTGCAAAAGCGCCTTTGCCATGGTGCTCCCTATTTTATTCTCGGGACGTTGTCCACCGATGTGGCGCCGGGTTATGACCATATTACGTCTGCGATTGGCGGTGCGCTTGCGGCTGCGGCCGGCGCTGATTTTCTCTGCTATGTCACTCCGGCTGAGCATTTGGGGTTACCCAATGAGGAGGATGTTAAAGAGGGTGCCATTGCGGCCAGGATTGCGGCCCATGTGGCTGATCTGGCCCGGGGCAATAAACAGGCCTGGGAACGGGATTTGCAAATGGCCCGTGCCAGGGTGGCATTGGATCTGGACAGACAAATTGAGCTATCTATTGATCAGGAGAAGTCGAAAGCGGCGCTGGGCGGTGGGAAAAAGAACAATGACTGTGCTGTTTGCGGGCCGGGATGTGCGGCGCAGGTGGCGGCTAAATATTTTGGTATCGCGTGATTAGGAGTTGTCCGTTATGAGTTTATCGTACTTTGAATACAATCCACAGGAACTGAACCCGCAATATCTTGAAGATCTGGCTACGGGTTACTGGTTTTCAGAAGTGCTTTTTACCGCTGTGGAAATGGAAATATTCACGTTCCTTGAAGCTGGCGGCATGAGTGCAGTTGAGCTGGGTGAGGCGTTAGATGTAAACGTTGACGGGTTGAAGCGGTTTATGCAGGCTCTGTTAAGCCTTGGCCTTGTAAGCTGTACAGATGGCAATTACTATAACTCTGCCCTCTCTTCTGCTTATCTTGTGGTGGGTGGGGAGAATTATCAGGGGGATTCCATCCTTTGGCGAAAGACGCTCACCTCCGGCTGGCGGGATTTACAGAGTTGCCTTAAAAACGGCGGCAGGGTGGAATATTCTCCGGATGATGAACAGCAGTTGGTGCAACGGGTTCGCAAATATATTAAAGCCATGGACTGTGTGGCTAAAACAAAAGTATTGGAGATGCTCCCCCTATTCACGAATGTTAACATCAAAGGGCAAATCCTTGATGTTGGTGCCGGTTCCGGCGCAATTGCCGCAGGGTTTCTCAGGAAGTTTCCCGGCACGCGGGCGACGCTGATGGATCTTCCCTGGACGTTGGATTACACCAAGGAATTGATGGCAGATGTGGGTCTTGCCGACAGAGTAACCTGCTGTCAGGCAAATTTTCTGGAAGATTGGCCGGTTGAGGACAGTTTTGATCTTATTATTCTCTCGAATATTGTTCATGCTTGTTCGGAAACAGAGATCTCTCATGTTCTTGCGCAGGCGGCACAGTGTTTGAAAACAGATGGGTATGTGCTCATTCATGACTTCTTCCTGCAGCATCATCCTGCTAAAGCGGCTCTGTTTGATTTAAATATGATGATTAACACCTATAACGGTAAAGTTTTTTCCCATCACTGGGTTCAGGAGGAGCTTGCCAGGCTTGGGCTTCATGCTACTGATTTTATTCCGCTGGAAACAGACACCGGAATGATCATTGCTGCAAACGATGAGCAGCCGTTAGTGAATCTGAGGCTGGACAAAAAAAGTATCTTGATGGGCGGTATTCGGGAACAGGGTTTTAAGGTGTATCCGGTACGGACAGATCAAATTTATGTTGCTGACTGGACCAATCTGAAATGTCAGTTTGGCTGCAGCTCTTATGGTGCAGGTAATTGTCCGCCTCATAGTCCCAGTCCCGGGCAAACCAGGGCCGTTCTGGCCGATTACACCCAGGCCTTGCTGCTTGAGGGGGAACCGCCGACCCGTTCCTTTCAGCAAAACGTTCTGGAAGCGGAAAAGAAAGCTTTTAAAAGCGGTTTCCATAAGGCCTTTGTATACTGGGCCGGCCCGTGCTCCCTCTGTCCTGCCTGCAACAGTGACAAAACGTGTCATAGCCCAAAAACCAGCAGGCCGTCTATGGAGGGAGCGGGGATTGATGTTTTTGCAACGGTGAGGCAGGCGGGACTGAAGCTGCGGACTTTAGAAGAGGCTAATGAATTTGTCAAATACTTTGCTTTACTGCTATTGGAGTGATAAATGATGCGCGTATTAATGGTTCAGTGTATTGCTGTGGAAAATGCTTCACAGGAGCGAGTCTATCCCATCGGTATTGTGGCGCTGGCCGGCTTGTTGCAGAAAAGCGGCCACGAAGTAGCTGTGCTGGATATGAATCTGGAAACCGACTCTTATGGAGCATTAAAAGAAAAGCTTTTGGCGTACCAGCCTGATGTGGTGGGTTTGTCTTTGCGTAATATTGATCCATTGGCCAATAAGACTGTTTCACTGGTCCCCCCGTTTACTGCCACTGTGCGTTTGGTCAGGCGTCTGCTTCCACAAGCCAGGATTGTTGCCGGGGGTACGGCCTTTTCCCTTTTCCCCAAGAGGCTCATGCAGGAATTACCGGAAATCGATTATGGTATTGTGGGCGAAGCGGAAGAAACCCTGCCTGCGTTACTCGCATCTATTGATCATCCGCCGTCACTCAAAGGCCTTTGTCTCAGGGACGGGGAAAACATTCGAATGAATCCGCCTTCCACCGAATTTGACATGGCCCGGTATGAGCCGCCGCAGCGCTTATTTTTGGATCCTGCACCATACTTAACAATGAACAGCTATGTTCCCTCCATTGGGATTGAAACGAAACGGGGTTGTCCGTTTGACTGTTCTTATTGTGTGTATCCCAAACTGCAGGGCAAAAGGCTCCGTTGCCGTCAACCGGCTGCTGTGGTGGATGAAATGGAGTATTTGCATAGGGAATATGGTGTGCAAAGCTTTCATTTCACCGATCCGGTGATCAATATTCCTCATGGACACTTAGAGGAAATCTGCCGGGAGATCTTACGCAGAAAGTTAAACATCAGGTGGGATGGTTTTATGCGTGAAGAGTATTTGAATCAGGAGAATGTTTTCCTGTTTGAAAAAGCGGGCTGTGAATGTTTTTCGTTTTCACCGGATGGGCTTAGCCAACAATCCCTTGATGTTTTGGGTAAAAATCTTCGGGTTGAAGATATTACCAGGGCGGCTAGCCTTGTTGCGCAAACAGATGTTGTGAGTGTCTATCATTTTATGGTCAATGTTCCCGGTGAGAATGAACAAACCATTGCTGAGGGGATAAACCTCATAGAGCAGATTTTTCAATTGCACAGTAAGAAAAAGAATCTGGGCACCATTGTCTTAAACAATATCCGTATTCTCCCGGATACACCCATGGCAGCAAAGGCGTTGGCTAATGGTGTGACTACACCGGAGACGGACCTGCTTTATCCTGTTTACTATAACCCAAGGCCTTTTGAGAGTTTACGGTACAAACTGGAAACTCTTCATCTCTGTAAAAATATCTTTATGTGGCAGGGGGTGCAAGATGAAAATTCTATTGCTTGAGCACCCCAGAAGTTTTAACCCGGGGCGCTGTAATGATATTGCCAATACTCCTCTTGCCTCTTGTTTGTTATCTGGGTATGTGGCTGGGTTGCTTGATTCTCAGGGACATGAAGTGCTGATTGTGGAAGGCTATCTGGATCAGCTCTCGTATCAGGAGATAAGTACGATTATTTCTGATTTCAGGCCGGATATCCTTGGGGTGCACATGGTTTACCACTGGCAGGACGATCATGATCTTTACGCTTTTTTGCAGCAGATCAAGTACGATGTGCCTTATATTACAGCGTTTGGGTTTTATCCCACCATTGCCTGGGAGGATTTATTGGAAAAATGTTTGGCTATGGATTCTGTGATTGTTGGTGAGCCGGAAGTAACGTTTGCGGAACTGACTGAAGCGGTTGCCTGCGGAGTGTATCCGGACAATTTACCCGGTTTGGCCGTAAGGAGTCGGGTGGGTTGTCAGCGACGAGAGATTATTGCCGACCTCAATACGCTTCCTTTTCCCATCCGGACTGAGGCGCTTTATAGACTGGGTGAGGTTAACATCCTGGGAAGTCGTGGATGTTATGGGGGATGCACGTTTTGTTATATCAATCCCTTTTATGGACAGGGGTCTCTGTGGCGGGGGCGCAGCCCGGAAAACATTATCGCAGAGATTGACGGGATTATCGCTGAGCGGGGAATCCGGAGCTTTTACTTTACCGACCCCAATTTCTTTGGCCCGGGTCAACGGGGACAGGACAGAGCCTTGCAATTGGCAGCCTTGTTTAGGATGCGCGATATTCACTTTGGCATTGAGGCGCGTGTTAACGATATTCATGACCGGACAATCGAAGCGTTGGCGGACGCAGGCCTTCGCCATATCCTCATCGGTTTGGAGAGCGGCAAAGACAGTTCATTAAAACGCATGAATAAACTGACCACCGTCAACCAGAACGAAGAAGCAATAAAAATTCTGCGTAAGTACGGCATGGAGCCCAATATTGGGTTTATTATGTTTGAACCCGATTCATCCCTTGATGATCTTCGTACTAATTTTGAGTTCCTGCAACGAAACAACTTGCTCAAAAATCTTTCTGTTACTGCCAATGTACTTTATCACAACCAGATTGTTCTTAAAGGCACGCCGGCGTACCGGCAGCTGCAAAGCGCCGGACGTTTGGCCGTCCAGCCGGCATCCACATATGAAGGGGTTCCCTCGTTTGAAAACTCTCAGGTTGCGGTACTGGCTGAACTGATGCGCCAAATGACAAACATTATTTTTATCAGCATGGATGATATCTGGAGCGGCAGAGCCACACAACAGAATCACAGTACCTCTGGTGCTTTAAACAGGCTGCTGGTGAAAACATTTGATGATCATTTGCAGTACATGAAAGCAGGGAGACAAATTTCAAAGGAGCAGATTGCTTTTTATGCAGATGATTTCGGGAAAAAAGTCCACTCTATACTGACCACTGCTTAAGAGGATTTACTGGTATGGCGTCAGAGATATTCTGTTAAATTTTTCTATTATGTGGTATAATAATGGTATAAAACTTTGGAGGAAAGCCCATGCTTCCAGACTTCTTGCACCGTTTTTTCTGGGATCACCCAGTTAAACAGATTGATGAAGACACGCACAGTTTTTTTATTATTGAGCGGCTTTTGGAACTTGGTAATGATGAAGCAATACATTGGGTTTTACGTCATTACACTGATTCGGATATTATCAATGTGGTGAAAGACAGTCGCTCCCTTTCCAGAAAAACAGCGAACTTCTGGAAAAACTATTTCCGGTTGAATAAGGAGGAAATCACTTGTTTGCAAACGTCCTCTCAGAAGATCGAATTACACTACTGGCAAGGCTAACTGATTACAATTTGCTACATAGATTATACATGGCCGGAGGCACCGCTGCTGCTTTACAACTTGGTCACAGAAAATCAGAAGACTTTGATTTCTTCTCTGATCAGTTGCATCCGGAAACATTAGCAAACAGTTTAGCCGCACGGGAACCATTTCAGATATCATCCTCGACTGCGGGCTCACTGCATGGATTTATTAACAATGTAAAAATAAGCTTTCTGTTATATCCATACCCGCTACTTTTTGCCACACAAACATTTATGGGTGTTCCTTTGGCTGATATTAAAGACATTGCTCTGATGAAAATTGTTGCCATTGCAAACAGAGGTACCAATAAAGATTTTGTCGACCTGTATTATATCTGCAAGACGGAAATTTCTCTTGAGGAGCTACTATTAGATTTATTCGCAAAGAAATATTCAGGCCATCAGTATTCACTTTACCACATTTTACGTAGCTTACAGTTTTTTGAGGATGCAGAAAAATCCCCTCCGCTTGAAATGATTTACACTGTCGATTGGGAGCATATCAAATCCTTCTTCATGCAGGAAACAGACCAGCTGGCAATAAAAATTCTGCCACAAGATAGTTTATAAAAAACAGGCCAGAAAAGCCACTGCATGGCTGCAGTGGCTTTTTTAGTTTGTGTTACTCTTAATGTGAAAAAGCCTATATTAAGCCTGTTTTCCTGGCAACGACTCATTGTGATATCTACTAATTGGTATTATTAAAATTGTTCTTGGCAATTGCTTTAATAAACCGGGAGAAATCCTGGGTGTTATCCTGTAATATCCTGTAAACTTCTTTCTCGTTGACACTGTGGTATAGATGTACAACTCTGTTACGGAATTTTATCATGGTACCGAACAGGTCTTCTTCCTCTTTTGAAAAGTAGCCTTTTTCCTGCAGAATTCGAAGTGAATCTGTATCTTTTGTCTGAGCACTTCTTTATTGACCATCCAGATAGGCCTCCTTCAGCGAAAGGTCATAATCCCTGTGAAATTTGCTGAGGGTAATGACATAATCCTGATAAAGGCTGACTACCCGTTCAATATAATCACACGTGGTGAAATAATCTCTTTCATAGATTATCCTGCTATCGGCAACAGCGTTAAACTGAAGGATTAGTGGCGCTTTATTTAAATTGAGCAAATCGACGCGGTCAGTATCCAGTGCGATTGACAGCTTATTCAAAAAAGCCGCTTCTTCATTCACGGTCATGTCCCTGTCAAAATAGACAGCAAAGTCTATGTCGCTGTGCTGACTCTGATACTCTGTGCCATAGGAGCCAAACAAAAAAACAGTTTGCACCTGGGGGAAAGAGGAAAGGAGCTTACTGAGGGAGCGTATTTTGTCGTCCAGCTTAAGCATTACAGCTTCTAACAATATCGCTTCCTTCTTCATCCACATATAACTTCACTAACGCGCTTGTATCCAAATACAGTATCACCGCCGGTCCTCCGTCACATATTCAGCAATCTGCTTATCCGTATTACTTTTCTTCTCCGCAGATCCTTGCGGTTTTCCACCGCTCCACGAAAGTGTACCTTCTTTTATGAGAACGCCGTATTCAGGCAGCAAATTATCATCTATAGGTATTATTTTTGCGATTGGATTGTTGCGTTCGGTAATAATAATACTTTCGCCGTTTTTTACATATTTGAGGTAACGGCTTAAGCCATTCTTCACCTCTCTGATTCCTACTCTCATGCTAATCACCTCCTGTAGCCACATTATAGCATTGTTGTTGCCACATATCAACGCAATAGGCCATCCTGAAACAACACAAAGCTACCACACAATACAATTGCTAATATAGATATGTTAGCAATCTAAGTCAAGAAAACTCGAACCACAGGGATATATTTGTTCCTTAGATTTGTACGAACATAGGCATGCCGGATTAGGGTAACATCCAGAACAGGCTGAATGCCCATTACTCCAACTAGCTCGCCATGATCCTCATATCCCCAGAACTCTACTCCCTCATCAATTTCGTGACGGAGTTCTTCTTTTGTCATGTACTCATCATGCCAACGGTCAGCTGGAATTACTCCTTTGTAAGCTTGTGCAGCATCGTTAATGATAGCGTGGATTGTATGGAAATCCAGCCCAGTGCATTTTCTTATCATACATACCCTCCAATGACTGATTAATTCGTTTTGCACCTGGATGTGGGTTGGTATGGAGGAACTTGTTATTTGTAGGACACCATAGATTATAGACAGCGAATTCCACCGAGGAGGTAGCATCTTAATGAAACAGCAAGAAACAAATCATGATACCAATAAAATATGGATTGAAGACGGACAGCTTCGGACCGTCTTGGACGGTTCACTGGATGTGGCAGGTCTCTCCCAGGATCTTCTGGAAAAAGGATATTATCTTGCCAATGACCCGGACGATATTGATTCCCAGGGGTGGGGTAAAGGCTACGATCCAGAAGGATATTATCCAAACTGGGTATTCAGGGACGGGACAAAATGGATATTTGCCAATACACCAAGAGATGTTCGTATACAGGAAGATGGCGATAAAACATATGAGGTTGGAGAACGGGCCAAGGAGGAAATTCGCCACTGGGTCCCTTATATTCAAAACTGGTGTAGGAGTGTAGATTAATTTCTTTATTTGTCCCCTTTAACATAAGGTGCTCTTGAAGAGTGAAACTAATTCGTCCACTTCACCCCTCACCGGAGTGTGATCATCAGTAATGGACGATTAGTATAGTACATAACCGTTTTGGTAGAAGCAACCTATGGCTTATTTTACAAGCGGAACATACTCGCCGTATCCCTTTGCTTCCATTTCCTCTATAGGAATGAAGCGCAGGGATGCGCTGTTCATACAATACCTGAGGCCGCCTTTATCTTTGGGGCCATCTTCGAAGATGTGGCCGAGGTGGCTGTCTCCTACGCGGCTTCGTGCCTCTGTGCGGGTCATGCCGTGAGTTCGGTCTTTTTTTTCTGTGATAGCGCTGTCGTCAACGGGGCGGGTGAAGCTGGGCCAGCCGGTACCGGAGTCAAATTTATCGCTGGAAAGAAACAGCGGTTCGCCGGTAACGATGTCAACATAGATGCCGCGCTCATGGTTATCCCAATATTCGTTTGCGAAAGGTGCTTCGGTGCCGTCTTGCTGTGTTACTTTGTATTGGGTGTCGGAGAGGGATTTTTTTAGCTGTTCGTCGTTGGGTTTCGTATATTTGTCCATATCATACCATCCTTGTATTTAGTTTCATGGCTAGGACTTTCCCATATCATCGTTGACTATACTGAATCTGTTCACGATTTTACCGTTGAGTTCGATTTGTTCAAGGAACATGGAAAGCGGTCTCACCCATACTCTCTTTTCTCCATAGAGAGCCTGATATACGACCAGGTCCTCCAGTGTTTCGGAATTCTTGGCCAGATGCAGAATGATATATTCGTTCCCTTTATAGTGCTTATATTTGCTGCCTACCTTCAATGTACGCTCTTTCATTACACCGCTCCTGAATTTTGACATTCCATCTATGTCCATCATATCCTACATTTGCTTAAAAAAAAATACCTTGGAATATAGGATGCCCCGGGCAATCCGGGGGCATTGTTTTAACCGCCGACAAGTGCGGGAAAGATTCCGACCTGGTCTCCGTCCTGTAAGGGGTCGGATAGTTGGCTGACTCTGCCGTTTATGATGAACAGGTGTGCTTCTGTGGTGATGCCTGGTACTTGGAGGAGTGTTTGGACTGTAGCACCTGTTTCAAGCGGGACGCGGGTTGTTTTTTTGACGTTTGGATGTGAAAGCAGAGTAGATTTGACGATTACGTGCATAAGGGCCCCCCTGATTTAGCCGCAGCTAACGCTTTTGGGAACATCATGGTCAACCACTTTGGGTGTAAATTTGTGCTCGATGACAAAATACAGGACGACGCCGCTTAACAGGCCGATACTAGCACCTTTAATGGCGAGTACGGCGGCCATGGCCAGAGCGATACCGCGTTGCTGGTTATCTGTAAGCATTTTTATGCCGATATAGCCGCAGGCGAATGCTTGCACCACCATGGTGAGGGCGAAGAAGATGCCAAAGGCGGGGCGGATCAGGGTAACCAGAGGCATTAGCATGACTGCAATGACAGTGGCAGCGCGGAAGGTGCCAACACCGCCCCAGTAGGATGCACTTTAAAAGGTCCCAGAGGAAAAAATGGCCGAATTCCGCCGTACTCCCGCTTGCGAAGCGGGAATCTGCCCATCGGCAGCTTCTGCCCTTGCAGATTACTCATAAACATAACATCCCTGATTGTTTTTATAATTCCAGTTTAGCTAACGTTTCTTTGGTGGGGCACCCCTCCTTATCCCAGTCTCGTAGTGCGTAATAATCGTCAATCATGGCAGATAGCTCCTCGGGTGTGATCAAATAACCGGATGAGGCTCCTTTGCCTAACGGTTCTGTTAAGAACCTTTGGGGCAACCGGTCGTCCTGACGAGTCAATCCTGCTTTGATGTTAAAGAGCTTGGAGATGGTGGCAATGCGTTCTGCCGTTTGGATGAGTTCATCCTTGGTGCGGCTGATGCCGGTGACCAATTCATAGGATGTTGTATAGTCTTCCCAGGTAAGCAGGTCACGGTTGAGAAAGCGGCAGAAGATAAAACAGTCGGCGATGGTGTTGAGGTTCATCATGGCATGCACTAAGGGCGCTCTGTTTATTGTGTCAAAACGGTTGACTGGTTCGCCGGAAGGCAGTTCGATGTCACGGGCTACCCCTTTTAACTCTCTGGCGTATACGGTGGAGCTTAGGTGTGTGGCTCCGCGGGTGGAGACAGCATATGTGAGAGCCATGCCTTTAAGAGCGCGGGGTTCATACCCGGCAGGATCGAGTCCTTTGACCTCGATGGTTTCTTCTGTCATATTCAGTTGCCGGCCGGCTTCACGAATGCCGTCAGCCAGGGTAGCGCCTAATTGTTGCCGGTATGCTATGTCGGAGAGTAATTGCAGTGCAGCTTCGGTATCGCCGTAATGGATTTGGTGCTGCAGTGGTAGTTTATTTTGCTTTGACCCGTGCATCGCCAGTCCGATCAGGTTGCCGGCTGAGATTGTGTCAAGACCTAAGCGGTCGCAGGTATCGTTGAGTTTGATAATATCGCGGATGTCGTTGATGCCGCAAAGACCGCCAAAGGCATATATTGTTTCGAATTCGGGACCGTCAAGGCGGACGCCGGCATACGGTCCGTCTTGAATGTGGTTAATATTGGCACAGCGGATGGGACAACCCAGACAGCCTGCGTTTTTCACCAGTGTATGTTTTTGCAGTGCGTTGAAATTAATGTTGTCAACGTGATCCACTCTGCCGTCAGTCCAGTAGTGTGACGGGAACGTACCCATGGCATTGCCCAGGTCCACACCTACCGGTGTGCCCATGATGGGGAAAATTTTGCCTGTGCCGGGATGTTCCTTGATCCGGCGGGCAAGGTCTTTGGTGTATTGCTTTAAGTCATTGACGAACGCTACGGGTATTCGTTGGTTGCCGTAGACGGCTATAGCCTTTACTTTTTTTGCTCCCATCACGGCACCGCCGCCTCCACGGCCGAAATGGCGGTGCAGATCGTGGCCGATGGAGGCGAAGCGAACCAGGTTTTCACCGGCAGGTCCGATGGTGAGAACACGAGCTTGTGGCTGCTTCAGGTCTTTTTTTACCTGCAGCTCTGTTTCGTAGCTGTCTTTCCCCCAGAGATGCTTGGCGCAGTGAAACTCTGCGCCTTTTTCTGTAATAAACAGTGTGATGGGTAACGAGGATTGGCCTTCAATCACCATGCCGTCGATGCCGGCCTTTTTTAGAAAGATTCCCAGGCTGCCGCCGCAGTAGGAGTCTACGGCTACGCCTGTTAGTGGGGATAAAGTATGTAGTGATGTGCGGGTGGTGGTGGGTAATATAGTGCCGGCTGCCGGACCGGTGAAGAAAAACAGTTTATTCTCCGGACCGAGGGCATCGATGTTAGGATTGACCTCATCGTAGATGAACTTGCGGCCAAAGCCTTTCCCGCCGAGATACTTTTGCTGTACGTTTCTGTCTGTTTCCTCCCAGGTAAAGGTGCGGTCAGATAGATTGATACGCAGGATTTTGTTCCAGTATCCGGACATATTGCCACCTCCTTGTTCTTTTACTTTTCGCAATCTTTATGCATTTTCCTTTAAATATATGGTGCAGTTTGAGAATAAAGCAGCTAAAGATAAAGACCCTGTCCGGAACTGACAGGATATATTGACTTTCTATGCGAAAGAGGATTTCTTTTTGCATGATACCGATTTGCCGATGCGCAGTTTGGTACCGACGGGAAGGGAAACCAGGTCAATCCCTTCTGCTGTCAGGTTTTCCGCAAAATCCCCGGCCTGAACATCTAACCCCAGATTGCGCATTTTTTAATGCTTTCTTTGGCCAGGAGGCTTACCTGCCGGTGCCAACAATTCTTTGTTTCACAAAATTTACAGCCAGAAGGGGTGATTTTTCTAATGTTCAACTTGTTTTTTGTTGACTATAGTTGCGTTTGATTATACAATGGCGTCAAAGGGGTGATCTCATGGAGAAACTGCTGACAGCCCAGGAACTAGCCGATATTTTAAACTTATCTGTGGAAACAATCTGGAGGTATACCCGGCAAAAGAAAATACCTGTCATTGAGTTGGGCAAAAAACAATACAGGTATAAAAAAGAAGCAGTGCTGGTTGCTTTGGTTATGGAAAACCTAATTGTGAAAGAGGAACAACCGGTGTATCTGAAACAAGGCAAATACACCTACGAGGACTATTTGGAAATCCCGGAAGAACCGGGCTGGCGGTTTGAGATCCTCGAAGGGGTACTTGTAAAAGAACCGTCGCCGACCATGAGTCACCAGCGTATATCCCGGGAGATGGTACGTCAGTTGCTTACTTATTTTGAAAATTTTGACCCTAAGGGAGAACTCTTTTTTGCTCCGCTAGATGTGACTTTAACACCCGTAAATGTGCTGCAACCTGACATCTTGTTTGTGTCCGGGGCACGAAAGGATATTATGCGCGAAGAACGCATCGACGGCCCCTGCGATTTGGTTGTGGAAATAATGTCGCCGTCAAATCGCAGAAAAGACCGCCTGCGCAAGCTGGAAATCTACCGCAAAGCGGGAATTCCCCACTACTGGCTGGCAGACCCTGAGGAAAACACGCTGGAAGCTTTTATGCTTCAGCATGGCAATTACGCGCTGATTGCCGCGGGGGGCCCGGGTGATAAATTTACCCATCCCGCGTTTCCGGGCCTTGATTTGGACTTGGAAAGAGTGTTTCCGCCTGGAGGTAAGGTGTAGCATGTACTTTCTGACAAAAATATCACCGCTGCTTTTATTGCTGTTGATAGTAACGGTTAGTATTGCAATATACCTGACAGTGACTGCGGACTCGCTGAAGATACAATTGCTGTACCTCCTGTTTTCTGTATTTTGGTTTTGGCTGTTCTCAATGAGGCTGCTGGCAAAATACAGAGTATTAGATGACTGCCTGGAAATCAGGCAGGGGATTTATAAATTAATAATTTATTTAATTCTTCTGACGGCTTCACCCCGCCGGACCGGTTTCTCTTCAGTGTAGTGCGGGAAAGCGTGAATTTGCCCGATGTCCTGCTGCCCCAGCTTTTTATTTGCGAAATACAGCTTGATAAAGGAATACTAAACCCAGGTGTAAAAAAAGCAACTCACTATTATGAAAAAAAGGATTATGAAAGAATCATTGCTTTGTTGCAGGAGCATTTGCCCGGGGATACAGTCAATATTAGTTCCGCCACCCTGTTGGTTCGGGAGTCCACGAAAGCCTGGTAGGCAATGCCGGCGGCATCCTCGGGGGAATTACCTGTCATAGTATATACTCTTGCCGGTTGCCGAAACAGGGATACCGATGACAATTTCGCCATCCATTAAGCCTGTTTTTCTGGCGACAACTCCTATACGGTACATGATGCGGTTATCCAGGTTAAACATGCTGGCTGTTTTTACTGCGGAACCCAGGGCGATGCCCAGGTCCAGGAGGCGCCAGGCACAGAGGGGTCCGGTAAACTCAGAACCTTCTTTGGATATGAGGTTGGCGCATTTATCCTCCCCGCAGGCGCCGCAATTGAGACCGAGAACTTGGGGGTTTTCCAATGAGAGTAGTAATACTGCCGTTGAATTTCTGACATTTTCACCGTCACGGTCAAAGTCTTTTTTGTTTACCGACGGGCCATACTCTACCATGGCATCTGCCAATTCAATGATTTCCTGACCGGTGATAATTTTTATGCCTACATAATCGCTTCCTTTGGCCTTGGGGGCTGTTTTGGCTGAAATGGCCATAAACTCCACGGCTCTTATAATGCTTTCTTCGAAGTTCATTTTGAGTCTCCTTTCAGGATATATATTAGCACTGCTGCCCCATACCATGTAAATAGATATGTGTGAGTTGCCAGCTCAGAGTACAATGATATCTTTGCGGTCATTATATCATAATATTACTACGTTTTTAAGAAAGATGGAGGTGTTTGGAATGAAACCAGTACAACTGAAATTGATTGACGGGCTTCACCTGGAAGGGCATGCATCATCTGGGCACTCTGTCTCACTGGATGCGGGGGCGACTGTAGGCGGACAGGGGAAGGGCTTTATGCCAAGCGAGCTTTTGCTGACTGCCTTGGGTGGTTGTACGTCGATGGATATTCTTTCATTGCTGAGGAAGTTTGGCGCTCCTCCGACATCGTTTGAAGTGGAACTGGAAGGGATAAAGAGGGAAACACATCCGAAATCTTTTACCAACATTACAGCAGTGTACCGGATTGAGGGGGAGACCAGTGCAGAACAGGCGTTAAAGGCTGTAAGGAGTTCTTATGAAAAATACAGCGTTGTGGCTAATTCGCTTCGCGCTGCTATTGAGTATAAAATCATTCTAAACGGTGTTGAGATAGATTAGAAAAGAAACTACGGAATCCGTAGTTTCTTTATTTAGAGCGATTATTTTTGCTGTGCGTGTTTCACTGAGTTTTCCACGGCTTTAATTAGTGCTTTGCTGGATGCTGTGGCCCCGGAGATTCCGTCGATGTCTACCGACTGTGCTGCTATGATATTATCGAACACGCCCTCTGCCATTTCGGAGGGCTCGTTATCTTTGTTTTGGATGGCAATGATTTCTGTTACTTTGCCATCGGCTACGACTACGTCAACAATGTAGTTAAAGGCGCCGTAGGTAAATCGGCCGCGATAGGTTCCGTCGGGAACGGTGGAAAAATCGATGGTGGGCTTTATTTCGGGTTTTTCTGTATTGCTGCGGTCCCCGCAGGCGATAAGGAAAAAAGCAATGGTACATAACAGAACGATCAATAACCTATACTGTGTTTTGCTCTTCATTGAGGACCACCTTTCTTATTGTCAGGCTCAAATACAATCTTTTCTTATTGTCAGAATATTATGCGTGAAGAGCAATTATCCCTGCGATGTCGGAATATTTTTTTGGGGAAGAAATCCTATAGTAATAATTACTGTTGAATTCGATAGAAATGAGCCATATTCCTGCTAAGACAATCTTTATATGAAAAGAACCGTGCAGGGAGGGGCACGGTTCTTTTCGTGGAATTATTGATTATAGTTTGCTGCCTAATCAATCACATTTACGACGGATGTTAAGATAGGGGGTGAGTACTTTCTTCTTCCTGCAGGGACGGTTTAATCTGCTAGTTGAAAGCCGATTCCCTTGATACTCTTTCTCGTTTGCTTTTGCAATACGTTCCAACAAACTCATAAACGGCATTCACACCGCCTCCTCTCTGTTAAAAATAATAATGTACTGACTATACCATGGTACGGATTGAATTGCAATAAGTTTTTTGAATTATCTGAATATTTTTTAAATATTTTCGCATGTCGAAAAATAGTGAAATATAACACAAAGTTCATGCGTTTTAAAAGAAATACCGCATGACAGTAATTTACGTAGCACCATAGGGATTCTCCTCTCCCAAACTAACAGCAGTATGGCAATAAACATAAGCAGCGTTTTTGTAGTTAAATTATGCCGGCAAAAAAGAAATGGGCAATAAAGCCTGCGATAACAGGCATGATAATGACCAGGGAATAGCGGGCGATGGTGAAGCGGGGGCCCAGGAGGGCGATTTCGAAGGGGAGCTTAGAGAAGGTCATCAAGGACCAACTGGTGAGCAGGGCAACGGCAGTGCCGATGCCGGCGCCGCTTACCATGATAGAGGCAAAGATGGGAAAGGACACATAGGGACCGGCGGCAATAAACATGCCGGCCACACTGCCGATCAGGATGCCGCGGAAGCCGGCTTCGGCGCCAAGCCAGTTGCGGACCACCCCGGCCGGGAGAGCCACCTGCAGCAGGCCGGCGGCTAGGAAGGCCAGGAGCAATAGCGGCAGATAATTATAAAAGAGCTTGGCGCCGATGATAACGCCTTCTTTATGACTGTCGTCCCGGCGTTTTAGAGCGACAAAGAACAGCGCAAGCGCCAGGGCGGTGAGAATCAGCACGGTTATTAACACTCTGTTTCACCTTCCTTTTTCACAGGCAGGAGTGTTTCTGTGAGGTTGGGGTACAGCCAATGGGTTAGCAGGCCGATAATAACCGGCAGGGGGAAGGTGACCAGGAGGCGGATAGCGGCAACGCGGCCGCCCATAATGGCCACTTCCATGGGAATCCGGGAAAGGTCCCAGAGGGATTTGGCGATAACGAAGGCCATGATTGTGGGCGCTTCCGCACCGCAGGCGGCAAACGAAGCGGCGATGGGGAAGTATACGTACGGGCCGCCGGGGAGAAGGCCGCCGGCTACGGAGCCCAGTAATATTCCTTTCACTCCGGAACCTTTACCAAGAATGCGGCCGACCTGTTCCGGGTTGATAAGAACCTGGACCAGACCGCTGAGGGCGAAGGCTGCCACAAGAAGAGGCAAGACACTCCACAGCATGAAGGCGCCGGCAAGAACCCCTTGCATGACAAAAGCTGTGCCGCCTTGCAGCATGGCAAGGGCAGCCAGGGCAACGACAGCAAAAGACATGATGATTATGGTCTTTTTCATGGTTGCCTCCTCTCTATATTATTATTATAGTACCATGTAAAAAGAAATGAGAATATCATTAAGGAATTAATAAATTCGGCGCATTACCACATGCGCCGAATTCTTGCATTTTTACATTAGCTCTCATACTGCGGTTCTAATTCAAGTGTATATTCAATTTCTTTGCTGTCCAGGTAGCGTACTTCCATGGCCAGCCAGATGCCGGTGAGTACTGTGGCGCCGAAATCGGCTACAGGTATGGCCAGCCAGACACCAAGAAGGCCAAAGTAACGGGGGAGAATCAGGAGTGCGGGGATAAGAAGCAATACCTGGCGGGCCAGGTTGAGAAAGATCGCCTGTTTGGGTTTGCCAACAGCCTGGAAGTAGTTAGCAGCGATAATCTGGAAGCCCAGAATGGGCAGCAGTGCCAGAGCAGTGCGCATTCCCTGCATACCGATGGCAATCAATTCGGGATCACTGGAGAAGAGCCGGATGAAAGGTTCCGGGAAGAAGATAACGGCAATATACCCCAGGGCAACAACCGCGGTGGCGATAAAGACGGAGTAATATAGAGCCTGTTTGACCCGATTATATTTTTTGGCGCCGTAATTATAACCGATAATAGGCTGGGCTCCCTGACTGATGCCGAAGATTGGCATCATCATCATGGTGAGAACGCTGTGAATCACGCCCATGGCGGAAATGGCGATGTCGCCGCCGTAGTGGAGCAGACTGTTGTTTAAGATGATAACAATCAGGCTGGTCGCTAACTGTTTGACAAAAGATGGTGTGCCCACGGCAATAATGTTGGCAACGACGTCACGTTGCGGCTTGAAATTGGGAAGGCGGAATTTGAGCAGGCTTTTGCCGTTCAGGAAGTAGTAGAGAACCCAGATAGCGGAAACGGCCTGAGAGATGATGGTGGCCAGAGCCGCTCCGGCCACACCCATACCGAAGATAAAGATGAAGATGGGGTCAAGAATTGTGTTCAGGATGGCCCCGATGAGCATGGTTAGCATGGCTGTTTTTGGATTTCCCTCTGCCCGAATAAAGTTATTGGCGCCAAAACTGAATACCTGGAAAACGGTGCCGATTAAGATAATCCGCATGTAACCTGCGGCATATGGCATAACATTGGGGCTGGCGCCAAAAAGGCGCAAAAGCGGTGTGAGGAAAATCAGAGCAAATACGGTGAGGATTAGTGCCAGACCAACGAGCAGGGTAACCCCGTTGCCCATGATCTTCTCTGCTTCCGGTTGATTTTTCTCACCCAGACGGATGGAAACCAGCGCACTGGCTCCGATGCCCACCATCATGGTCACGGCCATGATTAATAGCATCATGGGGAAACCAACTGTAATACCGGCCAGGCCTAAAGGGCCCACTCCCTGTCCGATAAAAATCCGGTCCACCACATTGTAGATGGCCATGACCACCATGCCCACCACTGCAGGACCGGAGAATTTAAGTATTAAACCGGCGATGTTGCCGTCTTCAAGTTGTTTTGTGGATACCATGTGGGGCCTCCTGCTGCAATTTTTTCATGATGGTGACGATATCGGCCATGCCGGTCAGGCATTTGTCCAGATCGTCGTCGGATAGTGCGGAGAATAATGAATGAAAGAGTTGCCCGTGTCTGGCCATCATGCGATCAAAATAGGTTTCTCCGTCTGGTGTAAGATAAAGTTGTGTCCGACGCCTGTCGATTACATCCGGACATCTCTCCACCAACCCCATGCTTTCTAAGGAGTCAAGGAGTGTTGTTAAACTTCCTTTGCGCATGTCAAGGCATTGGCCTAGTTCCGAGGATGTTACCCCCTGCCTCTTTTTAATCAGAAGGATAGCTCGCTTCTGATTTTTGGTACAGCGTGTGCTCAATCCGTCCTGATCACGGAACACCACTCCGAAGTTTTGATGGTATAACGGTAAAAACTCCAGAAAAAGTGTTTCTATTTGTTTAATTTTATCTTCCATATGACACCACCATTAGTTTGAAATCTGACTATTAAAATTCTAACGGTTTGTTATAGCAAAGTCAAGATGAAATTTTTCATTACGAGTAAATATGCAAACTCCCCGTCAAGCAGGAAGTTTGCATATTTGATGTGTTATTGATGCGTATTTTTATGGTTTGTCAGCGAGGCGGATTAACCTGTAGCTCAGTACGGATAATATCTTCCGCTCTCTGTAAAAAACAGGCCGTATTCTCGTACAGTCTCTCCTGTGATTTCCTGCCAGCGGCGGGCGTATTCTTCAAGTTGAGGGCGGTAATATTGCCTTAGTTGTGACCGGTGGTCTTCGTCATGGACGGTATCTGTTTTGTAGTCCACCAGAATCCATCCTTCCTCCTCTTTAAAGACCAGGTCCATGGTGCCGGTCAGGTAGCGGTCGCCTTCCCAGATGCCAAAGGGTACCTCCGCCTGTTTTTCCGCGGCGCAACGGACTCGCTGCCAGAATGACGAAGACATGATTTCATCCAGTGATTTGGTTACTTCGGTTAGCTCTTCAGCGGGACGCATCTCCTGCTCCAGTAAAGTGCGGATTAATGTGTCCAGGTCTACCTTCTCTTTTTTCTTTACCAGAACTTCCAGAGCTTTATGGATAACGTTCCCCCAGGACATGCCGCGGCCGGTATGAACTCTGTGGGGGGCGTCTTCTTTTTTGCTCAGTTCGGTGACGGTGTGACGGCTGTAGGTGGGCGTAATTAGCCGGCTCATGCTTCCTTTGATTTCTTCTTTTGCCTGGGCCAGCATACCTGGAGTAACCAGTTGGCCCGGTTTTTTAGTGGGAACTGGAATCTCGGGAATCTCCAGGACTGGCGTGTTTTCCAGGTACGCATGGAGGGGCTGCCAGGGGCTAATGGTTTCCTTGGCGGGATAGGTGCTGATAAGCAGAATGTTTTTGGCTCGGGTAGCAGCCACGTAGAGCAGGCGACTTTCTTCTGCCCTTTGGTAGCGCGTTTCTTCCTGTTGGTGGATGGTCCAGTTGACGGGTTGGGCCAGCGTTTCGCTGGTGTGTTTGCCTTTTTTTATGATTTGGATAAACCCCTGGGGGAAACCGGTGGTGCGGTTAACGTGAAAGTCTGGTTCCCGGGTCACACATTTGCCGGGATTGGCCAGGATGACAACCGGCGCTTCTAGCCCTTTGGCTTTATGCAGATTCATGATCCGGACTCCGGGGGACCGGCCTCCTTCCATGTCCAGTTCTTCTTCCAGACCCGATTCGAGAAGCTGTGAGAAATAGCTAACGGCGGAGGCAAAGCCTGTTTGGCCATTCTCTTCCCGGCGTCGGATGAGTTCAATCAACTGCAGGATGTAGCCGGCGCGTCCTTTTCCCATGCTGCCGGAAAGTGTATACGGGATTAAGCCCAGGTCAGCCATGATCATTTCCAATACGGCGCCCGCAGGCAGTTCCCGGGACCAGCGGTGGTATAGCCGCAGTGTTTCCCAGACAGGGGTGAAGGCAGTGACCACTTCCTGCGGTGCATCCTGGGGAATGGCACTCAGGAAGGAAAACCGACCGCCGGACATTTTATAGCGGTAGAGCGTGTCGTCACTGATGCCGAAGTATAAGCCGCGCAAGGCGGCAACGAGAAAGACAGCATTATCCGGGTCCAGTATGGTTTGCAAAAGGATGTGGAGTTCCTGCAGTTCCCGGGAGGCGGCAATGTCACTGCCACCAGATAAGCTAAAGGGAATCTGGTAGCTTTCCAGTGCCCGGGCGTAATGGGCCATGTTGCTTTTATAGCGGATGAGAACCATAAAGTCCGAAGCAACGGGTACGGGGGATAACCCGGCTCTTTCCTCCTCTTCAGTACGGGACAAGGTGAGTTGGCCGTCCAGGCAGGAGCGAATCCAGGAGGCGATTTGTCTGGCGTCATGGTGGACAATTTCTTCTTGTTTATGGCGGTACACCACAGGAAGTTGCAGCCTCACGATGCCACCGGTGGTATCTTTACGATGGGGTTGCATGGGAAAGTAGGATGCCTGGTAGGGCGGTTGATCCTGGGAGAACACATGGGAAAAGGCAGGATTGACCCAGTCGATAACGGCGGGCAGGGAGCGGAAATTGGCAGTTAGGTGTAATACTTCCCCCCCTGTTGCCTTAATTTGTTGTTTGACGTGATTGTAGATGTCAATGTCGGCGCGGCGAAACCGGTAGATGGACTGTTTGGGATCGCCTACCACAAAGAGAGAACCGGGGTTGGGCGTAAGTTTCGTCCAGTCTGTTTCGGTGGTATCACTACCGGTGAGGTAAAGCATAATCTCCGCCTGGATGGGGTCGGTATCCTGGAATTCATCGACCAGGATATGGCTGAATCGATCTTGGAAATACGTCCGGACTTCGCTTTTGTCTTTGAGAAGTTGGACCGTGCGCATCAGGAGATCCTGGAAGTTTACTTTGTTTTCCCGCTCCCTGACGGTTTGATAATGACTGACGGCGGGTAGAAGGAAACTCAGCAGATGATGGTAGCGGTACTCTCGCCAGCGACAGAGCACAGGTTGGACAATTTGCTCGCGAAAGTCATGGAAGAGTGCCTCCATTTCTCTGGCCGTTTCACGGCTTTCCCATCTATTGAGTGTGGGTTCGGCAGATTTATTTAGCCGAGCCAGGAGACGAAGTAAAAAGCGATCTTGGCCCATATCGAAATAGCGCTGCCAGCGAAGCGCTTGTCTTAATAGAAGCTGCAGCTTGTCCCAGCCATTGTCTGGTGCGGTGGCAGGGAGCATGGTTCTGGCCGCAGTGGACAAATTAGCCAACTCTTTGCGAGCTTCTGTCAGGTCAGGGTAGGCCACCGGTTCCGAGGGAAGTTCCACATCGGGGTAGAGAACCAATTGCTGGTAAGCCACTTTTAGTTCCTGGGGGGTAACGTCCAAACCATAAATGTTTTTCAGGTGTTCCGGCTGCTCCAGGCGAACGGTGAGCAGATATTCTTCCCAGGCAGCTTCTTCCAGGAGGCGTTCTTCCAGCCCCTCGATTTCAGTGAAGTCGGGGAACATGCCCGCTTCCACGGGACGTTCCCGTAAAAGTCGGGAGCAAAAGGAGTGAATGGTGCCGATAAAGACGCGGTCTAAGTGGGACAGCGCTTGGGAGAGCCGCTCTTTTTTTATATTGTCTCCTGCTTTATGAGCGTTGCCACTAGCGCTCTCCAGCTTAAGCTGAAAGCGCTCACGGAGTTCGGCGGCAGCTTTGCGTGTAAAGGTAACAGCGGCCATGTTTTCAGCTCGGCACTTGTCCTCGGCAATCAATGCTACCATGCGGTCAACCAGGCTTGACGTTTTACCAGAGCCTGCGCCGGCCTCTACCAAAAACGTTTTGTCCAGGTCTTGGCGGATGGCATTTCGGGCCTGTTCGTCCATGAGTGTATTATTCAACACTGCAGCTCCTTCCAGACGATACGAGACTTGTAGTCAGGAGAAACAACTAAATAAAGCATGGTATCTTGTACATTGAATTCGATAAGCTGGATGTTTTTTCCTTTCATATATTACGAAAAAGCTTGGCAGGCAGATTCCCTTTTATCAAAGTTATGAATGACGTTTTTAACAATAGGCTTATCATTTAAATTTTCTTAAGAACAAAGGATATTATCCAGGTTGTGGCATATAAGGTAGTAGTTCCATATGGGAGGAGCTTTTTTATGCTGAGCGAGAAACCGAAAAAGCGTTCCCGCATACGTCGTTGGGCTGGCAGCCGTTACTTTATATGGCGGCGTCTCTTGCACTGGCATTTCACCGGAACAAAATTCGCGCTTACGAAACAGGGGAACGCATTGCCTTTTCTTGTGGCAGAGCACAGTACCCCGTTATACAGGAAATTGCGCAATGTGGATATGTGGGTACAGGAGAATAAAGTCCATAACCTGCGGCTTGCCATACAACACCTGGATCAAGTGCTTATCCGTCCTGGTGAAACCTTCTCTTTCTGGCGCCTACTAGGGAAGCCCACGGCCAAGAAAGGTTATCGGAAAGGGATGATTCTCAGTGAAGGTTCGTTTTATGCGGGAACAGGCGGTGGCCTCTGCCAATTGGCCAATCTGCTTTACTGGATGACACTCCACACTCCCCTAACCATCAAAGAACGCTGGCGCCATAGTTACGATGTATTCCCGGACAATAACAGAACACAACCCTTTGGCAGTGGTGCCACTGTGTCCTATAACTACATAGACCTGCAGATTGAAAATAATACAACGAATACATATCAGCTTCTGCTTTGGCTCGATGAAACCCATCTGCACGGCCGTTTACTCTCTGCAGATTCTCAACCCCATACCTATCAGGTGTATGAAGCGGAACATAGTATTTCCCACGAATGGTGGGGCGGTTATATGCGCCACAATATCCTGCGCCGTAAAGTATTGGATGATAACAATACCGAAGTTAATGATGAATATGTGGTAGAGAATCACGCAATTATGATGTATGAGCCGTTATTGCCGGGGTAATCGCCAGCCAACTCCACGCTCACAAGGTTGATTGGGTCACTCTCTGCACAGAAAAACCCGGCCAATGAAGTGTGCCTCAAAGGTGTAGTTTATCGGTTCGGGGGGAGTCGTATCCCCGGGTTCTTCTGGACTTTCAGGGATGGTGGGTTCTACAGGCCCTGCCGGATTAGACGGGGGAGATGTGGGTCCTATAATGTCTTCCGTTTGCCCCTGCCATGATGGTCTATTTCCGGAAACGTCTTGGCAAAGATATTATCAACGAAATCAATGACCTGATAGCAAAAGAGGCTGCGGCTAAATCAAAAGATGACGACAATGACGGTTCTGACGGGAAAATGTCAAAGCCAGAAAAGGAGTCCAGTGGCCAAGAAAATCTTTTTGAAAACCAAGGTACTCTGTTGCTGGACGCCACATGTGCTCCGGCAGATATCCACTATCCAACGGATTTATGGCTGCTAAACCAAACCCGTGAAGTACTGGAAGAAATCATAGATGTTTTACACGAACCACACATTGGCCAAAGCATGAAGCCCCGTACATATCACTAAAGTGCTAGAAAGAGCTATTTGAATATTGATAAGAAGAAGCATAAAACAGCTAAGGCAATTCGCAAAGGTATTGGTAAGCAGCTGCGCTACATCAAAAGAGACCTAAAAATCATCGAGAGGCTGTGCTTTAAAAGTCCTTTATCTCTTCTTAGTAATCGACAGTATCAAGACCTTCTGGTCTGCCATGAAGTATACCGTCAACAACTAGAGATGTATAGGAACCATATACATAAAACAGAAGATCGAATCGTTAGTCTACATATGCCCTTTGTCCGCCCCATTGTACGGGGCAAGGCAACTGCTGACGTAGAGTTTGGAGCCAAGCTGGCAATCAATCAGTACGGTTAACGGATTTTGCTTCATGGAACACTTAAGCTTTGATGCGTTCAATGAAGCGAACACCCTTATTGCCTCAGTTAATAACTATTATCATAGGTTTGGTTTCTGTCCAAAAGCGGTAGTAGTGGACAAGATCTATCGCAACCGGGAAAATATTAATTTTTGCAAATCACTAGGTATTCGCCTTTCAGGTCCGCCCCTAGGGCGTCCAGCAAAGGATCTTGAATTACTAAAAGCACAAAGACGGGAAGAAAGGCTAGATGCCAAAGTTAGAAATCGTGTTGAGGCGATATTCGGTGAAGGGAAACGCCTTTACGGTCTGGGTAGAATCATGGCACGTCTCCGGGAAACCAGTGAGACTGTAATTGCCATGCAATTATTGGTTATGAATCTGGAACGCAGGCTCCGGATTCTTTTTGCCCATTTTTTCGGTGTAGTATTTGATCTCATTAATTTCGTTTTTTAGCCTTTTAATGAAAAATGCTGGGGTGTTAAGCAGTCCCTAGGTAGGTAATTTTGTTTCATTAATATAGGTAACTTAGCTTACTAGTGACTTACTTAAAATGAAGTGAAACAATAGCAGTATCATTATTACTTATGCTTGCATTACAACTATATAATACGGGTTGTTTAAATTCTAAAAATATAACTAGCACGGTCTCATTAAAACAATCATTGTACTGTTCTATATAGGCATTAGTTATAAGTGTGTGCTGTTTAATTTTTTCCAGTTGATATACTATGCTCTCATTTGCAGTGATATTTGGTAATCCTATAGTAAACACATTAGTCAAAATAACTCCAGTTGAACCTCTTACTGGATAATGAAATGGCAACTCAATTATTGGTAAAAAATTTCCACCTGAAGGAACCTCTTCCCGAGAAAAAGTTAACACAACATTATCTCCGATTAGATCAACCTGAGTTAGCTCAGCCTTCATATGGCTACCTAGGTGTCACCGCTCACGAATTCTGACGGCGGAATTCTCACCGACAATGGCGTTGTAGCTTGAACGACAACCTTCAAGCATGGTGAGAATTCAGCCGTCACTCGTTTTTAGTTAAAATACTAGCCTTAAGCAATAATACCTCTTTGGCGGTCAAGGTCGGTTAACACCCGAATAACATGGGACTCCTCAATAACGTCATGTCCCCGTTGTTTCGCATCATACAGGGCTTGGCTACAAATGAGGTTAATCATCCTGGGTATGCCTTGGGCGGCCGCATGAACATGAGAGATGGCACTCTCGGCAAACATGGGTACTGTCAGGTTTGCCACCTGCATCTGGTGCCGGATGTATGCTGCGGTTTCCTCCGGAGAGAGACCGGTCAGGTGGTACTGCATGGGGATCCTCTGGGCGATCGCTTCATACTTTTTTAAGCGCAGCGTCCGCCGGAATTCGGGCTGCCCGACCAAAATGAAAGGGAAAAGGGAACAGGAATCCATCTGGTGGTTGATGACAAAACGAAGTTCGGCCAGCATGGACGGGCTCATCTCTTGGGCTTCGTCTACGACGATAATGAGCGGCTTGTCGCCTTGCGCCTGTCGGGATTCTAACGATTCCGACCAGATACGTTTGGCTTTTGCTAACGAGAAGGGTATTTCCTCACCTACATGACGCAAGAGCTCCCCATAGAAATCCCGGGGCTTTAACCCTGTCATGGACATGTAGATGGGAAAGTACCGTTTGGCGTCCAGGTTTTGAAAGAGGTGCCGAATCAGTGTGGACTTTCCGCTACCCACCTCGCCGGTGAGAACGCCCAGATGATTGTTTTCCACCATGAGCTGCAACCGTCCAAAGGCTTCCTTGTGGCCTTTGGACTGGTAGAGGAAGGATGAATCAATCTGGCGACTAAATGGAGTGCTCATGACCACTTCCCCCTTCCCGCACAACGGTAAATGGATCACCGTCTAATTCGCTGCGCCTACGTTGTTCCGCCGCCTGGAAAAAGGACAATCCTTCGGTTTTCGGTGGTTGTGGTTCATCAGGCTTCACTCTTCGGTGGTAAGGACGGGTTAAGTCCATCGGGGCCGCGTCTTCGTAACGCTGGCCGTTAGACCAAACCTGGATTAAGGACAGATCAAAGGGGTCGTAGCGCAACAAGATTCTTTGCTTGGCTAAGTCTAGTGTCACTTCGTAGCGGTTCCCTTCCACGCTGATACAGCCGGTTTTATCCACCGTCCGTTCCTCTTCCCACAGGAAGATGTCGGTCAGTTTTTCGGCGGAGACGCAGGTTGTTTCGCGCGAGCTACCTTCCAGCCGTGCTTTCGGGGAGACGCCCGTGCTGCCGTGTTTACGCAGGTGGTAATAGCCGCCCAGCCAGGCAGCAAGAGCACGGTTTAGTTCATCTAATGTACGGATGTGACCGGCTTCAATCTGCTGGTAGGCTTCGGGCTTAAAACTGGTATCGACAAACTGGAAAAAGCGCTCAATTTTCCCGCGACCAGCCGGTCTGTATGCGCGGCTATGGCTAAGCTGAATCCCCAGTTTTCCGCAGATCCTGGCCAGATGATGAGAGGAGAATGCGGATCCGTTGTCACAATAAAATCTTTCACAGAGGCCGTGGC